>Ga0070714_100000414_pt1 | contig 31336 bp, 25 predicted proteins | sample LARL83metaG_FD_65450 | JGI IMG/M metagenome (GOLD analysis project Ga0070714, IMG submission 65450) | Corn, switchgrass and miscanthus rhizosphere microbial communities from Kellogg Biological Station, Michigan, USA - LAR L8-3 metaG | ecosystem: Host-associated > Plants > Roots > Rhizosphere ... | reverse complement strand
CAAACGACGTACCAGGACTTGGGTGTCTTAGACGAGAATAAAGTTACTTTTTACCACGGTTTCGATGCCTCGGCCGACTCTCAGACCGTCGGCAATCTGGCCGGGATGATGCTGGACCGTTTATTTATGAAGCACGGCCACAAGGGCATAATCCTTGCCGGCGGCGCCACCAGCCTTATCGGCGATCCGGGTGGCAAAGACGCCGAGCGCCCGCTTCAGGACGAGCAGACTATTGCAGCCAATGTCGCCAAGGCAGAGGAGCAGCTCAAGAAAGTGATGCGCGGCTACGAATACAAGCTGGTCAACAATCTGGACTGGACGCGAGATATGAAAGTCATCGATTTTCTGCGTGATTACGGCAAGCATTTCTCGATGACGCCTCTGATACAGCGCGATTATATCGCCACCCGTCTTGGAGAGGGCGGTGCCGGCATCAGTTACGCCGAATTCAGCTATACCGTATTGCAGGGGATGGATTACCTCCATCTATTCGAAGAGTACGGCGCCACTTTGCAATTAGGCGGCTCTGACCAATGGGGTAACTGTTTATCTGGCGTAGAGCTCATCAGGAAAACCAAAGGTGCAGAAGCGCACGTTATAACCCTGCCGCTGATAATCAACAAAGCTACCGGCAAGAAGTTCGGCAAGACCGAAGAAGGTGCCGTCTGGCTGGATCCCGCCAAGACCACACCGTTCCAGTTCTACCAATTCTGGTTGAATACGGAAGATGATGCCGTAGAGGAATACCTAAAAATCTTTACGGAACTAGACCGCGAGCAAATAAGTGAAATTATGCAGAAATTCTGGGACGACCGGGCCAGCCGCTCAGCTCAGCGGATTCTGGCCCGCGAAGTGACCAAGCTTGTTCATACAGAAGATGTTATCAAAGAGATAGAAGCCGCCACTGGCGCGGCCTATGGTAGCGCCGAGCTGACGCCGGAGTCCATACCTCTTCTAAAATCACAACTGCCAGTGGGGCAAGCCCAGACCGGGCAGACATCGGTTGTGGAGGCACTTGTAAGCACCGGACTTGCTACTTCGAACGGCGACGCCCGCCGCTTGATAAGTGACGGAGGTGTATATATAAACGGTCAGCGTGTCACGGAAGTAGATGGCGTTTTTAACAGCAGTAATATAATTCACGGCCATGCTATGCTGCAGCGTGGTAAAACTAAAGCAATAATTCAAATAACGGAGTAGCTAATGCCAGAAACCAAAGCAAAAACCAAAGCCATAAGAAAAGCCGACCAATATGACGACCCAGAATACAACTACCAGGACTACTGGCAGGGGCGGGAATATGAGCATATGGCCGAAGAGCTGGCTATCCGGCGATTGCTTCGGGGTAAACATTTTGAGCACGCCGTAGATGTTGGCGGCGGCTATGGCCGCTTAAGCAAATATCTGACTAGGTTTGCCGATAAGGTTACTCTGGCTGAACCTAGCCAGCAGCAGCTGGACATCGCCAAAGCTTATCTTAAGGAAACACCTCAGGTTGATCAGAAACTTCTGCAGGCTGCCGACTTGAAATTAAAAGCCGGCGAAGCTGACTTGGTGCTTGTAGTTCGAGTATTGCACCATCTGCCAGATCCGACGCCGGAATTCCGTGAGATTGCCCGCGTTCTAAAACCTGGCGGAACATTCCTGTTGGAATTCGCTAACGATGCCCACTTCCTAAACCGTCTGCGCTATGGTCTGCGCGGTAAGCGCGTGCCAAAGACACCAGTGGATATCCGCAGCCAAGCCGCTAAAGACAAAGGCGAAATTCCTTTCGTAAACCATCACCCCCGGACCGTAATCAAACAGCTTCAAGATGCCGGCTTCAGCGTAGAGGCTACCTTGAGCGGCAGCAATATGCGCTCTCCTACATTAAAAAAAGTTCTAGGCAAGAAGCCGCTGTTGGCAGTCGAGAGATTGATGCAGCCATTGCTTGCGCCTGTCTACTTCGGTCCGTCCATTTGGCTGAGACTTAAGAAGGATTAGATTGTATGCAACCCGGATACTTAGTCAGACGAAAAGAAACTACCGGGGGCACTCCACACACAGAACAACTGCTGGAAAAAGCTATTGAAGACTTCCGGCAATCCATAGAGGCTACCAATGGTGAACTGCGGCGCCTGATGTCTATTGGCAAAATAGCCAGGGTCAATTACGACCTGCCTAGCCGTTTTAATCCTGATATTCCTTCTGACGACAGGCTGACGGTCGTATGGCAAGAAGACGTTCCGGTCATAGTCGCACTGGAAACTAGGGATAATCTTAATTTTGTCGACACGGTCTTTGCTTATCCCGGTCCGATAAGAAAATAACGGCAGTATGTTGATAAACTGTTATCAGTGCAACTAAACGATTCCGTTACCGAACTGCGAGGTGTGGGCGAAGAAGTAGCCAAGAAATTGGCTATTCTTGGCGTTCATACCGTTTCAGATCTGATAGAGAACTTACCACGGCGCTATGATGATTACTCAGATGTAGTTTTAATCAAGAATCTGCGGCCCGGACCGGTAACGCTTCAAGTAACCATCAATAATGTCGTTAGCCGTTATGTGCGCCGAGGAATGCATATCACCGAAGCGCTGGCCAGTGACGCTACCGGCAGTGTGCGGCTGGTCTGGTTCAACCAACCCTACCGGGCGGCTGCTATCAAGGGCGGCCAGGAGTACTTCGTGGCCGGAGAATACGCGCTTAGGCGCAGCCGTTTCTCAATTGCGAATCCATCTGTAGAGTTGGTTAGCGATTTCCCGGTCAATACGGCCCGCATCATACCTATCTACCGTGAAACTAAGGGCTTGAAGTCCTCTGTTATCCGTAAACTTATACGCGAAGCCTTTGTAACTGTCAGCCAGCTGCCAGAACACCTGCCGGAATGGCTGGTTAAGGAGCAGAAGTTAATAGACTATTCGCTAGCGCTTAGAGAAATGCATTTCCCATCTACTGCCGAGAAGCTGGCTGCCGCTAAAAAGCGCTTAGCCTTCGAGGAGATTTTTGAGCTATCGCTGGCAGCGCTGATGAATAAGCAAGAATTCTCAAAAGAGAAAAGTTTGGCGATTCCATTCGACCAGGATCTGGCAGTTGATTTCGTAAGTAAGCTGCAGTTCAAGCTTACAGACGCCCAGCGCAAGGTCATCTGGCAGATATACCAGGATCTGGGCGGTGCGCATCCTATGAACCGCTTGGTCGAGGGTGATGTCGGCTCCGGTAAGACGGTGGTTGCTGCTATGGCCGCCCTTGTGGCTATTAAACAGGGCTATCAGGTGGCCTTTATGGCACCCACCGAGATCTTGGCCCGCCAACATAGCGAATCCTTATATAAACTGCTGGACAGTATCGGTTACGGTGATCAGGTTGGGCTGCTTATCGGAGCCCTTAAACCGGCTCAGAAGAAAATGGTTCAGGAAAAGATTGCCGATGGCACCGTAGGCCTGATAGTCGGCACGCACGCTCTTATCAGTGAAAAAGTATCAATGGAACGGCTTGGCCTGATTATCATAGACGAACAGCATCGCTTCGGTGTTGAGCAGCGCAAGAAGCTGCAAGCCAAAGCCCACCATATGCCGCACGTATTGCATCTTACAGCTACACCTATACCGCGCAGTCTGGCTTTGACTCTTTACGGCGAACTAGACATCTCCGTTATAGACGAGATGCCCCCCGGCCGGCAGCCGATTATCACTCAGATATGTTCACCCAATTCCAGAGCACAGCTCTACTCTCAGATCAGACCAGAGCTTGATAATGGGCGCCAAATGTTCATTGTCTGCCCGCTTATCACGGAATCTGATACAAGGGTTGGCGCTTCGGCCGAGACCGTTTACGAGCGCACCAAAAAAGACTTTAAAGGGTTAAAGGTTGGCTTGCTGCACGGCCGGATGAAGACTGCCGAGAAAGACGCTGTGATGCGAAGCTTCATAGACAAAAAGCTAGATATCCTGGTTAGCACTACTGTAATAGAAGTAGGCGTAGATGTACCTAACGCTTCTATTATGCTTATAGAAGGCGCCGAGCGTTTCGGTCTGGCACAGATACATCAGCTCAGGGGCAGGGTAGGACGCGGCGCTCACCAGAGCTATTGCTATCTGATGCTGTCTGATTCCAAAGCTCCAGGCCAGCGTCTAGAGGCTCTAAAAAGCACCAATGACGGCTTTGCCCTAGCCGAGCTCGATCTACGGCTGCGAGGGCCTGGTGCCATTTACGGCACTATTCAGCACGGCGCGCTTGATCTAAGGGTGGCTAACCTGGCCGATACCAAGCTGATAGCCGCCGCCCGCGGCGCGGCTGCGGAATTTTTGAAGAAAAAAGAATCCCTAAGTAAATATCCTCATCTAGAGCAAAGAGTAACCGCTCTTAGAGCAGTCACAAACCTTAACTGACGCCTATCCCTTCACAACAAGTACCTCTTTCAACAGGGGTCAAGGGAGGGCTTATGAAGTAAATATCGTGTCCTGATATATGGGTAGGGCTAGCAAGTAGTTTTACCTACTTACCTTTAGAACGTTGCGACAATGCGCTAGCAGCAACTGATTTCTCAGCGGCTGTAGCCTTAGGGTCATTGAGAACCTTGGCAGCTATTGAAGCTTCCTTGGCACTCGTTCTACGTCCGGGCATATAGCCCTCCTTGGTGCTTTTAATGATATTTAGGGACGTAATCCGCACCTCAGACTGCTCCCCCCGACAAGGCACTTAATAAATGCACTGTCGAGGGAAAGGCTGAGGGTATAGGAGCCAACTAAACTACAAAAAGAGCGCTAGGAGTTTTCACCCTACCCATATATCAAGATGCGATAGGTTCAATATCCACCTCGAATAACAATAAGTCAATGAGGAGTTAAAATGATCAACAACAAGAGTATAATTTCGATATGGCAAAGAGAGCTAAGAAGTTTTGGGAGCAGGTTAAATTATTCCTTAAGCCTCCCAAAGTTAGAGACATTATTCCAAAAATCCAAAAGAGAGACCCTTGGAAGCTGAGATTTATGGCTAACGAGGAAGAATCTATGCACAGGGAAAATATGGAGAATATAGCCTTAACCGAACTTGAGGTACAGAGAGATACAGCTAATCACAACTTAAGCCTCCAACACAGAATGATGATAATAACCCTATTGGCAGTAGTAATAGCATTATTCTCATCAGTAGCAGCTATAATAATTGCCAGAAGTTCCAAGCCACCCCAAGTAATAGTTAAGCCAGTTATAATTAATAGTAAGCAATGAGCAAAAAACTTTTTAAACGTCTGATAAAGAAGGATCTCAACTAGAATTAACACCTAGCACTATTGACAAATCAAAGTAGTTATGCTAATATATAGCCGCTTTTGGGTGTGAGATGAATAAGCTCCACCTGGAGCCGTACTTCTTACACCCAAGTCCTATCCCCTCCCGAAAGGAAAAACGATGTTTTCCAAGCGCACGCTCTGGCTGCTTCTCGGCATCGCCGGCATCCTGGAGATGTTGCTCATCTCGAGCAATCTCAACAGCTACGGCAAGCTGGGTCCCGCCGGCTCGCTGGACACCGTGCTTCACGGCAACCTGTTCGCCATCGCGAACGTGGCGCCGGTGGCCCTGGTGTTCATCGTCATGTTCATCCACCTGTTCAATCCCCAGAAGGACATCCTCCTCGTCGCCACCCTGGGCGTCTTCGTGATCGGCTCGCTCTTCGCGAACTACACGAGCGACTTCCAGATGAGCGCGTGGGGGCTGCTGGCCGGCTTCGGCATCGCTGTCTACTTGCTGAACCTGCTCTTCGTGAGCATCGTCGCCAAGTACGTCGGCTTCTTCCGCAAGCGGCAGGTCCCGAGCACGGTGCCCGAAAGGGAGGTGGCAGCGCGGTAGTGCGAATGGGGCGGTCCTTCGGGACCGCCCTTCTTTCTTGTTAAATAGCAGGCGTATTATATAAGTATGAGAATAATTGCAGGTACGCTGAAGGGTCAGCAGTTCCAAGCTCCTCACGGTCATCGCACTCATCCAATGAGCGACAAGATGCGGGGGGCTCTTTTTAATATTTTAGGAGATGTCGAGGGGCTTACCTTTCTGGACATCTTTGCCGGCAGCGGTGCGCTGGCTTTTGAAGCTGTTAGCCGAGGTGCAGCCAAAGTGGATGCTGTTGATAAAGATAGTTCGGCGCATAAGACCATAGAAAATAACATCAAGGAACTGCATCTGCAGAAGCAGGTCCACTTATCTAGAGCCAATGCCGGCGGCTGGAGCATTCATAATATGGAGCGCAAGTACGACATTTTGCTGCTGGATCCGCCGTACGATGAGCTTCAGATGAATCTGCTGCAGAGATTGATAACCAGGCATGTTAAAAAAGGCGGCCTAGCGGTCTTGTCTTACCCAGGTCATCAGGAAGCACCGGAGTTCGAGAATGTAGAGCCGGTGATAAATAAGAACTACGGCGACTCGCAGCTGGTCTTTTACCGTAAAACAAAGTAGTATTTTAGTAAGTGGAAAAACCTTATGCTGTCGTTTTTTCGGGGGTACCGGGTACATCGAAGTCAATTACGGCTCAAGCTATCTCTTGCGAATTTCAGATACCAATTTTGAGCAATGACACGGTCCGTTTTGAAGTTAAAGAAGACCTTCGGGTCAAACATCTGAGCATTAAAGAAGACCTTGAGTTCGCCAGCGTTAATCAGAATGGTGCCTTGGTGGAGTACGATCGGCGGATTAAAGAGCGGAGATTGGAAATACTGGACCGTGGCATCCCCATTGTTCTAGATGGCAGCGTAGATAGGACCTGGGAAACAGTCAAGAATGATCTTATGGTCAACAACTATGACTGGTTTATGGTTGATATGGAGCTGACAAGGCAATTTATGGAAGATTTATATCGCGGAACTGGCAGAGAGGCGTTCATCGACCAATTAGACAGCTACTTTGAAGACCATCGGATTTTTATAGAACACCACCAAGCGGACATATCTGTCGAGATTACTGACGACTTATTCTTAGACAGACGGAAAGTAGCTATTGACGGACTGCATAGGTTTCTTGAGCAGCGACAACCCGACCTTATGGTCGCCTAGCTGGTCTTTTACCGAAAAAAATAAGCTCCACGTGGAGCATATTTTTGGTGGGGATGAAAGGACTTGAACCTTCACGCCTTGCGGCACTAGCTCCTAAGGCTAGCGTGTCTACCAATTCCACCACATCCCCGCAGCGGATTAACGGAGGTATTTTACTGGTTTTGCGGCAAAATTACTAGCTGAGGTGTTTTTAAGTCAGGCGTTTCAGCTCGCGGTAGCGGATAGCTGGGGCGGCGGAGTAGAAGAACAGCAGGCCGAAGGCGAAAATCCAGCCGATGAACGGAATTATTCCAAACAGTGCGAATATAAGCATCACGCCTATCATCGAGTAGATGCTGCGCGGGTCTTTCCCGGTCATTTCTGAACTGCGGCTCATTGCCTGCCAGAAATTCATTTCCGGATTGTCTAGCAGTACGTACGGTGCTAGGAAATACTTCCGCAGGAAATACAGTGCCGGGATAAAGCAGATAAGCTCCAACCACATATGCCTATCCAGGTAGGCCGGAATGAGCCATACGGAAATGATGGCGCTAGACACTATGTAAAGTCCTAGAAATTGCTGCCAGCGAGTCTTGACTAGACGCCAGAGTGGCAAAGGTTTGATGCGTTTATCCTCAGCGGCGCGAAGTTCGGCAGAATGCAGCATAATCTTGGCAACTGTCGCGATAGTTATCGCGACAATGAACATTAATGTCAGGCGTCCATATGAGTAGGCAGGAAGCATTGGATTACCGACGGCATTTGCGGCGTCCAGCGCGTCAGGCGTTAAATGTCTTTCTAGATCGACTACCCAGAAACCGTTGCTTAAGCCGACGACCAACGGGAAGAAATAAAGCAGAGAAAAGATGCTTAAATTCTTCTTAACCAGCGGATAGCTATGGAACAGCAACTCCAGCGCCGGAGTCATATATAGGGGCGAACCGCGCCTGGCTCTCGGTCTAGCCATTTAAGCCTTGTTGGCTTTAATTTCCCAGTATCTAAGAGGCATAGCCACAGAATAGAGAATGCTAAGGGTGAAGGCAACTATAGGGCCCAGGATTGGAACGATGCTAGGCAGGCTCAGCACGACGCCGAACAGTATCACATACCAGATAACGTCCATACGGCCTTTAGTCATATCCCAGCTGCGGCTTATGGCTTCACGGACACCTGTTTTTTGATCCAGCAGGACGTAGGGCGCCATAATCAGGCGGGGCAGCACAAAGATGCCAGGGATGATCAACAGTACGAAGCTGAAGCCGATTAAGATAGCTGCCAGCAACATCACACCGATTAGCTTTAGCCAGACACCTGTGAATTCTTCCCAAACTTCACTGAAGGTAACGGTATGTTTCTTGGCGGCTCGCAGAGTAAGGATGGTAGACATTAGAGCTAAGGCTACGCCAGCTATAAAGAACAGTACAAGTATCACACCGCCACCGATGTGTGGGTAGTCGTTATTGGTTCCAAGCACGCTGTTCTTGGCTATAGATCCCCAGGCCGAACCGTGAGTCTTATCCTTTAGATCGGAACCTATTTGCCAGGCCGTACTAAGGATAGATAAGGAACTTATTAATATGAACACGCCCAGATTTCTTCTGACGGCATCAGAGCTTTCCGAGAAGAGCTGCGTTACTGATTTGAAATTGTGAGCTGCCATAAACTGGCTCCTTGTTATTACGCTTTAGATTATGAATCTAACAACAGTAAGCTGCAATAGCAGAAAAATAGCAGCCGCTTAAGCTATAATTGGATTAAATATGAACTTGTCTACCCAACCATACAAAGGCTCGAGGGACTTTTACCCCGAAGATAAGCGCATCCAGAGCTATATGTTCTCTAAACTTCGGGCGGTAGTCGAGAGTTTCGGCTACCAGGAATATGATGCGCCGATTATCGAACCAACTGAGCTTTATTTAAGTAAAAGCAGCGACGAAATCGTGTCAGAACAGACTTATTCTTTCACCGACCGCGGCGATCGCAACATTACGCTGAGGCCTGAAATGACACCAACGGTCAGCCGTATGGTTGCCGGCCGACGCCAAGAGCTGGCCTATCCGCTGCGTTGGTACAGCATCCCGGACTTGTGGCGCTACGAGCGGCCCCAAGCCGGACGATTGCGTCAGCATTATCAATTGAATGTCGATCTGTTTGGAGTAGCTGGTATAGAAGGTGATCACGAAATCATCTCGGTGGCCGACTCTATTCTGAAAGGCTTTGGAGCTGAAGCTCAGGATTATGAGATTCATATCAATAGCCGCCAGCTGATAAACACAATATTGGCTGATTTTGTAGAGAATAACACCGACCAAGTAGAATCAGTGATAAGACTAGTGGACCATAAGTCCAAAATGCCGCATCCGGAATTCAAAGAGGCTCTTGCCAAACTGGTCGGAGCCGGCCGCGAGCACGAACTATTTGAGCTAATCTCTTTGAAGTCATTCGCTGAGCTACCGGAAAAGTATGCCAAGCATCCGTCCGTTAGCCAGCTGCAAGAGTTGAAAGAACTGCTGGCTGCCAGCGGCGTGACCAATATAGTTGATGATCTGAGCCTAATGAGGGGCTTTGATTATTACACCGATATCGTATTTGAAGTCTTTGATACGCACCCCGACAATAACCGTTCGATGTTTGGCGGCGGCCGCTATGACGGCTTAGTCGGTCTGTTTGGCGTGGAACCTGTTCCGACCGTTGGTTTTGGAATGGGCGATGTCACCCTGCAGCGTTTCCTGGAACTGCACAAACTCCTTCAGGAGCTAGAACCCGAAACTGACGCCGTGGCCATTATCATCGGTGATGTCTATAAAGATGCTCAAGCAGTTCTATCGCAGCTGCGCGAGCAAGGCGCCAACATCGCGGTAGATAGTAGTGGCCGGAAGATCGACGCTCAGATCAGGAGCGCCGTGAAATCCAACGTGCCGTTTGTGATATTCATAGGTGAAGAAGAGCTTAAAAGCGGCAGCTTCAAAGTGCGTAATCTGAAACGCGGCGAAGAGCACCAGCTGGCACTAAAACAGGTGGCCGAGACTCTAAAAGCCCGCCGCTAGTAATATTCTTACTGGAAATAACAGGGTAAAAGCTGTATAGTAGCTCTTCGTATGCAAATCTCTAAGACTGATAATTCCCCAACCAATGTAACTGTGTCTATCGAAGCCGGCGCTGCCGAGCTGGCACCGATTAAGAATCACGTACTGTCGCATTTTACGAGAACCGTCCGGGTGCCTGGCTTCAGAACCGGCAAAGCGCCGCTGAATCTGGTCGAGAAACATATAGACCCGCAGCGATTAAATGAAGAATTTATAGAGCACAGCCTAAATGAACTGTTCCGTCGGGCAGTTGACGAGCTGAAACTGCGCCCTGTAGGCCAACCCGAAATCACTATCAAGAAATTCGTACCCTACACTACCCTTGGTTTTGAAGCCAAGTTCGATGTGGTCGGTGCTGTAAAGCTGGCAAATTATAAGACAATCAAGCTACCTAAACCCAAGGTTGAAGTAACGGCTAAGGACGTGAATGACGTTATCGAAAACTTGCGCAAACAATCGGCTGAGCGCCAAGACGTCGACCGCGCCGCTAAAGGAGGTGACGAGGTCTGGATTGATTTTGCCGGCCGGGATGAGAAAGATGAACCTGTAGCCGGTGCCGACGGCAAAGATTATCCACTGATTATCGGCAGCAATACGTTCATACCAGGCTTCGAGCCTAATCTTATAGGTATTAAAGCCGGTGAAGAGAAAGAATTCACCGTGACTTTCCCTAAGGATTACGGTGTGGCGGCACTGCAGAATAAGAAAGTGACTTTTAAAGTCAAAGCTAACAAGGTGCAGGAAGTCGTACTGCCTAAGGTAGACGACGAATTCGCCAAGAAAGCCGGGCCGTTCGATAGCTTGAAATCACTCAAAGAAGATATCAAGATGCAGGTAAAGAGCGAGAAGCAGTACCAAGTCGATCGCCAGTACGAAAACGACATTATCAAGAAAGTCTCTGATAAATCCAGCGTTGAGATACCAGAAACGTTAGTTGAGAACCAGCTGATGCGGATGGAAGAAGACGAGAAGCAGAATCTGACCTACCGCGGACTAACTTGGCAGGAGCACTTGAATCAGGAAGGCCTGACCGAGGAGCAGCACCGTGATCGCCACCGCCCCGACGCAGAGGAAAGAGTCAAAGCCGGACTGATTTTAAGCGAGATATCCGACAAAGAGGGAATAGATGTGATGCCTGAAGAGTTGGAAATTCGGATGCAGATGCTGAAGGGCCAATACCAAGACCCACAGATGCAAGCTCAACTGGATAGACCCGAAGCCCGCCAGGACATCGCTGCTCGTATGTTGACTGAGAAGACGATTCTGAAGCTGGTCGAATACGCCAGCAAGTAATTAGCTCTATTGAAAAAATCCCCGATTAGGATATAATATACATTATGAAACCCTCGGGCGTTATTATTGAGAACTATTTCGATACTTCAAGCGACGAAGAAACTAGTCGAGCTAGTATTGTAATGTCGCCAGATACACCTGACGGCTTCTTCTTCAGTCCACCAACAGGCGGGAACCGTGTCGAATTGAGGGTTACACTAGAAGATGCTATTCATTTTCAAAAAACCAAATCAGAAAATGTTAGGCAGCGGATATTGGATACTTACATTGTTCCTGTCCCAAATAGTGATAAGTTTGCGTTTCCCCACGGCGCACTCATTGGCGACATCGCTGTTGGCGGTGTTCTGGAAGTTAACGGACCGGCAATAAAACGAACTGATAAGAAAAGTTGAACTAAATAGCTCGCATTAGCAATTAGCACTCTTGACTGCCGAGTGCTAATTTTTTATACTGGTTTTATATTATGAATTGGATAAAGGTCAGAGCTAGATTCTTAGCCGAAGCCTTAGAGGCTATTTTAGGACTGTAAATTTAGAGGGGAGAATTTATGAGTAAGACAAGTCAGATTTTGGTACCGACGGTAATCGAGCAAGAAGGACGCATAGAGCGAGCCTACGATATCTATAGTCGCCTGTTAAAAGACCGCATCATATTCTTAGGCCAAGACGTCAATGAGCATACCGCCAACCTGGTAGTGGCCCAGATGCTATTCTTAGAAAATCAGGATCCTAATAAAGACATCATCTTTTACATAAACAGTCCCGGCGGTAGTGTTTACGACGCATTTGCCATCTACGATACTATGCAGTTCGTAAAACCAGACATCCAAACTGTCGGCATCGGTGTGCAAGCCAGTGCTGCCGCATTCCTGCTCAGCTCCGGCACCAAAGGCAAGCGCCTGATTTTGCCTCACGCCACAGTGATGATCCACCAGCCCAGCTCAGGTACCCGCGGTAAAGTCTCAGATATGGAGATCGATCTGCGTGAAGGCCTGCGATTAAAGAAACTATTGAACGAGATTATGGCTCGCAATACCGGCCAGACCATCAAGAAAATTACCGATGATATGGAAAAAGATTACTGGATGAGCGCCGAAGAGGCCAAAAAATACGGCCTAGCCGACCAGGTAATTGACTCCCGAAAATTGGCCGATGCCGTCCAAAAACAAGCTTAGGTTTAGTAGAGATAAATCCTGGCCACACCATAGCTAGCGTTTTTGGCAATAAATAAGCAGTTATTAGATTTTCTGACAAAAGTCTTGACGAGTACTTTTATTAGGTCCATAATGCTAGCTTAAGAAGTAGTGTACTTTGGTAGCTAGAAGAGTGGTAAGTCTTTTTGCATCGCCGAACGTAGTGGGCTTCGCGCTGAATTTGAGCGCAACACTAAAGTAAGCAAATTAATTTGAAGGGAGCGTTGCTGTTGATGGCCAAAAACACGGCACCTGCACAAAAACGAAAATACTACACAAAAACAGACGATGTAATTGACCGACCGAATCTGGTAAGCCACCAGAATACCTCTTTCCAATGGTTCGTGGATGAGGGTTTAGGTGAGCTGCTGGCTGAAATCAGCCCAATCGATGATTACACCGGCACTAAATTATCAATTAAGTTCAAAGACTATCATTTCGAAGATCCGAAACTGAGCGAGAACGAAGCCCGCGAGAACAACGTCAGCTTTGAAGCGCCTCTGAAGGCCACCGTTGAGCTGACTAACAAGGTTACCGGCGAAGTAAAGGACCAGGAAATCTACCTGGGCGATTACCCGTGGATGACCAGTCGCGGTACTTTTGTAATTAACGGCGCAGAGCGCGTCGTAGTAAGCCAATTGATCCGCAGTAGCGGCGTTTTCTTCACTTCCGACCCACACGGCACTACCAATATATACGGCGCCAAAGTCATCCCAGTCCGCGGCGCATGGTTAGAGTTCGAAACTTCCGCTGCCGGCGCATTGTTCGTCAAGATCGACCGCAAGCGCAAAATTGCCGTAACTACACTACTGAAAGCACTTGGCCTTAGCGAACAGCAGATCAAAGAGTCCTTCGCCCATGTGGACCAAGGCGAACACAACTATATCGATACCACTCTGGATAAAGACCCTACCAAGACCACTAATGAAGCATTGATCGAAGTTTACCGACGTTTGCGACCAGGCGACCTGGCTACCGTTGATAACGCCCGTTCATTGCTTGAGAATATGTTCTACAACTTTAAGCGCTTTGATTTCGGCCGAGTTGGTCGTTATAAGATCAACAAGCGCCTGAACCTGGACGTCGCCAACACTATCGATAACCGCGTAATGCGCATCGAAGACCTGCTGGCTATCATCAGCGAAATCATTCGTTTGAACGTCACCCAAGATCCAGCCGACGAAATCGACTCATTGGCTAACCGCCGAGTGAAACTGGTCGGCGAACTTGTGCAGCGCCAATTCCGAATCGGTCTACTCAGAATGGAGCGAAACGCCAAGGACCGAATGAGTATGAGCGAAATAGAGACCGTAACTCCGGCTCAGCTGATCAACGCCCGACCGGTTGTAGCGGCTGTGCGCGAATTCTTCGCTTCCAGCCAGTTGTCTCAGTTTATGGACCAGATCAACCCATTGTCCGAGCTGGCTCATAAACGACGCTTAAGCTCAATGGGCCCAGGTGGTTTGAGCCGTGAACGCGCCGGCTTTGAAGTCCGTGACGCCCACGCTACCCACTACGGCCGTATCTGTCCGGTTGAAACACCTGAAGGCGCTAACATCGGACTGGTTCTTAACCTGGCCAGTTATGCCCGTATCAACGAATATGGTTTCATTGAGACCCCTTACCGAAAAGTCATCAATGCCGTGACGGCTAAAGATGCCGCCGGCCATATCGCCCGGGTAGATCTGGAAGATGAAAAAGGCAAAGTTATCGTAAAAAAAGGCGACAAGATCACCGGTGCCCAGGCTGCTAAGCTGGCAACCATTAAATCTCAGGTCACCTGGCCTGTACGAGCTAAGGTTACTAGCCAGATAGTTTACCTTGACGCCGCCGAAGAAGAACAAGCTGTGATTGCCGGTGCCGGTAACGACATTGACGAGAATGACTACTATGTAGAACCGCGCATAAGTGTGCGTAACCGACTAGAGCCGGAAGAAGTCGATGCCGACGAAGTAACCCATATGGACGCCAGCCGAAGCCTGACTATCGGCTCATCCGCCGGATTGATTCCATTCGTTGAAAAGAACTACGTGCTTAGAAGCTTGATGGGTTCTAACCAGCAACGACAAGCCGTGCCGCTTATCAAGCCGCAGGCTCCGATTGTTGGAACCGGAATTGAAGATATCGTGGCCCACAACACCGGTCAGCTGATCGTAGCTGAGGAAAATGGTGAAGTAATCAAGGCCACTGCTGATGAAGTAGTCGTCAAATACAAGAACGGCAACAAGACTTACGAGCCCGTGCACTTTGCTCGCAGTAATGAAGGCAGCTCTATCAACCAGATGGTAGTTGTCAGCAGCGGCGACAAAGTTAAGGCTGGAGATCCGCTGATCGAAGGAATGAGCATCGCCGACGGCGAGCTTGCTCTTGGTAAAGACCTGCTTACGGCCTTTATGCCGTGGGGCGGATATAACTTCGAAGACGCCATCATCCTGAGTCGTCGATTAGTTGAAGACGATACCCTGACCTCTATCCACATCGTCGACTATATGACCGAAGTCCGAGAGACCAAGCTTGGCCCTGAAATAGTTACCCGCGACATTCCTAACGTATCTGAGGAAGCTCTAAGACACCTTGATGAAGACGGAATCGTCCGCATCGGCGCCGAAGTGCATCCTGGAGACATCTTGGTTGGGAAGATTACTCCAAAGGGTGAGCAGGAACTTTCCAGTGAAGAGCGCCTGCTGCGTGCTATCTTCGGTGAAAAAGCCAAAGAAGTCCGCGATACCTCCCAGCGAATGAGCACCGGCCGCCACGGTAAGGTTGTAGGCGTCAAAGTCTTCAGCCGGGCCAGCGGACACGAACTGAAAGCCGGCGTGATTATGCAAATCCAGGTCTTTGTGGCCCAGATGCGCAAAATCAGCGTGGGTGATAAGCTTGGTGGCCGTCACGGAAACAAGGGTGTTATTGCCCGAATCCTACCAGTCGAGGATATGCCGTTCAACGAAGACGGTACTCCTATCGACATCGTACTTAACCCGCTTGGGGTACCTAGCCGTATGAACATTGGACAGTTGTTTGAAACTCACCTAGGTATGGCTGCCAGAGCTTTAGGACTTAAAGTTGCCAGCCCAGCCTTCAACGGCGTACCTATAGATAAGATCCAGGAACTGTTGAAAGAAGCCGGCTTGCCAGAAGATGGTAAGCAGCAACTTTACGACGGTCGCACTGGCGAAGCTTTTGCCGAGCGCACGACCGTCGGTTCTATGTACATCATCAAGTTGAACCATATGGTCAGTGATAAGATTCACGCCCGCTCAACCGGACCATACACGATGGTTACCCAGCAACCTCTGGGCGGTAAGGCCCAAAATGGTGGCCAACGCTTCGGAGAAATGGAAGTTTGGGCATTGGAAGCCTACGGCGCCGCTCATACTCTGCAAGAAATGCTGACTATCAAATCCGACGACGTTTACGGACGAGCCAAGGCTTACGAGTCGATCATCAAAGGCACTAAGATCCAAGGACCGAAGGTTCCGGAAAGCTTCAACGTTCTAGTTAAAGAACTGCAAGGCCTAGGCCTGAAAGTTGACCTGATGGCCGACAATCGCATTGTCGATGCCGAAGAGATCTTAGCTAAGAACATAAAGGAAGAAGCTAAAGAGTCGCCTGTGATTACAGCCAATAAGGATGAAATCGACACGGCAATCGTTACCGAAGAATCCGTAGCCGAAGGCCTGTCATTGATGGAAGACTCAGAAATGAATCTGACCGAAACCGAAGAAATTGTAACTGAAAACGAAGAGGAGGCTTAAAGAATATGCGCCAATATAATCCAGGCACAAATATAGCCGACTTCGACGCCGTTCGTCTGGCTATCGCTAGCCCCGAAGACATTATGGAATGGAGCTACGGCGAAGTCACAAAACCGGAAACTATCAACTACCGCACACAAAAGCCGGAACGCGACGGCTTGTTCTGCGAGCGAATATTCGGTCCAGTAAAAGACATCAACCCGCACGACGCCAAATATAAAGGCGTCCGCAGCCGCGAAGCTGCCGTTGATAAGAACGGCGAGCTGGTTACCCGCAGTATCGTTCGCCGCGAGCGAATGGGCCATATCAGCCTAGCTGCACCAGTAGCGCACATCTGGTTCCTTCGCGGAACCCCAAGTGCTATCGGTCTTATCTTAGGTATGACCGTCAAGAATCTGGAGCGCGTAGCTTATTTTGCCAGCTACATCATCAAGAGTGTAGATACCGAAAAGCGCGACCAGATCAAAACCGATAAAGAGGCTGAATTCAAAGCCGCTGAAGAAGCTATCGGTGCCCGCTATGAAACCGAAGCTGCCAAAGAAGGCGCTGACGTTCGTGCCCTAGCCGAAGCCCGCACCAAAGAGCTTGAAGAGCTAGCCAAAGATGCAGACACCTTCAAGACTCAGATCGACAGCCTGATAAAACTCAATATGTTGAGCGAGACCGACTACCGAAACCTGCCAGACGAAATGCAAGACCTTATCAAGGTAGGAATGGGCGGTGCCGCTTTGAAAGAACTGCTTGAAGAAGTAGAACTGACAAAATTGATTGAAGAGTTGAACGCCGAAGCCGAAGAAGCCAAAGGCCAACGCAAGAAGAAGATAATGAAGCGCCTGCGCCTGCTTGAGAGTATGGAACGGGCCGGCATCAAGCCGTCTAGCATGTGCGTATCGGTACTACCGGTTATTCCTCCGGATCTGCGACCGATGGTCCAGCTGACCGGTGGCCGTTTCGCCACTTCTGACTTGAATGACCTTTACCGCCGCGTCATCAACCGAAACAACCGACTTAAGAAACTGATGGAGCTGAACGCACCAGAAGTTATCCGCCGCAACGAGCAGCGAATGCTTCAGGAAGCCGTTGACGCTTTGATTGATAACAACAGCGCCCGCTCCGGCCGCGCCGTAGCCGCTACTGGCCAGCGCCGCCGCCTAAAGAGCTTGTCCGATATGCTTAAGGGTAAGCAAGGCCGTTTCCGCCAGAACCTTTTGGGTAAGCGCGTTGACTACTCCGGCCGCTCGGTTATCGTTGCCGGTCCAGAACTTAAGATGTATCAGTGCGGTCTGCCGAAGACTATGGCCCTTGAGCTATTCAAGCCATTCGTTATCGGCCGTTTGATCGAACAAGAACTAGCCCACAATATCCGCAGCGCAACCAGAATGATTGAAATGGGCGAAGGTGCCGTATGGGATGCTCTTGATGAAGTCATCAAAGGCAAGTACGTCTTGCTTAACCGCGCACCAAGCCTTCACCGTCTAAGTATCCAGGCCTTCCAACCGGTACTTAAAGAAGGTAAGGCTATCCAATTGCACCCATTAGTTTGTAAAGGCTTCAACGCCGACTTCGACGGCGACCAGATGGCTGTTCACCTACCGCTATCTGATGCCGCTCAGAAAGAAGCCAGAGAAATTATGGCTGCTAATAAGAACCTACTTAAACCCGCCGATGGCTCACCGATCCTTCACGTCGAGCAAGATATCGTGCTTGGTTGTTACTACTTAACCTATGAGCGACCAGGGACTGAGAACGACACTGCTCAAAACTACTCCAGCTTCGATGAAGTTATTATGGCCCTGGACCTCGGCAAAGTAACACTGCAAAGCCGCGTCAGCGTACCTTTCCGCGGTGAAGTCAGAAACACTACCGTTGGCCGTCTGTTCTTTAACGAAATCTTCCCAGAAGACTTCGCCTTCCAGAACGAGGCAATGACCAACAAGAAGCTCGACAAAGTGATGAGCCGCATCTATCAGAAATACGGCCAAGACGAAACTGCCCGTATTGCCGACGACCTTAAGGATCTTGGCTTCCAGTTCGCCACCCGCTCCGGTTTGAGTATCGGAATGGAAGACTTCTCAGATTTGAAAGTCTTGACCAAAATCGTTGACGAAGGTGAATCCAAAGCTACCGAAATATCCGAGCAGTACTCGGCCGGTTTCATCACCGATGAAGAGCGTTACCGCTTAACTGTAGAAGTATGGACAACCGTTGACAGCTCCGTTGAGAAAGCGCTTAGTGAGCAGTTCGCTACAGAAGACAACACAATGAGTATCGCTGTGGCCTCCGGTGCCCGCGGTAACATCTCTCAGATGAAGAAATCCGTCGGTATGCTTGGTATGTTCGCCGATGCTACCGGCCGGGCAATCGAGCTGCCTGTCCGTTCTAACTACAAGTACGGACTGTCACCGCTGGAATACTTCACGGCTACCCGTGGTACTCGTAAATCTTTGATCGACATCGCGCTACGTACAGCCGACTCCGGCTACCTGACCCGTCGTCTGGTAGACGTCGCCCAGGATGTCTTCACGGTCGATTACGATACTGAAGACCCAGGCTTCCCAATGTACCGCAGCGACGCGACCACCATTGGCATCACCCTAGGTAGTCGCTTAGAAGGCCGATTCGCCGCAGAAAATGTTAAGAAATACATTAAAGCCGGTGAGCTGATAACCGCCGAAATTGCCGACCAGATCGAAGCTGACGAATCGATTGACTGCGTCCGAATAATGAGCGTCTTGAGCAACACCAATGTCCGCGGTGTCGGTCAGAAGAGCTACGGTGTAGACCTGGCAACCGGCCAAGTCGTTGCCCAGAGCTATCCTATCGGTGTTATCGCCGCTCAATCTATCGGTGAGCCTGGCACACAGCTGAGCCTTGACTCCAAGCACCGTGCCGGAGCTGTAACTGGCGGAGAAGACGTAACCCAAGGTCTTACCCGTGTTGAGGAAATCTTGGAAGTCCGAACTCCTAAGGGTCAGGCGTATCTGACGGATATATCCGGTACAGTAGCCGCCTGGGAAGAGGGCGACCACTACGTCGTAACCGTTACCGCCAAAGAACAGAAGCCTCTGAAGATGCCTCTAGGTGGCCGACAAGCCAAGATTAACGACGGTGAAGAAGTTAACTTCGGTGACACTATTGCTTGCCAAGATGATGGTAGCGACGTTATTACCGCGCCAATGGGCGGTAAGGCTCACGTTACTGAAACCACTATCACGATTACGCCAAGTGCTAAGAGCCAAGTGCGCTATGAGATCCCTGGCTTTAAGCAACTGCAGATCAAAGACGGCGACGAAGTGGTTGCCGGTCAGCGTCTGACAAACGGTTCTATTAACCTGCACGAGCTGATGCGCCTGCAAGGTGTTGAAGCCACCCAGCGTTACATAATGAACGAAATCCTGTACATATTCGCCAGCCAAGGCCAGACCATCGCCGACAAGCACCTTGAGGTGATTGTTCGCCAGATGTTCAGCCGAGTCCAGATTGAAGAAGCCGGCGACACAGAGTTCATTACCGGCGACGTAGTAAGCAAGCTGGCCGTCGTGGAAGCCAACGAGAAACTGGCCGCCCACGGCAAGAACCTGGCTCGCTACAACCAGCTACTGCTTGGTATCACCAAGGCATCGCTGTCTACAGATTCATTCCTGAGCGCCGCGTCCTTCCAGGACACTACCCGCGTGCTGATCGCCGCCGCTACCAGCGGTAAAGTAGACCACTTGTACGGTCTTAAGGAAAACGTCATCTTGGGTCGCCGCATTCCTGTCGGAACCGGGGCTATCAAGGACGAAGATGAGGAAGAAGAAATGCTAACTGAGGTAGAGGAGCAAGTAACAGTTGAAACTCGCGAGTAAATTTGCTAGTATTAACCACTGTATTTAAAGATATATGCCTACAATCAACCAACTAGTCAGAAAACCTCGCAAGAGTGACACCGGAAAGACAAAATCTCCGGCACTGCTTAGAGTTACCAATAACCTCAAAACCAAGACCTATGAAAAGGCCTCACCTTTCAAGCGCGGAGTCTGTGTGCGTGTTACCACTAAGACACCAAAGAAGCCTAACTCCGCTCTTCGTAAGGTTGCCCGCGTGCGCCTGACAAATGGGCACGAAGTCTGGGCCTACATCGGCGGCGAGGGCCACAACCTTCAGGAACACGCCGTTGTGCTGGTCCGAGGCGGCCGAGTGAAAGACCTTCCGGGTGTGCGCTATCATATTGTCCGAGGCAGCCTTGACCTCCAAGGTGTAGCAAATCGCAAACAGGGCCGCAGTAAGTACGGCGCCAAGAAAGAGAGCAAATAATGCCACGTAAAGTTACCAAAAGTCTGGTCCGTGAAGTCCAACCCGATCGACTGTATAACAGCGTAGCTGTTACTAAACTGATTAACCGGATTATGCTTGATGGCAAAAAGCAGATCGCTGAGCGCCTGGTTTACGGTGGTATGCAAAAAGCTGCCGATCGGCTTAAGGTTCAGAACCCTCTAGAAGTCTTCGAGCAAGCCTTCGGCAACGTTAAGCCGCATATGGAAACCCGCTCCCGACGTGTCGGCGGAGCCAACTACCAGATTCCATTTGAGGTTAAAGGCCAACGTCAACAGCACCTTACCACTATGTGGTTCGTGCAAGCCGCCCGGGCCCGTAGCGGAATGTCTATGGAAGACCGCATCGCCCTGGAGTTAGTAGATGCCTACAACAACACCGGCGCGGCTGTTAAGAAGAAAGAAGATACTCACCGAATGGCCGAGGCTAACCGAGCCTTTGCCCATTTCGCCCGTACCGCTTAAAAAACGGTAATGTTCGTTGAAACGTAATTAACACCTAATAGAAAGATGTCTTAGTTAAAGATGGCAGAGAAGAAGTACACACTAGATAAGGTCAGAAATATCGGAATCATTGCTCATATTGATGCCGGGAAGACTACGACTACAGAAGGCATCCTTTATCGCACCGGGCTAAAGCACAAAATCGGTGCCGTGCACGAAGGCGAAACCACAACCGACTGGATGGCCCAGGAAAAAGAGCGCGGTATCACGATTACGGCCGCGGCTGTCTCCTGCTTCTGGAAAGATACTAAGATCAACATCATCGATACCCCCGGCCACATCGACTTTACGGTTGAAGTAGAGCGCAGTCTGCGTGTTCTGGACGGTGCCGTAACCGTATTCGACGGCAAGATGGGCGTAGAGAGTCAAAGTGAGACCGTTTGGCGCCAAGCCGACAAATACGGTGTGCCTCGTATCTGTTTTATAAATAAGATTAACCAGACCGGTGGTGATTTCTACAAATCCCTGGATTCAATCCATCACCGCTTGAGCAAGCGGGCTTTCCCGATCCATCTGCCGATCGGCTTTGAGCAATCCGTGTCCGGTGTCGTTGACCTAATTAACCTTAAAAGTTATACCTATAAGGATTTTACCGATCACGAATTGGTAGAAGGTGACGTACCGGCTGATATGGCCGATCAGGTTAAGAAGTACCGCTCATTGCTGATCGAGAATGCTGTGGCTGAAGATGAGGAAATGTTGGAGAAGTATTTCGAAGTCGGCGAAGAAGGCTTAGACGAAGAGGATATCAAGAAAGCTATCCGTACGGCCGTACTGTCCGGTAAATTCTACGCCGTAACCGGTGGTGATGGCCGTGGTGTTATCGTAGAGAAACTACTTGATGCCGTGAACGACTTTTTGCCAAGTCCGCTAGACCGTGGCTCTACTTGGGGCACAAATCCTAAGAACGGCGAAGAGATTGAGCGCAAACCGGACGAAAAGGAGCCCTTTGCAGCTTTGGCTTTCAAGATTGCAACTGACCCATTTGTCGGTAAATTGGCCTTCTTTAGGGTTTACTCTGGTAAGTTACAGGCTGGCAGCTATATTTTAAACAGCTCTACAGGCGAGAAAGAACGTGTCGGCCGTATCGTGCGTATGCACGCTAACGACCGTGAAGACGTTACTGAAGTATCGGCTGGTGATATCGCGGCCATCGTAGGCCTAAAGGGTACTACGACTGGTAATACCTTGAGTGATCAGACCAATCCAATCCTGCTAGAAAGTATTACTTTCCCAGAACCACCGGTTTCTATCGCAATTGAACCGAAGACCAAAGCCGACCAGGAAAAGATGAGCTTGGCTCTGCAGCGTCTTGCCGAAGAAGACCCAACCTTCCGCATCAAAGTCGACCACGAAACCGGACAGACTATTATCTCTGGAATGGGTGAACTTCACCTGGATATTATCGTTGACCGGATGAAGCGCGAATTCTCAGTTGAAGCCAATATCGGCCAACCTCAGGTTGCTTACCGGGAAACTATCCGCAAAGACGGTGTCGAGGCCGAAGGTAAGTTTGTCCGACAAAGCGGTGGCCGCGGGCAGTATGGCCACGTCTGGCTTCGTCTGTCGCAGAACGAACAGGGCAAAGGCTTTGAATTCATCAACAGTATCAAAGGCGGTGCTGTTCCAAGTGAATATATCCCAGCCGTTAAAGCCGGTGTGGAAGAAGCGCTGAACAATGGTGTAATTGCCGGCTACCCAGTAGTCGATGTAAAAGCCGAATTATATGACGGTAGCTATCACGACGTTGACTCTAGTGAAATGGCCTTCAAGATCGCTGGATCTATGGCTGTCCAAGACGGCGTGAAGAGTGCCTCACCGACCCTTCTAGAACCAATAATGAAAGTAGTTGTCGTTACCCCAGAAGACTTTATGGGTGACGTAATCGGCGACCTGAACGCTAAGCGCGGACGCGTTGAGCAGATGGAAGACCTGGCTAACGGCATCAAGCAGATTACAGCCTACGTACCGCTTGGAGAAATGTTCGGCTATACCACCAATCTTCGAAGCTCCACTCAGGGCCGAGCCAGCTCCAGTATGGAGCTCGACCACTATGCCGATGTTCCAGGCAATGTCGCTCAAGACATCATTGCTAAATCCGGTAAATAAACTATTCTTTAAGATGAAACCTAACATTGAATCCGTCGGCACTAGGACATTTTTCCTCGACGAAGATGATGTGCTAGACCTAAGTTCGTCTAACCGCACTATCCGCGAATCCAGCGCAATGACCCTGCCACCAGGGTTAATTAGCAACGAAATCGGCTATCTCTGCCAGCATATACAAAGAGTTAGGGCTTCCCTTGGTGAATCCGCACCAAAACGTCTGCGAGCTGAGAAACGAGCCTTGGTATCCATCGGGCATAATGCCTTAAGCAGCTACGTAGCTGTCGATCAACTGCCGGAAGCGGTTGCCGACCTAGTGACAGCCAACAGCGCTCTAGAGCGCCTGCAGCGCAGCGACCGCTTAAGCTGGAAGGCGTCCAGCTACCTGCTAGAGCGAAAGCTGCAGCGAGTCATTACCCACGTTCCAAACTCTCTAGAACAACAATAGTAAATATTTCACAGCTGAATTAATAGCTATAGGGCTATACTGGTTGGCGGTGGATTATTGATGTTGATGAACATTCCAATTTTTGAAAATATACTTTATCCAAACCTGGGAGGTATGCGTTGAATATAGCGATGATGGTTAGAGGTTATCTGACAGTTCCTCGACCGAAGGATATGATATACGCACCTGTCGATCTGGCTATGGCTATCAGCGAGGGTCTGACTAAAAAAGGGCATAACGTGACCCTATACGCTCCTCTAGGCAGTCGGCTTAAGCATGGGAAGATTGAATCAACAAATTTAAGAGCCCTGGTATCGAATGCTCAAGAATTCCAAACCTTACTAAACTCTCCTGAGAAGATTAACCACTATGTGCCGGCTCTGTGGGAGAGCTATATGGTCAGTAATATGTTTAACCGGGCCAAAGCCGGTGAATTCGATATTCTGCATTTTCACCATCCTGAGGTGGCGTTGCAGCCGGCATCTCAATCTCAGGTTCCGGTAGTTTACACCCTGCACGATCCCATATATGACTGGTATAAGGAACTCTTTGAGATGTACCAATCGGATAATCAGCACTTCATTTCGATTTCTAATAACCAACGGCGGGACGCCCCTGATCTGCCTTATACAGCGACTGTCTATAATGGCGTAGACATCAAGGACTATCCTTTCTCTGATAACCCGGATGACTATTTGCTGTACGCTGGCCGCATATTGCCCGAAAAAGGCGTCAAAGAAGCAGTTCAGATTGCCAAAAAGAGCCACCATCGGCTCTTGATAATCGGCCCGGTTGGACAGGACCATCAGGGCTATTTTGACCAATACATTAAACCGTTCCTTGACGAGCAAATTCTTTACCTAGGCTTTGTTGAGAGGGAACAATTAGCCCGGTATTATCACAAGGCTAAAGCCGTATTGACTCCTGTACAGTGGGAAGAACCATTCGGACTGACGACCATAGAATCGATGGCCAGCGGCACACCGGTTATATCACTGCGACGCGGAGCCGCTCCGGAAATTATCGTTGACGGAAAAACAGGCTTCGTCGTCGACAGTATCGCTGAGATGGTGGAAGCTGTCGGCAAAATCGAATCTATTGACCGCCGGGCTTGCCGAGAACACGTCAAGAAAAACTTTTCGCTGACCCGGATGGTTAATAACTACGAACTGGCATACGAAGAAATTCTTCGCCGAAAGCGAAAGCTGACAAGACGTTTCGTAAGCGACCAGTTTAGGAATGTACCGAAGCGTTTCAAAGAGTCGACCCAAAAGAGACGGTTGCAGCAAATAATCAAAAGTTCTAAACGGCTTCGATAATCACGCCTTCGTGTGGACGGAGCTTTACGCCGCCGTAAACTCTGGAATACTGAGCTTTGTCCAGGTAAGTAGATAATCGGATTATGCCGCGGATGGCTTTAGATACGGCTACCGCTTCCTGGTCTGAAAAGTTAAGGATAACTAAATATCGTTCCATATCATTTTCCCGGACGAATCCGAACAAATTGTCACCGAGGTTCAGAGACCAGTAAGAACCATATTTTATAGTCTGGACATTGTTACGGATACGCAGCAATTTCTTATATAGGCTAAGCAGTGACTGCGGGTCTTCGGTCTCTGTGACCACATTGAATTGCCTATACTGTTTACCTATGGGCAGCCAAGGTTCGTTCTGACTGAAGCCACTGTGGCGCGCCGCGCTCCACTGCATAGGCGTACGCACGACATCTCGGCCCGTGCCATCCGGTGCTGCGAACGGATCTTTAACTTTATCTTTTTCAACGTGCACATCCTGCATACCCAGCTCATCACCGTAGTAGATAAACGGCATACCGGGCAAGGTCATCAGCATCATTGCTGCCGTTCGGGCAGCATTAGGTCCGATACGGGTTGCCAGACGGGTTTTGTCGTGATTGCCCATATTGTAGACGGCCGGCTGGCCCGGCAGCAGGGCCTGCTGATAGATATCGATAAAACCCCGGTAAGTGCTGGCATCCCAAGGCAAACTCAGGCATTCAAAATTGAATGGCGCACAGATATCCAGTCGGATCTTGCCGTAAAAGTGAAGGTAGTGATTGATGTCCCCTGCCGAGTCTGGATAGGCTTCGGTTATGACGAAGCGATCATCGAACTCGGCAGCCGTATCGATAATTTCATTTAAATAATCAAAAAGATGAGGCCCGATGCTGCTAAAGCTGTGCACCAAGGTGTGATAAGGGTCATCTACGCCCTCACGGTAGTTAGGATTCAGCGGGTCATCGCGGAACTTGGCATCTTTGCTCAGCCAGCTTACGGCATCGACCCTAAGGCCATCGACGCCTAGGTCCAGCCAGAACCTTATTACCCGCTTCATTTCTTCCCGTACTTCGGGATTATCCCAGTTCAGATCTGGTTGTTCCTTCAGGAAGGTATGAAGATAGTATTGTCCGGTCTTTTCGTCGATCTCCCAGGCTGGACCTCCGAATACGCTTTGCCAATTATTTGGCGGAGTACCATCAGCCTGCGGGTCGCGCCAAATGTACCAGTCCCGCTTTGGGCTGTCGACAGACTCCGAAGATTCGCTGAACCACGGATGCTTGATGCTTGTATGGTTCGGCACGAAGTCGATAATTACGCGGATATCGCGTTTGTGGGCTTCTGTAACCAACACTTCGAAGTCGTGAAGCGTACCGAACAGCGGGTCGATATCATAATAATCCGACACATCATAACCGAAATCTGCCATCGGTGAAGGGTAGAAGGGCGATATCCATATGGCGTTTACTCCAAGCGAATCCGGAGTGCCGTTGAGATAATCCAGCTTTCTGATAACACCTTTGAGGTCGCCGATTCCATCACCATTTGCGTCATAAAAACTCCTAGGATAAATATGGTAGACGGTAGCGCCGTGCCACCACTTTCGTTTGTTCGTCGGTTTAGTGTTATCCATAGGCAGTGTCAGTGGCATCCCTCTCCGCAAAACGGCTGTTAAAGTATATTGGCCATTAGCATTATGTTAGCGCGTTATGCGGTTTTCTGTAAGATTAACTACTATTGTAAAAAAAGCAGTTTCGCCATAAAATACGCGTTATGCCAACAATTGAAGCTCAGGCTGGTGGTGTAGTATACGTTGCTCCAGGCAGCGGTATTAAGGATTGGTCTTATGGAATCGACCTGGTGCGCAAATGGCCGCAGGCCGAACAGGTATACGATAGAGTCCTTAAGGCAACCGGCGTCAATATATTCTCCGTTTGCGAGCGAGCGCAGACCGAGCCTATCGAAGAACCCGAAATTGCCCAACCGGCGGCTCTGGGTATCGGCTATGCCAGTGCCGACTACTTGCGCCATAATGTCGGACCACCAAATTATCTAATGGGCCTGAGTGCCGGCGAATTTACCGTAGCCGCGATCAGCGGCGCGCTGTCGTTAGAAGATGCTGCGATGCTATCGCATAACCGAGGACGCTTCCAGCAAGAGGTTGCCGGTGGCAAAGGTGGCTCAATATTAGTAATGCATCATAGGGGTCCAAATAATCAAAGGTTCTCTCGTAGAATCGAAGAATTAATCGCTAATATACCAGGCACTCACGTGGCCAATTACCATACGCCACTAAAAACAGGCATCGGCTACCTGCACAGTGCCGAAGAGGAATTGATGGCCAGGCTTGATACAGAGGGTATCCGGAGAGTTATGAATGTGGCGAATCTTAACTTTGCGCCTCACGGGCCAGCTGTCGAGCGGGCCCAGGAAATGCTAAGCAATTTATTTGAGAGAAGTGTAGTCGTTAAGAATGCCACCGTGCCTATCGTTGCCAACAAATCGGGGCGATTAATGCAAAAAGCCGGCACGGTTAAGCATAATCTGATTTGGCAGACGACCTCACCGACTCAGCTGAACAGGGGTATGGCTTACCTGATCAGTCGCGGCGTTGAGGAATATATCGACATTGGACCGGATAAGGCAATGGCCAAGCTGCTAGGTGATTTCGTGGCTCTGCATAACATCAAAGTTTTGACGGCTGATAACCTCTAATTAACCTCTTTACAATATAAGCGTTTTTACCTATACTTAGTCGGTAAATTGGGTGTAGAAGCTATTGCTTCTATGCGCAAAAATTATTAAGTAAATTATAAGCCCGGATAGGAGAACACTAAATGGCAGAATCCTTTGACCGAAGCAAGCCGCACGTAAATGTCGGCACAATGGGTCACGTTGACCACGGTAAGACTAGTCTTACTGCTGCGATTACTATGACCCTCAGCAAGCGCCTTCCAAGCGCAGTTAACAAGCCTGTTGCGTATGATCAGATCGACAACGCTCCAGAAGAAAAAGCCCGTGGTATAACCATCGCTACATCTCACCAAGAGTATGAATCCGAGAAGCGTCACTACGCCCACGTAGATATGCCTGGACACGCCGACTACATCAAGAACATGATTACCGGCGCAGCTCAGATCGATGGCGCCATCCTGGTTGTTTCAGCAGCTGATGGCCCTATGCCTCAGACCCGTGAGCACGTTCTGTTGGCTAAGCAGGTCGGTGTACCTTCTATCCTTGTATTCTTAAACAAGATGGACCTAGCCGACGCTGAACTTGTCGAACTGGTTGAAGAAGATGTCCGTGATCTTCTTGAGAAATACGAATTTGACCGTAACGCACCTATCATCAAAGGCTCTGCCACCAAGGCTATCGCCGGCGACGAAGCTGCTATGGATTCTGTTATGGAATTGGTTAAGGCTATGGATGAATTCATCCCTGAGCCAAAGCGCGAGCTGGACAAGCCTTTCCTGATGCCCGTAGAAGACGTGTTCTCTATCAAGGGCCGCGGTACTGTAGCTACCGGTCGTATTGAGACAGGTGTGGTTAAGATCAACGACGAAATTGAGATCGTTGGTATTCGTGAAACTCGCAAGAGTGTAGTAACTGGAATCGAAGCTTTCAAGAAGAGCCTTGACCAGGGTCAATCAGGCGACAACGCCGGAATCCTGCTCCGAGGTATTGAGCGCGACGACATCGAGCGTGGTCAAGTTTTGGCTAAGCCCGGTTCTATCACTCCTCACACCGAATTCGACAGCGAAGTCTACATCCTTACTAAAGAAGAAGGCGGACGTCACACTCCATTCTTCAAGGGCTACAAGCCTCAGTTCTACTTCCGAACTACGGACGTAACTGGTGAAGTTGAACTTCCTGCCGACAAAGAAATGGTTATGCCGGGCGACACAGTGACCTTCAAGGTCAAACTGATGAGCCCGATCGCTATGGACCAAGGTTTGCGCTTCGCTATCCGCGAAGGTGGCCGAACCGTTGGTGCTGGTGTGGTTACCAAAGTAACTAAGTAGCCAAACGAACTTTTAAGTTCAAAAAGCAAAAATAGTCCTGACCAAAACCAGGGCTTTTTTGTTGCTAAGAACGTTTAGATATTGTAGAATAACAGATGTAAATTAATCGTCGGTGACTAAAAGTCGCTGCGGATGCGCTCTATCGCACCTCAGAGATGTTACACCGCAAGGAGCAAGAATAATGGCTGAAGCCAAAAAAGCCGCTGCGCCAGATGTAAAGCAGCGCATTCGTATCCGTCTGAAGGCATACGATCATAAAGTGATCGACCAATCCGCTAAGCAGATAGTCGAGACGGCGCTGAGAACCGGTGCCAACATCGCTGGTCCGATACCTCTGCCAACTCGTCGGAGCACTTTCACAGTAGTGAAGAGTCCGCACGTCTACAAAAAAGGCCGCGAACAGTTCGAAATGCGTGTCCACAAACGCCTTATAGATATTACTGATCCAACGCCCAAGACCATTGATTCGCTAATGAATCTGAGTCTGCCGGCTGGTTGCGACGCAGAAATTAAGATGTAACATCGATTGAAGAGCCCCAGTGAGGGCTCTTTTTAAAGCAAGTCTGATAAGAATATGAGAGAAGTTGTTTTTGGCACGGCAAATGAAGGCAAGCTTAAAGACGTTAATAATATTTTAGCGTCCACCGCACTTCGGATTAAATCTTTAAGAGACGTCGGCTTGGAGCCGTTCGATATTGCAGAAACTGGAAGCACCCTAGAGGAAAACGCTATCATAAAATTCAATGCGCTCAGGCCATTGATACCGATAGATGACATCTTGGTAACTGAGGATACTGGTATTGAGATCGATGCTCTTGATGGACGACCCGGCGTTTACTCACGCAGGTGGGAGGCGGGCGGGGAAGAAATGAGCGATGAGCAAGTCCTGCGCAAAGTTATAGATGAAATGAAAGGCAAGAAAGACCGAACCGCCCGCTTTATATCCGTTATTGCTTTCGGCGTTGCTGGTCCGCCGCCTCAGCTGATAAAAGGAGAACTTGTAGGCAGCTTGCTGGAGGAACCTGATATGAAAGGTTTTGAGCCAGGCTTACCATACAGAGCGCTGTTCTATATCCCCCAATTGAAAAAAATGCTTTATGAAGTTCACGATGTGCCATCGTCAGACCGACAGGGATTACTCACTCACCGTGAAAAGGTTTGGCTAAAATTAGCCGAAAAGCTGACCGAAAAATAAACAGCCCCGTCGTTTTAGGTATCGGGGCTGTTCACGCTTTATTACTCGTTAACTTCTTTCCAAGGTTTTTCCTTGGAGGCTGAGTTTTTGACTCGACGTGCTAACCAGTAGGTCCAGCAAAATTGTGTCTGTTAGTGGTCAGCTTGCTTCTTATAGCATCGTTCCGGTTAAGTCCGGACTTACCGGACGCGCCTTAGTACGCAATCTGGCACTAATAGGTTCAAAAAGGGATTTTTGTCCTCTTTTTGATTTAGTGTCTGTTTTTGCAGGCACTATCTGCAAAATACGCTTAAGTTTACCCTATGTCAACAGCAATGGTCACAGGGCTATTTATATAATCGCGGTCTTTAAGAAATATGGCGGCATCATCTGTACGATTTCATTTCTCCGCGCCTCGGCGGTCATAGCAGCCTCGTGCATCAATTCCTGAAGCTCGACTATCATCGGCTGTACTACGCCTCTGCCGATTTCCACGAATTCTCTCCGGTTCCTTGGATCAAAATCTTCCTGTTTAACGTCTAGACGTTGGCCTAAGACAGCATGCGCAAATTGTTTTTCGGCCGTGCCGCGAACTCCGATGGCTCTGATCGGCAATCCGAATTTTACGGCTATAAAACCTATGCCATTTTCCAGACTCTCAAGCGGAATTTCGCCGACGTTATGATTCTTGCGAGTGCCTTGGGGAAACATCATCAGCACTTCATCGTTGTCTTTGATATGGGCGACATTAGCGATAGCAACTGGTTGATCGAAAAAGTTCTTTCTGCGTTTCACGGGGAAGCCGCCCAGATCGGTAATGGTATCACCGAACTTATTGGCTATAATCGGCCGTTTTTTCCATAGCTCCTCTTTTGCCATAGATCTCAAGTAGGTATTCCCCACTTGATGATAGGCTTCGGCCACAGCCCATGGATCCCACCAACTATCGTGGTTAGCGGCGGCTATTTCTCCGCCTTGAGACAAATCTATCGGCTCATCAGAGTGGACGCTCAGGCCGCCAAGTGCGCTCCAACGGGCCGAGAATATTCGTCTTACGCGGTCATACTTCGCTTTATCGATAGGGTGAACAAGATTCTGACTGTCTAGCTCAATTGATGCTTCAGGGCTGTTTATCATTAAGG
>Ga0070714_100000413_pt1 | contig 31367 bp, 29 predicted proteins | sample LARL83metaG_FD_65450 | JGI IMG/M metagenome (GOLD analysis project Ga0070714, IMG submission 65450) | Corn, switchgrass and miscanthus rhizosphere microbial communities from Kellogg Biological Station, Michigan, USA - LAR L8-3 metaG | ecosystem: Host-associated > Plants > Roots > Rhizosphere ... | reverse complement strand
GGCGAGTCGCTGAGCAGCTTGTCCATGCCGATGAACAGCAGGGTCCAGGTGTACTGGGCGCCGATGCCGTACAGCCGGGCCCGGGCGTACTGGACCGGGTCGTGGGTGCCGAAGTAGGCCTGGCACAGCACCCGGGTCTGGTCCGGGTCGTAGTCTCCCTCCATGGCCAGGTCGCCCACGTCGAACATGGGGTCGTTCATGCCGCTGAAGTCGTAGTCGATGAGCCGGATCCGGCCGTCGTCCATGATGTTCTTGGCCAGCAGGTCGTTGTTGCTCGGCACCGGCGGCAGCGCGTTCACGGCCAGGGCGGCCTGGATCCGGCGCACCGTGGGCAGCCAGCCGAGCAGGTCGGGCGGGCAGGCCAGATCGTGCTTGTGCACCAGGGCCAGGTAGTCGTCGAGCAGCTTCCAGATCATGGTCAGGTTGCGCATCGGCGGCGCCTTGGTGTGCAGGTCCCTGACCGCGCGCCCGATCCGCGGGATGTAGTCCGCCCGGGACAGGTCGAGCGTGTCCAGGGTCCGGCCGTCGATGTACTCCAGGATCAGGGCCGGGATCTCGGGGAGCGCCTGCAGCACCCGGGCGCCGACGCCGGACTCCCCCGCGGCGGCCGTGTTCGCGATCAGGTCGCCAATCGGGATCATCAGCCCGAAGTCGTCCATCTCCTGGGTGAGGAACTTGACCACGTACCGGTCGCCGCCGCCAGTGGTGTCAGCACCCGCGGTGACCGCGTAGGTGACGTGGGCCAGGCCGCCGAACAGCTGGTTCCATTCCAGCTCACGGCCGGCCAGCACGCCCGCCTCGGCGGCCAGGCGCTCCCGCTGCCGGGCGAACCGCTGGTCAGCGGGGCTGACGGGCCCGCCGCTGGCCACGGTCAGGGCTCGGGGTGGTACTGGTCGATGGCCAGCGCGTGATCGTGGATCCGCTTGTGCCTGGCCACGTAGAAGATCACGCCGGCCAGCAGCGGCAGGCCCACGATCAGCCAGGCCATCGGGATGTCCTTGATGAAGAAGCCGCCGGTGGTGCCCGCGATCTGGTTGTAGGTGGGGTTGGTCGACGGGCGCGGCCAGAGCAGGTTCAGCGCGGTCAGGCCGGTGCCGACCACGGCCACGAGGTTGACCAGGATCCCCCAGCGGCCGAGCGCGAACCAGCCCTTCACCTTGGGCCAGCCCCGGAACCGGTAGATCAGGGTCACGCTCATGATCAGGAAGTAGGACACGTACATGTCCGCGGTGGCGCCGCCCACGATCGACGGGGTCTTGGTGGTGAACACGAACACCGGGACCAGGGACAGGGCGCCGATGAGCAGCACCGCGGTCCACGGCGACCCGTCCTTGAGCGTGCGCGAGAACGTCGGCGAGAACGGCAGCTGCCGGTCCCTGGCCATGCCGTAGATGTGCCGCACGGCGCCGGTGAACATCGTGTTCGTGGCCACGATCAGGCCGATCGCCACCACCACGAGGAACAGCTTGAACACGCCGGCCGGCAGGTGCGCGGTGATCGCGTTCTCGGCCGGCACGCCGCCGAGCATCGCGGCCTTCATGTCCGGGATCGACGGGGTCAGCGTGAGCAGGAACAGGAACCCGCAGGCGATCGCGAAGATGTAGGCGCCGATGACCCCGCGCGGGGCGTTGCGCTCCGCGTCCAGGGTCTCCTCGCCGAGCGTGCCGCCGTTCTCGAACGTGTACAGCACCCAGAGCGCGTTGAACACGCCGGCGCCGACGAACAGCGGGAAGATGTTGCTCAGCCCTTGCAGGGCCTGCACGGTAGCGGCCCCCGACGCGGTCGTGGTCACGGTGGCGGTCTGGGTCAGGTTGCCGAAGTGCTTGACGCCGAGGATGAACGTCAGCAGGCAGACCACCGTGACCACGGACAGCTCGAGCACCATGGCCCACTGGGCGATGCGCCCGAGTATGCCGATCCTGATGATGTTCCAGCCCACCGCGATCACGGCGGCGATCACGATGATGATCTCGTCGGTGGTGAAGCTGGGCGCGAGGTTGAACAGCGGGTGGATGAGCACCGGCAGGCTGGCGTAGTAGGCGGTCATCAGCGGGAACATGGCCATGGCGTAGGCCCAGCCGATCCACCAGCCCACGCGCTTGCCCGCGAGGATCGTCGGCCACTGGTACATGCTGCCGGCGAACGGGTACTTGGAGGCGAGCTCGGCGATCACCAGGACCATGGCGCCGACGCTGACCGCCACGAGCGGCCAGCCCCAGAACTCGGACCCGCCCACGCCGGCCATGGAGAAGCCGTAGAGGGAGAAGAGCCCGGCGAACACGCCCACGCCGGCGAAGGTCAGCGCGCCGTTGGTCAGCGCGGTCAGGGCCCGGCTCAGCTTTCCGGCCGCGGCGACGGGGGCCTGTGTGGTCTCGACAGTTCCCATCCGCTGGGTCCCCTCTCCATATATTTGGGTAGCCCATTTAGCAGACCAGATAACTTGTGGCGCACTCTAGCCCAGACGACTCCGGGCTGACAAGACTTGACATGTCGCGTTTTCAGCAGGCCAGATGGTGTCTGGCGGAGGCCCCTGAGCGGGGCTACGCTGAGCTCGATATGGTGCGCCCAAATCCCGGCGTGCCGGGTTCCAGGTCGCCGGGGCGGCGGCGCGCGCGGCGAGAGCGGAAGGTCACAGATGCCCAGCAACGACGTCCCGCAGCGGGCACAGGTCGTGATCGTCGGCGGCGGGGTCGTGGGCTGCAGCGTGGCCTACCACCTGGCCCAGCTGGGCTGGACGGACGTCGTCCTGCTCGAGCAGGGCCAGCTGTCCTGCGGCACGACCTGGCACGCGGCCGGGGTGATCGGGCAGCTGCGCACGCACCCGTCGCTGACCCGGCTGATGCTGGAGAGCAGCGAGCTGTACGCGAGCCTGGAGGCGAGGGTCGGGCTGGGCACCGGCTGGAACCAGAGCGGCGCGCTGTGGGTGGCCGCCTCGCGGGACCGGATGACCCAGCTGCTCCGCACCGTGGACATGGCCCAGGCCCAGGGGGTGGAGACGCACGTCATCTCCGTGGCCGAGGCGGCCGCCAGGTGGCCGCTGATGGAGAGCTCCGACCTGGTGGGCGCCGTCTGGCTGCCGAACGACGCCAAGGCCAACCCGTCGGACGTCACCCAGGCCCTGGCCCGCGGCGCGCGGAACCTGGGCGTGCGGATCCTCGAGCGCACCAAGGTCACCGGGTTCGCCCTGGAGCGGGGCCGGGTCACCACGGTGCGGACCGCGCGCGGCGACATCGAGTGCGAGACCGTGGTGAACTGCGGCGGGCAGTGGGCCAAGGCCCTCGCCGGGCAGGTGGGCGTGACCGTGCCGCTGCAGGCGGCCGAGCACTACTACATCGTCACCGAGGCCATCGCCGGCCTCGACCGGACCACGCCGACGCTGCGCGACCCGGACGGGTACACGTACTTCAAGGAGGAGGTCCGCGGCCTGCTGATGGGCGGCTTCGAGCCGGACGCCAAGCCCTGGGTCGCCTCGGACGAGATCCCCGAGCCGTTCGAATTCCAGCTCCTGCCCGAGGACTGGAACCAGTTCGACATCCTCATGCGCAACGCCATCCACCGGGTGCCCGCGCTCGAGGACACCGGCGTGAAGAAGTTCTACAACGGCCCGGAGAGCTTCACCCCGGACCATAACTTCATCCTGGGCGCCGCGCCTGACCTGGAGAACTACTTCGTCGCCGCGGGCTTCAACTCGTCCGGGATCGCGTTCGCGGGCGGCGCGGGCAGCGCGCTGGCCCGCTGGATCGTGGCCGGGGAGCCGGACCTGGACCTGAGCCCGGTCGACGTCCGCCGGTTCATCCCGGCGCAGGGCAACAAGCGCTGGCTGCGGCAGCGGGTGCAGGAGATCGTCGGGCTGCACTTCGCGATGGCCTGGCCCAACCGCGAGCCGGAGAGCGCCCGCGGGGTGCGCCGCTCCCCCGTGCACCACCTGCTCGAGGCGCAGGGCGCCTGCTTCGGCACCAAGATGGGCTGGGAGCGGGCGAACTGGTTCGCGCCCGCAGGCACCAAGCCGGTCGTGGAGTACGGCTGGGGCCGCCAGAACTGGTTCGGGCCCAGCGGCGCCGAGCACCGGGCCGCCCGCACCGACGTGGCGCTGTTCGACCAGACGTCGTTCTCCAAGATCGCCGTCCGCGGGGCCGGCGCCGAGGCCGCCCTGCAGTGGCTGTGCTCGGCCGATGTCGGCGTCCCCGACGGCCGCACGGTCTACACGGCCCTGCTCAACGACCGCGGCGGCTACGAGGCCGACGTCACCGTGACCCGCATCCGCTGGAACGAGTACCTGCTGGTCACCAGCAGCGCCCAGGCCGTGCACGACCTGGACGTGCTGCGCCGCGGCGTGCCCGCGGGCCCGCACGTGGAGTTCTTCGACGTCACCTCCGCGTACGCGGTGCTGAGCGTGATGGGCCCGAACTCCCGGGCGCTGCTAGACGGCCTGTCCGCCGATGACTTCTCCGCCGCGGCGTTCGGGTTCGGTGACAGCCGCGAGGTCGACCTGGCCGGGCTGACCGTCCGGGCCACCCGGCTGACCTACGTGGGCGAGCTGGGCTGGGAGCTGTACGTGCCGGCCGAGGTGGCGGTGGCCGCGTTCGAGCGGCTCACCGAGCCCGGCGCGGGCCTCGCCCCGGCGCTGGCCGGCTACTACGCGATCGAGTCGCTGCGGCTGGAAAAGGGCTACCGCGCGTTCGGCCGGGAGCTGAGCCCGGACACCTCCCCGGTCGAGGCCGGCCTGGCGTTCGCCTGCAAGCTCGGCACCGGCATCGCGTTCCGCGGGCGGGAGGCCGTGGAACGGGACAGGAAGGAGGGCGTGACCCGCCGCCTGGCCAGCCTGGTGGTGGCCGACCCGCAGGCCTACGCCTGGGGCGGCGAGCTGCTGCTCCGCGACGGGGAGCCAGTGGGGTTCGTCAGCTCGGCGGCTTTCGGCCACACCCTGGGCCGGGCCGTGCTGCTCGGCTACATCGAGCGCCGCGACGGCGGCAAGGCCGACCGCGAGTGGCTCGGGCAGGGCCGCTACCAGGTCGCCATCGGCGGTGAGCGGTACGACGCGGACCTGTCGCTGCGGCCGCCCTACGACCCGGCGGGCACCAGGATCCGGGGCTGAGCCGGCTGGTGCTAGCCGCCGGCCCGGCCGTTGCCGGTCTGGTCCGTCCGGCCCACGCCGTAGGCGTAGGCGATCACGCGGGTGCGGTCCCCGCGGAACAGGTCGGTGGAGTACTCGACCGGCTTCTCCTCGGCGTCGTAGCTGATCCGCTCGATCGCCATCAGCGGATCCCCGACCTTGATGCCGAGCAGGCTGGACTGGTCGTCGTCGGCCAGCACCGCGACCATCCGCTCGACCGCCTTGACGCAGAACACCCCGTACCGCTCGCAGAGCAGCTCGTAGATACTGTCGTCCAGTGGCTGAGCGAGCAGGTCGGGTGCGAGCGTGACCGGAATCCGCACGTGCTCCAGGGAGATCCGGACCTCGTCGGCCAGCCGGACCCTGACCACCTCGTACACCAGCTCGCCGACCGCGATGCCCAGGGCGTCGCTGGTCACCTGGTCGGCCGGGATGATCCGCGCGGAGACCACGTGAGCACCGGGCCGGAACCCCTGGGCCCGCAAGTAGGCCGGGATGCCCGCCAGGTAGCCGAAGTCGATGTCCACCCGCCTGCGGGTGGCGAACGTCCCGCCGCTGCGGCCGCGGCGCCGGTGCACCGAGCCCGCGTGCTCCAGGCGGTCAAGCACCTGGCGCACGGTCGTCCGGCTGACCCCCAGCTGGGCGGCGAGATCACGCTCGGTGGGCAGGCGCCCGTCCTCACCCAGCTCGCCGGAGGAGATCAGCTCGCGGATTTTGCGTTCCACAGAATCGCGGATCGTCCGGCCGTGGTCGGTCCCCGTGCCGAGGCCAGCGTCGGCCTGTTGGGCGCCCATAACGCAACCATAGACGCCTGGCTACCTGCGCCGGCAATCCGGCGCCCGGCACCCTGCAGCCACGGGAGGGCATCGTGCGGGTCCTGCTGACCAACGACGACGGGTACCGCGCCGAGGGGATCGGCGCGATCAGGGCCGCGCTGGCGCCGCTCTGCGCCAGCGTGATCACTATCGCGCCCGAGGACAACTGCAGCGGGTTCGCGCGCAAGTGCACGTTCAGCAGGCCGGTGGGCGTCACCCGGGTCAGCGGCGGCCCGCACCCCGTCTTCCGGTGCGACGGGACCCCGACGGACTGCGTGCGGGTCGGGCTGCTCGGCGGGCTGGCCGCCGGCGCGGATCTCGTGGTCAGCGGGATCAACCACGGCGCGAACCTGGCCGACGACGTGACCTACTCGGGGACCGTGGGGGCGGGCCTGGAGGCGGCAATCCTGGGCACACCCGCCGTGTGCCTGTCCCAGCAGACGCCCACCGGCAGCTTCTCCGTGAACTACCAGGAGGATCTCCCCGCCCTGGGGCTCGCCTACGACTTCGGCTTCGCGGCCGGGCACGGCGCCGAGCTGGCCCGGTGCGTGATGGAGGCCAGGCCCGCCGAGCCGGTGGTGCTCAGCGTCAACTACCCGGCCGCCCGCACCGGCACCGCTACCGTGCTGACCCGGGCCGGGCGGCGCGACTACCCGCGGGCGCCGGTGCCCGACTGGGCCGACGACCAGGACGTGCAGTGGTTCCACCTGTTCGGCGAGCCGGATGAGCTCATACCCGAGGTTGACGGCTCGCTCGGCACCGACATCGGGGCGCTGCGGGCGGGCTACGTGTCGGTGACGCCGCTCTCGTTCGCGGTTGAGCTGGGCGACCTGCCGCCCGGTTTCCAGTCCTTCCTGGGCCGGCTGCGGGACCGCTTCCCGGTCACCGACCGCTTCGGGTCCAGCGCAATCTCGTAACTAGGTGTAGTCAGCTCAGCACAACGTGTATAACTAGAACCCCGCGCGGCGCACGGGCCCGGTTTACCGGGCTAGGGGGACGGCGCCGCAGCGGGTTCGGGGGAACCGCGAGTCGCGGAGGGGGACCTTCGTCCGGGGGCCGTCAGGCCCGGCGGAATGGCTCGGCCAGACGCGCACGGCGTGATCGCCGGAGGCCGTCGTCACGCGCCGGCGGACGAGAGTCGCGACGAGCGGAGGGGGATCTTCGTCCTGTGGGCGGCGCCACCCGGGGGCGTGGCGCCGTCCACGGGCGAAGGCCAGGCTGACGTCAGCCGAGCATGCTGATCTTCGCGGCGAGATCGAAGTCGTTCGCGGTCAGGCCGCCGGCCGAGTGCGTCGACAGGGTCAGCGTCACCTTGTTCCACTGGATCAGGATGTCCGGGTGGTGGTTGGCCTGCTCGGCCAGGTAGGCCACGGCCCCGGTGAACAGCATCGCATCCTTGAAGTCACTGCGCGTAACCACGGTGCGGATGCTGCTGCCGTCGCGCTCCCAGCCGCGCGCGCCGTTCATCCGGCCGGCGATCTCGTCCTCGGTAAGCAAGTCCATAGCCACCGGCCTATCACAACCCGCCACTCCCCCACCACGACGGCCGAGACTGTCACCCCAGCGGGGCAAACTGCGCCACATGACGCAGCAGCTGCCAGACGACTGCATCCGGCTGTTACGCGGCCAGCGCGGCGTGATCGCCAGCTGGCAGGCGGAGCCCGCCGGACTCACTCCGCAGCGGGCCAAGGCTCTGGTTCGTGCTGGTCGCTGGCAGAGGCTGCACTATGGCGTCTATGCCTCGTTTACCGGCGAGCCGACGCGTCAGGCAGCGCTGTGGGCGGCGGTGTTGCGAGCCGGACCGCAATCGGTTCTCAGTCACGAGACAGCCGCCGAACTGGATGGCCTGGTCGAGAAGACCAGCAAGCTGATGCATGTGACTATCCCGGAGTCCCGGCGCGTGCGGCCGATCGCCGGATTTGCCATTCACCGGTCCGGACGGATCTTCGAAGCCCGTCACCCGGGACTGCTCCCTCCCCGCACGATGATTGAGGAGACCGTGCTCGATCTCGTCGAGGAGGCAGCTAGTTTCGACGACGTCGTCTCGCTGCTGGCCAGAGCGTGCCAGCGCCGTCTCACCTTTCCCCGGGACGTTTACTACCGGAAGTACGGCGTTGTCGTGGAGCTAGACGGCCGGGCCAGCCACGCAGACCGCCGGCTGCAGGACAGCCGGCGCGACAATGCCGCGGCAGCCCAGGGGATCATCACGCTCCGGTACGGCTGGGTGGACGTTACCGAGCGCCCCTGCCAGACGGCATCTGAGGTAGGTCAGACCCTAACCAGAGGGGGCTGGCCCGGATCGCTCAAGCGGTGCCGCCACTGCCGGGTGAGCTTTCCATGATCCCGGACCCAAACGGATGAAATACGCGCCTTTCAGTCCGGGATCATAAAAGACACAGGCGATCCCGGAGCCGGAGCGGGGTGGGACGGGAGCGCAGCGCGATCGATAGGCTGGGCGCGAGCCGGAACGCTCCGACGCTGCCGCGCGGCTTCCCCATGACCCGCGTCGGCGCATTCGGCCCGAATAGGTGATTCCGACCCATGCCGCCGGGCCCGATGGAGCGCAGATGACAGACCCGCAGTTGCGGCGCACGCCGCTCACCGGTGTGCACGAGAGCCTCGGCGCGACGCTGACCGGCTTCGCCGGGTGGCTGATGCCGCTGCGCTACGGCAGCGAGACCGCGGAGCACACCGCGGTGCGCGCGGCGGCCGGGCTGTTCGACCTCTCGCACATGGGCGAGATCATGGTCACCGGGCCGGACGCCGCGGCCGCGCTGGACTACGCGCTGACCGGGCAGCCGTCCGCCCTGGCCCCGGGCCGGGCCAGGTACACGATGATCTGCGCGCCGGACGGCGGCATACTCGACGACCTGATCGTGTACCGGCTCGCCGACCAGGAGTTCCTGGTCGTGGCGAACGCCGCCAACACCGGCGTGGTGCTCCGGGCCCTCGCCGACCGGGCCAGCGGGGACGTGGAGGTCACCGACCGGACTGCCGACTACGCCCTGATCGCCCTCCAGGGCCCGGCCGCAGCCCGCATCCTCGCCCAGGTCACCGACGCCGACCTCAGCGCGGTGAAGTACTACGCGAGCTACCCGGCGGCGGTCGCGGGCCACCAGGTCCTGCTGGCCCGTACCGGTTACACCGGCGAGGACGGCTTCGAGCTCTTCACCCGGCCCCAGGACGCCGAGGCGGTCTGGGCCGCGCTCACCGCCGCGGGCGCGGACCACGGTCTCGTCCCCGCGGGCCTGGCCGCCCGGGACACGCTGCGGCTGGAGGCCGGGATGCCGCTCTACGGCAACGAGCTCGGGCCCGACCTCATGCCGTTCGACGCGGGCCTGGGCCGGGTGGTCAGGCTGGACAAGCCAGGCGATTTCGTGGGCCGTTCCGCCCTGGCCAAGCGCGCGGATTCCGAGCCAGTACGCGAGCTCGTCGGGCTGGTCGTGCAGTCCAGGAGGGTGCCCAGGCACGGGTACAGCGTGCTCTGGGATGGGGCCGTCGTCGGGCAGGTGACCAGCGGCGCGCCGTCCCCCACCCTCGGCCGGCCGATCGCCATGGCGTACGTTGACGCCGACGTGGCGCGCCAGGCCCGTGAGGCCGGGGACGCTGCGCCCGGCCGGCTCGCCGTCGACGTCAGGGGCAGCGCCGAGCCCGCTGCCCTGGTGCCGTTGCCGTTCTACCACCGGCCGGCCTGACCGGCCGGCCACAGTGATCTCGCAGAGGAGAGGGCCCCCATGACCGCTGTTCCCGACGAGCTGAAGTACACCCGCGAGCACGAGTGGGTGGCCATCACGGGATCGACGGCCTCCGTCGGCATCACCGACCACGCCCAGCACGCGCTCGGCGACGTGGTCTACGTGTCGGCGCCGGCCGCGGGAACCAAGGTGACGGCGGGTGAGCCCTGCGGCGAGGTCGAGTCCACCAAGTCGGTCAGCGATATCTTCGCCCCCGTGGACGGGGAGGTGACCGAGGTCAACGCCGATATCGACGACAACCCCGGTCTGGTCAACACCGACCCTTACGGGGCGGGCTGGCTGTTCAAGATCGCCCTGTCCGTGGCCGAGGGCGAGCAGCCGCCCGGCCTGCTCTCCGCGGCCGAGTACACCGAGCTCATCGCCGGCGAGGAATAGCCTGCCCCCGGGCAGGAGCACGCGATGCCGGCAACCGCCGAGGACCTGCGGCGATACGATGCGGCGACCGCTCACCTGGAGCCGCCGTTCGCCGTGGTCGACCTGGCCGCGCTGCGCGCCAACGCGGCGGGGATGACCCGGCGCGCCGCGGGAAAGCCGATCCGCCTGGCCAGCAAGTCGGTGCGCTGCCGTGAGCTGATCACCAGCACGCTGCGGATGGACGGCTTCCAGGGCATCCTGGCCTTCACCCTGCCCGAGGCGTTGTGGCTCGCCGAATGCGGCGCCAGCGACAACATCGTGGTGGCCTACCCCACGGCCGACCGGACCGCCCTGGCCAGGCTGGCCGGCGACCCGGCCGCCGCCGCGGCCATCACCGTGATGGTGGACTGCCCCGAGCACCTCGACATGATCGAGAAAGCGGCGGCCAGCACGGGGTCGGCCAGCACGGGCGACCCGCATCCGGTCCGGGTCTGCATCGACATCGACGCCGGCTACGTGGCGCTGCGCGGGCTGCTGCACGCGGGCGCGCGCCGTTCCCCGGTCCGCACCCCAGCCGACGCCGCGGCGCTGGCCACCGCGATCGTCTCCCGGCCGGGGCTGCGCCTGGCCGGGCTGATGGCCTACGAGGGCCAGATCGCCGGCGTCGGCGACGACCCGGCCGGGCAGCCGCTGCAGGCGCTGGCCATCCGGTACATGCAGCGGAGATCCGGGGCCGAGCTGGCCCGGCGGCGGGCCGCGATCGTCGCGGCGGTGCGGGCCGTGGCCCCGCTGGAGTTCGTCAACGGCGGCGGCACCGGCTCGGTCGAGAAGACGGCGGCCGAGGCCGCGGTCACCGAGATCGGCGCGGGATCCGGGCTCTACCAGCCCCGGCTGTTCGACAGCTACCGCGGCTTCCGCGGCCAGCCCGCGGCGCTGTTCGCGCTGCCCGTGGTGCGCAGGCCGGGCCGGGGCGTGGTCACCGCGCTCGGCGGCGGCTACCTCGCCTCCGGCGCGGCCAACAAGGCGCGGCTGCCGGCCCCCTACCTCCCGGCCGGGCTCCGGCTGGACCGGCAGGAGGGCGCGGGCGAGGTGCAGACGCCGCTGCTCGGCGCCGCGGCGGACCGGCTGCGGATCGGGGACCGGGTGTGGTTCAGGCACGCCAAGGCGGGCGAGCTGTGCGAGCGGTTCAACGAGCTGCACCTGATCGAGGGCAGCGCAGTGACCGGGACCGTCCCGACCTACCGCGGCGAAGGCCAGGCCTTCGCCTGAGGCCTAGCCGTCCAGGCCCAGCGCCCGCAGCAGGCCCTGCAGGTACCCGATCGCGTGCGCCCGGCCGCGGGAGCAGTACGCCTCGGACGAGGTGTCGCCAAAGGTCCCCGGGTCCCCGATCATCGCGGGCACGTGGTCGTCGATGATGAAGCCGTCGAAGCCCACGCCGGCCAGCCGGCGCAGCACCGCGGCCGGGTCGTAGTTCCCCTCGCCCAGGAAGCACTCGCGGAAGCTCGGGACCACGCCCTGCACGTCGCGGAAGTGCACGTAGCAGATGCCTCCGCGCGGGCCGAAGAAGTCGATGACCTCGTTGACCGCGGGCTCGCCGCCCATCTCCGACACCGTGCCCAGGCACAGGTCGATGCCCCAGGCCGGGCTGCCCCGGGCGGCGCGGTACGCCTCGGCCAGCGCCTGCGGGGAGTTGAAGATGTGGCACGCGCCGCCGAGCGGCACATCGACCGGCGGGTCGTCCGGGTGCAGGGCCAGCCGGACGCCGGCCTCTTCGGCCACCGGGAGCACGGCGTCGAGGAAGTACCGGTGGTTGTCCCACATCTGGGCGGCGCTGATCGGCCCGGCCAGCGCGTCGCCCGGGGTGAGCTTGTAGCTCGCGAGCGCGTTCCCCGCGGCGGCGTCGGCCAGGTCAAAGGCGGTCACGCCGGCCCCGCCCCGCCCGGTCACGGTCATGTCGGTGCGCCACACGAACGTGGGCAGGAAGTTGTAGCCGAGCAGGCAGATCCCGGCCTCGCCCAGGTTGCGCACCGTCCGCTGGTAGTTCTCGATCTGCTGGTCCCGGCCGCTCTCACCGCGCTGGATCCGGCTGAAGTGCGCCGCGGGCACGTTCTCCAGGCCGTCCAGGGCCAGCCCGGCCGCCTCACACCGTTCCTTCAGCGCCCGCAGCTCCGCCGTGGTCCAGTACCCGTCCGGGCCGGGCAGGTCGGCCGGGGCGTGCAGCTGGATCCCGCGCAGCCCAAGCTGGTGCGCGAACGTGATGACGGTGTCGTCGAGCCGCTCGACGTGACCCATGGACAGGCGGATTCCCATCGTCGGCCCTCACTGTGTCGGCAGGGCCACGGCCAGCCCGGCCAGCAGGCCGCCGTCGACCCGGATCTCCTCGCCGGTCACGAAGCTGGCCCGCGGGCTGGCCAGGAAGCTGATCACCTCGGCGATCTCGGCAGGCTGCGCGACCCGGCCGAGCGGATGCGAGCGGCCCCACTCGGCCACGGTCCGCTCCGTTCCCTCCGGTGTGCCGTCGCTGAACAGGGCGGCCGAATGACGCAGCATCGGGGTGTCCACCGAGCCGGGGCACACGGTGTTCACCCGGACCCCGTGCGCGGCCTCGTCGATCGCCATGGAGCGGCCCAGCGCGTTGAGCGCGCCCTTGCTCGCGGTGTAGGCGGCCACGTCGGTCTGCGTGGCCAGCGCCTGCACCGAGGACACGATCACCACCGATGCCCTGGGGCTGCGCCGCAGATGCGGCAGGGCGGCCCGGGCCGCGAGGAACACCCCTTTCACGTTGACCGCGAACGTCTCATCCCAGGTATCGGTGCCGGTGCCGGCGGCTGTCCCGTAGGTCTGGATTCCCGCACACGTGATCAGCGTGTCCAGGCCGCCGTACGCGGTCACCGTGGCCTGCACCGCCGCCTCGACCGAGCCGGGGTCGCGGACATCCGCCGGCACGGGCAGCGCAGCGCCGCCCTTTTCCGTGATCGCGCCGGCCACCGCCTCGGCCCCGGCGGGGTCCACCGAGCACACGCCCACCGAGGCACCCGCGGCGGCCAGCAGCTCGGCCACCGCCCGGCCGATGCCACTGGAGGCACCGGTCACCAGGGCGGCGGTGCCGGCATGATCTGGGCGTGCCGCGGGCTCGCTCATCTCGCGGGGCTACTTCTTGCGCCGGCCCCAGACCGTGAGGATGACCAGCCCCACGACCGCCAGGCCGACCGCGGCCGCCGCCATGCGGACCTCGGGCCGGGCCGCCTGTTCCATGGCCCGCTCGCGCAGCCGCCGGATGTTGCTGGCCGGGCTGACCCGGTCGGCCAGGATGTCAATGGTCTGGGCCAGGTTCTCCCGGGTCTGCTCGATCTCCGAGACGAGCGCGTCGGGACTGCTGGCCGGGCGCGGGGCGACCGTTCCGCGTAGTTCGACCGCGCCGTCCGGATCGGCCATGGCAATTCGTCCCTTCTGTGCCGCCGCTGCCTGGGCGTGGCATGATTCCCGCTAGTCTCCCAGGCGGCCCGGGAGTACGCACGGCCGGCCGGCCAAACACGGCACCGAGGACACCGTGCCCAGCACACCGCGCCTGAACCACGGTGCCCAACACACGGCGGTCCCGGGCGCGGTACGCCCGGGACCGCCGGTTGGGTACGGCCGGTCAGCTGGCCGCGCTGGCCAGCTGATCCGCGCGGTGGATGATCAGCTGGCAGGCCTGGGTCTGCGGGCCCGCCTGGCTGATGACCCTGTTCCCGAAGGCCGCGTCCTCCAGCTCGCCCTTGATCAGGCCGGCCAGCCGGTCCCTGGCCACCTCGAGACCCCGGAGGGCCTGGTCGGTGGCGGCATACGCCGCGTCGCTGCTGCCGTCGATGGCCTTCGTGTCGGCCTGCAGCGTGGCGGCGCCGAACTCGCCGACGCTGGAGTTGAGCTGCTTGTAGCACTCCCCGAGCGGGGTCACCCCGGGAGCGCTCAGCGCCCGGTTCGGGTCACCGAGGATCTGCGTGATCACCCGGCCGTCCTGCTCGTAGTCGTCCCGCAGCCCGGTCAGGTAGAGGATGGTCGGCCGGATGTCGGTCTCATCCACCCATGGGCCGGGGAAGTGGTCCTGGACCACCTCGATCTGGCCGCTGTCCGGCCCGGACGAGGTCGTGCCCTGGCTCGCCGACGGCCCGTCGAGGCCCAGGCGGCGCACGCCGGGACCGGCGAACCCGACATAGTTGGTGTCGATCTCCGCGGCGTAGTCACCGTGATCCCAGGCGAAACCGGTGTTCTGCTGGACGCAGGCACCGCTGCAGGCCGTCGGGCCCGTGGACAGGTAGTAGTCGGGCTTGGCGAACATGGCGAGCGTCGGCGTCCGGGCCGGGTCAGCGTCCACGAAGTGCAGGATGGCCTCTTCGGTCGGGTCCGCCAGGTAGTTGTCGATCTTCTGGGTGGTGCCGGTGTACGGGTTGGCCGCGGTGAGGTTCGCGACGTCGTGCTCGAAGGCCCGCACCACGGGCGTATCTGGCCCCGGGTTCCCGTTCAGGTAGAACTCCGGCGCCGTGTCGGCCTCCAGCCCGAACGGGGTGGTGTTGCCCGCCGCGGTCAGCAGCCCGGTGATGTTGCCGTCCAGCTCGCCGAACGATCCGGCCGGGTAGGTGCACGCCACGTCCGGGGTCACCGTGTTGCCGCTGACCGTGGCCCCGTCGCAGTTGGCCGGGGTCGGCTGGATGGCCCGGCCGACGTTGGCGCCGGCCTCGTGGTCACCCTCGTCGGAGCTGACCACGAACAGCGTGTTGCGGGCCGTGATCCCGTCGGCCGCGAGCCGCTTGAAGAAGCTGCCGAACGCCTCGTTGTAGTACTGCGCCTGGGCGATGTAGCACGCGCTGCCGCTGCCGAGCGCGTCCGGCGCCTTGTAACAGGGCTGTCCCGGGCCGTCCAGGCCGGTGATGAACTCGTTGCCGTGCAGGTCGGACATGTAGATGTTGGCCACCTGGACGCCGTTCTCCAGCATGTCGGCCGCGTAGGCCAGGGACTGCGACGCGTTGATGCCCTCGTAGCCGGGGAAGCCCGGGTGGTTGGTCAGGAACGCGCCGTTGATCTGGTTCCCGTTCAGGTCGACGAGGTTCCCCGCCGCGTTGGTCACCTGGTAACCGTCGTGGGTCAGGTTCGCGGTGCCGCCGCCCAGCTGCGGCGCGATGTACCGGTGCCCGAAGAGCGCCTGGAAGCCGGTGTAGCCGCCCGGCTCGTCCGGCAGCACGTCGGCCACGGCCGTGTGCGAGGGGGTGGTCTGCCCGTACTTGACCGCCTGGGCGTCGGCGCAGAACGCGCTGCCCTTGGCGCAGTGCACGCCCAGGCCGATGTAGTCGGCGGTCTCCGGGTCCTTGAAGGAATCCGGGTCGGCGGCGAGCTGCTGCGCCTCCGGCGAGCTGGCGCCGAACGCGTCCGGGATGTCCGGGCTGGGGTTCTCCAGCTCCTGGTTCACCGTGGCGATCTCACCGACGTTGCAGCCCGCCCGGGTGAACGGAACCCAGGGGGCCGGGGCCACCGTGTCCGGTTTGGCGGGCGGGTTCGCGGTGGCCGGCGGGGCCGGCGAGTACACCAGGTTCGGGTTGGTGTCGTGCCCGCTGTTCGGGGTCGTGGCGATGTCGTCGATCGCGTCGTTCCAGTAGGTGAACACCGTCGCCGGGTCGGTCGTGCCGTCGGCGTTGTAGGTCTGGTAGCTGTTGGCGATCCCGTCGCCGTGCCGGTCGCCGTACAGGCCGGTGGCGGTGGTCAGCAGGTCGTCGCCGGTGTGCGCGATCAGCGGGGTGTGGCTGTTCGACAGGAATGTGCCGTTGGCCTCGAAAAAGTGCAGCAGGTTCGGCAGCATCTGCAGGTCCGAAGGGACGTTCGGGTTGTCACGGAAGAAGTGGACGTTGTCGAAGCCAATCTGGACGATGTGCTTGATGCCACCGTTGAGATGGCAGCCGTTGGCCCCAGATTGGCCGCTGGCCGAGGCCGGGCGGGTGGCCGAAGCCAGCCCGGGAGTGGCGCTGGCCGCCACCAGCAGCGCGCCCACCAGGGCCGCGCTTCCTGCTGCCGCGACGGCCCGCAGGCCCCGCCATCGAGCATCGATCCGCCTACGCTGCCGGTACGGATGCCGCATCCGCTCCTCCTTCTCGGGCCGTGTCCGGCCGCGAGGCCGGACATTCCAGCCGGTGACGCTAAGGGAACTGGCCAAACTTCAGGCGAAGGGCAGGCCACAATAAAAACAACCTTTTCCGCGCCTTGAGCTACCGCTCGGTACCGCCTTTAGCCTGAACCTTGATCATGCCCGGTGCAATAGGCGTCACATCATGACATCGACCGTTCTCGCTGTGTGCCGATGGCGAAGAGCAGGGCGTCAACCAGCCCCAGAAACTTCACGGCCTGGTCCTTGGTCACCCGCTGCGGATCCGCGGCCGCGGAATTGCGCAGCGTGACCACGGCGTCGACCGCCCGGACAATTGACTCGGGCACCAGAGCCTGATCCCGCGCGAAACGGGCAATGGCTGTCGGGTCGCCGGTCCCGACCGGCACCAGCTTGCCGCTGGAGCCGAGCAGATCCCGCAGCGCGGCCTCGACGCTCCCGAACGACTGGGCGATGGCCGCCGCCGGGTCGTCATCGGCCACGGCCGCGAACCTGAGCAGCACCGGGACCGCCGCCACGTTCTGTCCGCTGGCCGACACCGTGGCGGTCAGCTCGGCCTTCGCCTGGCCGGCGATCCGGTCGAACTCGGCGTCGCCCTGCCCGGCGCGCAGCCGCCGCAGGCCCGAGGCCAGCTGCATCAGGATGTCAACGATCGGACGGCGGAGGAACACCACGATCACGACGATGGCCACCGGCCACGCGAGCGCCTTGACGAATTCGACGATGAATTGCAATCCGGACATGCGATGACGGTAGCCGAAATGGCGGTCCACCGGGCATGGCTATCACGGCTGAGCCGACGCGATTCCGTTCTGGTACGCGAAACTGACCGCCTGGGCCCGGTCCCTGGCCCCGATCTTGGCCAGCAGGTGATTGATGTGGCTTTTCACGGTCGCCTCGCTGACCACGAGCCGGCCCGCGATCTCCGCGTTGGACAGGCCCGCGGCGATGAGCTGCAGCACCTCGGCCTCGCGCGGGGTCAGGCCGTTCGGCAGCGGCCGGCCGGGCCCCGCGGGGCCCGGGGTGGCCTGGCCGACATCCGCGTCCTCGCCGGTGGTGGACGGATGGGCGATCGCGTCCACCAGATGGTGCTGCACAGCGGGGTCGATGACGGCCTGGCCGACGACGACCTGCTGCAGCGCCCGCTGGATCTCGTCCGCACCCGCGTCCTTGGTCAGGTAGCCCCGGGCGCCGGCGCGCAGCGCCTCGATGACCGACCGGTCGTCGGCGTAGGTGGTGAGCACGATCACCTTGATCCCGGGCTCGCGCCCGCGGAGCCTGCGGGTGGCCTCGACGCCGTCGCAGCGCGGCATGCGCAGATCCATCAGGACGACATCCGGCTGCAGCGCCGCGGCGCGGTCCACGGCCTCCTCGCCGTCGCCCGCCGTCCCCACGACCTCGACCTGGGGCAGCAGACCGAGCAGCAGCACCAGCCCGTCGCGCACCACCCGCTGGTCGTCGGCGAGCAGCACCCGGATGGGGCCGGTCACGCCGGCACCCACAGCTCCACCAGGAACCCGGTCCGGGTCGGGGCCGCGGTCAGCCGGCCTCCGAGCAGCTCGGCCCGCTCCCGCATTCCGGTCAGCCCATACCCGGAGCTGTCCGGGACCGGGGCCGACTCGCCGGGGCCGAAGTCCTCGACCGCCAGGTGGGTGCAGCGCGGCTGGTAACACAGGCGCACCTCCGCCCGGCAGGCGTGCGCGTGCTTAAGGATGTTCGTGAGCGCCTCCTGGGCCACCCGGTACAGCGCCAGCCGGACCTGGGGATCGAGCGGATGCGGCGTGCCGGTGACCGCGAACTTGCAGTGCAGCCCGCTGTCGCGCTCGAACTCGGCGGCCAGCCCGGCGAGCCGCTCCGGCCCGGGCAGTTCATCGTCGCGGAGCATGCCGATCGCCCGCCGCGCCTCCTGCAGCCCGGACCTGGCCAGGTGGTGCGCGCGCTCGATGGCGTCGGCCAGGCGCGGATCCGCGGAGTCCTCGGTGGCCAGCAGCCGGGCGCCCTCCAGCTGCAGGGTGAGCCCGGACAGCGAGTGCGCGAGCACGTCGTGCATCTCCCTGGCCAGCCGCTGCCGTTCGGCCAGCGCCGCCGCGCGCACCTCGGCGTCCTGGGCCCGGTCGAGGTCCACCAGCAGCCGCTCGATCTGATAGCTGTCCCGGTCCAGCCGCCGGGTGAGCACCACGATCGCCACCGCGAACCCGGGCAGGATCGCGGCCAGTACGCCGGCCGCGCTGGGCGGGTGCCCGTGCGCGTGCAGCGTCGCCGCGGCCAGCACCAGGATCAGGCCGGTCCCGGCCACCCCGGCGGCGACCATGAGCCGGCCGCGCCGCGCCGGCAGCGCCCGCATCGCCGCCAGCGCGACGATGAGGAAGCCGAGGGATCCCGCGGTGCCGTGCGGCTGCAGCCAGACCAGGACGATCGAGCCGGCCGCCAGCACCGCGATCGGCAGCACCAGCCTGCGGCCGGCCTCCCTGGGCAGCCACAGCGCTGCCACCCCGCCGATCTCGACCGCGAGCAGCGCGAGCAGGACGGCCAGCGGCTCGCCGTGCAGGCCGGGACGGGGCTGCTGCCGGGATCCGATGACGAGCACGATGGCCAGTGTGATCAGGCCGACCGGCCGGAGCCGCCGGATCACGGCGTCGCGCTGGGCGCGGGCCAGCCGCACCGCTGCCAGCGTCGGGGTGGCCGGCAGTTCGGTGTCCATAAAAGCCAGCGTACGGCGCGGTCTGCCGCGGGTCGCCGTCCCTGCGGTTGATCTCACGGCGGCCCGCGATCCACCCAGAGGTGGCGGTCTCCACCCCCGGGTGGAGCCCCAGCCGGCCGCGAAGATCCGCCCTGGCGCCGAAGACCTGACCCGCTCCGGGGCGCGATCGTGGTTCAGGCCCGGCACCAACGTCCGGGTGCACAAACCCGCAAGGACTGGAGAGTCAGATGTTCTTCCTGATCGGCAGGCGCTACCCGTGGCTCACCCTGATCATCGGCGTGGCGCTCCTGGTCATCGCGGCGGTGACCGGCAGCGTCGTGTTCGCGCTGATCGGGGCCGTCGGCGTGCTGCTGGGCGGTTACCGCACCATGACCTTCCTGCGGCGGCGCGGCCTGGCCGGCGGTGCCCGCGGTGGCATGCTGGGCGGCAAGGACGGCGGATCGCAGTGGTGACCGCCATCGAGGTCCAGCACCTGGTCAAGCGCTTCGGCGGGTTCACCGCGGTCGGGGACGTCAGCTTTGCCGTCCCGGCCGGCCAGGTGGCCGCCGTGCTGGGGCCGAACGGCGCGGGCAAGACCACGACCATCGAGATCCTGGAGGGGTTCCTGGCCCCGAGCCAGGGCTCGGTGCGGGTGCTCGGCGTGGACCCGCGGCGCCGCGGCGCGGCGGGCCGCGCCTGGCGGGCCAGGATCGGGCTGGTGCTGCAGTCGACCAGCCTGGATCTGCAGCTCACCGTCGCCGAGGCGGTCAGCCTGTACGCCGGGCTGTTCCCGCGGCCGATGGCCCCGGGCGAAGTGATCGAGATGATCGGTCTCGGCGCCGACACGGGCACCAGGATCGGGGCGCTGTCCGGCGGCCAGCGCCGCCGGGTGGACCTGGGGCTGGCCGTCATCGGCCGCCCGGAGGTGCTGTTCCTGGACGAGCCGACCACCGGCCTGGACCCCGAGGCGCGGCGGGCGCTGTGGGGGATCATCCAGAGCCTGGTCGCGGGCGGCACCACCGTGCTGCTGACCACCCACTACATCGAGGAGGCCCAGCGGCTTGCCGACCGGGTGATCGTGCTGGCCGACGGCCGGCTGATCGCCGACGCCAGCCCGGACCAGCTGCGGGCGCACGGCGCCACGCCGGTGATCCGCTACCTGCTGCCGGCCAGTGCGCCGGTCGCGGACCTGCCGGTCGCGCTGGCGGGTCACGTGGACCCCGCGCGGCACGAGCTGCTGATGAAGTCGGCGGACCTGACCGCCGACCTGGGCACGCTGGTCAGCTGGGCACGCCACCACCACGTCGACCTCACCGGGCTGGAGATCGCCCCGCCCAGCCTCGAGGACGCTTACCTGTCGCTCACCGCCGGGCCCGGCGATCCCGACCGCGCTCGCGCCGAACCCGAGAAGGTGTCATACCGTGGCTGACCTGCACTCCCCTGCGCCCCGGGCCGCTGGCCCGGCCATCACGGGCCGGCTGCCCGGCGCCGCGCGGCTGCTCGCGGCCCAGGTCCGCTACCAGCTGCTGCTGCTGGCGCGCAACCCGCGGGCCATGATCCTCAGCCTGGCCTTCCCGCTGCTGATCCTGGTGCTGAACTCGACCGCACGCCATGATGTCGGCCCGCAGCTGGAGACGGCGCTGGTGGCGGGCCTGGCCACGTTCGGGCTCATCGCCACCGCCTACGTCAGCCACGCGATCGGGCTGGTCACCAGCCGCCAGGACGGCGTGCTCCGCCGGTGGCGGGCGACCCCGCTGCCTGCCTGGTGCTTCTTTGCCGGGAAGATCACCGCCACGGCGCTGATGGCCCTGGCCAGCGTGGTCATCGCGGTGGCGGGCGGCATCACCCTGTTCCACGCGCACGTGACCGCGGGGACGGCGCTGAGCCTGCTGGTGACCTTCACCCTGGGCGCGCTGGCCTGGGCCGCGATCGGCACCGCGGTCACCGCGCTGATCCCCACGGCCCAGTCCGCCGGCCCGGTGCTCATGCTGACCTACATCCCGGTGATCCTGTTCTCCGGCGCGCTGGGCTCGCAGGCGGGTGCGCCGCCCTGGCTGTCGACCGTCACGAGCTACCTGCCCGCCAGGCCGATCATCAGCGGGGCATCCCAGGCGCTGCGGCACAGCGGCGGCGGGATCGCGTTTATCTCCGGCCGGGATCTCGCGGTGCTCGCCGCCTGGGCCGCGCTGGGCGTGGTCGCGTCGTTCCGCTTCTTCCGGTGGGACCCGGCCCGGCCGCAGCACCCGCACACCCCGGCCGGAGCGGCCGTCTAGCCCGGGCCGGCGGCCGGGCCGCGGCCGCCGGGGCCGCCGGGGCGGCCGCGCATAGGATGCGGATCATGCCGCAAACCCCCGGGCAGCACCCGGTCCAGGCAGTGATCTTCGACTGGGGCGGGACGCTGACCCCGTGGCACACGGTGGACCATGTGCGGCTCTGGCAGGAGGTCTGCGCGCTGCACTACGCGGACGAGCATGCGCAGCGGCACGCCACGGCGATCCGCGACGCCGAGCAGGAGCTCTGGCGGGTGGCCGAGAGCGACCACCGCAGCGCGACCATCGACCACGTGTTCGCCCGGGCCGGGGTGGAGCCCACCGCCAGCCTCCTGGCCAGCTACTTCGAGGCCTGGGAACCGCACACGCTGACCGACCCCGAGGCCGCCGACGTGTTCCGGCAGCTGCGCGGGCGCGGGATCAAGATCGGCGTGCTGTCGAACACCATGTGGCCGCGGAGCAGGCACGAGGAGATCTTCGGCCGGGACGGGATGCTCGACCTCATCGACGGCGCCGTCTACACCAGCGAGATCGACTGGACCAAGCCGCACCCTGAGGCGTTCCGGGCCGCGATGGCCGCGGTCGGGGTCGGCGACCCGGCCGCGTGCGTGTTCGTCGGTGACCGGCCTTACGACGACGTGTACGGCGCCAAGCAGGCCGGCATGCGCGCGGTGCTGATCCCGCACAGCGAGGTGCCCGCGTTCGCCGACGCCGCGCCCGACGCGGTCATCAGCCGGCTGTCCGAGCTGCTGCCTCTGATCGACTCCTGGCAGGGCGGCTGAGCGGCTGGCCGGTCACCCGAAGAAGTACACCCGGAACGCGAGCACGGCGGCCACCAGCGCGATCGAGAGCAGCGCCTTGACCGCCAGGCCCCGCTCGTAGTGGACGGTGGCGCGGATCTCGTCCTCGAACGAGGGCGCCGGCTCTTCGCGAGGCTGGCTCACTGCGGCACCGCCACCTTCCCGGTCTTCTCGGTCTTGTCCCAGCGCTGCTCGGCGCCGCGGAACTCCTTGATGTAGGCGGCCGTGGTGATGGCGCAGAGCAGCGGGCCGTACCCGCCGATGTAGACGCAGGCCGGGGCGAGGAACCGGCCGAAGCGGCTCTTCTCGGCCACCTTGGCCAGGAAAGCCACGCCCATGCACGCGGTGAGCCAGATGTACGTGAACAGCACGATCCCGCGCACCCAGCCGTCGGTCATGGCGAACCCGGCCGAGTGCAGCAGCTCGTGAGACAGCCAGCCCAGCGGCCCGGGCAGGATCGCGGCCAGCAGGATCAGCACGTTGACCGCCCCGGGGAACAGGACCGCCTGGACCCAGGTGCGCCGGGCCGTGGCCGGGTCGATGAGCAGGGCGAACGACGTGATGAACACATAGGTGATCACGTTGGTCAGCCACAGGATGTGGAACGCGACCCAGGCCAGCTCGTAGTCGACGAAGTACAGCGTGACCAGCGACGCCGAGGCCAGGATCATGAACACCGGCAGCAGCAGCAGGGAGAACCAGAGCAGCCCGAAGCTGAGGCTGCCCAGCTGGTTATTCACCTGGGGCCGGAACCAGACGCCCTTGAACATGCCGGTGACCTGAACGTTGCCGCGCGCCCACCGCACCCGCTGCTTCCACAGCCCGAGCACGCTGCCCGGCTCCTCGGCCCAGACCGTCGCGTGCGGCTCGAAGACCACGGTCCGCCCGGCCTGCTGGGTCTTGAACGTGGTCACCGTGTCCTCGGCCAGCGTGCCCGTGTCGATCCGCCCGCCGACGGTCTCGATGTTCGCCCGCGAGTGCAGTTGCGCGCCGCCGGCCAGGCAGGCGATCGCGCCGATGACGTCCTGGCTGCGCCGGGCGGCGGCCTGGGCGGTGATGTACTCGTAGCCGATGAACCGGGTCAGGTAGTTTCCCGGCTGGCTGCCTTCCTTGATGTAGGCGGTGACCGAGCCGATCTGCGGGTCGGCCAGGTGCCTGGTCATCTTGCGCAGCGAGCTGGGCTCGTAGATGACATCCGCGTCCATGATCAGGACGGCCTGCATCCAGTCGTCGGCGAGGATGATGTCGAGACCGTGGTTGAGCGTCGCGGCCTTGCCCTCGCCGCCCTTGTCCCGGCGCAGGTGGAACACGTTCTCCGGGTACTCCGCGGCCTTGCCCTGGATCACCTGCGGGGTGGCGTCGGTGCTGGCGTCGTCCACCACGTAGATGCGCAGCGAGTCGAGCGGGTACTCGAGCTTCATCAGGCGGTCGATCGAAGCGCCGATCACCGCGTGCTCGTTCCAGGCCGGGATCAGGATCGCGGTGCGCGGGAACCACGGCTGGCACTTCGCGTAGTGCAGCTTGCTGAAGTGCAGCGCGACCAGGAGGAACTGGTAGTTCGCGACCAGCAGGGGCACGGCGCCGATCACCACGAACGCCACCAGGACCCACTTGAGCCCGTCCACCAGCTGGGTCATCGCGGTGGCGCCCCCGAGGCGGTCCCGGAGAAGGCCAGGCCGGCGATGCGCCGGACCGAGTCGTACACCCCGACGTCCCGGCAGTCGTGGCTGTCGGTGCTGGCCACCAGCTGCACCCCGGCCGCCGCGAACGCGCGGACGGTGCGGGCCGACGGGCAGGCCCACTTCTCGTTCACCTCGAGCAGCGCCCCGGCGGCGCTGGCCTCGCCCGCGAGCCGGCCCAGGGCCGCGTCGGAGATGTCAGACTCGTCCAGGCCCATCTTGGGCAGGATGCTGAACAGGTGCGCGAGCTGCAGCCGCTGCGGCAGCGTGCCGGACGCCTGAGCCAGCGCGCCGCCGATCGCCTCGATCAGGCAGCCGATCGCCTTCTGCCCGGTGACCTCGCCGCTGGCGATCGCCTCGCGCATCTGCAGCGGGTGCACCGGACCCAGGTCGCCGGGAAACTGGTGGTCGGCGATGAGGATCACGTCGGTCCCGTCGATGCCGTCCGGCAGGTCCAGCCGCCCGGCCCGGTCCAGGATCTTGGCCTCCACGCCGGCCAGCACGTCCAGGCCGGCCTCGGGGCGCAGGTCGTCCACGGCCGCCACGAACTCGGGCACCCACGCCGAGTCGCGCCGCACGTGATCGGCGAGGCACACCTCGCGCAGCCCGCGGCGCTGCGCGGCCGCCACGTTCTCGGCCACCGTGCTCACCGCGTCGTCGGAGAAGCTCGAGTGCACGTGGTGATCGGTGTCCAGCGGGAGCGGAATCGTCACGCCGCCACCTCTTTGACCTCTCCGAGCTCGATGAACCGCTCCTCGAGGAACCTGACCATGGCCATCTCGTGAAAGGTGGCCCGGTTGGGCAGCGGCCGGCCGCGCAGCGAGTCCATGGCCAGGCGCGGCATGTCCACGCCGCTGGCCATGGTCAGCGGCAGGGCGCCCGGGACCCGCGGGTTCACCTCGAGCAGCGCCGGCTGCCCGGCCGCGTCCCGGCGGAACTGCACGTTGGAGATGTAGGTCAGGCCGGTGGCCTCGACCACCGCGGCGCCCATCCGCTCCAGTTCCTCATCGTGCAGCGTGCGGCCGGCCACCGAGACCCCCGAGTCGACCCGCTCCCGGCACCGCGGCACCGCGGCCACCACGCGGCCGTGCGCGTCGGCGAGCACGTCGACCGAGTACTCCTCGCCCGGGAGGTACTCCTGGACCAGGAAGTCGGCCGAGGCGTCCATCCGGGCCAGGTTCTCGGCGGAGCGGACCACAGAGACATCCCGCGAGCCGCTGCCGGTCCTGGGCTTGACCACCACCGGGTAGGCCCAGGCCCCGGGGTCCGTCTTGTCGAGCCGCTCGGTCCTGGGCACCGGCACCTGCCCGGTGCAGCGCTCGGCCAGGGCCAGCTTGTCCAGGCACACGTCGAGCGCGTCATCCGGGGCGAGCAGCAGCTCGATGCCCGCCCGGGCGAAGTCGGCCCGGGCGTGGGCGAGCGGGCGCATCTCCGCGTCGACGGTGGGCACCAGCACATCCACGTCCATCGCGATGCAGCGGGCGTGCACGGCATCGACGAACCCCGGGTCGAGGCCGGCCGGGATCAGCGTCCGCGCGTTCTGCGCCACCAGGTAGAGGCCGGCCGCCCACGGGTCCATGTCCGCGGCCACCAGGCGCACCGACGGGTCCTCGCCGAGTGACTTCATGACCGAGACCGCGGCCGGTCCCCCGGCGCCGGTGACCATGACCCTAACCGTACGCAAGGGTACATTTAGGGCATTACGATACTGCATGTGGCGCCTCCCGGTTACCAGAGACCACGCCGACCGGCTGGGCGACCGGGTCCGCCGCCCGACCATCGGAAGCAGCCTCACGGATCACTTCGAACGCCTCGGCGTATCGTCCGTCGCCAAAGCGCGACCAATAGCGGGCTGTCGACTCGATGAGGTCCGGCTCCAGGTAGGCCCGGACCTGGGTCTGTGATGCGAACGCCTTGATCGCCAGGAGCTTGCGCCCGAGCTGCTCGTCGATGGTCACGAAGCGGGTGGGCCGGAAGTCGACGGTGGCCGACGGTGACTGGAAGCAGTACACCCGCCCGACCTCTCTTATGGCCACCATGGCCGCCCGGTGGGCGTTGCGGTGGTCCTGGTGCACGTCGTGCAGGGAATGGGTGTAGATCACGGTCGGCTGCACGGTCTCGACCACCCGGCCGATCACGCTGATCGTCGGGTCGCCTTCGCGGATCCCGGTGTCCTGGAGGTCCTCGAGGTACAGGGTGGCGCCCAGCGCGAGCGCCGCGGTCTCGGATTCGCCGACCCTGGTGGCCTCGGTGCCGCCGCGGGCCCCGCGGCTGAGCGTCAGGATCGAGACCTCGTGGCCCATGCTGCGGTGCACGAGCAGCGCGCCGGCCGCGCCGATCTCGACGTCGTCAGGGTGCGCGCCGATCGCGAGCACGGACTGCCGCGAGGCCATCCGGGCCGCCCGGCCCTTGGCCACCAGCTCGCTCACGTTGGCCAGCAGCTCGTCGGGCGGAACCGACTTCTGCAGGAACTCGTCGGCGTGACTGCGCAGCGCGCCGACGGCGTTGGTCAGGGACGCGTGCGAGGTGATCACGGCGACCGGGAGGCTGGGGGCGAGCCGCCGGAGCGCCTGAAGCAGCTCCAAACCGGTCATACCCGGCATCTCCACATCGGTCAGCACCAGGTCCCATGGTTCCGAGGTGGCCCGGGCCAGCGCGGCCGCCGGATCCGGGGTGTGCGTGACCTCGAACCCGCCGCGGTCACCCAGCAGATGCGCGAGGAACTGGCCGGTCACCAGATCGTCGTCGACCACGAGGATCCGGCCGGGTTTTCCCTCATCCTGGCTGGTCATACTCTCCCGTTCGGTCGCAAATGGCTACTGGACGGCTACAACACGTGATACCCAGGGCTGGGGGCGCCACCCACCGGTCTCATGACTGCCCGTTGAGCCAGGCGCGGCACGCCGCGGTGATGTCGCCGATGTCCACCTGCTGCAGCATCAGCCGGTGCCGGTCGTCCTCCGGATCGAGCGTGCGCAGGGCCTGCTCGTAGGCGCGCCGCGCGGCCCGGTTGTCCCCCAGCTCGGCGTAGGCGCAGCCCAGGGTGAAGGCCGCGAGCCCGAAGCTCGCGTCCGCGTAGAGCGCCCGCCGCAGCGCGGCGGCCGCCCGGGCGGGCCAGCCCGCACCGAGCGTGACCAGGCCATTGATGTAGTGCGCATCGGAATCGAGCGGGCTCGCGGCCAGCAGCGAGGCCACGTGGGCCAGGGCGGCGTCATGATCGCCCCGGTCGGCCGCGGCCAGGGCCGCCGCCAGCCGCTCCTCACGCGACATCGAGGCCTTGGTCCCCAGCGGGCGGCGCGGACGGCGCTTGGGCGTGCGGGCCAGGCCAGCGGGCTGAACCGGCAGCGGCGCGTCCGGGGCCCGGCGCAGCGCGTCCGCGGCCCCGAGCAGCAGCATGCCGTCCGGCGTCAGCGCCCGCTCCAGCGACGTGATCACCTGGCGGCCGACCGGCGGGTCGATGTAGATCAGCACGTTCCGGCAGACGATCAGCTCGAAGCCCGGCTCACCCAGCGGCGGGATCGGGTCCTTGGCCAGGTTGTGCCGGGTCAGGCGGACCAGCCGGCGCAGCGGCTCGCCCACCATGTAGCTGCCGTCGGGCGTCCGGTCCAGGTAGCGCTGGCGCAGCTCGGGCTCCAGGGCGCGGACCGACCGCTCGCGGTAGCGGCCGATCGTGGCCGCGGCCACAGCCGCTTCGGAGATGTCCGTGCCGAGCACGTCGACCGGCGGCACCAGGGGGGCGAACGCCTCGGCGGCGAGCAGCGCCAGCGTGTACGCCTCTTCCCCGTGCGCGCACCCGGCGCTCCACACCCGGATGACCTCAGAGCCGGCGGCCCGGGCGGCCTGCAGCAGCCGGTTCCAGGGGATCGTGTCGAACTGGGCCCGGTCCCTGACGAACGCGGTCTCCTGCACCGTGACCTCGTCGATCAGCCGCTGCACCAGGGCGCGGCGGTTCGCCGGGTCCGACGCCGCGCGCAGGAACGCATCGGGGCTGAGCCCGGGTGCGGCCCGGTTGACGGCGGCCAGCAGGGCGGTCTCCCTGGTGGCGGGCAGCACGATGCCCGCTTCGCTGCGGACGAGCTGCGCGATGCCGGCGACGGCGGTCTTCACCACGGCGCATCAGGGTTCGCGGGATGGGCGCGGTCCACGTGATGGGCGGGATCCCAGAGATGGGTGGCACCCCTCCGGTCCGCCTGCTGCGGCGGATGTGCGCGATGCGGGGGAAGCGGCTGATGGCGCAGCGCGAGCAGGCGGGAGGCGATGGCGCCGGGCGACAGCACGACGTCCACGCCCTGGCCCATCGCGGCCTCCGGCATGCCGAACACCGCCGACGACTGCTCGTCCTGCGCGATCGCGAGTCCCCCGACGCGGTGCACAGCGGCCGCGCCGGCCGCGCCGTCGCTGCCCATCCCGCTGAGCACGATCGCCACGGCCGCGCGTCCGGCCGCCAGGGCGATGCTGCTGAGCAGCACGTCGCCGGACGGGCGGTACTGCCGGGCGGCGGCCACGCGCCGGTCCCTGGCCAGCCACCCGGAGACGGTGAGCGTGAGGTGCCCGCCCTCGGGGGCGAGCCAGGCCCCGGGCTGCAGCCGCGTTCCCGGCTCGGCCACACCCACCGGCAGCGCGGCGCTGCGGTCCAGCCAGCTGGCCAGCGCGTCGGTGAACCCCGGCGACAGATGCTGCACGATCAGGATCGGGATGGGGTAGTCGGCCGGCAGCGCGCCGAGCAGGAACGTCAGCATCTGGGGACCGCCGGCCGACGCGCAGATGCCGACCACGGCGGACCGGCGGACCGGCTGGTGTGCTCCCGGCGGGGACGTTCCCCACCCGGGCTCGGCCCGCCCCCCGGCCTCCCGCGAGCCGGGACTGAGCCGGGCCCGCGGATGCCGGATCACCCGTGTCCGGCTCAGCGTCCTGATCCGCTGCCGGAATGCCGTGCCCACCGCGCCCGCGGGATTGCTGAGGTCGAGATCCTGTTTGGCCAGCGCGTCCAGGGCCCCGGCGGCCAGCGCGGACGCGGCCTTCTCGCTGCCGGCCGGGTGGGCGGACAGCACCAGCACCGGCAGCGGCCGGGAGCTCATGATCTCCTCGACGGCCTCGAGCCCGTGCATGCCGGGCAGCTCGGCGTCCATGATCACCAGGTCCGGCTCCATGCGGGGCAGGGCCTCGATCGCCTCCTGCGCCGTGACGCACACCGCGTGCACCGAGATGTCCCTGTCGTGCTCGAGCATCCGCCGCAGCGCATCGGCGTAAGCCTGCGAGTCCTCGCAGACCAGCACGGAGAGCCTCATTCCGCCGCTACCTCCCCCACCGGTCACCGGCCGACCAGCTGCTCGACGGTCGCCAGCAGGTCCTGCTGATCGAAACTCCGCTTCACCATGTACGCGTCGGCACCCGCCTCGATGCCGAGGCGCCGGTCGTCATCGGACCCGTGCGACGTGACGATGACCACCGGCAGCGAGGACCGCGCGCCGCTGGCGCGGATCGCGCGGGTCAGCTCGAGACCACCCAGCCGCGGCATCTCCAGGTCGGTGACCACGAGCGCGATATCCGCGTCGCGGTCGATGGCCTGCAGCGCCTCCTGGCCGTCGCGCGCGGTGACGACCGGGTAGCCGGCCGCCTCCAGGATGCTGCGCTGGAGCTCGCGCACGGTGAACGAGTCCTCAACCACGAGGACCTTGGGCGCCGCAGGCGGCTCAGGAACCGGCGCCACCGGCCCTGGGGCCCGCCGGGGTCCGCCGGTCAGCGTGGCCGGCTCGACGACCAGCGCGATCCGGCCGTCGCCGAGGATCGAGGCCCCGAGGTAGCCCGGCACGCGGGCCAGCAGCGGGCCGAGCGGTTTGACCACGACCTCCTCTGCGCCGAGCAGGGTGTCGCAGGTCACGACGGCCCGCCGGCCACCGCTCGAGATGACGATCCCTGGCGAGCGGTCGGACAGTGGCGGCGCGGTCGCGCCCAGCAGCGCGGCGAGATCGGTGACCGGCAGCGACCTGCCGCGGACCTGCAGCGCCTCCTGGTTCTGCAGCGTGGTGGTCCCGGTCACGGTCACCACCTCCTCGACCGCGGCCAGGGCCACGCCGAACACCCCTCCCCCACGCTCGACGATCAGCACCTCGGCGAGCGCCAGCGCGAGCGGGAGCAGCAGGATGACCTCCATCCCCTGACCGGGCTCGCTGCGGACCTCCAGGTCGCCGCCGAGCGAGTTCGCGTAGGCCTTGACCGCATCCAGGCCGACTCCGCGCCCGGCGAGATCGGTCACCTCCGTCGCGGTCGAGAAGCCCGGCCGGGCGAGGACCTCCGCGAGCGACTTGTCGCGCCCGGCCTCCGCGATCACGTCAGGCGAGACCCCCCGGCCGTCGTCCGCGACCACGACCTCCACCAGGCTGCCCCGCGGTTCCGCGCGCAGCTCGAGCCGCCCCCGCGGTGGCTTGCCCGCCTGCTCTCGCTCAGCCCGCGGCTCGATGCCGTGCACGACCGCGTTGCGCAGCAGGTGGGTGAGGGGCTCGGAAAGGCTCTCCAGGATCAGCCGGTCGAGCTCGGTGTCGGCGCCGCTGACCGAGAACTCGACGTCCTTGCCGGTGTCCCGGGCTAGATCCCTGACTACGCGCGGCAGCCCCGCGGTGATCACCTCGAGCGGAAGGGTCCGCATCGCGACCGCGGTGTCCTTGAGATCGCCGAGCATGCGCTCACCCAGCCCGAGCAGGTCGGCGACGTCCGGGGAGAGCTGCGCCTGATGACCGAGGGAGTGCGCCAGGCGGCGCCGGTGCTGCAGGATCTCGCCGGCCACGTCGAGCAGGTGGTCAATCTTGTCGGCCGGGACCCGGAGCGTGGTCTGGCTGCCGGGTGCCTGCCTCGCACCCGGGGCATCTGCCTGCCGGGGAACCGTGACGGGAGAGCTGGCTTCGCCCGTTTCAGGAGAGCCAGCACCGCCGGGCAGCCCCGCCTGGCTCGCGGCGAGGTCGGCGAGGACGTCGTCGATGGGCTGGCCGGACCCGGCGATGTTCACCCGCATAGCGGCCGTGGCCCGCAGCAGCGGCGCGGCGATCTCCGGCGAGAACTCGCTCGCGTCACGCACCCGGGCCAGCACGTCCTCGGTGGCGTGCGCCAGCGCGCGCACGTCGTCGAAACCGAGCATGCCGGCCGCGCCCTTGATGGTGTGCGCGTGCCGGAACAGCGAGTTGACGCCCTCGGCGCCCGCATCCCCGGACTCGATCTCGAGCAGCAGGTTGTCCATCTGGTCCAGCCGCCGCGCGGTCTCGTCCCGGAACAGCTCGATGAACTCGGTGTCGAAGCCGGTCATGGCCGCATCCCCTCCAGCGCGTCGAAGACCCGGGGCATGTCGATCACGCCGGTGAGCTCACCATCGGCGAATGCGGTCCCCATCAGCAGGTCAGACTGGGTCTCCTCGGCCAGCTCGGGAAGCTCGCCGACCCCGCTGACCTCGTCAACCGCGAAGCCGGCCTGGCGCCCGCCCGCCTCGGCCAGCAGCAGGCGACCTGGCGGCACGGCTCGGGCCAGCCCGAGCAGCGGCGCCAGGTCGGCCACGGGCAAGATCTGGCCGCGCACGTTCCTGACACCGAGCATCTCGGGCCGCGCCCCTGGCACGGCTTCCACCCGGCCGAGCTCGAACACCTCCCGCACGAACTCGACGGGCATCGCATAGGCCTCAGCCGCGACGCGCAGTCTCAGGTAAGTGGGCATTTACGGCCGCCTTCTCTGGCTCTGGCCGGGTCACGGCCGGCGGCCAGGGGCGCGCGTCGGCCTGGCTGTCGGC
>Ga0070714_100000412_pt1 | contig 31378 bp, 26 predicted proteins | sample LARL83metaG_FD_65450 | JGI IMG/M metagenome (GOLD analysis project Ga0070714, IMG submission 65450) | Corn, switchgrass and miscanthus rhizosphere microbial communities from Kellogg Biological Station, Michigan, USA - LAR L8-3 metaG | ecosystem: Host-associated > Plants > Roots > Rhizosphere ... | reverse complement strand
ACGTCCTCGAGCGTGCTGGGCACGATCGTGCCGCGGACGGCCAGCACCTTGCCGGACTCGCGCAGCGCGTGCTCGAAGTTCCCGGTGATGTCGGCCATGGCCATGATGAAGAGGTTCCCGAAGGAATGGCCGCCGAGCGAGCCGTCGGTGAAGCGGTGCTCGAAGAGCTCCTTCACGAGCGGCTCGGCGTCGGCCAGGGCGACCAGGCACTGGCGGAAATCGCCCGGCGGGAGCACGCGGTACTCCTCGCGGAGCCGGCCCGAGGAGCCGCCGTCGTCGGCGACCGTCACGATCGCGGCCAGGTTGGCCGAGTACTCCTTCAGCCCGCGCAGCAGCGTCGAGAGGCCGGTGCCGCCGCCGATCGCCACCACCCGCGGCCCGCGGCTGCGGGTTCGGAAGGTGTCGAGCAGCTCGGCGATGCTCTGCTCGCCGCCGGGGAGGAACGGGCCGAGCACCGACTTCTGCAGCTTCCAGAAGGAGAAAAAGAGCAGGCTCAGGCCGCCGGTCACGAAGATGATCGCCCGCAGCCAGTGCGGCCAGAACTGCAGGGTCACCCAGAAAGACCAGCTGGGCAGGGCGATATTCCCGTACAGGGTCTTCAGCGCGTAGGCGGCGCCCAAGTCGAGCAGCAGGATGGCCAGCGCAAAGAGGCCGATCCAGCGTTTGACTTCAAGTCCCGGCTTGAGCCAGCGCAGCCAGCGGCGCGACGAATAGAGCTTGGCCAAGCTACCCCTGGCCAGGTGAACGAGGTTGCGTGCCCAAAGGTTACCCCTCGGTCAGCCGCATCAGCGGGGTGCGGTCGCCATAATCAGGGCGTGCGTCCTCGAGGTCGACTGCGGCGGCTGATCCGGCTCGCGAAGCTGGGAGCCGCGCTAGTCGCCATCTCCCAGGAGATGGCGAAGCCGGAGGGTGAGCGCACGTGGACGGGCGAGGTGTTCGGATTCGTGCCCTACGACTTCCGGCCGCCGACCTGGCAGCGCCTGCGCGACGCGTACTGGAACCCGAACGACGAGCGGCTGCTCCAGCCGCGGCCGCTGGGCGTTGGTTGGGCGGTCAACCTCTACCAGGCGCGGATCCGGCTGCAGCAGGTGTTCGACCAGCTGATGGGCCCGGCGCGCCCGTCACTGACCCTGCGAAACCGCGGCAACCGCACCGCTTAACCGCAGCTTCTCCGTCAGGAAGTCGATCGCCCGGCCGTAGCCGCTGACCCGGTTCGCGTGCCGCGAGAGGCCGTGGCCTTCGTCTTCGAAGATCAGCAGCTCGGCGTCCTTGGCCGCCGCCGCGATCTGCTCCGCCTCGCCGACGGGGACGCGCACGTCGTTGCGCCCGTGGATCACCAGCAAAGGCGCTCTGATCACGTGCGCCCGCCGCAGCGGGCTGAACTCGGCCAGGAATTCGCCGTCCGAAGTCTCGGGGTCGCCGTATTCGGTGGCGCGCACCGCTCGCCGCCAGCCGCTGGTGTTCTTGAAGAACGTGTGCCAGTCGGCGATGCCGACGATGTCCACGGCGGCGTCCCAGAGATCGGGATCCTCGACCAGCACCGCCAGCGTCATGAAGCCGCCGTAGCTGCCGCCCATCGGCGCCAGCGCCGTCGCGTAGCCCTCGCGCTTCAGGTGCCGGCCGGCCTCGCAGCCGTCCAGGACCGAATCCCAGCGCAGCTCCTTGTCGTCCAGCGAGTAGTAGCGGCGGCCGAACCCGGTCGAGCCGCGGACGTTGGGGGCGAAGACGTCGAAGCCCGCCCGGTTGAAGGCGTGGATGACCGGGCTGAAGTTGCCCCGCAGCTGCGACTCCGGCCCGCCGTGGAACCAGATCACGGTGGGGCGCGGCCGGTCGTCGACGCGGTAGTGGAGGGCGGGCACGGCCAGGCCGTCGAAGCTGCGGTAGGACGTCTCGACCGGCTGCGACAGGCCCGCCGGCGGGGAGGAGGTGACGGTCCACCGCCGCGGCTCCTCGCCGTCGCGGAGCTGGTAGATCTCCGTGGGCTGGGTCGGCGTCTCCCAGGCCACCAGCAGCGAGCCGTCGTCCATCCAGGCGAGCTGGTCGGCGTCGGAGCTGACGTTGTCGCTGTGCAGGAGTCCCTGGGGGAGCTTCACCTCGAGCCCGTCCACCCGCAGCTCGTCGTATGCGCCGCGATTGAGTGCGACGGCCAGCCGCGAGCCGTCCGGCGAGGGAACGGCGGCCCGGACGTCGCATTCCTCGCGTACCAGCCAGCGGAGCGGCTCTGCGGGCGCCGAGGGATCGAGCTCGGCCAGGCCGTGGAACTCGGAATCCAGGTCCGCGATCGCCAGGAGCCGGTCGCCGGCCCAGAGGATGTCGGCGACCGAGTGGGCGCCGGGCAGCACGGGCCGGAGCCGGCCCGAGGCATCCAGCAGGTAGCCGAGGCTGACCGTTCCGCTGAGGCCGCGGAAGACCGCGGCGGTCTGGCCGTCCGGGCTCCAGGCGCCCCAAAGCCAGTACCCGGCTTCCCGACTCCAGTCCTGGATCTCGCCGCTGGCGAGGTCGAGCACTCCGAGGTGGAAGTCGTCCAGGCCGCCCGGGTTGTAGGAGAGGCCCGCGCGGCGGCGGTCGGGGGCGATCGCGACGCTGCGGTGGATGGCCTTCTGATCCTTGGTCAGCCGGCGCCGCTCGCCGGAGTCGAGGTCGAGCGCGTCGAGCTGCCAGGTCTCGTTGCCGCCGCGGTCGTAGGTGATCAGCAGGCCGGCGGCGGTCATGCCGATCGGGACGGTCCGCTCGACGCTTGAGGCCAGCCGCTCGGGCCACGCTCCGGGCTCGCTCACGCGGAACACCTGCGGATGCCCGACAAGGTCGGAGGCGAAGATCAAACCGTCCGGCTGCGGCAGGGGGCGGAACGATCGCGCCATCAGCAGGAGCTGTTCGATCTCGCGGGAGGGCACGACCCAAGGATATTGAGCCCGGCCAGTAACCGAGAGCCCCGAGCAACCGTTTCCGCAGCACCATCTCGATGAGCCGCCGGCTCCGTGGCCAACCTGCTCTCCTGGTCAGCATCGGCGCCGTGCTCGTCACCGTGGTGCTCACGGTGGGCTTCCTGGCGGTCGTTTCCCGCCCACCGGCGCCACGACCGCGCAGCCGCGCCTCGCTGCCGCCGTCGCCGGTCGCATCACCCACCCCGGACGTGCCTTTCACGCCTCTGCCCGGCCCCACCGCCACGGTCTGCGTCGATGTCGGTCGGCTGCCCCTTGACCGCCGTCTGGAGCAGCTGCTGATCGTCTCGGGGGTGTTCAGTGACCTGGAGGCGTCGCAGCCGCTCGCGCGCGAGGGCGTGGGCGGGTTCGTCTTCTTCGGCCAGCCGAAGGCAGGCGCCGCAGCTTCGATCGCGACCGGCCTGGCGTCGCTCCGGGCCGCCGCGGTGGCCGGTGGGCAGGCCGTGCCCTGGATGTCAACCGACGAGGAGGGCGGCTACATCCAGCGCCTGGCGGCCGTCGCCGGCCCGCTGCCGTCGCCGCGCCAGATGGCGGCCTCGTGGACCCCGGCGCAGGTGCGGACGGCCCTCGCCGCCCACGCTCAGGCGCTGCGCGCCCTGGGCATCGACATGGACCTGGCGCCGGTGCTCGACGTGGCGCCGCCGGGCGACACCGTCGCCGACGAGGCGGACCGCGCCTTCAGCGACACGCCGGCTGTCGTGGCGGCCTACGGCGTTGCCTACGCCGCCGGGCTGCGGACCGGCGGGGTGGTTGCCGTGGTCAAGCACTTTCCCGGACTCGGCCACGCCGACGCCAACACCGACCTCGCGGCCTCGACCGACCCTCCGCTGAGCGGCCTCGAGCAGAATGACCTCCTGCCGTTCGAGGCGGCGATCGGGTCAGGGGTTCGGGTCGTGATGATGAGCCACGTCCGGGTGCCCGGCCTCTCCGGCACACAGCCGGCCAGCCTCGCGCCGGCGACCTACCAGCTGCTCCGTGGGACGCTGCACTTCACCGGCGTGACGATGACCGACGCCCTGGATGCGGAGGCGATCACCGCGGCCGGCTACACCCAGCCCGGGGCGGTGGTGGCCGCGATCGAGGCCGGCGCCGACCTGGCGATGGTCGACTCGCAGGAGTGGCAGCCGGCCCTGACCGCACTGCGGCAGGCGGTGGCCGTCGGCGCCCTCCGCCTGGCCGTGGTGAACGCCGCTGTAGCCAGGATCCTGGTCACCAAGGGCGTGGGCGTCTGCTCGGGCTCAACTGCATAGAATCGGAACCTCCGGAACTGGGGAGTGGCCAAGCTGGTAAGGCGCCTGACTCTGGATCAGGAGATCGTAGGTTCGAGTCCTACCTCCCCAGCCACCTTCTGACTACGCCCATCGCACCTCCCGAACCGGCAAGGTGCGTCAGCAGGCCCGCCCGAGGGGGGCGGACATCCCGTGAACGGAGGGTCGATGGTCCCCTTCCGCGCGGGTTTGCCGATCCGAGAATCAGCTCATGAATCTGTCCCTGACTGATGACGAGAAGGCTGCTCTGCGGTCGGCGCTGACCTCCTACCTCTCAGACCTGCGCATGGAGATCGCCGATACCGACCGCAAGGGCATGCGTGACGAGCTCAAGCAGCAGCAGGCCCTGCTGGACGCGGTGCTGCGGCGCACAGCCGCGGCCTGAGCGAGCGAAGGCTCCCGTGGCGCTGAGCGGCCACGACCTGCTTCGGCGTCCCCTGCTGAACAAGGACACGGCCTTCAGCGAAGCCGAGCGCGACGCCTACGGCCTGCGCGGCCTGCTGCCCGCCCAGGTCACCACCATCGAGCAGCAGGTTGCCTTGGAGATGGAGCACCTGCGCCATAAGCCGGACGACCTCGAGAAGTACATCGGTCTGGCCGCGCTGCAGGACCGCAACGAGACGCTCTTCTACCGGGTGCTGCTGGAGCACCTGGAGGAGCTGGCGCCCGTCGTCTACACGCCGACGGTCGGCGGGGCCTGCCACCACTTCAGCCACGTGATGCGCCGCCCGCGCGGGCTCTGGATCACGCCTGACGACGTCGACCGCATCCCGCGGCTGCTGCGCAACGTGGAGCGGGACGACGTCCGGCTGATCGTGGTTACGGACAACGAGCGGATCCTCGGTCTCGGCGACCAGGGCGCCGGCGGAATGGGAATCCCGATCGGCAAGCTGGCCCTCTACACAGCCGGGGCGGGCGTCCACCCGGCGACCACGCTGCCGGTCTCGCTGGACGTCGGCACGGACAACCAGGAGCTGCTCGACGACCCGCTCTACTTGGGTCACCGCGCGCCCCGGCTCCGCGGCCGCGCCTATGACGAATTCCTCGAAGCCTTCGTCGAGGCCGTCGTCACCGTCTTTCCGCGCGCTCTGGTGCAGTGGGAGGACTTCAAGCAGCACATCGCGATCCGGCTGCTGGATCGGTACCGCCATCGCCTGCCCAGCTTCAACGACGACGTGCAGGGCACCGCGGCGGTCGTGCTGGGCGGCATCCTCGCCGCGCTGCGGGAGACGGGTGGACGGCTCGCGGACCAGCGCGTGGTCTGCCTGGGTGCGGGCGCGGCCGGAATCGGCATCGCCCGTCTGCTCCGGGCGGCCGCGGCCGACGAGGGGACCTCGCTCGCAGCGCTGGCCCTGCTCGACTCGCACGGGCTTCTCCATGAGGGCCGCCAGGACCTCGCGGCCGACAAGGTGCCCTTCGCGCTGACCGCCGAGCAGCTTGTCCAGTACGGGCTGAATCCCGCCGGGGGCGACCTGGAGAGCGTCGTGCGTGGGCTCCGGCCCACCATCCTGATCGGCACCAGCGGCCGTCCCGGCGCGTTCAGCGAGGCCGCGATCCGAGCCCTCGCCGCCCAGACCGTGGCGCCGATCGTCCTGCCGCTGTCCAATCCCACCGCCCAGAGCGAGGCGACGCCGGCCGATGTCCTCGCCTGGACCGCCGGCCGGGCCCTGGTCGCAACCGGCAGTCCGTTCGACGCGGTCGCGTCCTACGGTCACCTGCGCGTGATCGGGCAGGCGAACAACATGTTCGTGTTCCCCGGCATCGGCCTCGGCGCGATCGTGGCCGAGGCGCGGGAGGTCACAGACCGAATGTTCCTGGTCGCGGCGCGCACGCTGGCCGCCCAGGTGACGCCTGAGCGCTTCGCGACCGGCGCCCTCTATCCGCCGCTGGCGGACCTGCGCCGGGTGTCAGGCGAGATCGCCCTGGCCGTCGCCCTCGAGGCACGCGACGCCGGAGTCGGCCGCCAGCTCGCGGACGATGCCCTGCGTGGAGCGGTGGCGGAAGCCATGTGGGATCCCGGCTACGCCCTGGATCCGGAGCAGCGCCACATTCCGACCCTCGCCCCCGCCTAGCTTTTCAGGGGTCGCGACCAACGGCACGACTGAGGCGAGCGGCCGGGGCGCCTTGCCCCGGCCGCTCTATGACTGTCGTCGGAGGTCAGTCTCGAGGCGCCCCGACGGTTTGCAGCTCGCGCGCGGCGGGGCGTGCGAGCTGCGAGGTGACCAGGTTCGGCACCATCACCGCCCGGCCGCTGATCTTGCCCTCGCGAAGGAGTGCGTAGGCCTCGGCGGCGTCTGCCAGCGCGAAGGTCTCGACATGAGCCTTGATCCGGCCGGCCCGAGCCAGCTCGAGCACCTCGAGGAGCTCGACCGAGCTGCCCCAGTAGGTGGTGGCCAGCGCAACCTCGTACGGCAGAGAGAAGAAGTTAAAGGTGAAGTTCCCCAGCGCAATGCCGACGACCGTCAGCTGGCCCTGAGGGCGGATCACCTTCGCGCCGAGCGCGATGGTGGCATCCGCGCCGACGAAGTCCAGCACCACGTCCGCCCCGCGCCCGTCCGTGGCCTGGCGCACTTGTTCGGCCGCGTCGCCATCCGCAAGCACGGCGCGGCTCGCGCCGAGGTCGCAGGCGAGGCGAAGCTTCGCTGGGTCCGTGTCGATCGCGATGACCTTGGTCGCCGACACTTCGCGGAGGATCTGCACCGCCATGTGACCAAGGCCGCCCACGCCGATGACCGCCGTGGTGCTCCCCGGCGTCATCAGCGGCAGCGCGCGCTTGATGGCGTGATAGGGCGTCAGCGCGGCATCGCCCAGCGGGGCGGCCGCGACCGGGTCGAGGTCGCCCAACGGAACCAGGAGGCGGGCCGAGGGCACGATCATGTACTCGGCCATACCGCCGTGGTAGCCGAGGCCGCCACCAGCCGCCGGCTGCTCCGCGGAGCGCTCGCAGTAGTTCTCCATCCCGAGCCGGCAGCTCCGGCAGGTGCCGCAGCCCCAGGGACCGTAAACGGCCACCGGCGCGCCGATCTCGAGCCCCTTCACGCCGGCGCCGAGGGCGGCGACCCAGCCGGTCGTCTCGTGGCCGAGGGTGAACGGCAGCGGCCAGGGCAGCATGCCCGCCGGCCACTCCATGAGGTGGAGATCCGAGTGGCACGCACCCGATGCGGCCACCTTGACCAGCACTTGTCCGGGACCAGGTTCGGGTACGGCCACCTCCCGGAACTCGGGCGGCTGTCCCCAAGCGGTGAGTTGAAAAGCCTTCATGTTCATGGCCTCAACCTGCGCGCCCGACCGCGATTGGGATAGGGCCGGATGGCCGGGCGGCGGGGGGCCTAGCGGTCTTCTCGCTCCACCGCCGCAAGCTGCTCGTACAGCCGCCAGCGGGTGCCGACATCGCGGGCCTCCACGGCCAGCAGCTCGCCAGGCCGGAAGCGGGACTCCTTGGCGGCGAACTCGGCGAAGGGCAGCGAAGGCCGCTTGGAATCCAGCTGAAACGGGTGCTCTCCGGCGTCTTCGCGACGCGGATCGAAGCGATAGAGGGGCCAGTAGCCGGAGTCCACGGCGTCCTTCTGGTGGGTCATGCCGGTCTTCATCTCGATGCCGTGCTCGATGCAGTGCGAGTACGCGATGACCAGCGAGGGACCCGGGTAGGTCTCAGCCTCGGCGATCGCCTTGATCGCCTGCGCGTTGTCGGCGCCGAGCGCGACCTGGGCGACGTAGACGCCGCCATAGGACATGGCGATCAGCCCGAGGTCCTTCTTCCGCGTCCGCTTGCCGGCCGACGCGAACCGCGCCACCGCGCCGCGCGGCGTCGATTTCGACGCCTGGCCGCCGGTGTTCGAGTAGACCTCGGTGTCGAGCACCAGCACGTTGACATCGCGACCGGACGCGAGCACGTGGTCGAGGCCGCCAAAGCCGATGTCGTAAGCCCAGCCGTCGCCACCGACGATCCAGACCGTCTGCCGGACCAGGGCCTCGGCCAGCTCGCGCAGCGCGGCCGGCGCGCCGGCAACGACTTCGCGTGCCGCGTGGATCCCGATCTCGGTGGACTGGTCGGCGGCGTCGACCGCGGCCAGCAGGTCGGGGGCCCGGTCGCGCAGGAGCCTGCGCGCGTGCTCCCGGCGGTGATCCACCGAGAGCCGCATGCCGAGCCCGAACTCCGCGTCGTCCTCGAAGAGCGAGTTCGCCCAGGCGGGGCCGCGCCCGTCGCGGCCCACCGACCAGGGGGTGGTCGGCAGGTTGCCGCCGTAGATCGACGAGCAGCCGGTCGCGTTCGCCACCAGCAGTCTGTCGCCGTAGAGCTGGCTGAGCAGCTTCAGGTACGGCGTCTCGCCGCACCCGGCGCAGGCACCGGGGAACTCGAACAGCGGCTCCAGCATCTGCGAGCCCTTGATCGTCGCCGGCTTCACCTGGGTGCGGTCGAACTCTGGCAGCCCCTTGAAGAACTCCCAGCCGGCGCGCTCGCGCTCGAGGATGGAGTCCTTGGGGGCCAGGTCCAGCGACTTGTGCTCGGGGGCAGCCTTGTCGTGCACCGGGCAGTAGTCCACGCAGATGCCGCAGCCCGTGCAGTCGTCCGGGGCGACCTGGATAGTCATCACCATCCCCGGCTGCTCCTTGGACCTCCATTCCTTGGAGAGGAACCCGGCCGGCGCGCCGGCGAGCTCCTTGGGGTCGTAGACCTTCATGCGCAGCGCCGCGTGCGGGCACACCAGCGTGCACTTGGCGCAGTCGATGCAGATGGACGGATCCCAGGCCGGGATCTCCTCGGCGATGCCGCGCTTCTCCCAGCGCGCCGTCCCGCTCGGGTAGGTGCCATCGGCGGGGAAGGCGCTGACGGGCAGCGCGTCGCCGAGGCCGGCGATCATCGGGGCGGTCACGCGCGTCACGAACTCCGGCGCGCCGACCGGTTCGGCCGGCCGGCGATGCACGAGACCGTTCGCCTCGCTCGGAATCGCCACCTCCTGCAGCGCCGCGAGGGCGGCGTCGACGGCGGCGTAGTTGGCCGCGACCACCTGCTCGCCGCGCTTGGAGTAGCTCTTCTTGATCGCTTCCTTGATAGCCGCGACGGCGTCCGTACGGGGCAGCACGCCGGCGAGCGCGAAGAAGCAGGTCTGGAGGACCGTGTTGACGCGCCCCGGGATCCCGGCGTCGCGCGCGACGCGGCTCGCGTCCACCACGGACAGGCGGAGTTGGCGGCCGATGATCGTCCGCTGGTCCTCTACCGGGAGCCGCTGCCAGACGTGGTCCGCGCCGTGCGGGCTGTTGAGCAGGACCGTGGCGCCCGGCCGGGCGAGCTGCAGCACGTCGATGCGCTGCAGGAGGCCGAAGTTGTGGCACGCGATGAAGTCCGCCTGCCGGATGAGGTAGGAGGAACGGATCGGCCGCGGCCCGAAACGGAGGTGGGACACCGTGATCGTCCCCGACTTCTTGGAGTCGTAGACGAAGTAGCCCTGCGCGTGCAGGCGCGTGTGTTCGCCGATGATCTTCGCCGAGTTCTTGTTGGCGCCGACGGTGCCGTCGGAACCCAGGCCGTAGAAGACCGCCCGGACTATGCCCGCCGGCTCGGTGTCGAAGGTCTCGTCAACCGGCAGGCTGAGGTGCGTCACGTCGTCTTCGATGCCGACCGTGAAGTGGCGCCGTGGGTCCGCCGCGGCGAGCTCCGCGAACGCCGCGGCGGCCATCGCGGGCGTGAATTCCTTCGAAGCGAGCCCGTAGCGCCCGCCGATCACCTCCGCGGTGCGTCCCTGCTCCGCCAGCGCCGTGACCACGTCCTGGTAGAGGGGTTCGCCGAGGGCGCCGGACTCCTTGCAGCGGTCGAGGACGGCCAGGCGGCGGGCGGACTCGGGGAGCACGCTCAGGAAGGCGGCTGCGTCGAAGGGGCGGTAGAGCCGCACCGTGATCACGCCGACCCGTTCGCCACCGGCGTTGAGCGCCGCTGCGGCCTCGGCGGCGACGCCGGCCGCGGAACCCATGACGACCAGCACGCGGTCGGCTTCCGGGTGTCCCGCGTAGTCGAACAGGTGGTACTGCCGGCCGGTCTTCTGCGCGAACCTCGACATCAGCCCTGCGACGACGTCTGGCACGCGCTGGTAGTAGGGATTCGACGCTTCGCGGGACTGGAAGAAGACGTCCGGGTTCTGGGCCGTGCCGTGGATGACCGGGTGGTTGGGGTCGAGGCGGCGAGCGCGATGCTCGGCCACCAGCGTCTCGTCCACCAGCTCGCGCATGACGCGGTCGGGGATCGCGGTGATCTTGTTGATCTCGTGCGAGGTGCGGAAGCCGTCGAAGAAGTGCAGGAACGGCACCCGCGACTCGAGCGTCGCCGCGTGTGCGACGAGCGCGAGGTCGTGCGCCTCCTGCACCGAGGACGATGCCAGCAGCGCCCAGCCTGTGGTGCGGGCGGCCATCACGTCCGAGTGGTCGCCGAAGATCGACAGCGCATGGGTCGCGATCGCCCGCGCGGCGACGTGGAAGACGGCCGGCGTGAGCTCGCCGGCGATCTTGTACATGTTCGGCAGCATCAGGAGCAGGCCCTGCGAGGCGGTGAAGGTCGTGCAGAGGGCGCCGCCGGCAAGCGCGCCGTGCAGCGCGCCGGCCGCACCGGCCTCGCTCTGCATCTCCACGACCTCGGGAACGTCGCCCCAGAGGTTCCGCCGGCCGGCCGCTGACCAGGCGTCGGCGAGCTCGCCCATCGTCGAGGACGGCGTGATCGGGTAGATCGCGATCACCTCGCTGAGGCGGTGCGCGATCAGTGCCGCCGCTTCGTTGCCGTCCACGACGATCTGGCGAACGCGGCCCATAACGGCCTCAGGCTAGGCGTCCCGGGAGCCACGCCTGGGGTCCGAAAGCCCCTCGCTTTCCGGGACCCGGACCCGCGCCCGGCCGTCGGAGAGACCCGGCGAAACGGCCCGCCGATGTACGGCCCATTGGCCGTATCGGTTTGACGCGGCGCGTCGCACGATGGCGGTGGAGGTGAGGAGAGGTGTCCGAGTTAGCTGCCGACCCGCGCCGAGACCTTGCGATCAAGCGGATCCAAGAGAAGCGTTCCTTTTGGGTGCACGCGTTCACCTACCTGGTCGTGAACGCGATGATCGCGGTGGTTTGGCTCGCGATGGGGTTCAGCTTCTACTGGCCGATCTTCGTGATCGCAGGTTGGGGCATGGGCCTCGCGATCCACGGCTTCAACGTGTACCGCGGCAACAGCTACACGGAGGCCCAGGTCCAACGTGAGCTGAAGCGACTTCCGGACGACATCAGGGGACAGCTCTAGGAGCAAAGGAGGGTGTCATGGCCATGACAGTCAGAGTCAAGAAGGTTCCCAAGCCGCCGCTCACGACGGAAGAGCGACGCGGGCTGGAGGACGTCGACGAGGTGCTGAAGGCGCTGATCCGGCAGAACCGGCGGCTGCACGCCCGGGTGGACCAGCTCGCGCACGCCCTGACGAGCCTCGGCGAGCCCGAGATCGACCGGCTGCTGAAGACGCTGCGCAAGCGCCTGCAGGCTGCGCGGGAGCCCCGGACGATAGCTCCGCGGCGCCGCGTTCGCGCCGCCTGACGCCCGGTCCCGGTGGGGCCGGCCAGCCCCCGGCCCCCACCGGCCCGACAGCCCCTCTGATCAGGGCCCTTCGGCCCTGCCTGCGCGCCGGTTGCCGGTCTGGCCGCAATCCACCACCACGACCGCCACCCCAACCACGATCGAGCCGTTCACCGGGGGCCGCATGACTACCTGAGGCGCCGAACCGCCACCCGGAGCTCGGCAAACGCCGCTTCCACACCTGCGATGACGCGCGCCGGCTCGCGGACGAGATTGGCGTCGGAAACCATTCCCACGACCAGTTGCCCGGCGTAGCTGAAGATGCTGACGCCGACACCGAGGCCGCCCGATTCCGGTTCCCAGAAAGTCATCTCCCGGATACGCTCGCCCGCGAGGTAAAGCGGCTCGTGCGGGCCTACGACGTTGGTCAGTACAAGGCTCGCCTTGTCCGAGTAGAAGCCCGCCATCGCCCGCTCCATCTGCGCCGGCAGGAGCCCGAGGCTCCGCAGCATCAGCCAGCCGACCTGGGCCTCGTCGGATTCCTTGATGCGGCGCATCTCGTGCCGTACGCGCTGCAGGCGCTCCCAGGGATCGCGCACGCCGACCGGCAGTTCCAGGTAGACGAGGCTGAAGCGGTTCTCGCTCATGCCGGTGTCGTCCGGTGGCCGCAGGTTGACGGGCACCATGGCCCGGATCCTCAGCCCCGCAGTCTCGACCCCCTCTGCGGCGAGGTGCTCCCCGATCGCGCCGGCGATCGAGCTGACCACCACGTCGTTCACGGTCGCGCCCGTCCGCCGGGCCAGCCGCTTGACATCCGCCAGGCGGAGCGGCCGCGACCAGGCCACCCGCTTCAGCATCGACAGCGGCCCGCGCAGCGGCGTGGTCGGGTCGGGGTCCATGAGGGTCAGGCGGGCCAGTGTGCCCGTGGCGCTCACGGCGCCCCGCACCAGCCCCGGTGCCTCGAGGAGGTGGCCGGCAGTCGCGGCCGCGGTGCCGAACAGCGAAGCCAGGCCGTCGGGCCGGCGCCGCACCGCGAGCAAAGAGGGGCTGCGGCGCCAGCCGCCCGGCGTCCGGTCCGTGAGCGTCAACAGCATCTTGACCATCGCCTGGCCGTCGCCGAGCGCGTGATGGAAACGCGAGATCACTGCGCCACCGGCGCCCGGGCCGTCCACGAGGTGCACCTCCCAGAGCGGCCGGCCGAAGTCCAGCGGCTGCCCGACGAGGTCGGCGGTGAGCTCCTCCAGCTCGCGACGTCCCGCCGGTGCGGGTAGGCCGACGTGGTGGACGTGCGCCCGCAGATCGAAGTCCCGCGCGGCCCGCCAGTGCGGAGCGGCGCCCGGAAGCAGCGGCTCCTCGACGACCTGGCGGAGCTTCGGATGCAGGTCGAGCCGGCGCCCGAGCATCTCGAGGACGCGCGCGACTTCAACGGGGTGGTCGAGCAGGGCAAGGGAGGTCACGACGAAGTGATTGGTCGGCGCCTCGGCGTGGAGCCAGGCGGCGTCGGCGCGGGTCAGCGGTTCCGCTACAGCACTAGCCATGGGCTGATGCTCGGCCGGGCGCGGGCATCCGCCCAGGGACGACCGGCGGTGGACGGCAAGGCCCTTTGGGCCTGTTCGCGACCGAGCGGCGGCTCTACCGTCGGGAGCAGGGTTGCCGATGACCGAGACGCTGTCGCCGATGGACGCTTCGTTCCTGCACCTGGAACGGACCTGGGCGCCCATGCACTTCGCGGGCCTCTCCATCCTCGACCCTGCCGACCGGCCGGGCGGGGCCATCACCGAAGCGGAGCTGCGCGAGGTGGCGGATCGCCGCTTTCGGCGGCTGCCGCGCCTGCGGCTGCGTCCGGTCTTCCCGTGGCATGGCCTGCGGCACGCGGTTTGGGAGCACGCCTCCGCGGACCTTGACTGGCATGTCCGCCGACACCAGCTCGCCACCGGCGACACCGAAGCCCTGCTGGGGCTGGTCGGGCGGCTGCACGCGGCGCCCCTCGATCACCGGCGCCCGCTCTGGGAGCTTCACCTGATCGACGGCCTTGACCACGGCCGGCAGGCGATCCTCATGAAGGTTCACCACTCCATCGCCGACGGCATCGGCGGGCTGGACGTCGCCGAAGCGCTCTTCGACCCGCGGCCGCACTCTCGGGCGGCGGGCCGCCGGGCCGCCGCCCCGGCGCCGGTGCCGGCCTGGCTCGCGGGCCTGCAGCTGCTGGAAGGTGCGGGCCGATTTGTCCTCGGCGGCCTCTCGCCCGATCTCCCGCTGTTCAACCGCCCGGTCGGGCCGCGGCGGCAGTTCGCGATCGCGAGTATCTCCGCGGCGGATCTGCAGGCCGCGAAGCACCGGCTCGGCGGCACCGTGGACGACGTGCTGCTGGAAGTGGTCGCGGAAGGGCTCGCCCGGCACCTGGAACGGACCTCGAACAGCCTGCCCAAAGGTGTCCGGGTGATGGTCCCGGTGTCGACACGCCGCCTCGCTGGCCGCGGGTCGGGCAACCACGTCACCGCAATGTTCTTCGACCTCCCGCTCGGCGCCGACCCCGACGCCTTCGTCGAGAGGGTCTCGGCGTTGAAGGGCGTGCTGCGGCAGGAGCATGTCGGCCCGGCGCTCGCCGCACTGGTGGAGGCGAGCGGCCGGCTGCCGGCGCCGCTGCAGGGGCTGGCCGTCCGGCTGGCCACCAGCTTGCCGACCTGCAATCTCGTGGTCTCCGACATCCCCGGCCCGGCGGAGCCCTACCGCCTCCTCGGGGCGCGCGTCGAGGCGATGTACCCGCTGATGCCGCTGGCTCCGACCGCGGGCGTCTCCGTGGCGGCCCTCAACGTCGGCGGCGTGGTCGGGGTCGGCGTCACAGCCGACCCGGCCCAGCTCCGCGATCCCGGCGGCCTGGCCGCCGAGATCGCAGAGGCTGCGAGCAGGCTCGGACGGAGCAGGATCAGACCGGCGCGGTCACGAGGTCCTTCGGCTGGGCGTAGAGCCCATCGATCACCGCGGCCTGGTGCTCCAGCACGACGCGCCGCCGCGGCTTCAAAGTCGGCGTCAGCTCCCCGGCGGCCTCGCTGAAGTCGGCCGGCAGAAGCGCGAACCTCTTGATCGTCTCGAAGCCCGCGAGCCCGCGGTTGACCTCCTCGACGACCCCCTCGAAGTAACGCCTGACATCCACACCTTCGCAGAGCTCCACCGGCGTCCCCGCCAACCCGCGGTCGCGGACCAGGGCAGCCCAGTCCGGGACGAGCAGAGCGACGGCGTACGGCCGCTCGTCGCCCACCACCATCGCGCTGGCGACGTACCGATCGGCCATCAGGAGCGCCTCGATCGGCTGCGGAGCGATGTACTTGCCCCCCGCGGTCTTGATCAGGTCCTTCTTGCGATCGGTGATCGTGAGGAATCCCGCCGCATCCAGGAAGCCGATGTCGCCGGTGTGCAGCCAGCCGTCCGCGAGTGTGGCTGCCGTCTCCTCTGCTCGGCCCATGTAGCCCGTCATCACGGCCGGCCCCTGGACCAGGATCTCCCCGTCCTCGGCGATCTTGAGCTCGATCCCGGGCAGCGCTTTCCCGACCGTGCGGTAGCGGTGGTCGGTCTCGTTGTTCGAGGTCAGGCCCGAGGTGCCTTCGGTGAGCCCCCAGCCCTGGAGGATCTTGACCCCGAGCGCCCAGAAGAACTCCTCGACCTTCTCGTTGAGCGGCGCCCCGCCGCTGATGAAGAAGCGCAGCCGTCCCCCGGTGAGGCGTTCGCGCAGGCCGTGGAGGACGAGCCTCTCCGCCAGCCCTTCAACCGGGCCCCGCGGGCTGACGTCGTCGCGTGCGGCACGACCGGCGCCGACGTCCAGGGCCCACTTCAGCAGGCGCTGCTTGACTGCGCTCTCGTGCGCGGCGGCGTCGTGCACCGCCTCGAACACCTTCTCGAACACGCGGGGGACCCCGAGCATGATCGTGGGCTTGACCTCGGCGATGTCCTCGACGAGGTGATCCATGCCGCGGCCCAGCACGATCGTGGCGCCAGCGACGGTGGGCACGAAGACGCCGTCCATCCGTTCCATCACGTGCGCATAGGGCAGGAAAGACAGCACGACATCGGACTCCCCGATGTCGAAGACACTGAGCGCCGAGCGGGCCATGTCCGTGAAGCTCAGGTGCCGCAGCATGACGCCCTTGGGCTCGCCGGTCGTGCCCGAGGTCGGGATCACGGTGGCGAGGCCCTCCGGCTCCAGTTTCGCGAGACGCAGCGCGATCGCCTCCCGATCAGCATCGTCGAGTGGCCGGCTGCGCCAGCGCTCCACCTCGGGGTGGATCAGGAAGACCTTGTCGAGACCGGCGGTCCTGATCCTGTCCGCGCGCTCGGCGTTGGAGGCGATCGCCAGCACCGGCTCGGTGGCCTTGACAACAGCTTTGACGCTGGCCAGGGTGCTGGTCGCGTAGATCGGCACGGTGACCGCGCCGGCGGACTGGATGCCGAGATCGCAGAGCAGCCACTCGATCCGGTTCTCGGACATCAGGAGCACGCGGTCGCCGGCTCCGACACCTTCCGCGATCAGGGTCGCGGTGATGGCGAGCGCCTGGTCGGCGAACTCGAGCCAGCTCGTCTCGATCCAGCGCTCACCGTCCCAATGGCGGGTGTAGGTCCGGTCGCCCAGCTCGCGACAGCGGGCGAGGATTTCGCCCGGGATCGTGCGCGATGGGGCGTCCGGGATGCGCGCGGCGGCGCGCTCGGGCACTTCCATGACAGCTTGCATTGCGGGTACCTCCCAACCTGCAGGGTGGCGCGGCCGTCTCTGATTGGGCAGAGGCTGATGGCCCTTCGCGTGGGGGCCGAACCTCGCGCCGCGGCAACCGGGCGGCTGCTGCGGATCTGCGGTCAGGCAGGTGCTGGAGACGTAAGACGTCGCCGCTCGAGGAGGCCTGCGGTGTCCGGCGGAGTGAATCGAAGCCCGAAGAGCAGCCGCAGCGGCCCGAAGTGCCGGATCAGCACCTCATAGATCGCGAGGGTCACGACCAGCGCCCCGCAGAAGAGCAGCCCGAACTTCGGCCAGACCCCCAGCCGAAGCTGCACGACGTAGAAACCGAGGATCACAACGACCGGGTGGTGCAGCACATAGAAGGGAAGGATCGCGTCGGTTCCGTACTGGATGGCCGGGTGTGGCCGGTCCAGCCACCTCATCGCCAGTGAGGCGAGGAAGAGTACCCAGGCCCAGGCGCCGAGAGCGTGCAGCAGCTGGTAGGCGACCAGCTGCGCGTCCAGGTGATAGGGCTGGTTCCAGCCGGGCACGAAGTGCAGCAGGAAGGCCAGCCCGAGGCCGAGCCAGGCCATCAGGGCGACGACCAGGCTGCGGACGGGTGTGCGCCGCACGGCCGCGGCGAAACCGCTCGAGCTCGCAAGCGCGTACCCGCCCAGGTAGAAGACGAGGTCGCTGGCGAGATCGGGCCAGCTCATGTCGGGCGCGAAGGCGGGCCTCAAGAGGACCTGGACGGCCGCGATGAAGAGCACGGGGACGAGTAGCGCCCAGGCCGGCCAGGGTGCGGGGCTTCTCAAGCGCCGTTGCACGGCATCCGGAAGGCGGCCCAATCCCCACTGCAGAGGTAGAGCGGCGAGAGAGATGACGAGCAGGAAGCCAAGGAACCAGAGGTGATAACCGTTCCGGATCAACCAGACCGGGTCCACGGTGAACGTGAGGCGATGCAGGTAGCCCGGCAGAAAAGCGGCCAGGCTTTCCTGCCGGCCTTGGTTCAAGGCCATGAAGTAGGCCTGGATCGGCGAGAGCGTCACCAGGCCGATCAGCAGGGGGACGCCGAGCCGGAGCACGCGCTCGCCGGCGAACCTGGCGACCGTGCGCCGGCGCAGCGCGTAGAAGCTGGACGCGCCCGCGAGAACGAACAGCAGCTGCAGGCCCCAGAGGTAGCCCCAGCCGGCGATGCCGGACAGGATGAGGCTGTGCTGCCGGTTGCTGATCATCCAGGACGTGAGGGAGAAGACCAGCGCGACGTGGTAGAGGAAGATCGCCAGGACGGCAAGCACCTTCAACCAGTCCACCCAGTGGACTCGGGCGGTCGCCGGCAGGCCTGGTCGCGCAGCCACCATCTTTACTTCTGCCGCCATGGTGGGGGCGGCCGGCGGCGCCGGCCAGGGACTTCCGGATTGGTGGAACCGGGCCCGGGGTACCATCCATCCGCCCCATATGCGTTTTCTTTTGCCGGCCGGCACCCGGCGGCGGCTACTCCCGCGACGACTATCGCGCGTGCTGATCGTCCTCAGCGGCGGGCTGCTGGCACTCTGGCTCGCCGCCTCGTTCCTGGGTGAGCGGATCGTGCTGCACCCGTTCCGGTACGGCGACGGGCCCACCCCCGCCGCTTATGGGATGCCGTATCGGGACGTCGCTTTTCGCGACCCGGCTGGGATCACCTTGCGTGGCTGGTGGATCCCCGGTGCGGGGCGGGGGACGGTGGTCATGGTCCACGGCTGGACGTCGAGCCGCCGGGAGACGGCCGGCAAGAGCGGCTACCTCCACGCGGCCGGCTACAACGTGCTGGTCTTCGACCTGCGGGGCCACGGAACCTCCGGCGGCTCGTACACGACCCTCGGCGACCGCGAGCCCGCCGACGTGCGCGCGGCGGTGACCGAGGCCCTGGCGCTGGCTCCCGGCAAGCCGGTCGCCCTGATCGGCTACTCGATGGGGGCCTCGACCGCGGTTGAGGAGGCGGCATCCGACCCGCGTGTCGCGGCGGTGGTCGAGGACAGCGGGTTCGCCTACCTCTCCGACGCGGTCTCCGCCTACGTCAGCCAGCACATCGGCGGGCTTCCCGCCTGGCCCCTCGATGCCGCCACCGTCCTGATCGGCCAGGCGGACGTCCGCGTGAACATCTGGCAGGTGCGGCCCGTCGACGCCGCGGCCCGGCTCCGAGTTCCGCTGCTCGCCATCATCGGGACCGCGGACAAGACGGTGCCGCCGATTGACGGCTTCGAGCTCTATCGCGCGGTTCGCTCTCCCAAGCAGCTCCTGGTCTTTCCGGGCGCGGGCCACGTCGGCGGTTACCAGACCGATCGCCCGCGCTACATGGCGGCGGTCCTGGCCTTCCTCGACCGAAGCCTGACGCCGGCCTGACGCCCCGCCCGCCCGCCCGCTTGCCCGCGTGCCCGCGTGCCCAGCGCTCGTAATCGAAGAGCGACAGCGGTTTCGATCTTAAGATCGATAGCAGAATGTCCAGCAGGGCACCTAAGGCTTCGCGAGGGCTGGTGGGCGAGAATCTCGAGACCGCCCACTGGGAGGACGCCAGGCACTGGATGGCCATCTACGGCGATCTCCTGCGCTTCAAGGCGGGCCTTCTGGACCGCATCCGCAGCGAGGTCCCGAAGCTGCACCCCGCCGCCCAGGAGGCCGCGAGCACCGACCTCGCCATCGTCGAGGACCAGATGGAGGGCTACCAGCAGCGTTTCGAGCTCTGGGCAAAGCGTCTTTGGGACCTGCACGGCCTGCTGCTGGAGCCGGACGGCTCACTGGTCCGCCACCAGGGCCGCGAGCTGAAGCTCACCAACCGCGAGTTCCAGCTCCTGCAGTTCCTGCTCGAGCACCCCGGCCGCTGGTACTCCGCCAACCAGCTGCTGGTGCGCGCCTGGGGCGACTCGGCGCTCTCGCCGGAGGAGATGCGCAACTACATCCGCAGGCTCCGCAAGCTGCTGGTGGAGCTGGAGGTGCCCGCCCAGCTGGTCAACCGCCCCGGCCGCGGCTACTCCCTGGTAATCAGCGCCACCGAGCAGACCGCCAAGGCCTGATTGTTATGGGTTTTGTTTCGCCCGAACCGTGAACATGCGAATTCGCAGGTGCTGATCATGGGGGCCAGGCCTGGAGGGCGCAACGAGTGGGCTCTCCCCAATCCCGCAGCGGCTCGGCTCCAGCCCGCCCGGGTCGGCACCTGCTTTACGAGATAGCGAAAGTTACAGCCGCTGTTATGCCGGTCGGGAGATGCTCAAACCATGGACGCGTCCCCCGCAGAGGAGCCGGCCGAGCTGCTCGACAGCGATCGCGACCAGCTCCGCCGCCTGGCCCGACAGCTGGATGTTCATGCCTCGGACCTCGATGGCGTAGGGCCTGAGCTGGCGCGGAGGCTGCTCCGCCACCTGCGCCTGGCACGTCAGGACCCGCTGACCGGTGTCGCCAACCGTCGGGGCGTCGATGAGCGGCTGGCCCAGGAGTGGGACCGAGCAAGGCGGCACAATCGGCCCCTTTCGATCGTGATGCTGGACGTCGACAACCTCAAGGTCGTCAACGACACCGAGGGCCATGCGGCCGGCGACGCTCTCCTCCGCAAGGTCGCGTTGGCGCTGATGAGCTGCGTGCGCGGGACCGACCTGGTCGGTCGCAGCGGCGGCGACGAGTTCGTGATCGTCTGCCCGGAGACCGACGAAGCCGCGGCGGCCATCATCGTGGGCAAGGTCACCGGCACGGTGCCGGCCTCCATCAGCGCTGGGGCCGCCACGCTTGCTCCGGGGCAGTCCGTCGAGGACCTGCTGCTTGCGGCGGATGGAGCACTGTACGGTGCCAAAGCTGCGAGCTCGCGCGGACACCTCCCGCGGCCGCGCTCCGCTCGTCCCGCAGACCCGCTGGCGGACAAGGACGGCACGCGCGAGGAGTTGCGCGCCGCCCTCAAGGCCAAGTCCGACTTCATGAGTCTGGCCGCACATGAGCTGCGAGGTCCCATCACCGTTGTCCGTGGCTATCTCTCGCTGGTCGGGTCTGAGGGCTTCAGCCGCATTCAAGAGAACGGGCGGAACCCGATCGTCCTGATGGAGGCGAAGCTGGCGACGATGGAGCGGCTCACCCAGCAGCTTCTGGAGGTGGCGCGTCTCGAGGATGGCCACCTGCCCCTGGATGGGCGGCCGATCGACCTGCGCCAAGTCGTCCGGACGGCGCTCGACGGCACGGCGGCGGCCGCGCAACCCGCGCATCGGTTGGAGGTGAGCCTCCCCGACGATGAGATCCCCGTGCACGGTGACGAGGAGAGGCTGGTGATGATCGTCGCCAACCTCGTTTCCAACGCGATGAAGTACTCCCCGGACGGCGGCCCGGTCGAATGCCGGGCGGAGGTCGACAACGATCGGGCCCGGGTCATCGTCACCGATGAGGGGCTGGGCATCTCGGAGGCGGATCGCGGCCACCTGTTCCGGCCCTTCGTCAGGCTCGGAGAGAACGGCGGCCGAAGCATCAGCGGCCACGGACTCGGTCTCTACCTCTCGCGAGAGCTCGCACGGCGGCACGGGGGAGACCTGACGGTATTGGATGCGGGCGAGCGCGCGACCACCTTCATCCTGGATCTACCGCTGGCCGCCGCCGCGGGCTAGCGACTCGCCCGGCCGACACGTCAACAAATAGCAAGAGGCCGCCCGCAGGCGGCCTCTCGACAAGGAAGCAGCCGATCGCCGCCTCCTATCTCAAGACGACTCCTCGGCCAACCGCTGCGTCTGTCCGTTCGAGCTCACGGCGATCTTCTTCGGCTGGGGGCGTGGCCGCTTGGGCACGCTGACCGTCAGGATTCCGTTCTCGAACCGAGCCGAGATGTCCTCGTCCTTGACGTCGCCCGGCAGCTGGATCGTGCGCTGGAAGTTGCCGTAGGCCACCTCCCGGCGCAGGTAGCCGCCGACCTCGTTCTCGCTCTGGCTTGAGTGCTGGGCCACGATGCGCAGCAGGCCTTCTGAGAAGGTCACGTCAACCTCCTCCGGCCGGAAGCCCGGAACCTGGGCGTGGATCTCGTAACCGCTGTCCAGATCCAGGACGTCGATCGGCAGGACGTAGGTCGAGAGACCGCGCGCCCGGCCGCCGTTCTGCTCCGCCGGGGCGCTCCCGAAGAAGTCTTCGAAGAGCCGGTCCATGGCGCCGTGCAGGTTGGCCAGCTCCGTGCTGGGACTCCACCGAATCATCCGAAACACCTCCTCTAAATGGATGGCGGTAACCGCTCCGAAGATCTGGTACCACTCGCGAAACGCCGTCAAACCAGCACTTGTCAGGTGCCCGACGCGCGCTCGGAGACTCCAGCCGGTCGAGATCCTGCGTGGGCAGCTCGGCGGGAGTGTTCTAACCTCTTCGGGCTTTGACGGAGCCCGCCGGCCGCGGCGTCCGCCTCGCCGAGCTCGTAGCCGCGCTGTCACTCGGCATCGACCTCGGCTTCGGTCAGCCGATGGAGCACGTGCTGCGCCAGTGTCTGATCGCGCTGCGCCTGGCTGAAAGTCTCGGTTTGGGCGAGCGCGAACGCGCCACCGTCTACTACACCAGCCTGCTCGTGAACGTCGGCTGCCACTCCGACGCGCACGAGCAGGCGAAGTGGTTTGGCGACGACATCGCGATGAGGGCGACAAAGTACGACGGGCCGATGCACGGCGTCGGCTACCTTGTGACCGGGCTGAGCCGTCTGGGGAGCGGCCGGCCCGCCCTGCACCGCTTCCGGATCGGGCTCGAGTTCCTGGTCGCCGGCCACCGCGACCTGGACGGCATGATCACGCATCACGCGGAGATGACCCGCCTGTTCGGCCAGCAGCTCGGGCTTGACCAAGCGGTGCTCGACGCACTCGGCACCAGCTATGAGCAATGGGACGGTAAGGGCTGGCCTGGACGGCACCGCGGGCCGGAGATCCCGATCGCCGCCCGCATCGCGCATATCGCCGAATACGTCGAGGTCGCCCATCGGGTTGGCGGGATCGAGCGAGCGCGCGCGCTTGCGCGCGAGCGCCGCGCGAAGGAGTTCGACCCCACCCTGGCCGACATGGTGATCGACAAACCCGATCAGATCCTGGCGGAGCTGGACTCGACGCCGACCTGGCAGGCGGTGATCCAGTCCGAACCGGGCCTCCAGGTGTCGCTGAACAGGGCTGAGTTCGACGAGGCGCTGCTTGCGATCGCGAACTTCGTTGACCTGAAGTCGCCTTTCAGCGCAGGCCACGCCCAGGCCACGTCCGAGCTCGCCCGCGAGGCGGCGGGCCAGGCCGGCTTCGACCCTGACGAGCGAGAGACGCTGTCAAAGGCGAGCCTGGTACACGACCTCGGCCGCCTCGGGGTCTCGAACTCGATCTGGGACAAGCCGGGTCCCCTGGGCGCCGGCGAGTGGGAGCGCGTGCGCATGCATCCCTATCTGACGGAGCGGATGCTCAACCAATCCGCTGCGCTGGCCCCGGCGGCCGCCATCGCCGTGCAGCACCACGAACGGCTGGACGGATCCGGCTACCCGCGCGGTCTCAACGGCGCCGCCATCTCCAGGTCTGCCCGCCTGCTGGCGGCCGCCGACTCCTACCAGGCGATGCTCGAGCCGCGCCCGCACCGGCCGGCGCTGACGCCGGAGGACGCCGCGGGCCAGCTGACGAAGGAGGTCACAGAGGGGAGGCTGGACGGCGAGGCCGTGCAGGCCGTGCTGGTCTCGGCTGGCCATGCCCTCCACCGCCGGCGGGCGGAGACGTCCGGCCTCACCGCACGCGAGGTCGAGGTGCTGCGCCTGGTGGCGCGCGGCCTGTCCAACAAACAGATCGCCGGGCAGCTGGTCATCTCGGCGAAGACCGTCGCCAACCACGTCGAGCACATCTACAGCAAGATCGAAGTCACGAGTCGGGCCCAGGCCTGTGTCTTCGCGATCCAGCACGGCCTGATTCCCACCTGACCCCGAAGATGAGCCAAACGCCTCATGACACCTGGGGAAGTCGCCCTTAGCTTCATCGTCATCTCGCATCAAGGAGTTGAGCGATGGCAGGTTTCTCTAAGCAGACAGCACCCAGGGACGAGAGCGCGGGTCCCGTGCAGAACCGCAGCGGCGATGTCGACGGCTACACGATCGACTTCATCACAGCCGTCGCGCCCGTCGACGGCGCCCCGCTGCTCAAGGGGCTTCCCGACGATCGCTGCCAGTGCCCGCACTGGGGCTACGTGCTGAAGGGGCGGATCACATACGTGTACGCCGACCGGGAGGAGTCGTTCGGGCCCGGCGACGCGTTCTATGCGCCACCCGGTCACTCACCGCTGTGGGAGGCCGGCAGCGAGTTCGTCCACTTCAGCCCGACCGAGGAGGTCCGGGTCGTCGGCGAGCACATGCGGAACGCGATGAAGGAGATGGCCAGCCATGGGTGACGGCACGTTCACGGCCACGATGACGGCGCGCAGCTCGGCGAGCCCGGCGTCCGTCTACGACCTGCTCGCCGACATCGGCTCGCACCTGGTCTGGGCCGGCGAGCAGCAGGACAAGCGGTACCGGCTGACTTCCATCGAGGCGCCGGGCGGCCAGGCGGCCGTCGGCACGGCCTGGACGAGCACCGGGCTCGTCCCCATGTCCCGAGCCCATTGGGAAGACCGCTCCACTGTCATCACCGCCGAGCGGCCGCGGCTGTTCGAGTTCATCACCGAGGGCCGGGTCGCCGTGCGCAAGCCGATGACCGCCACCTTCCTGAACCGCTACCTGATCACTCCCGACGGCGAGGGCTGCCGAGTCACCCACCAGCTGCGGGTCGTCGAGGTCATCAATCCGATGCTCCGGCTGCGGTACCCCATGCGAATCGCGGTCCTCAAGTTCGGGGTCCCCTTGTCCTCCGGCCGCGGGCTGCGCAACCTGCTGCGGATGGCAGAGCTGCGCGAGGCCTCCAGCGTCGCGGATTCCGCCGGAGGTGTGGTAATACCCGCCGGCTAGAACGCCCGGACCCCAGCCGGCGGCGCGGAGCGCCATCAACCGAGCCGGCGCCCCACGGCCGGCAGAGCCGTGAGGGCGCCGGCGTTCTAGGCCGCGCGAGCCAGGGCTCGCCGCGCCGGCCCCGAAACCGGCCTAGGCCGGGGTGCCCTCCTCCGCGGCGGGTTCGCTGGCGAACGAACGCGCGGGCTGACTGGTCACCTCGACCGCCTCCTGCGCGGCCTCCAGCAGGTGCAGAAGGGCGGCGGTGGTGCTCGAGCCAAGGCGGGTATTGACCCGCGTGTTGAGCGCGGTGACGATGCTGTCGGCGAGCCGGAGCACGTCTTCGCCCCGCTCCGTCAGCCGCACTTCGAGATTCGACCGTGACAGGCCGGCGCGGCGCTCCACCAGGCCGGCCGACTCCAAACGCACCAGCATTGGCTGGATCGCCTGCGGGCTGTGCTGAAGCCTCTTGGCGAGGCTGACCCCGGAGATCGATGGGTTGTCCCGCAGCTCGATGAGCGCGCGGTATTCCTGGATTCGGAGCCCAAGAGGGTGCAGCTCCCCGTCGATCGCTTGACGCACGGCGCGCTGCAACCGAATGGTCTCCTCGAAAAGCAGTAGCGGAACACGGTCCGCCGAGCGCGCGTGCGCAAGTGCGCGCGTTGGTACTGCTTCGACAATCTCTCCCAAAACTGCCTCACAGTGGCGGTCCTGAGACATTCTCGGCCGCCCGTCTTACGTCGTTGTTGCCGGAAGGGTAGAGAGTCCCCGGGCGGCCGCGCAACCTTCGTACTCCGCCCGTTCACGGCTTGACTCTTAACCGTGATATCGGTCATGTAAGGCAAAGTGACTCGGCGCGGGAGGATTCTCTTGGCCCTGGCGGTACTTGCCGTCGCGGCGGTGGCGTTGCCCGGCGGGCTGATCGCCGCGCAGAGGCTGCGCGCTCAAACGGCCACCCCTCTACCGAGTGGTGCCTCGATCACGCCGGCGGGCGCGGAGGTCGCCAAATCCGACCCCGCCAACGACTTCGCGCTGCTGCCGCAGTCGATCGCGGCCTCGCCGGACGGGCACTGGCTCGCCACCTCCGACAGCGGCAACGACCGCAAGGGCGTGACCATCGTCGACGCGACCACGAACAAGGTCTTTCAGCACCTCGATCTCAACAAGCCGACCTTCTCCGGGATCGCCTTCCAGGACGACGACACGATCTACCTCAGCGCCGGCACGGACAACGGCGTCTGGAAGCTGACCCGGCCTGACTCGAGCTCGCAGTTCACGCTCGCCTCGTCCACGCCGAGCCCGACGGGCTATTACCCGGCCGGCCTCGGCTTCGTGCCGACCGAGAACCCGCCCAAGACGCTCTTCGTCGTCAACGACATGAGCAACAACCTGACTGTCGTGGACACCTCCGGCCAGGCGCCGCCGCTGAACGTGCCGACCGGCGACCATCCCTACGCGGTCGCGTTCGCGCCCGGCCACGCGTACGTCAGCAACTGGGGCAACTCGACGGTGACGGAATACGACGCGAACGGGGCTCCGACCGGCATCAGCCCGAACCCGGGCGGCTACACCGACTACACCACCATCGCACCGCTGCCGACGGCGGCCGGCCGCGTGGCCCAGGTCGGGCGGCACCCGAGCGCGATGTTCTCCGACCCCGCCACGCACCGGCTCTACGTCACCGACGGCAACGATGACGCGGTTTCCATCGTCGACACGCAGACCATGACCGAGGTCGCGCGCATCAGCGTCGCGCCGCCGCTGCGCAAGGGCACGCCGGCGCCACTCAGCTCCTCGCCGGGAGCGCTTGCGCTCTACGGCCGCTATCTCTTCGTGGCGCTGGGCGGCGACAACGCGATCGCGGTCGTCGACGTCAACGCCAAGAACCCGCACAAGGCGCTGCTCGGCTTCATCCCGACCGGCTGGTACCCGAGCGCGCTGCTGATCCAGAACGGCGTCCTCTATTACGCCAACGCGAAGGGCGACGGTCCCAACTCGAGCAGCGCCGGCGGCACCGGCGTCCTCTTCCAGGGCCGCGGCACCCCGCCCAACGGCAGCCTCTGGTACCTGCCGGTCAGCCAGGCGCTCAGCAACCTCGGCGGCTACACCTACGAGGTCTACCAGGACAACAACTGGACCTCGCTGCCCGGCGCGGTCAGGGCCACCGGGACGCCGCTCGCAAACATCAAGCACGTCGTCTACGTCCTTCGCGAGAACAAGACCTACGACGAGGAGTTCAGCGACATCGCGGCCGGCAACGGGCAGCCCTGCCAGACGCCGGGTGCGACGGCGACCTACAACCCGGCCAAGGAGAACTACACCTGCAGCGACGGCAAGCCCGCCGTGCTGACCTACGGCAACGAGATCACGCCGAACAACCACGCGCTGGCGAGCCGCTACGCGCTGCTCGACAACTTCGACGTCGACGTCGAGACGAGCATCATCGGCCACCAGTACGCCAACGCGTCACAGCTCTCCGACTTCGCCCAGCGCACCTATGGCTCCACCGAGGGCTGGACCAGCCAGGAGCCAGGCTTCGCACCGACCAACGGCGCGCTCGACATCGCCTACCCGGGCGACGGCTACATCTTCGGAGCCGTCGCCGCCACGGGCCACAGCGTCCGCGCCTACAGCGGCGGCTATGACGCGGTCGACGTGAGCGCGCGGCCGACGAACGTGGAGCAGATCCTGGAGGACACCGACCTGCTGGTGCCCCTCGGCGTCGACTCCGGCCTCTACCCGGACACGCTGCGGGTGTCGGAGTTCGAGCGCGATGTCTCGACGCGCGGCCTGGCCGACTTCAGCTTCGTCTGGCTGTCCGACGACCACACCACCGGCGGCCTGCCGGGCAACCTGAACCCGCAGTCACAGGTGGCTACCAACGACATCGCCACCGGCCAGCTGGTCGACTACCTCTCGAAGTCCCAGTACTGGAAGGACACCGCTGTGTTCGTGATCGAGGACGACCCCCAGTCGGGCTCCGACCATGTCAGCGGCTATCGCAGCATCTTCATGCTGGCGAGCCCGTGGGCGAAGCGCGGCTACCACTCCTCGCAGCACTACGACATGTCGTCGATGCTGCGGACGATGGAGCTCATCTTCGGCACGCCGCCGCTCTCCCAGACGGACCTCGGCGTGCAGCCGATGACCGATCTCTTCTCCAGCAAGCCGGACTACTCCACCTATAGCTGGCTGACTCCGCAGGTGCCCCCGACCCTCAACCCGCCACAGGGCCCGTGGGCGACGGCCAGCGAGAAGTTCGACTTCACGAAGGTCGACCCGCCTGGATTCGGCAGCTTCATGCGGCGCATGGAGCAGACGGCGGGCGACTACGGCTGGCTGCGCGTGGACCCCGTCTACGGCATCACGGTGGCCCAGCAGTGGGACGCCGTGCTACGCGCGGGCACCGACTACGCGAGGCTGTTCGCGGGCAGGTAGCGGTCCCTCCGTCTACCATGGCCGCAGACATGCGCCGCCTCGCGGGAGGTCTGGCCGGCGCGGTGCTTGCCCTGCTGCCCGCGTTCGTGCTGGCTCTCACCTCCAACCCGAGTGACCCCTTCTATCGGCTCGGCTACCAGTGGGCGCTGAGCGGCAACGCCTCCAGCACCAACGCGCCCAATGCGTGGTGCGCAACGACCGGGAGCGGCATCCTGGTCGCGGACATCGACACCGGGGTCGACTTCGGGCACCCGGATCTGCAGGGGCGACTGGTGGCGGGCGCGAACTTCACCAACGGCAATGCCCAGCCCGCCCCGAATCAGACTCCCGACGGAACCGGTCAGGGGGCCGTGATGGACGACTACGGCCACGGAACCATGACGACCGGCCTGATCGTGGCCGCGACCAACAACGGGGTAGGGATGGCCGCCGAGGCACCCTCCGCGAAAGCCCTGGTCATGAAGGTGTTCAGCAACAAGGGCGCCGCGGACGGCTACAGCGCCTATAACTCCGACGTCGCAGCGGCGATCTACTGGGCCGTGCAGCATGGTGCGCGCGTCGTCAACCTCAGCCTCGGGCCGGTGATCCCCTCGATCCTGCCGGGTGTGACCGGCGACCCGATCCCGGCGGCGGTGCAGTGGGCCGCGTCGAACAACGTGGGGGTCGCGATCGCCGCGGGCAACGGCTTCGGCGACCTGGGCGCGACTCCGCCGGGGCAGCCCGCCAGCTATCCGCAGCTGGCTCCATACGCCCTGGTCGTAGGGGCCATGGGTCCCTCGAGCCAGCGAGCCAGCTATTCGCAGAGCGGGACCGGCGTGAACATCTTCGCGCCGGGGGGCGACGGTGGCGGCGGCGACACCAAGGCGGACATCCTGTCGACATATCCCACCTACACGCCCTCGAACGCCGGCCTGCCGCGCAACGTGTCGAACGGCCCCTACGCGCTCTACGACGGGACCTCGTTCTCGGCGCCCTACGCCGCGGGAACGCTGGCGCTGCTCATGGCCAAGGGCCAGAGCGCCGCGCAGGCGCGCAGCCGCGTCCTGGCCACGGCCAAGACGGTCGGTGGTCTGCCGGTGCTCGACGCGAAGGCTGCCGTCGGAGCCTGCCCGGCCGGCTCCAATGCCGGCGGGACCACAACGTCCTCCGGCAGCACGACCCACCCGGCGGCCGCCCCGCCGCCCGCTGCCACGCTGCCGACCGCCGCCGCGCCGGCACAGCCATCGCCCGCGCCTCAAGCGTCCGGTTCGCCGAGCCAGGCATCGCCCTCCGGCCCGGGCGCGGTGATCGCCCGCGTCAAAGACATCCGGACGGTGCCGCCGCCGCTGGTCGCCGCCCTGGTGGTGCTCGGCGTGGCCTGCATAGCCGGCGCCGCGATCTGGTTCTGGCGCAGCCGCGTCTCGTCGCCGCCCTAAACTGACCCAAAGTGCTCCGGGCGCCGGCCGGGTGATCCGGCTAATCCGGCCTGGCCTCGCGCCCGGCCCGATCGCGATCCTCGCCCTGGCCTACGTCGCCGCCCTGTTCGCGGTGCTGATGGCCCGCCGCCAGGTCGTCACGCCGGACATCCTGCTGCTGCTCTTCGTCCCGATCGCTCTGCTCACGGGGAGGGTGATCGCCTTCCTGCGCGACTGGGTGCCGCTGCTCGCGCTGCTCTTCGGGTGGGAGGCCATGCGCGGGGTCGCCGACAGGACCGGCGCCTCGGCCTACACCGGCACCTGGCGCATCGAGCAGTGGATGTTCGGCGGGCGCCTCCCGACGGTCGTGCTGCAGCAGCTCGCGAGGACCCACGGCTGGACCGGCTGGCTGGATCCCGCGATGACGGTGGTCTACTTCGCTCACTTCCCGGCCGCGCTCGGCTTCGGGCTCGCGCTCTGGCTGGCCGACCGCGCGGTCTTCTTCCAGTACATGGTCACGGCGCTGGCGATGTCATTCGCCGCCTTCGTCGTCTTCCTGGTCTGGCCGACGGCGCCGCCCTGGTGGTCCGCCGATCGCCATGAGTTCGCCGGCATGGACCGGATCTTCCAGCACACACTGGTCAGCAGCCTCGACCAGCTGTACGGGACGCTGAGCCCGAACCCGGTGGCCGCCATCCCCTCGCTGCATGCGGCCTTCCCGTTTCTCGGCTTCCTGGCGCTGCGGCGGGTCTGGCCGCGAGCCGGCTGGCTCGCGCTGGGCTGGTCGGCCGTGGTCTGGCTCGCGATCGTGTACCTCGGCGAGCACTACGTGATCGACGCGATCGTCGGGGTGGCCTGGGCCGTCATCTTCTGGTGGCTGGTGCAGCGAGTGCTCGTGCCGCGGCTGAATCTCCTAACCTCGTCGCATGGCCGTGACCACGCCCCAGGAGGAGCAGCTCCTCCGGCAGACGGTGCGCGACTTCGCGAAGCGGGAGATCGTGCCGAACCTGGACTCGTGGGAGCGCCAGGGGCGGGTGCCCAAGGAGCTGCACCGAAAGGCCGCTGAAGCCGGCATCCTCGGGGTGGCCTTCCCCGCCGAGCACGGGGGCGGGGGCGGCGACATGCTCACCTCGATGCTGGTGACGGAGGAGCTGATCCTCGCCGGCGCCTCGAGCGGGCTCTGCGCCGCGCTCTTCACGCACGGCATCGCGACGCCCCACATCCTGGCGGCCGGCGACCGCCGGCAGATCGAGCGCTGGGTGCTGCCCACGCTCCGCGGAGAGCTGATCGGCTCGCTGGCGGTGAGCGAGCCCGACGCCGGCTCCGACGTCGCCCGCATCTCGACACGGGCCGTCCGCCAGGGCGATCGCTACGTCCTCAACGGGGCCAAGACCTTCATCACCTCGGGCTGCCGCGCCGACTTCGTCACGGTCGCTGCCCGCACCGGCGGTGAGGGCTACCAGGGCATCTCGCTGCTGGTGGTCGAGCGCGGCATGCCGGGGTTCTCGGTCTCGAAGGAGCTGGAGAAGATGGGCTGGTGGTGCTCGGACACCGCCGAGCTCGCCTTCCAGGACGTGGAGGTGCCGGCCGAGAACCTGGTCGGAGAGGAGGGCTCCGGGTTCCTCCAGCTGATGAAGCACTTCCAGGGTGAGCGGCTGGGTCTCGCCGTCCACGCCTATGCCATCGCCGCCCGCTGTTTGCAGCTCACGATCGAGTACGCCGCGGAGCGCCAGACCTTCGGCCGGCCGCTCACCTCACGGCAGGTGATCCGGCACAAGCTGGCCGAGATGGCGCGCCGGGCCGATGTCGCCCGCACCTATGCGTTGCGCGTCGCCGAGCGGCAGCTGGCGGGGGAGGACGTGGTCAAGGAGGTCGCCATGGCGAAGAATCAGGCGATCGAGGCCTGCGACTTCGTCGTCGACCAGGCGGTCCAGGTCCACGGCGGCGCGGGTTACCTCCGCGGCGAGGTGGAGCGGCACTACCGCGACGCGCGCATCCTCGGCATCGGCGGCGGCAGCTCGGAGATCATGAACGAGATCATCGCGGCCCGCCTGGGCCTGGACCCCTCAAGACCTCAAAACTAGCGGCCGACAGAGCATCTCCAACTCTCCCCCGATTCCTGCCGGGGTCCCAGCGCCAAATCGCGCGGGGTGGAGCCGGCCGATAGGCCGGGAGGGGGCTCTCGAGCG
>Ga0070714_100000410_pt1 | contig 31536 bp, 24 predicted proteins | sample LARL83metaG_FD_65450 | JGI IMG/M metagenome (GOLD analysis project Ga0070714, IMG submission 65450) | Corn, switchgrass and miscanthus rhizosphere microbial communities from Kellogg Biological Station, Michigan, USA - LAR L8-3 metaG | ecosystem: Host-associated > Plants > Roots > Rhizosphere ... | reverse complement strand
GCGGCGGCCTGGGCCTCGGTCAGGTCGCCGTCCCTGACCATGTTGTTCAGCACGTAGTGCCAGCGTGCCACCAGCGCCGTGTAGGCCTCCCCGGCCTTCGGGTTCGGGTTGAAGAACCCAGGCTGGTTGACCATGGAGGCGAGCATGGCGGCCTGCGCGACGTTGAGCTTCAGCGCGGGCTTGCCGAAGTAGGCCTGCGCCGCGGCCGCGACGCCGTAGGCGTTGTTGCCGAACGGCACCGTGTTCAAGTACTGGGTCATGATCCAGGCCTTGGACTTCTCGTGCGAGAGCTTGATCGAGACGAAGATCTCCTTGATCTTCGTGCTGACCGTCCGCGAGGTGCCGATCGTCGCGTAGTAGTTCTTGGCGAACTGCTCGGTGAGCGTGGAGCCGCCCTGGAGGGTGCTGCCGCCCTTGATGTCCGTGTAGGCGGAGCGCATGATGCCGGGCAGAGAAATGCCGCCCTCGTGGTAGAAGTTCCTGTCCTCCGCGGCGACCATCGCGTTCTTCATCACGGCGGGGATCTGCGCATCGGTCAGCATCTGCCGGTCGATGCCGTTGGCGCTGAACGTTCCCACCACGTTCTTGCCGTTGGCGAAGTAAACGGTCGACGACTGCTGCAGGGCCGCCTCGGAGACATCGGTAGGAATGGGCGTGGTCTCGTAGGCGTAAACGACACCCGCCACCACGATGAGCATCAGCCCGGCGGCGAGGCCCAGGGCCACCATCGCGGCCTTCTTCAGGGTCCAGTGCCGCCACCAGTCACCCTTGCGGCGGGCCCGCCCGCCGCCGTCCCAGCCGTCACCGGACCCGCCGCCGCGCCGCCCACGAGCCCGGGTGCGCGTGCGGGTGCCCTCGGTCGGGCGGGTGCTGCGCTCACGCAGCCCGGTCCCCCCACGCCGGCCGCCGTTGCCCCGGTAGCCGATGAAGTCGTCCCCGCCGTAGCCGTTGTCGTAGCCGTTGTCGTAGCCGTCGCCGCTGGCGAATCCGCCGCCCGGCAGCCGAGCCGGTGGCGCGGCCGGAGCGCTGCCCATGCCCAGGCGTGACCTCAGGTCGTTGCCGAGCTGGGAGCCCCCGGCCCGCGCGCCAGGGCCTGGCCCGCGCCGGCCGCCGGAGCCGCCCAGGTCGGCGGTTCCCCGGCCGCTGGCGGCGTCCGCGTCCCAGCCACGGTCCTGGGCCGGGCTGGCGTCCCACCCGTTGCTCTCGTGGCGAGCATGGCTGTGGCGGCCGCCCCCCTCGCGGCCATACCCATCCGAACGGGAGTACCCGCCGGACCGGCCATTGCTGGCCGGACGGCTGTCACCGTCCCCGCGGTCGTATGAATCCTCACGCCGGCGGCCGCTGTGCGAGCCACGCCGCCCCACGCCGGCCGGCTCCTGCCAGTACGACCCGGCAGAATCTGGATTACTCACGCGTCCTCGCTGGTCGGGGGATAGGGATCACTAGCACAGCGGTCCCGCCGCGCCTCAAGTTACCCGGTGGCACCCACCGTCCCGGCAAATATCTCGAGTCACACCTGGATCGCCCGGCACGCCTCAGTAGCCGGCCTGCTCCTCAGTCTCCAGCACGGGCGCGCCGACTGCGCCGGGTTTGCGGTTCGCCTGTGCCGAGTACGTAGGACGAAGCTAGGTGATTCCAGGCACAACTCTGACAGACCTCGACGACGTAAACAGTGAACTCCGCGTATTCCGCGGCCATTTCAGCCAACTCGGGGCTCTGCTTCACCCGACCCTCATAGCGGCCCAGTTCGTCACCATAGACATACGTAACGTGCGTGAGCTTGGCTTTCCTGCAGATCGGGCACGTCCTGTCGGTCGGCTCCCCGTGGAACTTCGCCGCCCGCAGCAGATACGGATGGGCATCGCAGACGTCGGTCACCGTGGTGCGCCCAGAGAACACGGACGCGAGCGTGGCCCGGCGTGCGAGCCCGTAGTCCACGACCGATCGCCTCATGCCCGACAGGTTACGTCGGAACCGCGCTCCCGCCGAGCCCGGAGGTGCTAGCCCGGGGAGACGACCCCCCGGAACCCCCCGGCGTGTGGCTGGCGCCGGGACTCCGGTACCCGTCGGGAGCTTCGGTGAGCCGTCGGCGACAGCGTGTGCCATCCACTGGATCGGGACCAGGCAGGCTTGCGCCGCGACCGCACAGCACATATCTTGGCGATGTATCGGCCCGATACATCGGACCGACACATTGTCCGGTGGGGCAGCGTCGTGTGAGCTTACCCAGCGCAGCGAGGGAGGCACGGGCCCGCAATGAGCGGTCAGCGGTCGGGCGTGCTCGAGCTTGCCGTGCTCGGGTTGCTGAACGAGACCCCGATGCACGGCTACGAGCTGCGCAAGCGGCTCAACTCGGTACTCGGCGCGTTCCGCGCTTTCGGATACGGGTCGCTCTATCCGTGCCTGAAGGAACTGCTGCGGCAGGGCCTGATCGCCGAGGACGAGCCCGTGGGGCCGACCGCCAAGCCGCTGGCCGGCCGGAAGTCGAAGATCGTCTACCGGCTGACCGCCGAGGGCAAGGAGCGGCTCGAGGACCTGCTGTCCCAGGCGGGCCCGGCCGCCTGGGAGGACGACGGGTTCGGAGTCCACTTCGCCTTCTTCGGCCTGACCCGGGCGGACGTGAGGATGCGGATCCTCGAGGGCAGGCGCAGCAGGCTCGAGGAACGGCTCGACGGGTTCCGCGCGGCCATGTCCAGGACCCGGGAACGGCTGGACAGCTACACCCTTGAACTGCAGCGGCACGGCCTGGAGTCGGTCGAGCGGGAAGTCCGCTGGCTCAATGAACTGATCGCCTCGGAACGGCAGTCGGACCCGATGCCCGGACGGCGGGCCGAGGATCACACCGAAAGCGGCTCAGGTGGCTCCGCCGAGTGACGGCGGACAGAGCTAACCCCCGCATGGCAGGAGATAAGGAGCAATCCGAATGGGTTCGGTACGGGTAGCCATCGTTGGTGTTGGGAACTGCGCCAGTTCCCTCGTCCAGGGCGTGGAGTACTACAAGGATGCCGACCCGGACAGCCGGGTGCCGGGCCTGATGCATGTGCAGTTCGGCCCCTACCACGTGCGGGACGTGGAATTTGTCGCGGCGTTTGACGTGGACGCCAAGAAGGTCGGCCGCGACATCGCCGAGGCCATTGTCGCGAGCGAGAACAACACCATCAAGATCTGCGACGTCCCGCCCACCGGGGTGATGGTGCAGCGCGGCCCGACCATGGACGGGCTGGGCGAGTACTACCAGCAGGTGATCACCGAGTCGGACGAGCAGCCGGCGGACGTGACGCAGGCGCTCAGGGACTCCGGTGCCGACGTGCTCGTGTCCTACCTGCCGGTCGGCTCGGAGCAGGCCGACCGCTACTACGCGCAGTGTGCGCTCGACGCGGGCGTGGCGTTCGTCAACGCGCTGCCGGTGTTCATCGCCTCCGACCCGGAGTGGGCGCGCAGGTTCACCGAGGCCGGCGTGCCGATCATCGGTGACGACATCAAGTCGCAGGTGGGGGCGACCATCACCCACCGCGTGCTGGCCAAGCTGTTCGAGGACCGCGGTGTGGAGCTGATGCGCACGTACCAGCTCAACGTCGGCGGCAACATGGACTTCATGAACATGCTGGAGCGGAGCAGGCTCCAGTCGAAGAAGATCTCCAAGACGCAGTCGGTCACCTCGCAGATCCCGCACGAGATGGAGCGGGCCGCCGTGCACATCGGCCCGTCCGACCACGTGCCGTGGCTCGACGACAAGAAGCTGGCGTTCGTGCGGCTGGAGGGCAAGGCGTTCGGCGACGTTCCGCTGAACCTGGAGTACCGGCTTGAGGTCTGGGACTCGCCGAACTCGGCGGGAGTCATCATCGACGCCATCCGCGCCGCCAAGATCGCCCGCGACCGCGGTGTCGGCGGGCCGATCCTGTCCGCCGCGTCGTACCTCATGAAGTCGCCGCCGGAGCAGTACGGCGACGACGTCGCCCACGACCTGGTGGAAAAGTTCATCAGGGGCGAAGTCGAGCGTTAGAGGTACGGGCCCACCGGCGCGGCGGACACGACAGTCGCCGCGGCGGCCAGAATCCTGTGGGCGCGTAGGCTGAGCGGGTGCCAGACCGCAGCACCGGGCCGGGTCCCAGGCGGAGGACCCCGTTGGGCTGGATCACTCGGTCGGCCTTCGTCTCCGACCTGCGCACCGTGCTGGCCGAACGGAACTTCCGGCGCCTGTTCACCACCCGCCTGATCTCCCAGGCCGGCGACGGCGTGTTCACCGCGGGCGTCGGCACCTACGTGTTCTTCAACGCGACCACGTACACGAGCCCGGCCAAGGGCGCGGCGGCGTTCGCCGTCCTGTACCTGCCGTACTCGCTGATCGGCCCGTTCGCCGGCGTGTTCATCGACCGCTGGTCCCGGCGCCAGATCCTGGTTCTGTCCGCGCTGCTCCGCTCCGCGTTCGTGGCGCTGACCGCGGCGCTCATGGCGGTGGGCAACTCGGGGGTGCCGCTCTACATCGCGGTCCTGCTGGTGCTGGGCGTGAACCGGTTCTTCCTGTCGTCGCTGTCCGCGGCGCTGCCGCACGTGGTCGCCGAGGACAAGCTGGTAATGGCCAACTCGGTGTCCCCGACCGCGGGCGGCATCGTGGGCGCGATCGGGGGCATCGTGGCGCTCGGCCTGAACGCGGGCACGGGCAACACCGAGCGCGGCGCCGCCGTCACCCTGCTCGTGGCCGGCGCCTGCTACGTGGCCGCCAGCCTGGTCGCCACCACCATGCGCCGGGATCTGCTCGGCCCGCAGCGCGAGCCGGGGGGCGCGGCCCCCGGGCGGCTGCTCAGCGAGCTCTCCTCGGTCGCCGTCGACCTGGCCGCGGGCGCGCGCTACGTGCTGCGGCACCGCGGCCCGGCGAGCGTGCTCGGGGCCACCGGCGGCAGCAAGTTCCTGTTCGGGATCCTGTCGCTGATGTCGATCCTGCTCTACCGGAACTACTTCTACCCGTCCAGTGCGCCGGTGGCCGAGGGTCACTACGCCGTGCTGGCCGCGCTCTCGGCCGTCGGCTACGGCTGCGCCGCGCTGGTGGTCCCGCCGCTCACACGGCGGCTGTCCAAGCCGACCTGCATCACGCTGCTGCTGGCCGTCAGCGCGGTGGTGACCGGCACCCTGGGCGAGACCTTCAACCAGATCGCTTACCTGGCCATCGGGTTCGGCCTGTACCTGGCCGGGCAGGGCGTGGCCATCTGCGCGGTCACGATCCTGCAGGAGGAGGTGGACGACGCCTACCGCGGGCGGCTGTTCGCCTTCTACGACGTGATGTTCAACGTCATGCTCGCGGCCGGGGCACTGGTCAGCGCCTCCTTCATGCCGGTCACCGGCAAATCGCCGGTGATCGTCAGCCTGGTCGGGATCGGGTACGCGGTCACCGCGGCCGCGTACTGGATGTTCAGCCGTCAGCCGCCGGTCGGCGGGGTCCCCGCCGAGCCCGGGTCGGTCAGCCCCTCCTCCGCCGCCCAGGCCCGCAACTCCTGAGTCGCGCGCTCCTGGCCCAGCGGGCCGTGCTCCAGCCGCAGCTCGAGCAGGTGCCTGTGGGCCCGGCCGACCAGCGGGCCCTGCTCGATGCCGAGGATCCGCATGATGTCGTGCCCGTCCAGGTCCGGCCGGATGCTGGCCAGTTCCTCCTCCTCGGCGAGCACCGCGATGCGCTCCTCCAGGCTGTCGTAGGCCCGGGCCAGCCGCTGGGCCTTGGCCCGGTTCCTGGTCGTGCAGTCCGCCCGGGTGAGCGCGTGCAGCCGGGTGAGCATCGGCCCCGCGTCCCTGACGTAACGCCGCACGGCCGAGTCCGTCCACTCTCCCGAGCCGTACCCGTGGAACCTCAGGTGCAGCTCAACCAGCTTGGACACGTCGTTCACCACGCTGGTCGGGAAGCGGAGCGCGGTCAGCCGGGCCCTGGCCATCTTCGCGCCCTTCACCTCGTGATGGTGGAAGGCCACCCGGCCGCCGGGCAGCTTGCTGCGGGTCTTGGGCTTGCCGATGTCATGCAGCAGGGCGGCCAGCCGGAGCCGCAGGTCGCGCTCCAGGCCGTACCGCCCCTCCAGGGCGATGGCCTGGTCGAGCACGGTCAGCGAATGGTGGTAGACGTCCTTGTGCCGGTAGTGCTCGTCCTGCTCGAGGCGCAGCGCCGGCACCTCGGGGAGCACCTGATCGGCCACGCCGGTGTCGACCAGGAGCGCGATGCCCTGGGACGGCCCGCCGTCCAGGGCCGCCTCCATGAGCTTGGTCAGCTCGGCCGTGATCCGCTCCACCGAAACCTTGGGCGGGCGCACCAGCGGGGCCAGCTCGGTCATGGCCTGCCGCAGCTCCGGCGCGACAGCGAAGCCGAGCTGGGCGACGAACCTGGCCGCGCGCAGCATCCGCAGCGGGTCGTCGCGGAGCGAGTCCTCTGGCGTGCCGGGCGTGCGCAGCACGCGCGCCTGCAGGTCGCGCAGGCCCCCGAACGGGTCAACGAGCTCATGCCCGGGCAGCCGCGCCGCCATCGCGTTGACGGTGAAGTCCCGGCGGGACAGGTCGTCGGTGAGCGACGTGCCGTACGCGACCTCCGGCTTGCGCGACTCGCGCCCGTACTGCTCGCTCCGGTAGGTCGTGATCTCGAGAACCCGGCCGTCCTTGACCATCCCCACGGTGCCGAACTCGATCCCGATCGTCCACACCTGGTCCGCCCAGCCATCGATGATCTCCTGCACGCGCTCGGGCACGGCGTCGGTGGTCAGGTCCAGGTCACCGGCCGGCTCGCGGCCCAGGAACACATCCCTGACCGACCCGCCGACCAGCGCCAGCGCGTGACCGCGGCGGGCGAACAAGGCGCCTAGCTCGTCGGCAACCGGGGAAACGGCAGCCAGCAGGCGGGCCGCGGCCAGGCGCTGCTGCGGGGTCAGGGATGTGGAGTCCGGCACGGGCATTGAGGGTAAGTGCTGCGCGTAAGCTTTGGGAAACCCGGGGAGCGCGGAGGGAGACGATGCTGGACACTCCGCACCTCGCGCACCTGACGGGGCCGGCCGCAATAACATTTCCGCCATGCTTCGCCCGTTGCTGACCAGGTGCGCGGCTACGGCCGCCCTGGGAGTGGCCAGCCTGGCCGTTGGCCTGGCCGGGGCCGGTCCCGCGGTGGCGGGCGGATCCGCGGCCGGCCAGCCCGACGGCGCCCCACCGGTCTCCCTGGGGATCACCTCGGTCAGCCCCGCGTTTGCACAGCCAGGCCAGCGGGTGACCGTCTCAGGCACCCTGACCAACAACTCCGCCGCCCCGATGACGGGCCTGTCGGTCCAGCTCCGCTCGTCGGGCACCCCGCTCGGCAGCCGGGGCGAGCTGCAGGCCTACGCCGACGGCAACGACCTGACCGACTCGCTCGTGCTCGGCGCGGGCAAGACCCTGCCCGGGACGCTCCGGCCGGGGGCCACGGTCAACTGGGCGATCGTGCTGCAGCCCGGCCAGATCCCGATGACCACGTTCGGCGTGTACCCGCTCGCCGCCCAGGCGGACAACTCGAGCCTCGCCCCGCTGACCGTGAGCCGGACCTTCCTGCCGTTCTGGCCGGGGAAGAGGGCCCCGGACCCCAAGCCCCAGCAGATCGCCTGGGTCTGGCCGCTGATCGACCAGCCCCGCCAGACCCTGTGCGCCGGGCTGACCAGCAACGGCCTGGCCAGCAGCATCCGTAACGGCGGGCGGCTGGCCGGACTGCTGGACGTGGGCAGTTCCTACGCCACCAGCGCCCAGCTCACCTGGGCCATCGACCCGGCCCTGCTGGCCAACGTGCGCACCATGACCAAGCCGTACCGGGTGGGCGGCACCGCCGGGTGCCATGGCGTGCTGCAGCGGGCGAGCCAAGCGGCCACCGGCTGGCTCACGAAGCTCAAGTCGGCCACCGCGGGGCAGCCGGTCTTCGTCACGCCGTACGCGGATGTGGATGCTGCGGCCCTGATCCGGCACGACATGAACCCCGACCTGACCCGCGCCTACACCCAGGGCCGCTCGCTGGCCGGCACCATCCTGGACCGCGACTTCAGCACCAGCCCCCAGCCGGCTGGCACCGGCACCGCGGGCAGCGGCGCCACCGGCACAGGCACGGCAACGCCCAGCCTGAACGGAATGGCCTGGCCGGCTGACGGCATCGCCAACTACGCCGTGCTCGAGAACCTGGCCGCGAGCGACGGGATCAACACGGTCGTGCTCGACAGCTCCACGATGCCTCCGTCGCCTCAGCAGACGTACACCCCGAGTGCGCAGACGTCCACACCGGACGGCGAGGGCCCGGAGCTGAACGTCCTGCTGTCGGACGACACGATCACCCAGGTTCTCGGCACCGCCAACACGGGGTCCGACTCGAAGGCGACCGCGTTCTCCGTGGCGCAGCGGTACCTGGCCGAGACCGCGATGATCGCCGCCGAGCGGCCCGAACTGGCCCGGTCCATCGTGGTGGCGCCGCCGCGCCACTGGGATCCCCCGGCCGGCCTGGCTAGCGATCTCCTCTCCGAGACCGTTGGCGCGCCGTGGCTGCGGACGGTCAGCCTGACCGACCTGGCGGCCACCGCGCATCAGGCGGGGCAGGTGCACCGCCAGGCCCCGCGCGCGGTCAGCCGCGCTGCGCTGCGCAAGTCGCTGCTGACCCAGGCCCGTCACCTGGACCAGCAGTCCAGCCTGCTGCAAAACGTCCAGCTTGGCCGGCAGATCGGCCTCGGGTTCGGCGCGGCCGCGGTCGAGTCATCCGCGTGGCGCGGCCGGGGCGCGGCCGCCGGGCAGGGATCGGCCCTGGCCCAGCAGATGGCCGCGTACCTCACCGGCCAGTACAACAGGCTGTCGATCATCGACTCAGGGCGCCTCACACTGGGCGGCATGACCGGCACGGTCCCGGTGTCCATCTCCAACCGCCTGCCCTACAACGTGAAGGTGAAGCTGCAGGTCAGCACCGGCCAGGGCGTCACGGTCAGCCCGCAGCACGCAGTGATCATCCCGGCGGGCCAGGAGGAGATCGTCAAGCTCGCCGTCAAGGCCACGTCCGTCGGCTCCACCACGCTCCGGCTCAGCCTGCTCAGCTCGGACGGCACGCCGGTTCCCGGCGCGCAGGCGACCATGACCGTCCAGGCCACCCACTACGGCACCTTCGCCCTGGTGATCATCGCGACCGCGCTGGCGGTGTTCCTGCTTACCGTGGCCGCCCGGGCGGTCCGGCGCGGCCAGCGGCGCAGAAGGGAGGGAAGGCCAGGCCAGGCCGAGCCAGGGGAGCAGAATGGGCCGGGCGGGCCAGAACCGGCACCTGGCCCCGATGCCGGAGGTCACGATGCCGGAGATACGGCCGCCCGGCCACAGGACCCAGCTCCGGCACCGCCGGAGGCGGGTCCGGTGCCGGATGATTCAGAAACGGACCAGCCCGATCGGCCCGAGGAACCGGCCGTAACCGATAGCGTCGTTTCCGGTCATCCCGACCCCGGCCACGCCAGCCACCATGATCCCGCGGAGGAGACAGATGACTACGCCTGGTCGCCAGGCTGGACCGACCGCCGCTGACGGCGGATTCGATTCAGCCGAGGGCTTCCCCCCAGGCGACCGCTTTTTCCCCGGGGATGCCGGTTACGGCGAGGCCGACAGCGGCCCGCAGCCGGGCGCAGGCCCGCAGGCAGCGGACCGGCCAGGCTCAGCCGGCCCGGCGCACGCCGGACCGCGGCACGCCGCGGGCGCAGGCCGGCCCGAGCCGACCGCAACCAGGCAGGCAGCAGGAGCTGAAGCCGCGGGCGCAGGCCAGGACGACGCGAACTCCGCGGTCGACCAGTACGCCCGCCCCGGTGCGGCGGGCCCGACCGACGCCAGCCTGGTGCGCTCCAGCGGGGTCATGGCGGTGGGGACGATCGCGTCCCGGTTCACCGGCTTCCTGCGGAACGCCATCCTGATCTACGCGATCGGCACCCACTACCTGGGCGATGCCTACAACATCGCCAACACGCTGCCGAACGCGGTGTACAACCTGGCCCTCGGCGGCATCCTCACCAGCGTCGTGGTGCCGTTGCTGATCAACGCGGCCAAGCGGGACAGCGACCGCGGCGAGGCCTACGACCAGCGGATTTTCACCCTGGGCGTGCTCGCGCTGGCCGGCATCACGATCGTCGCGACCCTGCTGGCCGCGCCGATCACCGACCTGTACGCGGGCAACATCGGCAACGCCGACGCACAGCACCTGACGGTGATCTTCGCCTACTTCTTCATCCCGCAGATCTTCTTCTACGGGGTCAGCTCGCTGGCCGGGGCGATCCTGAACGCGCGCGGCAAGTTCGCCGCGCCGATGTGGACCCCCGTGATCAACAACGTGGTCGTGATCCTGGTCGGCCTCGCGTTCATGGTGACCGCCGGGCTGAACCGCACCCCCTCGGACATCACCCCACGCGAGGTCCAGCTCCTGGGTGTCGGCACCACGCTCGGCATCGTCCTGCAGACCGCCGGGCTCATCCCCTCGCTGCGCCGGGTCGGGTTCCGCTGGCGGCCCCGCTTCGACTTCCGCCGTACCGAGGTGTCCGAGATCCGCCGGATGAGCGGCTGGATGTTCGGTTACGTGCTCACCACGCAGGTCGCGTTCCTGGTGACGACGCGGGTCGCGAACGTGGCGGGCTCCCGGGTGTCCCAGAAGGCCGCGGGCGCCGGGTTCGCGGCCTACAGCAACGCGTACCTGCTGTTCCAGCTGCCCTACGCGATTGTCGGCATCTCGGTGATCACCGCGCTGCTGCCGCGGATGAGCGCGCATGCGGCCGAGCAGAAGTACCGGCTGGTGGCCGCGGACTTTTCCACCGCGACCCGGCTGGCCTCCGTGATCGTGGTGCCCGCCGCGCTGATCCTGGCCGTGCTCGGCGCCCCGCTGGCCGAAGGCGTGTTCGGGTACGGGAGCACGTCGGCCGCCAGTGCCCGCTACCTGGGTGAGATTTTCGCTGTGTTCTCGCTCGGCCTGCTGCCCTACATGCTGTTCCAGCTGCTGTTGCGGGTCTTCTACGCGATGCACGACAGCCGGACGCCCGCCCTCATCGGCGTGGGCACCATGGCGGTCAATATCGCGGCCAACCTCATCGCGCTGACCGTGCTGCCGCCGAAGCATGTCGTGGCCGGCCTCGGCGCCGGGTTCGGGGTCGCGAACCTGGTCGGGACCGTGGTTGCGTGGCGGGTGCTCAGCCGCCGCATCGGGGGCCTGGGCGGCCGGGCTATCGGCTCCAGCCTGCTGTGGATGCACGCGGCCGCCATCCCCGGCGTGATCTTCGCGATCGCGGTGTCCGTCATGATCGGCGCCGTAGCGTCCGGCGGGAAGCTCGCCGCCCTGTTCACGGTGGCGCTCGGCGGCAGCGGGGCCATGCTGCTTTACGTCATGTTCGCCAAGGCCTTCGGCGTCAAGGAACTCACCGACCTGACCGGCACCGTACGCGCGAGGCTCCGCTGACAGTGTTTGCCTCGGGGGGACGACCCCCCCAGACCCCCCCGCGTGCCATCCGCTCGGGCCAGCCTCCGGCCGGCCGTCGCGGTCGGCACGGCCTCGCGGCCGCCCCACTAACTGGGCACGCCAAATCACGACCCGACCCCCCGACGGGGCGCCGTCGCTCCGGCACCGACCAGACGCCGGGGGTCTGGGGGGGTCGTCCCCCCGAGGCAATAGTGCACAATCAGTGAGGCAGACATCTCTTGGTGGTAACGGTTTGCAATGGTAGGTTGCCCGGGGACTCCCTGGGGACGGTCTGCGGCCTAGCATGTTGTGCAGCATGATGGTCTTGTCTCGTCCGGTTCATTACCTACGGGGCCAGGAGGGAGGCTCGGGAGCCGCTCCGCTCGTCACAGGTATATGAGTACGTTCACGTCTGAGCCGGGAACGCGGCTTGGCGGCCGGTACCGCCTGGAGGACCGGGTCGCCGCCGCGGCGGGCTGGGCTGCCTGGAAAGCGATTGACGAAACGCTGGCCCGAGCGGTCACCGTGCTCACCTTCGCGCCCGGCTTCCCGCGGCTGCGCGAGGTCGTGATGGCCGCGCGCGCGGCCAGCCGGCTCAACGACTCACGGTTTGCGCAGGTGTTCGACGTTGAGGACGACTGGGATCACGCCTACATCGTGACCGAGTGGGCGGCCGGGGATTCCCTCGACGACCTGCTGGCCGCGGGCCCCCTCGACGCGGCGCGCGGCGCGCGGATCATCGCGGAGGCGGCCGAGGCGATCTCGGTGGCGCATGCGGCCGGTCTGGCCCACCTCTGCCTGGGCCCGGAGTCACTGCGCTGGACTCCCGGGGGCGGCGTGAAGATCACCGGCCTCGGCATCGACGCGGCGCTGTCCGGCGCCACCGCGGAAGACCCGGCGTTCGCCGACACCCGCAGGCTGGGGATGCTGCTCTACGCGGCGCTGACCGGGCACTGGCCAGGTCCAGACTGCCCCACCCTGCCGCCCGCGCCGTTCGCGGACGGGGTCCCGTGCAGCCCGCGGCAGGTCAGGGCCGGCGTGCCTGCCGCGCTCGACGAGATCACCTGCGAGATCCTGATGCTGCGGGACCAGGACGGTGAGTCCCGGCCGACCACGCCGGCCCAGCTCTCCACGGCCCTCTTCGCGGCCATCCCCCCGGTTCCGATCCCGCAGCTGCCGCCGCCGCCGCGCACCCGGGCCGACGGGAACCGGCCGGGCCAGCGCGCCACCAGGGAACCAGACAACCGGTCCCGGGGCGGCAGGGAGGCCGACTACGGGTCCGGGGACGGGCAGGATCAGGGGTACTGGTCGCCGGACGGGCCGCCGCCAGGCGGACGCACCCGGGGCCCCGCTCCAGGGCGGCGGCGGCCGGCCTCGTCGCGGGCCAAGCTCATCATCGCCGCGGTGGCGGTCATCGCCCTGATCCTGATCGTGGCTGTGCTCTACCCGGCCCTGCGCGGCGGCCCGGGCAAGCCGAACTCCTCGACGCAGCACCCGCCCGCGACCACGCATTCCAGCTCGGCCCCTGCCGTGCTCAAGCCGCTGAGCGCGCACGGGTTCGGGGAGAACGATTCCTTCACCAACCTGGCGATCGACAACAACCCGACCACCGACTGGCAGACCCACTGGTACATAGGCAACCCGGTTTTCGGCGGGCTGCAGAAGGGGTCGGGCCTGATCCTGGACATGGGCCGCACGGTGCGGCTGAGTTCGGTCGAGGTCACGTTCGGCCCGCTGCCCGGCGCGGATGTGCAGATCAAGATCGGCAATCCGTCCCCGCCGCTGCCCGGGCCCGACAACGCCTCGGGCGCCGCGGCAGACGCCGCCAGCATGACCACGGTGGCCCAGAAGACGGACGTCGCAGGAGCGGTCACATTCACGGTCAGCAGCAAGGCCAGCGGGCGGTACGTCCTGATCTGGTTCACCAAGCTGCCCCCCATGACCGGCCACAACCCCAACAAATTCCAGGCCGATATCTTCAACGTCGTCGTGAAGGGGTCAAGCTGAACCCTGCACGCTGAGTTGTGGCGCCGGGGCACGACGGGAGGACGGCCACGGAACACCACGAGGCAGGCGGCCACGCTGGGGGCGCGCTGCCGGAGCCGCGTACGGCCGCAGACTCCGAGCCCACCGACGCAGAACTGCTGGGCCAGCACGTCGCCGGTGACCCGGACGCGTTCGCCGAGCTGTTCCTGCGCCATCGTGACCGGCTGTGGGCGGTAGCGGTCCGCACGCTGTCCGATCCCGAGGAGGCGGCCGACGCGCTGCAGGACGCGATGATCTCCGCGTTCCGCCGGGCCGGGAGCTTCCGCGGCGACTCGGCGGTCACGACCTGGCTGCACCGGATCGTGGTCAATGCCTGCCTCGACCGGCTCAGGCGCAAGGCGGCCCGGCCGGCGGCCAGCGGCACGGACCAGCGGACGCTGGACAGCCTGGCGGTCCAGCACGCGGCACCTGACCCGTCGTCCGACAGCGACCTCTCGCTCGACGTGATGTCGGCGCTGCGCACCCTGCCCCCCGACCAGCAGGCCGCGCTCGTCCTGGTGGACATGCTCGGCTACTCGGTAGCGGACGCGGCCGGCATCCTCGCCGTGTCCGAGGGCACCGTGAAAAGCCGCTGCTCCCGGGGCCGCGCCCGCCTCCTGCCGCGGCTGGCCCACCTGCGGCAGCGCGTCTCCCCTGAACAGCGCGGCGAGGTCCCGGGGCCCGGGCTAAGGAACCGATCGGCCACGCCAAACGTCCAACCTGCGCGGGAAGGGGGTGACGAGCCGTCATGACGCGTCACGTCGACGCTGAGACGCTGGCCAGGTTCCGGCAGGGCGAGCTGAGCCCGCGCCGGAACTCCCGGATCCGGTCTCATCTGGCCGGATGCCACCGCTGCAGCGAGCTGAACGACGACCTGGCCGGGGTCACGACGTTGCTGGCGAGCGTCCCGCCCCCGCCGATTCCCGAGCATCTCACGGCCAGGATCCACAGCGCGCTCGCGGCCGAGGCGGCCAAGCGCGCCACGGTAGCCGCGGGTTCGGCGCCCGCCGCCCTGAGCGGGGCCGCGACCCCAGGTGACACCGGCCCGGCGGTCACGGCCGCGGGGCTTCATGACGGCGCGGGTGCGCCGCAGGACGGCGCACCGCCGCCGCAGCGGGAGCGTGCCCGGCCCGGCTGGCGGCTGCCCCGGCTCTCCTCCCCGGTCGGGCTGCGGGTCGCGGCCGCGGCCGCGGCTCTGGTGATCATCGCCGGCGGCAGCTACGAGATCGGCGTGCACGCGAGCGGCGGCACGTCCGGGGCGTCCAGCGCCCAGTCCGCCCCGAACGGCGCGGCCAGCGCGGCGGCCGGCGCTCCTTCCGGTACACGCGCCTACGGGCCCGCGCTGGCCTACCAGCACGCGGGGCACCAGGCCAGCGTCACCCCGGTCACGACCGACACCGTTTTCACCCCGGGGCAGCTCAAGCGCGAGGTAGCCAGCGAACTCACCCAGTACAGCCCGGCCAAGGTCAGGGCGGCCGCGCCCAAGTCGATGGCCCCGAACGCCGCGCACAGCCCGGCGGCGCCGCACGCCCAGGCGTCGTCGGCCTTCGGGATCCCGGTCGACGTCCTGGACGGATGCGTCAACCGGATCGCCGCGGGAGAGCTGGTGCTGCTCGTTGATGTGGCGCATTACCAGGGTGCACGGGCTACCGTTATCGTCACGGAGGTGTCGGCTTCCAGCCCGGAGGACATATGGGTGGTCGGCATGGGCTGTTCGGGATCCCGCAGCGATGTGCTGGCCCACACCGTGCTGGCCAGCGGCTGAGCCGCCGTACGGCACCCGCCCGCCGGACGGGCCGGCGGGAATCTCCCGGCCCCCGAATCTGTTGATGTCCCTGCATGTTTCTCCAGAAGGGCAGCCAAGTGACCGACGTTCGGGATGTCATCATCATCGGCTCCGGGCCGGCCGGCTACACGGCGGCGCTTTACGCCGCCCGGGCGCGGCTGAACCCGCTCGTCTTCGAGGGATCGGTGACCTCAGGCGGCGCGCTGATGAAGACCACGGACGTGGAGAACTTCCCCGGCTTCCCAGACGGCGTGCTCGGCCCCGACCTGATGGACGCGATCCGCAAGCAGGCCGAGCGCTTCGGCGCCGAGCTGGTGCCCGACGACGTCACCGAGGTGGACCTGACCGCGACCCCCAAGGTCGTCAAGGTCAGCGACAACGAGTACCTGGCCCGGACTGTGATCATCGCGACCGGGTCCGGCTACCGTGAGCTCGACGTGCCCGGTGAGAACCTGCTGTCCGGCCACGGTGTCTCCTGGTGCGCCACCTGTGACGGCTTCTTCTTCCGGGACCAGGACATCGCGGTGGTGGGCGGCGGCGACTCGGCCATGGAAGAGGCCACGTTCCTGACCAGGTTCGCGAAGTCGGTCACGGTCATTCACCGGCGGGACGCGCTGCGCGCCTCCAAGATCATGCAGGACCGCGCGTTCGCCAACCCGAAGGTCAAGTTCGCCTGGGACAGCGAGGTCGCCGAGATCCTCGGCGCGGACCGGGTCAGCGGCGTGCGGATCCGCAACGTGAAGACCGGTGCGGAGAGCACGCTGGCGGTCACCGGCGTGTTCGTGGCCATCGGCCATGACCCGCGCAGCGAGCTGTTCACCGGCCAGCTGCCCATGGACCAGGAGGGATACCTCCTGGTTGAGCCGCCGTCCACCCGCACCAGCATCGACGGCGTGTTCGCGGCCGGTGATGTCGTGGACCACACCTACCGCCAGGCCGTCACCGCCGCCGGCACCGGCTGCGCGGCGGCCCTGGACGCCGAGAGATGGCTGGCGGACCACGAATCCTGACGCCGAGACCCGACCCGGGCCGGTCAGCTCCGTGACCCGGACCTGCGGCCTGTACCTCACCCACTGATAACGCCACTGAGAAACGGAAGGAAATCCGCACCGTGGGCACAACCAAGAATGTAACCGACGCGACCTTCGAGGCCGACGTGCTCAAGAACGACAAGCCTGTCGTCGTGGACTACTGGGCCGAATGGTGCGGTCCGTGCCGTCAGGTCTCCCCGGTCCTCGAGGAGATCGCCAGCGAGCACGCGGACAAGATCGACGTGGTCAAGCTGAACGTCGATGAGAACCCGGTCACCTCGCAGCGGTACGGGATCCTGAACATCCCGACGCTGAGCGTGTTCAAGGGCGGCGAGGTCGTCAAGGAGATCGTCGGCGCCCGGCCGAAGTCGGCGCTGCTCCGCGAGCTCGCCGACTTCATCTGATCAGCCTGCTCGCCCGGCTGCGGGGCCATCGCGGCCCCGCGGCCGCCAGGTCAGGCATATGATCCAAAGAGTACTCGAAATAGATTTCGTTTCTCTGGCTAGGCCAGGCGCAACGCGCGCTCAGGGGTCATCGACCCGAGCAAGCGCTCCAGCGCCACCTCGACGTCTTCCCGCCAGGACAGTGCGGTCTTGAGCTCCAGCCGCAGCCGCGGATAGCGGGCGTGCTGGCGGACCGTCTTGAACCCCACCGCGAGCAGGTAGTCGGCGGGCACCATGCACGAAGGCCCGTTCCATTTGAGGTCGCCGAACGCCTCGATGGCCTTCACACCCCGCCGGGTCATGTCCTTGGCCACGCCCTGGACGAGCATCCGGCCCAGGCCGCCGCCCGCGAACTCCCCGAGCACGTGCGCGGTCATGAGCAGGACAGCGTCGGCGCTGACCGGGCTGGTCGGGAAGGCCACGGACCGTGGCACATACTGCGGGGGGGCGTACAGCACGTAGCCGGCCGGGACCCCGTCCACATAGATGATCTTCCCGCAGCTGCCCCACTCGAGCAGGACCGAGGAGACCCAGGCCTCCTTCTCCAGTCCAGGATCGCCTTCCTCGTGCGCCCGGGCGTAGTTCACCGGGTCCAGCTCCCAGAAGACACAGCGCCGGCACCGGGGCGGCAAATCACCAAGGTTGTCCAGCGTGATGCTGGCGAGGCGGCGCGACACGTATCACCCCTGAGATCGGTGACCATGGTCTGAGCCGGGCAGCAGAGGCAGAGCGCCCTAGATTCGCGCTCGCCCTCTCGTGGCCCGTACCCCCTCATGGTACCCACTGCGGGCTCGCTAGGCTCGGCGGGTGACTCCCGAACTGACACCTTCAGCAGCCCCCCCGCGCAGGAGCTTCGGCAGCGACAATCACGCGGGAACCCACCCGGCGGTCCTGCGGGCCATCGGCGAGGCCAACGCGGGTGACGCCACCGCCTACGGCGATGATCCGTGGACGGCGCGCGCCACCGCGCAGCTTCGCGACACGTTCGGCGCCAGCGACGTCTTCTTCGTCTTCAACGGCACCGGGGCCAACATCCTGGCCCTCAGCCTGATGCTGCGCCCGTACCAGGCCGTCATCTGCGCGGAGAGCGCGCACCTCAACGTGGACGAGTGCGGGGCGCCCGAGCAGGTCCTGGGCAGCAAGCTGCTGACCGTGCCGGCCCCCGACGGCAAGCTCACACCCGAGCTGATCGCGACCCGGCTCGGCGGCCGGGGCGACGAGCACCGGGCGCAGCCGTGCGCCGTGGCCATCACCCAGGTCACCGAGCTGGGCACCTGTTACAGCCTGGACGAGCTGCAGCGGCTCGGGGAGTTCTGCCGGGACAGCGGCCTGCTCCTCTACATGGACGGCGCGCGCCTGGCCAACGCGGCCGCCTACCTGGGCTGCTCCCTGGCCGACCTGGCGGCCGGCATCGACGTGCTGAGCTTTGGCGGCACCAAGAACGGCGCACTGGGCGCCGAGGCACTGATCGTGATGAACGCCTCGCTGGCCGCCGATGCCCCATTCCTGCGCAAGCAGCAGATGCAGCTGGCGTCGAAAATGAGATTCCTGGCGGCACAGTTCCTGGCCCTGCTCGATGACCAGTTGTGGATGCGTAATGCCCGTCGTTCCAATGCCATGGCGCAACGTCTCGCGGAGGCGGTCAGCGGTGTACCCGGGGTGCGGCTGCACCAGCCGGTCGAGTCGAACGGCGTGTTCGCGGCCCTGGACCCCGCGCTCATCGAGCCGCTGCAGCGGGAGTGGAACTTCCATGTCTGGGACGAGCGCGACCATGTGGTCCGCTGGATGACGGCCTTCGACACCAGCGAGGACGATGTCGATGCGTTCGTGGCCGGGATCAGGGAGGCGGCTGGCGCCCTCAGCGTCTGAGGCGGGGGCAGCTGACCGGGCCGGGCCGGGCCGCGGCCTGATTCACGTGAAACGGCGCCCGGCCTGATTCACGTGAAACATGGGCCGAGGCTCAGGCGGTACGGGTCTGCGTCCAGCCGGGCGTCATCGTCTTGACGATCCGCTCCAGGTCGTCCAGGGTGGCGAATTCGACGACGATCTTTCCCTTGCGCTGGCCTATCTCGACCTTCACCCGGGTGTCGAACGCGTCGGAAAGCCGGTCCGCCAGCTCCCGCAGCGCCGGGGCCACCGGCTTCGGCCTGGCCTCCTGCTTGCGCGGTGCCTTCGTAGCGTGCGCGCCGAGGGCGACGATCTCCTCCACGGCCCGGACGGAAAGCCCCTCCGCGACGATGCGGTGGGCCAGGTGCTCCTGGGCCGGCAGATCTTCCACGGTCAGCAGCGCCCGGGCGTGCCCGGCGCTCAGCACCCCGGCGGCCACCCGCTTCTGCACCCCGGCCGGCAGGTTCAGCAGCCGGATCGTGTTCGAGATGTGCGGCCGGGACCGGCCCACCCTCCTGGCCAGCTCCTCATGAGTGGCCGAGAAGTCATCGAGCAGCTGCTGGTACGCGGCGGCTTCCTCCAGCGGGTTCAGCTGCTGCCGGTGCAAGTTCTCGATCAGGGCGTCCCTGAGCATGTCGTCGTCTGACGTCTCCCGCACGATCGCGGGGATCTGGGCCAGCCCGGCGAGCTGGCAGGCCCGCCAGCGCCGCTCGCCCATGACGATCTCATAGTGGCCCGGCATGATCTTGCGGACGACAACGGGCTGCAGCAGGCCCACGACCCCGATCGAGGCCGCGAGTTCCTCCAGCGCCTCCTCGTCGAAGACCTGGCGCGGCTGACGCGGGTTGGGCGTGATCGCGCCCACCGGTATCTCGTCAAAGTACGCCCCGACGTCTTCGGGGTGGCTCTCCTGCGGAGCGGCCGACGGCTGACCGGGATCCGCGGCCGGGCTCCCGGCTGCGGTCGGAATGAGGGCCCCGAGTCCCTTGCCCAGTCCGCGCTTCTGCTGAGGCATTGCCTTTCCTCGCTATCCCTGTGCCTTCACGCCAGGCCATTCCGCTGGCCCACGCAGCCGCTGGCTGCCAGAGCCATCCTGCCAGGCCAGCCGCGAGAAGCAGACCCCCTCGGCCAAAGGCCGGTGCGTCCCGGACAGCTGCCTGGGGTAAATGCCCCAATAGAAATACAATTTCAAACTGGTATTTGACACAAAACAGCCTGGCCGACCTGGCCCGTGGCGGATCGCGCCCGTGGCCCCTGGGTGCGGGTGCTGGGGCTGCGGGTGCTGCCTCAGGCTCTGGGGGAGCTGCGGTGGGCCATTTCCTTGGCCGCCTCGAGGTAGGCCTGCGCTCCGCTCGACCCTGGGTCGTACGTCATCACGGACTGCCCGTAGCTCGGGGCCTCGGAGACCCGCACGCTGCGCGGGATGATGGTGCCGAGCACGGTCTCGCCGAAGTGCTCCCTGACTTCCTCGGCCACCTGCGACGCCAGCCGGGTGCGGCCGTCGTACATGGTCAGCAGGATGGTCGAGATCGTCAGGCCGGGATTGAGGTGACTCCTGACCAGGTCCACGGTGCGCAGCAGCTGCTCGAGCCCTTCCAGCGCGTAGTACTCGCACTGGATCGGTATCAGCACCTCCGGCGCGGCCACCAGGGCGTTCACGGTGAGCAAGCCGAGGGATGGCGGGCAGTCGATGAAGATGTAGTCCAGGCCGGACGAGTCGAACCCGGACAGGGCCCGGGCCAGGCGGGATTCCCTGGCCACCAGCGGGACCAGCTCGATCTCGGCCCCGGCCAGGTCGATCGTGGCGGGCGCGCAGAAGAGGTTGGGGATTCCCGCGGCCGGCTTGATGACCCCGGCCAGCGGCTGGTCCTCCACGAGCATGTTGTACACCGACACCACGCCCGAGCGATGATCGACGTCGAGCGCGGTCGAGGCGTTGCCCTGCGGGTCGAGATCGATCACGAGCACCCGCGCTCCGTGCAGCGCGAGGCTCGCGGCCAGGTTGACCGCTGTGGTGGTCTTCCCCACGCCGCCCTTCTGGTTGGCGATCGTGATGATCCGGCAGGCCTTGGGGCGCGGCCAGGGCGCACCGCCGGCCCGCGCGGCCAGCGCCGCCCGGGCGGCCCTGGCGATCGGCGTATCGAATCCGGTGTCGGTCACCACCGGCATGATTGTCTCCTTGTCGTCCTGGCCCATGCGCACACCGGAACCTCCGGTACCCGCCGCGGGCCGTGCCGGGGGGCCAGCAGTCCTGGCCGCCGTAGCCGACGGTGCGGGGGCGTGATGGCGGCCCATGGCCCGCGCGCCCTCGGCTGTCCCCAAGGCGGCCTCCCGGATAGCTGCGGCCGTGTCATCAGCGCCGTGCGGGCGCGTTCCACGTGAAACCGGCCCCGGGCCGGTCGGCGGCGGCACCGCGGCAGGGGGGGCCAGCGCATCCGGGGCGGCCGGCGAGGCTTCCTGAGCCCGGCTTGAACCCGGCGCCGGCCAGCCCAGGCCGTCCGGGCCCCCGGCCGCCGTGGCCCCGTGCCGCCCGGTGCCGCGGGTGATCAGTTCGGGGCCAGGCGGCGCGAAGCCGGGCGCGGGAGCCGCCGGTTCCGGCGCCGGAACCCCGTCACCCGCCCCGGGGGGCGCAGCGCGTTCCTGGTCCGGCTGGCCCGGCCATCCCAGGCCATCAGCGGCGGCCGTCATCAAGATCTTTCTCCTCCTGGGGCCTGCTGCCCCGCTACCGGCGGCGCGTTCCGGCGGCGCCGGCGGCCCGGGCCGGAATCGGCGGTGGCACCGGCGGTGAACCGGACGATTGTTGGCGGCGGACTGACCCTACCGCTCCCAGCGTGCACGACCGCCACGTCTCGCGCACCCAACCTGTCCAGCACGGGCCGGGCCCGCTCGACTTCCTGCGGCGCGCCCGCTCCCTTGATGGCGAGAACGAGGCCCCCGGGCCGGGTCAGGCCCAGGGCGAGCCCGGCCAGCCGGTCCAGCGGAGCCACCGCGCGTGCGGTCACCACGTCGCCGGCCAGCTGCCCGGCCTGGTCCTCAGCCCGTCCCCGGCAGACCCTGGCGTTGCCGAGCCCGAGCTGCCGGACACTCTCATCGAGGAAGCTGGCCCGGCGGGCCAGCGGCTCCAGCAGCACGACCTCGGCCCCGGGAAGCAGCATGGCGAGCACGATCCCGGGCAGCCCGGCACCTGAGCCCAGGTCGATGACCAGGCCCCGGTTGGGAATGAGCTCGGCGACGGCGGCGCAGTTCAGCAGGTGCCTGTCCCACAGCCGCGCGGTCTCGCGCGGCCCGATCAGCCCTTGCTCCACCGCGGGGCCCGCCAGCAGCGCGGCGTACCGCTCGGCGAGCCCGATCGCCGGGCCGAACATGATCCGGGCCTCAGCCGGGGCCGCGGGCGCCGCGGGCGGCGAGGACGGGGCCGGCCGGGGCGCGGCCGACTGAGATCGGGGCCCGGCCTCCGGAGACCGGCCAGCAGCCACCCTGGTTCAGCTCCCGGGAAGGACTACCACCCGACGGTCCGGCTCTTCACCCTCGGACTCGCTCCGCAGCCCGGCTGCGGCCACGGCGTCGTGCACGATCTTGCGCTCGAACGGGTTCATCGCCCAGAGCTTCTTGGGCACGCCCGTCCGCTTCACCTCGTCGGCCGCTTCCCGGCCGGTCTCGGCCAGTTCGGTGCGGCGCCGCAGGCGGTACCCGCCGACGTCGAGCATGATCCTGGTGCGGTTGCCGGTCTGCCGGTGCACCGCGAGCCGGGTCAGCTCCTGCAGCGCCTCGAGCACCTCTCCCCGCGACCCGACGAGCTCGTCCAGGGTCGCACCGACCACGGATACCAGGGCCCGGTCGCCTTCGACATCCATGTCAATGTCCCCGTCGAGGTCGGCCACGTCGAGCAGCCCCTCGACGTAGTCGGCCGCTATCTCGCCCTCGAGTTCCAGGTCCGCGAGATTGGGCGTGTCGGAACCCTCTTGGCTGGGATCCTGGCCGACGGCCTCGGGGAACCCGGCGGCCGCTTCTGCCCCGTCGTCCGCGGCGGCCCCGCCATCGTCTTCCCGGTCAGCATCGGAAGGGCCGGCGCCTGGTGCGTCAGCCTCATCGCTCGCCGCGATCGGCTCGTCCGTGATCGCGGATGAGTCAGCCCCGGCGGCGGCCTCCGGCCCTTGCCCTGCGTGGGACTGATCTGGCGCGGACGGGTCGGTGACCGCGCTCTCCCCTTGGCTCACGATCGGGCCTCCTACATTCCGCGGTTGGATCCTAAGGACCTTGCTGGCTTCAGCCGGGCCGCTCGGCGCGGCGGTGCCTTACCGCTTTCCCGAGCGCTTGCTGCGGGACTGCCGCTGCCGCTGTTGCCTGACGAGCTTAACCTCGGGCTCAGGCGGCGCGGGCTCGGGTTCGGCCCGCTTGCCGAGCCTGCGCAGCATCCCGCCGCCGTTGGCCGACGGCTGGGCACCCTGGCCTGCTGTCCCGGAGGCCGCCGCGCCCGTGGTCTTGCGGCCGGCGTTTCCCGGCTGGCCGCCGCTGGCGGACTTCTTGGCCGAGCCGTTCGAACTGCTCTGGTCGGCCTGGGCGGCGGCCGCGCGCTTGGGCGGCTTGGTGGTGTTGCGGCCGGTCGCGCTCGGCGCGATCACCGGGCTGGGGGCGGTGCCGCCGCCAGCGGGCGCCCCGGCCACGGCAGGCTGCGGGTACCTCCGGAACAGCACCCACTGCTGACCCAGCGTCCACACGTTCGTCGTCACCCAGTACAGGACCAGCCCGAATGGCCAGTACAGCCCGGAGAGGGCGAAGAACGGCATGATGTACATCATGTATTTCTGCGACTGGCCCATCGGGTTGTCCGGAGTCGCAGCGGGCATCATGCCGCGCTTCATGCTCTGCCGCACGGTCAGGTAGGTCGTCGCCATGCTGATCAGGACGAACGCCAGGATCACGATCTTGGCGTGCAGCGGCACGCCGTGCGAGAACAGGAACTTGTCCGCGATCGTGACACCGAGGATCTTCGCCTGCCGGGCGCTCTCGACCATCTGCTCGGTCAGCCCGTACTTGGGCGGCTCACCCGGCTTCCACTCGGCAATCGCCCGCAGCACGCTGAACAGCGCGAAGAACATCGGCAGCTGCAGCACCACCGGCAGGCACCCCATCAGCGGGTTGACGCCCGCCTGCTGGTAGAGCTTCATCGTCTCCTGCTGCAGCGTCTGCTTGTCGTTCTTGTACTTCTTGCGCAGCGCCTGCATCTGCGGGGCCAGCGCCGACATCGCCCGCGTGGTGTGCATCTGCTTGATGAACAGCGGCACCATGATCAGCCGCATCAGGACCACGAGGATCACGATGGACAGCGCCCAGGTCCACCCGCTGGTGGTGCCGAAGATCGGGCTCAGGAAGCCGTAGATCTCCTTGAGCACCCACGCGACGGCCTCGTAGACCGGGTTGAGCGGATTCCCCACCGGCTAGCTCCCTTGAGATCTGATCGGTGCCGTCTGCCCGCCGGCCTTGCGCGCCGCGGACGACTCGGTCTCCGCCTTCCGCCGCGGTGCCGGAACCGGGTCCAGCCCGCCCGCGTGGAACGGATGGCAACGGCTCAGCCTCCGGACAGCCAGCCAGCTGCCGCGCACCGCGCCGTGCACCTGCACCGCCTCGAGCGCATAGGCGCTGCAGGACGGGTAGAACCGGCACCGCTCCGCGAGCAGCGGGCTGATGAAGCGCCGGTATCCGTTCAGGAGCAGCACCAGAACCCAGGCGGCGGCCGACAGCCGCTCCCTGGCTTCGTTCTGCGCTGTGCTCGTCATGGACGCTGCGTCCCACCCTGCCGCCGAAGCAATGCTCCGATTACCAGGTCGAGTTCGGCGGCGAGATCCGCCTGGCGTGCGGTAGCGGCCGGGGGATTGGCACGCACCACCAACAGGCTACCTTCAGGAAGCGACCCGAGATACCCGCGGGTCAGATGACGCAGCCTGCGCCGCACCTTGTTCCGCACGACGGCACCTCCCACAGCGCGGCTCACCACGAACCCGACCCGGGCGGGCTCATCGTTCCCCACCCGGGTGAGCAAGTGGGCGGAGACCAGCTTTCTGCTCGCCCGGCGGCCGCTGCGCACCGCACGTGAGAAATCGATGCGACGCCGCATCCGGGCGGCCGCGGGCAGCATCCGAGGTCACCGCCGGGCTGTGCTGGCCCCCGGGGCCGACGCCCCCAGGCCCGCCCGCTCGAGCGGATCAGGCACTGACCCGCGCGCGCCCCTTGCGGCGCCGCGCGGACAGGATCGCACGCCCAGCGCGGGTCCGCATGCGCAGCCGGAACCCGTGCGTCTTCGCGCGGTGACGGTTGTTCGGCTGGAACGTACGCTTGCTCACCGGGACTCCAGGAACGCAGGACAGGAATTTGAGATCGGATACCCGTGCCAACCGGGTGCCAGAGCCAGGCTCAGCACACGCTGACGCCAGCCCTGCGGGTAGCCGGACCCATGCACGGTACGCGCCCGGGCAGCCCCCGGTCAAACCGGCGGCCGGCGGGCCGGCCGGGCCCGGTCGTCACTGGTCAGGATCCCACTGGCACCCTCCGCAACACTTCCCGTTTGCCGAACGTGCGCCGAAGCCGCACCCTAGGCTGTGGATAGAGATCCTGGCCACGGAGATCGGGGACTCAGAGGGGTCACCGTGGTCCTCGCTCCGGGCTACGAATGGGGCTGCTGCTGCACCAGGTGCAACGTGCACAACCTGTGGATAAACCTGTTGATCATATGTGGGGGCGCGAGGTGAACGGCAATGAGTGAAGCAGACCTCGCGGAAGTATGGGCCAGGTCCCTGGACGAACTGGCCGAGATGCAGATTGAGCCCGCTCAGCGGGCCTGGCTGCAGCTCACCCGGCCGCTTGGCCTGGTGGAGAACACCGCACTGATCGCCACGCCCAACGAGTTCGTCAAGGAACAGCTGGAAACCAGGCTGCGCGCGCTGATCACCAACACGCTCTCCCGCGAGCTCGGCCGCAACATCCAGCTGGCGGTCACCGTGGACCCGACCGCCATCACGGCCACCCCGCCGGGGGGCTTCGCCGTCGGCACCGGGCTTGACCCAGGGGCTGGGGGCATGCACCCCGGCCCGGCCCGCCACGTCATCCCGCCCCAGGGCCCGGGCCAGGAAGGCGACCAGGCCAACCGCCCCGGGGGCCGCCACGCCCTGACCGGCCGGCGCGACGAGGCGGCCGCTGACTCCCTGGCCGACGCCGACACCGGCCCGCTGCAGCGGATCGGCGGTGACGGCCCGGCCCACACCGGCGCGTACCCCGGCGACGGTACCGATCTCCTCGGCGGCCCGCGTGGCGGCGGGATCGGGCCTGGCGACATCCCCGCGGCCCGCCGCCCCCCGACCCAGGACCTCCCCGGCGGCCGGCCCGGGCCGGCTGGCTTCACGCCGGGCGGGCTGTCCAGCGCGCCGCGCCCCGCGCAGGCCAGGCTGAACCCGAAGTACACGTTCGAGACGTTCGTCATCGGGTCGAGCAACAGGTTCGCCCACGCCGCGGCCGTGGCCGTGGCCGAGGCGCCCGCCAAGGCGTACAACCCGCTGTTCGTCTACGGCGACTCCGGCCTGGGCAAGACCCATCTCCTGCACGCCATCGGCCACTACGCGCAGAGCCTCTACCAGGGGGTCAGGGTCCGGTACGTGAGCTCAGAAGAGTTCACCAACGACTTCATCAACATGATCAGGGACGGCAAGCAGGACGGGTTCCGGCGCCGGTACCGCGACGTCGACGTCCTGCTGGTGGACGACATCCAGTTCCTGGAGAACAAGGAAGGGACCCAGGAGGAGTTCTTCCACACCTTCAACACGCTGCACAACGCCAGCAAGCAGATCGTCATCTCCAGCGACCGCGCGCCCAAGCGGCTGGTCACCCTGGAGGACCGGCTGCGCAGCAGGTTCGAGTGGGGACTGCTCACCGACGTCCAGCCGCCCGAGCTGGAGACCCGGATCGCCATCCTGCGCAAGAAGGCCGTCCAGGACCGGCTCAACGCCCCCCCGGACGCGCTCGAGTACATCGCGAGCCGGATCTCCACCAACATCCGCGAGCTCGAGGGTGCGCTGATCCGGGTCACCGCGTTCGCCAGCCTCAACCGGCAGTCGGTCGACCTGCAGCTGGCCGAGTTCGTGCTCAAGGACCTCATCCCCGAGGCGCAGGGACCCGAGATCACGGCTTCGACGATCATGGGCCAGACCGCCTCGTACTTCGGCCTGTCGATCGACGACCTGTGCGGCACGTCCAGGTCCCGGGTCCTGGTCACGGCCCGGCAGATCGCCATGTACCTGTGCCGGGAACTGACCGACCTCTCGCTGCCCAAGATCGGCCAGCAGTTCGGCGGCCGCGACCACACCACGGTCATGCACGCGGACAAGAAAATCCGGTCCCTGATGGCCGAACGCCGCTCGATCTACAACCAGGTCACCGAGCTCACGAACCGAATCAAGCAGCAGGCGCTGTCGGGGTGAACGTCCGGTGAAGACACGCATACCAGCGCCGGACTGCACAAAGAGCGCACACAGGTTGTGGATAAATGTGTGGACAGACCTGGGACATCCAGAGGAAAACTCCTCTCAACCAGGGGGTAACCAGGTGGCGTCCGGCTGGCGGCGCCCGGATGTCCACACGGCCGGCGCGGCCGGCCCCAGCCCAACCACAGCGGCTGTGGACACCGCCCGCGCCGCTGACCTGCGACAGCACCGGCTGTCCCCAGAATCCACCGACCCTATGACTACTACTGCTCTGTATTTAGTTACAGACCAAGACCCAAGTAGGCACGGGCCGGACTGTCATCTCGCTTAACCCAGGAACAGGAGGCAGCTTCCTGTGAAGATCCAGGTCGACCGCGACGTTCTGGCCGACGCCGTGGCATGGACCGCCCGCGCCCTGCCCACCCGACCGACCGTCCCTGTGCTGGCTGGCATGCGGCTGCACGCCGGCGACGAGCTGACCCTCTCCAGCTTCGACTACGACGTGTCTGCCCAGGCCACCGTGGACGTGACCACGGAGGAAGAGGGCAGCGCCCTGGTCTCGGGCCGGCTGCTCGCTGAGATCAGCCGCAGCCTCCCGGCCAAGCCCGTGCAGATCGCGTCCGAAGGCGGCAAGGCGGTGCTGACCTGCGGCAGCGCCACGTTCACCCTGCTGACGATGCCGGAGGACGAGTACCCGGCCCTGCCGGAGATGCCGCCGTCCGCCGGGTCGGTGGGCAGCGACGCGTTCGCTTCCGCGGTCAGCCAGTCCGCCACCGCGGCCGGGCGCGACGACACGCTCCCCGCTCTGACCGGCGTCAGGATCGAGATCGAGGGCGACACGCTGACCCTCATCTCGACCGACCGTTACCGGCTCGCCGTGCGGGAACTGCGCTGGACCCCGGCTCGCCCGGACCTGTCCGCCGCCGTGCTCGTCCCGGCCCGGGCCCTGGCTGAGACCGCGCGCTCGCTCACCTCCGGCGCCGAGGTGTCGATCGCCCTGGCCCTGCCCGGTGAAGGGGCCGACGGAGTCGGCGACGGGATGATCGGGTTCGAGGGCGGCGGGCGGCGCACCACCACCCGGCTGCTCGGCGGCGAGTTCCCCCGCTACCAGGCGCTGCTGCCCAACCACGTGAACTCGACGGCGGAGCTGTCCACCGGCGTGCTGGTCGAGGCGGTGAAGCGGGTCGCCCTGGTGGCCGAGCGCAACACCGCCGTCCGGCTGGCGTTCGCCCCGGGCCAGCTGGTGCTCGAGGCGGGCACCGGCGAGGAGGCCCAGGCGGTCGAGGTGATCGAGGCCGGTTACGACGGCGATGAGTTCTCGATCGCCTTCAACCCGCAGTACCTGCTCGACGGGCTGTCCGCGATCGACTCGGACACGGCCAGGATGTCGTTCACCGAGCCGGGCAAGCCCGCGCTGATCACCGGCAAGCCCGCCGAGGACGGCCAGCCCGACTACCGGTACCTGCTCATGCCGATCCGCCTGGCCGGGTAGCTGGCACTAATCTCGCAAGTGTGCACCTGAGCAGGCTGGCGCTGACCGACTTCCGCAGCTACGCGGCGGCCGATCTGGAGCTGTCGGCCGGCGTGACCACCTTTACCGGCGCCAACGGGCAGGGCAAGACCAACCTGGTCGAGGCGGCCGCCTACGTCGCGACGTTCGGCAGCCACCGGGTCGCCACCGACGCGCCCCTGATCCGGCACGGCGCGCCGCGCGCCATCATCAGGGCCCTGGTCGCCTCGGCCGCCCGGGACAGCCTGATCGAGATCGAGGTCAACCCGGGCAAGGCAAACCGGGTCCGGCTGAACCGGGTACCGCAGCCGCGGCCGCGGGAGGCGCTGGGCACGCTGCGCTGCGTGCTGTTCGCGCCCGAGGACCTGGCCGTGGTCAAGGGCGACCCCGACCAGCGGCGGCGGTACCTGGACGACCTGCTGGTCGCCACCAGGCCGCGGTTCGCCGGGGTCAGGACCGACTACGACCGCGTGCTCAGGCAGCGGACCACGCTGCTGAAGTCGGCGCGGGCCCCGGGCGCCAGGGCCGCGGTGCCCGCCGCCCTGGAGGTGTGGGACGAGCACCTGGTCGAGAAGGGCGCGGAGCTGACCGCGGGCCGGCTGGAGCTCATCACCGCGCTCCGGCCGCTGGTGGCCAAGGCTTACGCGGCCGTGTCCGGCGAGGACCTGGGCGCGGGCATGGCCTACCGCCAGGGCGGCCCCGGCTCCACCCGGGGGACTCCGCCCGCCGCGGCCCGCGAAGACGCCGACCCACCGGCCGACCGGGCCGTGCTGGCCGACGGGATGCGCCAGGCGCTGGAGCGGTCCCGCCCGGCCGAGCTCGACCGCGGAGTCTGCCTGGTCGGCCCGCACCGCGACGAGCTCGAGCTGCGCATCGGCGAGCTGCCCGCGCGCGGCTACGCCAGCCACGGCGAGTCCTGGTCGCTCGCGCTCGCGCTCCGGCTGGCCGCCTACGACCTGCTGCGCTCCGGCGGCGAGGACCCGGTGCTGATCCTGGACGACGTGTTCGCCGAGCTCGACGACGGGCGGCGGGAGCGGCTGGCCCGGCTGGTGGCCGACGCCGACCAGGTCCTCGTCACCGCGGCCGTGCCCGCCGACGTGCCCGCGCACCTGTCCGGGGCGAGGTTCGAGGTGTCCGGCGGGGTGATCTCCCGTGCCTGACCCCGACCGGGCGCGGCTCGCGCGCGAGGCCCTGGCCCGGGCCAAGGCCGACGCGCAGGCGCGCGGGTACCGTCCGGCCCGTCACTCAGATTCAGATCCAGAACGCAAAACCTCCGCCGACTCGCCCCCGCCAGGCCGCAGGCCGCGGCGGGATGACCCGCAGCCCCTGACGGCCGCGATCGACGGGCTGGTCGACGCCCAGGGCTGGCGTGAGGCGGCCGCCGTGGGCTCGGTGTTCGGGCGCTGGGCGCAGATCGTCGGGCCAGAACTGGCCGCGCACACCAGGCCGGACAGCCTGGACGACGGCGAGCTGACCGTGACCGCGGACTCCACCGCCTGGGCCACCCAGGTGCGGCTGCTCGCGCCGCAGCTGGTCCGCAGGCTCAACGCCGAGCTCACCGACGGCACGGTGCAGCGGGTGAAGGTGCGCGGCCCGGCCGCGGCCGCGGGACCGCCCCGGCCCGGCGGATGGCGGGTACGCGGCGGCCGCGGCCCCAGGGACACCTACGGATGATCTTCCAGGCGCCTGTTACCTGGAATAATGCATGCGTTCCGGAGGTTATATCCCCTGGGTGATTTGGACGGGCTTGTCCCCCCAGACTGGCTCAGTCGGCTGAGCGTGACGGTACTCCCAGGTAGAATGGAAGTCACAGCCGGAGGGGGGATTTCGGGGACGTCTCCCGCGAGGCAGTGCCCGTTTGGCTGTCCTGTTTCAGGAGGAGTATTCCGCTTTGTCGTACGACGCACGCTCGATCACGGTCCTTGAGGGGCTGGAGGCTGTCCGCAAGCGCCCCGGCATGTACATCGGTTCCACCGGCGAGCGTGGCCTGCACCATCTGGTCCAGGAGGTCGTCGACAACGCGGTGGACGAGGCCCTGGCCGGCTTCGCCTCGCTGATCGAGGTCACGCTGCTCGCCGACGGCGGGGTCCGGGTGTACGACAACGGCCGCGGCATCCCGGTGGACGACCACCCGGTGGAGAAGCGGCCTGCGGTCGAGGTCGTGCTGACCACCCTGCACGCCGGGGGCAAGTTCGGCGGTGACTCCTATGCGGTGTCCGGCGGCCTGCACGGCGTGGGTGTCTCGGTCGTCAACGCGCTGGCGACCCGGCTGGAGGTCGAGGTCCGCCGGGACGGGCACGTCTGGCGGCAGTCGTACGCGCTCAGCGAGCCGACCGGCCCGCTGCAGCAGGGCGAGGCGACCACCGACACCGGCACGATCATCACGTTCTGGCCGGACGAGGGCATCTTCGAGACCACGGTCTGGTCGTTCGAGACACTGTCCCGCCGGCTCCAGGAGATGGCGTTCCTGAACCGCGGGCTGTCGATCACGCTGACCGACGAGCGGCCGGATCACATCAACGGCGAGCCGAACGTCGTCACCTACTGCTACGAGGGCGGCATCGCCGACTTCGTCCGCTACCTGAACGCGTCCAAGGAATCGGCGCACGGCTCGGTCATCGAGTTCGGCGACGAGGCGCCGGGCATCGCGGCCGAGATCGCGATGCAGTGGAGCGGCTCCTACGCGGAGTCCGTGCACACGTTCGCGAACACCATCAACACCGCCGAGGGCGGCACCCACGAAGAGGGGTTCCGCGCCGCGCTCACCACGATCGTGAACAGGTACGCCCGGGAGCAGAACCTGCTGCGGGAGAAGGACGACAACCTGACCGGCGACGACGTCCGCGAGGGCCTCACCGCGATCATTCACGTCAAGCTCGCCGAGCCTCAGTTCGAGGGCCAGACCAAGACCAAGCTGGGCAACACCGAGGCCAAGTCGTTCGTGCAGAAGGTGTG
>Ga0070714_100000408_pt1 | contig 31629 bp, 32 predicted proteins | sample LARL83metaG_FD_65450 | JGI IMG/M metagenome (GOLD analysis project Ga0070714, IMG submission 65450) | Corn, switchgrass and miscanthus rhizosphere microbial communities from Kellogg Biological Station, Michigan, USA - LAR L8-3 metaG | ecosystem: Host-associated > Plants > Roots > Rhizosphere ... | reverse complement strand
GATCCAGGTTTAGTTACCCTAAAATGGGTAACATCCTAGCTGTACCAAACATAGGGATGGCCTGTATGAGCTGGCCAGTTCCAGCCATACAGGCGGGCCGGAGGCCCGGAGTGCCCCGGCCGAATGGCGGGAGGCCATCATGAGCGGTGGCGTGGCAGCGGAACTGATCGCGATTCTCGCGGTCTTCCTCGGCGGGGTGGCCCTGGGAATCCTGGTGATCGTGTCGCGGTCCATCAAGCGTGAGGACAGGAGGCACTCGATCAGGACGACGGCGCCCGACGCCGCCGCCCGCGGTACAAGATTCGTGACCGGCGTCGGCAGCCGAGACTTCCCGGAGCATTCGCCATGAGCCCAGGAGACATCGTCGCGCTGATCGTCGCCCTGTTCTTCGTCATCGGGGTCATCGTGGGGATCATCGCGGTGATCGCGCTGTCCTCGATCCGCCGCGACAGAGCGCGCACCGGCAGAAGCGCCGAGCCGTCCGTGCTCGAGGAGGCCGACGAGGCGGACTATGACACGGGGGCATCCGGCGTGGCCGGGCACTGGGACGGCATAACGTCCGACGGCCCCGCGGCTAACGACCGGCCGCACTGGCCGGGCGGCACCGACGCAGGCTTCCCGGGCGGAACGTCCTAAGCTCGCCGGTGTGGCAAACACCTTCCCCTGGCCGTCAGGCAGTGCTTCTGGCATCGGCTCCATGCCGGGCGCGGACCCGGCGGAGGCGATGCGAATCGTGGCCGGCGAGCTGCCGTCCTTCCCCCATCTGCCGGAGCTGCCGGACCGCGGGCCGGGGGCCGACCTCACCGGCCGTACCGCGGCGCTCCTGGTCGACATGCCCGTTGAGGTAACCGTGCGCGGGTGGCGGCTGGCGGAGCGTCCTGGCCGGGACCTGAGCAGAGCCAGGACGATGCTCTCTGCCGACCTCGACGTGCTGGAAGAGGTGCTCCAGGGGTACACCGGCCCGGTCAAGATCCAGGTGTGCGGTCCGTGGACGCTGGCCGCGACGCTGGAGCTGACCAGGAGGATGGACGCCGCGCTCGCCGACCCGGGCGCGGTACAGGACCTGGCCGCCTCCCTCGCCGAGGGCGCCGCCGCGCACGCCCGTGACGTCGCCAAGCGCCTCCCGCGGGCCCAGGTGCTCGTCCAGTTCGACGAGCCCGCGCTGGCCAGGGTCGCGCGCGGCGCGGTGCCCACCGCGAGCGGGATCTCGCGGCTTCCCGCGGTTGAGGACGACACGCTCAGGGAGCGTCTGGCCACCGTGCTCTCGAATAATCCCGGATACACGATCGTGCACTGCTGTGATACCGCGACGCCGTTCGGAATAATAAGAGGAGCAGGGGCCAGAGCCGTTTCATTCGACCTCAGCCAGCTACGGCGCGGGGAAGAAGACGCGGTGGGTGAAGCAGCGGAGGCTGGGATGGGGCTGCTGGTCGGCGCGGTGCCGCCGGTACACGACGAGGACGGGGTGACCGCGCAGGCTGGCGGCATCGAGGCCGCCCGGCGGGTGACCCGGCTGTGGCACGGGCTCGGGCTGCCGCCCGAGGTCAGCCAGGTGGTGGTGACGCCCGGCTGCGGTCTGGCCGGCGCGACGCCGGCCTGGGCGCGCGCCGCGCTGGCGCGGTGCCGGGAGGCCGCCGTGATCCTGCCAGAAATGATCGCTGAGACGGAGGACGATCGCACGTGAGCGACGTGAGCGACGTAAGCGACGAGAATGGCGTGCCGACCGAGGCGCGCGCCCGGCATGCCGAGCTGAGCGAGCAGATCAACGAGGCGGACTACCGCTACTACATCCTCGACTCGCCGACGATCTCGGACATCGACTACGACACCAAGATGCGCGAGCTGCGCGCGCTCGAGGAGAGCTACCCGGAGCTGCGCACGCCGGATTCTCCGACGCAGCAGGTGCACGGCGCCATCTCCTCGCTGTTCGCCCCGGTCGAGCACCTGGAGCGGCTGCTCAGCCTGGACAACGTGTTCTCCGAACCGGACCTGGGCGGCTGGGCCGACCGGGCCGTCCGGCTTGGCGGCGCCGGACCGTACCTGTGTGAGCTGAAGATCGACGGGCTGGCGATCGACCTGGTGTACCGGAACGGCACGCTGGCCAAGGCCGCGACCCGCGGTGACGGGCGCACCGGTGAGGACGTCACGGCCAACATCAAGACGATCCGCTCGATCCCGCACCGCCTCGCAGGCGCGGGGTATCCAGAAGTGCTCGAGGTGCGCGGCGAAGTGTTCCTGCCGGTCAAGGCGTTCGAGAAGCTCAACGAGTCGCTGCTCGACGCGGGCAAGGCCGCGTTCGCGAACCCCCGCAACTCCGCGGCCGGCTCGCTGCGGCAGAAGGACCCGAAGGTCACCGCCTCGCGCCCGCTCGACGCGATCCTGCACGGCATCGGCCACGTCGAAGGGCTGGAACAGCCGCCGGACACGCAGTCCGGCTGGTACGAGCGGCTGCGCGAGTGGGGCCTGCCGGTCAGCACGCTGTACAAGGTCGTGCCCGATATCGACGGGGCGCGCGACTACATCCGCTGCTACGCCGAGCACCGGCACGACCCGCCGTACGAGATCGACGGCGTCGTCGTCAAGGTCGACCAGGTCGCGCTGCAGCGGCAACTCGGGTCGACCAGCCGGGCGCCCCGGTGGGCGATCGCGTACAAGTACCCGCCGGAGGAGGTCACCACCCGGCTGCTTGACATCCGGGTGAACGTCGGCCGGACCGGACGGGTCACCCCGTTCGCGGTGATGGAACCGGTCAAGGTCAGCGGTTCCACGGTCGACCGGGCGACGCTGCATAACGCCCACGAGGTGGTGCGCAAGGGCGTGCTCATCGGCGACATGGTGATCCTGCGCAAGGCCGGCGACGTGATCCCGGAGGTGGTCGGGCCGGTCGCCGACCTCCGCAGCGGCGACGAGCGCGAGTTCGCGTTTCCCACGCACTGCCCGGAGTGCGGCACCGCGCTGGCCCGCGAGGAGGACGAGGCCGACTGGCGCTGCCCGAACGCCCGGTCCTGCCCCGCGCAGCTGCGCGAGCGGCTGTTCCACATGGCGGGACGCGGCGCGTTCGACATCGAGGTGCTCGGCTACGAGGCAGTGACCGCGCTGCTCGACTCCGGGCTGGTGGCCGACGAGGGAGACCTGTTCGGGCTCACCGATGAGAAACTGGCGCACAGCGCGTTCTTCACCGTCAAGCAGGGCACGCTGAGCGCGAACTCGGTCAAGCTGCTCGCCAACCTGTCCGACGCGAAGAACCGGCCGCTGTGGCGGACGCTGGTGGCGCTGTCCATCAGGCACGTGGGGCCGACGGCGGCCCGGGCGCTGGCCGACGAGTTCGGCTCACTCGACGCGATCGAGCGAGCCAGCCAGGAGCAGCTCGCCGCGGTGGACGGCGTCGGGCCGACGATCGCCGCGTCGGTGGCGGCCTGGTTCACCGTGGACTGGCACCGCGCGATCGTCGCCAGATGGCGCGAGGCCGGGGTGCGGCTGGCGGAGGAGAACTTCGATCCCTCCCGGGCCGCGGCCCGGACGCTGGCCGGCGTGACCGTGGTGATCACCGGCACGCTGCCCGGGCTGAGCCGGGACGAGGCGGGCGAGGCGGTCCGCGCGGCCGGCGGCAAGGTCAGCTCGTCGGTGTCGAAGAAGACGGACTTCGTGGTCGCGGGGGAGAACGCCGGCGCCAAGTACGACAAGGCGGTGGAGCTCGGCGTGCCGATCCTCGACGAGCCGGCCCTCCTGCGGCTGCTCGCGGAAGGCCCGGCGGCGGTCCGTGCGGAAGGCCCGGAGGCGGTCCGCCCGGAGGGGGTCCGCCCGCCCGCGTAAATGTCAGACCCGCGGCGTACTCTGGTTCCCGCCGAGTACGCAGAGGGGGTTCGTGTGAAGCTTCTGACCGCTACCAGCTCCACCCAGGGTTACCGGGACAATGACTTCGATTTCTGCGTCGAGGGCGAGCTTGTGCACATCGGCGAATCGTGTGCCGGTGAGCACCCGGATCCGGACGGCCCGTGCGGCTGCGGTCGCTCGTTCATCGGGCTGAATTCCCATGCGGCCACGACAACCGTGCTGATCCGGGAGCTGCCCGGGTTCACCCCCGCGGACTACGTGGAGGCGCTCAGGTCCAGCCTTCAGCAGCAGGGCCGGGACACCTCGCACGTGATCCACGAGGCCGCGGCGCTGTACACGCTCGCGCGGCAGTTCCCTGCCGGTACGGTCCTCGAGCGGCGCCTGGACGAGATCGCCGCCCGCGGCCCGATCCGCCAGCCCGGCTAGCCCGCGGTGAACCGGTCGCTTGACGGCCCCTTGAGGCGTCCCTGCGGCAGTTTCCGGCCGCAGATCGCCAGCAGCAGGTCCTGCGCGGTCCCGGTCAGCGGCGAACCCGAGCCGAGCGTCCACGCCATGTCACTGGCCTGGAGCTCGATCCCGTCCAGATCCACGCCGAAGAATTTCACCGACCGCTGCGTCAGCGACTCCGGCAGCACGTGCCGCAGCCGGTCCTCGGGCAAGTACCACATCAGTCCGAGTGGCACCGCGATGTCCAGGCCGTGGATGACGTCGTGGCTCAGCGCCCCGGCGAACCCGCCGCCTGGCGGCCGCCACGGGTGGTTCACGTTGTCCTCGACGGCCCGCGTCAGTTCCGCCGCGGACAGGACCGCCGCGTCGCGGCGCGCGACCCGGTCGGACATCGCGGTGAAGTTGCCCCGCGACCTGGCCAGCTCGAGCATGAACCGCCGCCCGCTGTACCGGAACGGCATCGTGATGTGCGCCACCACGTCCCTGACTCGCCAGCCGGCGCATAGCGTCGGCGCGTCCCACTCCCCGGTGTCCAGGTCGCCCAGCATGGCGGCCAGCTCGCCGCGCGTCGCCGCGATCATGTCCCTGATCTCGTCCATCGTGCTCTCCAAGGCTTCACGGGGTACCCCCCTGATTGACAGCTTCACGATGGCGACGAGCGAGGCCGGCTCAGATGGACGTTTCGAGTTCGGCCAATCTCCGGCTCAGGTACCGGCGGTCCGCGTCGCTGGCAGCCAGCTCCAGCGCCTGCCGGTACGCGGCGGCGGCCTCGGTGCCGCGCCCCAGCCGCCGGAGCAGGTCGGCGCGCGTGGCGGGCAGCAGGTGGTATCCGGCCAGCTTGCCAGCGGCAGCCAGCTCCTCGACCAGCCGCAGCCCCTCGGCCGGCCCGGCCGACATGCCGACCGCCACCGCCCGGTTCAGCTCCACCACGGGCGTCGGCAGGAACCGGGCAAGCTCCCCGTACAGCTCCGCGATCCGCGCCCAGTCCGTGTCCGCCGCGGCCGCCGCCGTCGCGTGGCAGGCCGCGATCGCCGCTTGGAGCTGGTAGGGGCCCCGCCGCGTCGCCGACTTCAGCACCTCGATCCCCGCTGCGATCTGCCCGGCATCCCAGCGCGAGCGGTCCTGCTCTTCCAGCATGACCAGCTCCCCGACGGCATCGACCCGCGCGAGCCGCCGCGAGTCCTGCAGCAGCATCAGCGCCAGCAGCCCGGCGGCCTCCGGCTCGTCCGGCAGCAACCCCGTCAGCACCCGCGCCAGCCTGATCGCCTCTCCGCTCACCCTGGCTCGCGTTAGATCCGAATAACCGAGATTAAACATGAGATACAGAACGCCAAGCGTGCTTGTTACCCGCTCCGGCAACTCCTCAGCGGGGGGCACGCGGTACGGAATGCCAGCGTCCTGGATCTTCCGCTTCGCCCGGGTCAGCCGCTTGGCCATCGTCGCCTCGCTGGACAGGAACGCCCGGGCGATCTCCGCCGTGCTCAGCCCGGACAGCGTGCGCAGCGTCAGGGCCACCCGGGCCTCCAGCGACAGCGCCGGGTGGCAGCAGGTGAAGATCAGCCGGAGCCGGTCGTCCGGCACTCCGCTCGGGTCTTCTGGTGATGGGTCTTGTTCGGCGAGGATTGCCACGTCGCGGAGCCTGGCCGCGCGCACCTTGTCCCGGCGCAGGATGTCGATGGCCCGGTTCCGTGCGGTGGTGGTCAGCCACGCACCGGGCCGGTCCGGTACGCCGTCCCGTTCCCAGCGCGGCAGCGCGGTCGCGAAGGCGTCCGCGGCGCACTCCTCGGCCAGGTCCCAGTCACCGGTCACCCGGATCAGCGTGGCGACGACCCGGCCCCACTCCTCCCGGAACGCCTGGGCTACGGCGTCGGCGATGGGGTCGGCGGTACCCATACTTCCCTGATGGCGATCGTGCCGTACGCCGCCGCCGGGTGCGCGGCGGCGATCCGCACGGCCTCGTCCATGTCCGCGCACTCGATGAAGCAGTACCCGCCGATCTGCTCCTTGGTCTCGGCGAACGGGCCATCGGTCAGCAGCGTCTCGCGCCGCCGGACCCGGACCGCCTTGCCCTCGGCGGGTGGCTTCAGTCCGCCGCCGTCACGCAGGACCCCGCGCTCGATCATCTCCTCGGACCAGCCGTCGCAGCCATCCATCGCGTGCGCGGCACCGGTCTCCTCGTCGGCGCATATCAGCAGCATGAATCGCACCCGCTCAGGATATTGATTTATGGGCGGTCGAGTCGGCCCCCTAGGATGGCGTGCATGCCGATTACCCGTGACGAGGTCGCGCACCTGGCGCGACTATCCAGGATCGAACTGACCGACGCCGAGCTGGATCACCTGGCGCCCCAGCTGGACCAGATCATCTCCGCTGTCGCTCAGGTCCAGGAGGTCACCGCGGAGGGCATCCCGCCGACGTCGCACGCGACCGGCCTGACCAACGTGTTCCGCGACGACGAGCCGGTGCCGTGCCTGACCCCGCGGGAGGCGCTGGACCAGGCGCCCGCGGTGGAGCGGCAGCGGTTCAAGGTCCCGCGCATCCTCGGGACCGAGGAGTAAGCGCATGGACCTCACCCGGCTCACCGCCGCCGAACTGTCCGGCAAGCTCGCCGCCAGGGAGATCTCCGCCACCGAGGTCACCCAGGCGCACCTGGACCGGATCGCCGCGGTCGACGACCGCGTCCACGCGTTCCTGCACCTGGCCGCCGATACCGCGCTCGGGCAGGCCGCCGACGTGGACAGGCGGCGGGCCAGCGGCGACGCGCTGGGCCCGCTGGCTGGCGTGCCGATCGCGGTCAAGGACGTGTTCACCACCAAGGGCATGCCCACCACGTGCGGCTCGCGCATCCTGGAGGGCTGGCACCCGCCGTACGACGCGACGATCACCAAGCGGCTCAAAGACAACGGCGTGATCATTCTCGGCAAGACCAACATGGACGAGTTCGCCATGGGCTCCTCGACGGAGAACTCGGCGTACGGCCCGAGCCGCAACCCGTGGGACCTGGACAAGATCCCGGGTGGCTCATCCGGCGGCTCGTCCGCGGCGGTCGCTTCCTACCAGGCCCCGCTGGCGATCGGCACCGACACCGGCGGCTCGATCCGCCAGCCGGCCGCGGTGTGCGGGATCGTCGGCACCAAACCGACCTACGGCGGCTCGTCCCGGTACGGCGTCGTGGCGTTCGCCTCCTCGCTCGACACCCCCGGCCCGTTCGCCCGCACGGTGCTGGACGCCGCGCTGCTGCACGAGGTGATGTCCGGTCACGACCCGATGGACTCCACCTCGATCGACGCGCCGGTCCCGCCGGTGGTGCAGGCCGCGCGTCAGGCCGACATCAGCGGCATGCGGCTCGGCGTGGTCACCGACCTGTCCGGCGCGGGCTACCAGCCGGGTGTGATGACCCGGTTCAACGAGGCCGTCGAACTGCTCGAGCACCTCGGCGCCAAGGTCACCGAAGTCAGCTGCCCGCACTTCAAGTACGCGCTGCCGGCGTACTACCTGATCGCGCCCAGCGAGTGCTCGTCGAACCTGGCCAGGTTCGACGCGATGCGTTACGGCCTGCGCGTCGGCGACGACGGCACCAGGGACGCCGAAGAGGTCATGTCGATGACCAGGGAAGCGGGGTTTGGTTCCGAGGTCAAGCGACGGATCATCCTCGGCACGTACGCGCTGTCCAGCGGCTATTACGATGCCTACTACGGCAAGGCGCAGCAGGTGCGCACGCTGGTCATCAGGGACTTCGAGGCGGCATTCGCCCAGGTGGATGCCCTGGTATCGCCGGCCACGCCGACCACCGCGTTCGCTATCGGGGAGCGCGCCGACGACCCGATGGCGATGTATCTGGCCGACCTGTGCACGATCCCGTCGGACCTGGCCGGGAACGCGGCCATCTCCGTCCCGTGCGGACTCGCCGACGAGGACAACCTGCCCGTCGGACTCCAGGTGATGGCGCCCGCGCTGGCCGACGACCGGCTGTACCGGGTCGCGTCAGCCTTCGAAGCGGCGTTCGCAGCGTCATCCACTGGGGCCGGGCCGTTCCTGGCCGCCGCTGCCGGGAGAGGAGTGGACGCATGATCGAGACGGAGCGCTATGCGCCGGTGATCGGGCTGGAGACCCATGTCGAGCTGGGCACCAGGACGAAGATGTTCTGCGGCTGCGGCACGCTGTTCGGCGGCGAGCCGAACAGCCAGGTGTGCCCGGTCTGCCTCGGCCTGCCCGGGTCGCTGCCGGTCGTGAACAAGAACGCGATCGAGTACACGATCAAGATCGGGCTGGCACTGAACTGCACGATCGCGTCCTGGTGCCGGTTCGCGAGGAAGAACTACTTCTACCCGGACATGCCGAAGAACTTTCAGATCTCCCAGTACGACGAGCCGCTGTGCATCGACGGGTACCTGGACGTTGCTGTCGAGGGACGGACGTTCCGGGTGGGCATCGAGCGGGTGCACCTGGAGGAGGACACGGGCAAGTCGCTGCACGTCGGAGGGGCCACCGGCCGGATCCACGGCGCCGACTACTCGCTGGTCGACTACAACCGGGCCGGCATCCCGCTGGTGGAGATCGTCACCAAGCCCGTGGACCGGACCGGCGCGCTGGCCCCGCTGGTGGCCCGCGCCTACGTGACCGAGCTGCGCGACCTGCTGCGCTCGCTGGACGTGTCCGACGTGCGGATGGAAGAGGGCTCGATGCGGTGCGACGTGAACACGTCGCTGTCCGCGATCGGCTCCGGGGTGTGGGGCACCCGCACCGAGACGAAGAACGTCAACTCGCTCCGCTCGGTGGAGCGCGCGGTCCGGTCCGAGATCGAGCGCCAGGCCGGGGTGCTCGACGCGGGCGGCCGGGTGATCCAGGAGACCAGGCACTTCCACGAGGAGTCCGGGAAGACGACTTCGGGCCGGTCCAAGGAAGAGGCGCAGGACTACCGCTACTTCCCCGAGCCCGACCTGGTCCCGGTGGCTCCGGCGAGTGACTGGGTCTCGCAGATCCGGGCCACGCTGCCCGAGGCGCCGTCCGCCCGCCGGGCCCGGCTCCAGGCCGAGTGGGGCCTGTCCGACCTGGACATGGACGCGCTCCGCAACGCCGACGCGCTTGACCTGGTCGCTTCGACGGTTGCTGAGGGCGCGTCCCCGGCCGATGCCCGCAAGTGGTGGCTGGGCGAGCTGGCCCGCCGCGCCAACGAGACCGGCGTGGCGCTCGCCGACCTGGCGATCACACCCGCGCAGGTGGCTCGCGTCGCCGGACTGGTCACCGACGGCAAGCTCAACGACCGCCTGGCCCGCGACGTGATCGACGGCGTCCTGGCCGGCGAGGGCTCGCCCGACGAGGTGGTCGGCGATAGGCGGCTGACGGTCGTCAGCGACGACAGTGCGCTGCAAGCCGCCGTCGACGCCGCGATTTCGGCCAACCCGGACGCCGTCGCCAGCATCAGGGCCGGCCGCACCGGTGCCATCGGCGTCCTGGTCGGCGCCGTCATGAAGGCCACCCGCGGCCAAGCCGACCCCGCCCGCGTCCGCCCCCTGATCGAGCAGCGCCTCAGCTAGGTCCAGCCCCAGCGGCACGCTGGCGGCCGCGCCTGTCGGGTCACGCGGCGGATAGTTCGCGGTTGAGGCCGGCGGTGACGGCCGTCAGGACGCGGGCCGCGGTCCGCAGGTCCTCGGCGGGGATGCCGGAGTAAGCGCGCTCGATGATCGGGCCGATGTCGCCGCGGACCTTCGCGAACAAGGCTCGGCCCGCGTCGGTGGCGGTGACCTGATCGGTGCCCGCCAGCAGGCCCGCTTCCGTGAGCTCGGCGAGGGTCGCCTGGGCGGCTTCCTCGGTGATCTTCAGGGCCCCGGTGGCGCGGGTGACCAGGCCGGCCCGGTCGGTCGAGCCGCCGGCCGCCATGGTCAGGGTCAAGGCGACCCAGCGGTCGCGGTTCAGTCCGGTGCCGGCCAGCACCACGTTCATGATCGCGCCATGCGCGTTCTCTGCCTGCCCGACGATCTGCGGGTTGAGTGTAAGAGTGTCCATGGCTCTATTATGGCACTCAGTCTCAAAAAAGTACAAGCCCCATTTAGTACTAAGTCTGCTAGGCTGACGGGCATGGACGACCGGACGTTGCCGCTGCGCGAGCGGAAGAAGCTGCGTACCCGCCGGGCGCTCGCCGAGACCGCGCTGCGGATGTTCGCCGAGAACGGATTCGACGCCACCACCCTCGAGGAACTGGTGGCGGAGGCGGAGGTCTCGAAGAGCACGTTCTTCCGCATGTACCCGGCGAAGGAGGCCGTCGCGGTGGAGGCGGAGACCGAACTGTGGACCGCCTACCTTGCCGCGCTGACCGATCGAGAGCTGTCTGGTCCCGTGCTCACCGGACTGCGCGACACCCTGACCGAGGCGGCCGGGTCCCTGGATCCCGGCTGGGACACCCGCTACGTCGCCACCCGCCGGCTGATCCTGACCGCCCCGCCGCTGCTTGCCTACGTGGACTACTACCGCACCGGCGTGGAACGCCAGGTGGTCGCGTCCCTCACCGGAAAGCTAGGGCTGCCCGACGGCGACCTCCGCCCGCAGGTCCTGGCCGAGCTCACCACGACGGCGTGGAGCGTGGCTGGCCGGGAGTGGGTCCGCCAGGGCGGGGACGGCGGCCGCCCGGCGCTAATCGCACGGCTGCACGCCGCATACGCGGCCATTCCAGCCAGCCTGACGCTCACCGCCGGACAACGTGGATCGTAGTGTGCGGCTACCCGCACACAACGATCCACGATCCCGTGGCGCCCCTCGGAGCGCGGGCGGGGTTAGACGGGGGGGCGGCGCCAGGCGGTGGGGGATGGCAGGGGGAGCGGCCGGCGGTGCAGGGACGCGGGGGTGGCCCAGGCGGACGGGGTGGCGCTGGGCCCGGCGGCGGACGGCGCGGTCGCGGCGGACGGGAGGGTGCGGGCGGACGGGTGGGTCCCGCCGAACCGGGTGGTGCTGGTGGTCCTGGCGGAGCCAGCCGGGGGGCCCGGGGCAGCGGGGGGATCGGCGGCGCGCGTCTGGAGGACGGCCACCAGGACGGCCAGCTCGTCGAGACTCGGATCCCCGCGGACGACGGAGATGTCCAGAGGTGAAACCTCGGCTCGTTCCGCCATCAGGGTCTTGATTTTCCGAGGATGATGCCGAACTCCCTGTGCACCCGCTCCCAGAACGCGTCGCGCAGCCACTCGCGGGCTTCCTGGTAGGGACGCAGGGACAGGCCGAGTTCCTTCTCCGCGTCGACGAGGAGTTCCTTGTCGATGACCGGCGGCAGGATCGGGCCGGGCAGCAGGTCACGGATGTTGTCGCGGCCGCGGGTGAGGATCCACTTCTGCGCGACGTGCTCGCCGGCTTCTTCCACCCGTACGCGATCGGGGCCGAGTCGCGGCATCGGGCCGGTCGCGGCGGGGAAGCCGCCGGTGTGCCCGGTGGCCGCGCCGGGCCTGAGGGTCGGCATCGGCCGGGTGTGCCGTTCCCCGAACAGCTGGGCCGGGGTGGGCGCGGTGCCGGACGCGCCGGCGCCGGGCTGGCCGGGCGGAACATCGGGGCGCACGGCTTCGACCGGGTTCTTGGTGAGGTACGGGCGCAGGAACGGGCCGTCGAGCACGTCGACGGTGTCGGATTCCCACACCAGGCGTTCGGCCTGGTTGGTGCCGTAGGGGGGCTCGATGCCCCACAGGTGCACCCGGACCCCGTAGGCCTGCGCCGCCTCGACGGCGGGGACCATGTCCTCGTCGCCGGCGATCAGCACCGCGTCGGTGATCGCGCGGTGCCGGGCCAGGGCCTCCATGTCGGCCCGGATCTGGGCGTCCACGCCCTTCTGCTGGCCGCGGGCGTTCAGGTTGCCAAGACGCAGCTTGACCCAGGGCATCTGGGCGATTACTCGCTGATCGATCGTCGGTACCCGGTCCCTGGCCGCGTCGTACCAGTACACCCGCAGCAATTCGCCGCGGATCAGCTCGTCCGCGTGCTTCTTGATGACCTCGATCAGCGACACCGCGTCGACCCGGTATTCCCGCCGTGAGCTGGTCCCGAAAAGCAGCTCGCCGGCGGCGGCATACAAATAACCGACGTCCACCATGACCGCGTACCGGGCCAGGATGGGGAGCGGTGCTGCGAATTCGGTCATCATCTCGACTCTAGGCCAGATCGTGCCGTGCGCGCGCCACATGCGCAACTTTCGCCGGCGCGCTGAGGCGGCTTAGCTGCGGTGTGTAGGCGGTCGTTTCCGCTAAAGCGGGATATTTCCGTGTTTCTTCGGCGGCAGGGTCTGCCGCTTGGTGCGCAGCGTCCGCAGCGCCCTGGTGATCGCCGGGCGGGTCTCGGCCGGGCGGATGACCGCATCCACATAGCCGCGTTCGGCCGCGATGTAGGGATTGTCCAAGGTGTCCGCATACGCTCGGATCTTCTCCTCGCGAACTTGCGCGGGATCCGAAGCGGTGCTGATCTCCCGGCGGTACAGGATGTTCACCGCGCCCTGCGCGCCCATGACCGCGATCTGCGCGGTCGGCCAGGCGAGGTTGATGTCGCCGCCGAGATGCTTGGAGCCCATCACGTCGTAGGCGCCGCCGTAGGCCTTCCTGGTGATCACCGTGACCTTCGGCACGGTGGCCTCGGCGTACGCGTAGATGAGCTTCGCGCCCCGTCGGATGATCCCTTGCCACTCCTGGCTGACACCCGGGAGAAATCCAGGCACATCAACAAATGTCAGGATAGGCACGTTAAAAGCATCACAAGTCCGGACAAAACGGGCGGCCTTCTCGGACGCGTCGATGTCCAGCGCGCCGGCGAAGTGCATCGGCTGGTTCGCCACCACGCCGACGCTCGACCCCTCGACGCGGCCGAAGCCGACCACGATGTTCGGCGCGAACCCGGCGTGGATCTCGAGGAACTCGCCGTCGTCGAGCACCCGGGTGATGACCTCGTGCATGTCGTACGGCTGGCTCGCGGAGTCCGGTATGACGGCGTCCAGCTCCTCGTCCTGAGCCGTGAGCTCGTCTGTGGTCTTGGCCTCGAACCGCGGCGGCTCCGTCAGGTTGTTGGACGGCAGGTAGGACAGCAGGTCCTTGGCGAAGTCGATGCAGTCCTGCTCGTCGGTCGCCTGGTAGTGCGCCACGCCGGACTTGGCGCCGTGGGTGTAGGCGCCGCCAAGCTCCTCGGCCGTGACGTCCTCGCCGGTCACCGTCTTGATCACGTCCGGGCCGGTGATGCACATGTAGCTGGTCCGCTCGACCATCAGCGTGAAGTCGGTGATCGCCGGCGAGTACACCGCGCCGCCCGCCGTCGGGCCCATGATCAGCGATAGCTGCGGGATCACGCCGCTGGCGTGCACGTTGCGCGTGAAGATCTCCGCGTACAGGCCGAGGGCGACCACGCCCTCCTGGATGCGGGCGCCGCCGCTGTCGTTGATGCCGATCACCGGGCAGCCGGTCTTCAGCGCGTGGTCCATGATCTTGACGATCTTCTCGCCGTAGACCTCGCCGAGGCTGCCGCCGAAAACCGTGAAGTCCTGGCTGAACACGCACACCGGGCGGCCGTCGATCGTGCCGTACCCGGTTACCACGCCGTCCCCGTACGGCCTGGTCTGCGCGATGCCGAAGTCGTGCGCCCGGTGCCGGGCAAGCTCGTCGAGTTCGGTGAAGCTCCCCGGGTCGAGCAGCAGCTCGATGCGCTCGCGGGCGGTGAGCTTGCCCCGCTGATGCTGCTTCTCGATGGCCGCGGCCGAGCCCGCGTGGATCGCCTCCTGGCGGCGGCGGTCAAGGTCGGCGATCTTGTCCGCGGTGGTGTGCGGGACGGGGGCTTGATCTGCCATGGCCCACAGAGTAGTACCGGCCGGGTGGAGTGATCGCGTCGAGCGGCCGCCCGGACCTGACTGGTCCATACCTTACGGAATACGCTCTAGGCGTGAACAGGGAAAAGGACCGGGATCAGCTGCCCAAGCCGATGCGGCGCGACGTCCGCCTGCTCGGCGACCTGCTCGGCGAGGTGATCAGGGACAGCGCAGGTCAGGAGCTGCTGGACGCCGTCGAGCAACTCCGCCACGCCGTCATCGAGGCGCGCAGACAGGACGACGACACGGCCGGTGACCAGATCGCCGGCCTGGTCTGTTCGTGGAGCCTGGAAAAAGCCGAGCAGGTCGCCCAGGCCTTCACGGTGTATTTCCACCTGGTCAACCTCGCCGAAGAGCACCAGCGCATCCGCATCCTCCGCGAGCGCGACTCGGGAGAGGAGCCGCTTCGCGAATCGCTCGCCGCCGCCGTGGCCGCCCTCCGGACCGCCGACCCGACAGCCGCACTGGAACCGGACCTCAGGGTGCACCTGGTGCTCACCGCGCACCCGACCGAGGCCCGGCGCCGAGCGGTCGTCGCCGCCCTCCGCCGGATCAGCGAACTGCTGCACGTCGTCGACGACAAGGAGCGCGGCGCGACCGAGCGCACCGAGGCGCAGCGCGCGCTGCGCGAGCAGATCGACCTGCTGTGGCGCACCGCGCAGCTGCGCGTCAAGGCGATGGACCCGATCGACGAGGTCCGTACCGTGATGACCGCGTTCGACGAGACGCTGTTCCGGGTGGTCCCCGCCGTGTACCGCGAACTCGACCGGGCCCTCCAGGGCTCGGACGCCGGCGCGAGCCCCACCCCGGTCCGGGCGTTCCTCAGGTTCGGCAGCTGGGTCGGCGCCGACCGGGACGGGAACCCGTTCGTGACCGCCCAGGTCACCAGGGAGACCGCGACGATCCAGGCGGACCACGCGCTCCGCGCGCTGGAGGCGGCCACCACCAGGATCGGCCGCGCGCTCACGCTCAGCGAGACGACCACGCCGCCGCCCAAGCAGCTGATCGCCGCCATCACCGAGGCCCGCGCCGCCCAGCCGGAGCTGGTCGAGGAGATCGCCGCCCGCGCGCCGCAGGAGCCGTACCGCACGTACCTGCTGTACGCCGCGGCCCGGCTCGCCGCCACCAGGACCCGCGACGCCGACCTGGCGTACAAGCAACCCGCCGAGTACATCGCCGACCTGCGGACGGTGCAGGACGCGCTCGCCCAGGCCGGCGCGGCGCGCCAGGCGCACGGCGAACTGCAGAACCTCATCTGGCAGGCCGAGACGTTCGGCTTCCACCTGGCCAGCCTCGAGGTGCGCCAGCACAGCGAGGTGCACGCCCGCGCCCTCGCCGAGCTGCGGGCCGGCGGCGCGACCTCCCCGCAGACCGACGAGGTCCTGGCCACCATCCGGGCGATCACCTGGATCCAGGACCGGTACGGCCCAGATGCCTGCCACCGGTACGTGGTCAGCTTCACCCGCTCCGCGGACGACATCGCCGCCGTCTACGAACTGGCCGCGCACGCCGGCGGCCGGGCGCCCCAGCTCGACGTCGTGCCGCTGTTCGAGAGCGCTCAGGACCTCGGCAACGCGCCCGACGTGCTCAGCGGCATGCTGCGCCTCGCCCCGGTCAGGGATCGCCTCGCCGCCAGCGGGCGCCGCCTGGAGGCGATGCTCGGCTACTCCGACTCGGCGAAGGAGCTCGGCCCGGCCAGCGCCACGTTGCGCCTGTACCAGGCGCAGGCCCGCCTCGCCGAATGGGCGCGCGACAACGACGTCCGGCTCACGCTGTTCCACGGCCGCGGCGGCGCGCTCGGCCGCGGCGGCGGCCCGGCCGGCCGCGCGGTGCTCGCCCAGGCGCCCGGCTCGGTCGCCGGCTCGTTCAAGGTCACCGAGCAGGGAGAGGTGATCTTCGCCCGCTACGGTCAGCCGGCCATCGCGATGCGCCACCTGGAACAGGTCAGTTCCGCGGTCCTCCTTGCCCCTCTTATTTCGGAACGTACGGTGGTGGCAGCCTCGGAGTACCGCGGCACGGCAGCACGCATAGACGACGCGGCGCGTGCCGCGTTCCGCGACCTGGTGGAGTCCGACGGGTTCGCGAGCTGGTTCGCGCGGATCAGCCCGCTGGGCGAGATCGGCGGCCTGCGGATCGGCTCCCGGCCGGCCAAGCGCGGGCTGGCGGGCGCGGACGCGCCCGACCTGGACCTGGCCGACTTGCGCGCGATCCCGTGGGTGTTCGCGTGGTCGCAGACCCGGCTGAACCTGCCCGGCTGGTACGGCTTGGGTAGCGGCCTGTCGGCGGTGGGTGACGCGGACCTGCTGCGCCGCGCGTACCGGGAGTGGCCGCTGTTCGGCGTGCTGATCGACAACGCGGCGATGAGCCTGGCCAAGACCGACCGCTCGATCGCGGCGCGGTACCTTGCGCTGGGCGGCAGGCCGGACCTGACCGCGCGGGTGCTCGCCGAATACGAGCTGACGCACCGCCTCGTGCTCGAGGTGACCCGCCACGACCGGCTGCTCGGCGACCGCCCGGTGCTGTCCCGCGCGGTGACGCTGCGAGATCCGTACGTGGACGCGCTGTCCTACCTTCAGTTGCGTGCGCTGGCGGCGCTGCGCGCACCGGGTGAGATCGAGGACCGTGAGCGCCTGGAGCGGTTGCTGCTGCTCACCGTGAACGGGGTCGCGGCGGGCCTGCAGAACACCGGCTAGCCCGCGTTCTGAAAATCCGAGCGTGCCCTTTTTCTCCCAGTTTGACGAGGTTTGGTGGGGTGGGTTCGCGGTTGCGACGGCGCTTTCAAGACACGGCCTAGGCCGCTGCGGCCCACGCGCCGCGCTGCCCGCCCCCGCCGCGTGCCCGCCCCCCGCCGCATGCCCGCCCCCGCCACTTGTCACGCGCCATGACGCACATGTCACGCATTCTTGCTGGACAAGCGGGACATTTCGGGCGCAAAACTGACCATTGCGCGTGACAAGACGGTCAGGGCGCGTGACAAGTGGTCCGGCGGGCCGGGCTTCGGGATCTCCGGCACGGCCCGCGGACTTGCCGCATGCGGCCGGATAGACCCGGATATTCCGGGCGGCATGCAGAGCAGAGCGTGCGGGGGCGGGCTGGTTTCCTGAGCCGACGGAGTCGTTAAGCTAACGGAGCATGACGCGCACTCACCGGCTTGAGCTCGACGACCAGACCCTGCGCGAATGGGACGCGGTGGTGCTCGACGCGGGTCCCGACGGGATCGTGCTGGACAAGTCGGCGTTCTACCCCGGCGGCGGCGGCCAGCCGCCGGACCACGGCGTGCTGCTGTGGGGCGGCGTCCAGACCCGGATCGCCGGCGTGCGCAAGGGCGACGACCTGTACCTGCTCCCGTCGGACGGCGACCCGCTGCCCCCGGTCGGCACGGCGGTGCGCGGCGCGGTCGAAGACGAGCGCCGCACCGCGCTGATGCGCACGCACTCCGGCCTGCACATCCTGTGCGGCGTCGTGTTCCGCGACTACGGCGCGCTGGTCACCGGCGGGAACATGGAACCGCTGACCGCGCGGATGGACTTCAACCTCCCCGAGTTGCCCGACGGCTTCCGCGACGCGGTGGAGACCGCGATCAACGCCGAGGTCGCCGCCGACCGCCGGATCGACGTCCGGGTGCTGCCCAGGGACGAGGCGTTCGCCCTGCCGGACATCATCCGCACCGCCACGAACCTGGTCCCGCCGGAGGTCAAGGACGTGCGCGTGGTCGACATCGTGGGCCTGGACCAGCAGGCGGACGGCGGCACCCATGTAGCGTCCACCGCGCAGGTCGGCCGGCTGGCGATCACCAAGATCGAGAACAAGGGCAAGGGCTTCCGCCGGATCCGCCTCGCGCTCCCCGACTGAGCCGGTGACCGCCAGCTGGAGTCCGCGTTATCGCTGGCCCGTAAATGCCTTGATGGTTACTTCTTAGCGGCGTCCTTGACCTTCTCGCCGGCCTGCTTCAGGTTTCCCTTCGCCTGCTCGGCCTTGCCCTTGCCCTCGAGCACCGGGTCGCCCGCGGCCTTGCCTGCCGCCTTCTTCGTCTTGCCCTTGGCGGCCTTGGCCTTGTCCTTCGCCTTGCCTGAAGCGCTCACAGCCGCTCCCTTCTCATACGTGGATCTTGATCGTCATCACCCACTGCCCGCGAGGGATCGTTTCTAACATCGGAGCCAACTGTCAGCCGGGCGCACGGTTCCGCCGGGGGCTAGCGTGCATCATTTGGCTGACGATGCGCCAGCGCACCGGCTGCCCTTCACTCACGTGGATCCGCTGCCAGCAGGCGCCTGCGAGCGCGGCCCGGCAGCGTCGATCGCTTCGGCCGAGCCACGCGTACCGCGGGAACGCAACAGCAACAGCTACATAACGCGGGCTTGGTCCCTGCGGCCGGCGCGCGGTTCAGGGCGAGGCCGAGGGCGAGGCAGGCGAACGGCACCGCGGACAGCGCGTACCGGTAGTCGAGTTCGTGCGCGGCGATCGGCAGCACCAGGTTCACGATCCCGACACCCCAGGCCAGCGCCGCGTAGACACCCCAGCCGCGCCAGCGCGCGATCAGCCAGCCGAGCCCGGCGAGGAACACCGCCAGGAACAGCCAGCCGGGGAACCAGACCGGCATCTGATACCAGAACATCAGGTATGCCCACGGCTGGTGCACGTGGGTGTTCTGCGTGGTGTGCGCGTACGCCTTCTCGTCGTGGATCATGTACGGCGCGAGCGTGGTGACGTGCGGGGCGACGGTGAAGTGGTCGGCCAGGTAGTCTGTCGGCCGGTCGGATGCCAGGAACGTCAGCATCACCTCCCTGCCGACCGTCTTGAGGTAATCGAGCGGCTGGGCCAGGATCGCGCGCTCGGCGAACCGCGTCGCCAGTTTGTTGTTGTAGGCGTTCACACCCGGGTGGGCGTCCTGCCGGTACCAGGCGCCCGCATCCCACAGGTAGGCGGCGGGGCTGCGCTCCGCCACCACCCAGTCCGGGGACCAGGGCGGCGCCGGGGCGCCCTGAGCTGTGGCGTAGCCCGGCTGGTTCTCCGGGCACAGCGGTCGCAGGTCGGCGGGCGGTTTGATGATCGAGCAGTTCGCGAACGACATCGTGCGGGACCAGAGGAACAGGCCGCTGCTGTTGGTGATGTTGAACGTGCCGTACACCGCGTGGAACCACGTCATGTAACCGAGCAGCGGCACCACGAACGCGGCCAGGCAGGCGGTCACGACGCGCCAGCCGACGCGCCGGATCAGCAGGAAGGCGAGGACCACCACGATCACCGGCGCGCCGTTGCCGCGGATCACCGAGGCGTAGGAGATCAGCAGGCCGACGACGACCGCTTCCCAGATCGCCAGCGCGGGCCGGACGATCAGAATCGCCACCGCGATCATCAGCACGAGCGTGAACAGCGTGTCCGGCAGGATCGACGACTCCAGCCAGATCTGCCGGGCGTCGAACAGAGTGGGCACCGCTGCCAGCGTGGCGCCCCAGGCAGGCAGCCCGCGGGTGCGCAGCACCGCGTAGACGATCGCGCCCAGCGCGATGCCCATGATGTGCTGAAGGGTGGTGACCAGCAGCAGGCTGTGGAACGGCTCCAGGATGCGCAGCAGCATGGGGTACCCGGCCGGGCGCAGCTGCCCGAGTTTGAAGCTGGTGCCTTCCTGCATGTAGGTGAACGAGTCCTGGATGAACAGGGCGGGCTTGAACCCCATGCTGGCGATGAACCGGGGGACGATCGAGACCAGGGCCGCGATGGTGATCAGCCGGTGATTGCGCCACAGCGAGGCGGGTGACAGGCTCGCGGCAACGGCGCGCACCCGAGATCCCGCCGCGCCCAGGTCCCAGGCCGACGGCAGCCGCGGCGGCCATAGCCGGAATCCCTGTCCCTGGCCCGGCTCTGCGTCACCTCTGGCGCCCTGCTGATTGGTCTGCAGACCCGTCAACGATCCACCTCCTTCCGGCCCTGTCGTGGTCAGCCTGGCACCTGCACAATAATGGCTCTCGATGGACGCTGACGACCTAACACCAGACGGGGCCACTCGTGTCGCCCGCAAGCCCCTGGATCTCGGACTCGTTCCCAGGGACGGCATGTGGCGCGACATCGAGTGCGTGGAGCGAACCGGGTCGACCAACACGAACCTGGTGGGCCGTGCCAGCCGGGGCGCGCCCGAGGGCATGGTGCTGGTCGCCGAGGAGCAGAGCCGCGGCCGCGGCCGGATGGGCCGCGACTGGGTCGCGCCAGCGCGGGCCGCGCTCACGTTCTCGTTCCTGGTCCGGCCGGCCGCGGTCCCGGTACCCAGGCAGGGCTGGCTGCCACTGATGGCGGGGGTCGCGGTGGCCGCCGCGCTCGGCGGCGTGATCTCCGCGGACGTAACGCTGAAATGGCCGAACGACGTGATGGCCGGCGGCGGGAAACTGGCAGGCATCCTCGCCGAGGCCACCGGGGACGCGGTCGTCATCGGCATCGGCCTCAACGTGTCCACCGAGCGGGACGAACTGCCGCCGCTGGGTCCCGGCGGCCTGCCGGGTACCTCGCTGCGCCTGCTCGGCGCGCGTCAGCTTGATCGCGAGCCGCTGCTCACCGGGATCCTGCTCGCGTTCGAGCGCCGGTACGTGGCGTGGCGGAAGGCCAAGGGCAATCCGGCCGGGATACGCGCCGAATACAAGTCCATGTGCGGTACCCTCGGCCGCCAGGTCCAGGTGGAGCGGCCCGGCGGTCAGGTGTTGTCCGGCGACGCGGTCGATGTGGACTCGGACGGCAAGCTGGTCGTGCTGACGTCACCGGCGGGCGCGGTGCGGATGGGCCGTGCCGTGGTCGCGGTCGCGGCCGGCGACGTGGTGCACATTCGCTTAGCGTCGCCGAACGCGAGGGCCGCGGCCAGGCCGGCGGCGGGCACCGCGGGCACCAGATAGCGCAGGTCGAAGTCGGCGATCAGCGGCGGCACGAGCAGGATCGTCAACGCGAAGGCCCAGGCCAGCCCGGCCCCGCCGGTGCGTCTCCGAACGATCATGGTCGCCAGCCCGCCGAGCAGGATCAGGCCGAGGAGCGTGCCGCGAAGGTAAATCCAGTTCTGGTAGCTCACCAGCCACCGGGCGAGCGGCTGGGAAACCCCGGTGGGTGACGGGCTGCCCGCGTAGCGAGCCTGGTCGCTCGCCACCGTGCCGCCGCCGGGTGTGCGCATGCTGGCCGGCACCCAGGCGGTCGCGGCGTCGGCGAACTGGTACCGGTCCACGATGCCGGCGTCCGGATGAACCGGGCGGTCCCAGTAGAAGCTCAGCCAGAAGTCGTGCGCGGCGGCGCTGAGGTAGCCGTCCGGCTGAGCCTCGATCGCGCGCAGCGCGAAGTTCCGCGCGAGTGAGTCGGTCCGCGCGGCGAACCGCCCGCCGGGCATCGCCAGCAGCGGCGAATCGCCGTTCCAGATGTAGAGCGAGGAGGCGATCCGGGGGCCCTGTGGCGGGCAGAGTCGCTGCTCGCCGGCTGGCGGCTTGATGATCGCGCAATCCGCGAACGACATGGTGCGCGACCAGAGGAACACGCCGTCGCTCCGGGTCAGGCTGAACTGGCCCTCGTGCGCGTCGAACCACCCGGCGTAACCGAGCACCGGCACCACCCCGCACACCAGCGCCGCCCCGGCGGCGGCCCACCTCGCCCGCCCGCCTCGCACAGTCAGGAACACCAAGAGGACCAGCAGCAGTGCGAGCCCCACCGGCCACAGGATCGCGCTCAGCCCCAGCGCAAGGGCCGCCACAGCGGCAGGGACGAGCCGGCGCTCGCCAGGCACGCGAAGCAGGAGATAGAGCGCGAGAATGACCAGGAACGCGAACGGGATGTCGGGGAGCATGTCCTGCTCGAGCTGGAGCTGGTAGGCGTCGAAGAACACCGGCAGCGTGGCCAGCGTCGCCGCCCACGCCGGGAGGCCGTACCGGCGGGCCAGCAGGTAGCTGAGCACGCCCATGGCCACGCCCATGGCGTGCTGCACGGCGGCGACCACCACGAAGCTGTGCAGCGGCCGGAGCGCCCACAGCCCGAACCCGTAACCCCCGACCCGGCTCGGGTCCGGGATCAGCCTGAGCCCGGTGGACAGGTACGAAGCCGAGTCTCCGCCGAACCACATGACCGGCCGGAACGCGACCATGACCAGTACCCGGATCGCGACGGCTCCGGCCAGCGCGATCCCGAACAGCCAGTGCCGCCGCACCCACCCGGCTATCCGTACGCGTTCCACCTGCGGAAGTCTAAGCCAGCCCAGCGCCCCGCCCCCCAGCGTGCCGATTACGCAGTTGAGCCCACTAGAGCGTGTCTGTGCGCACCGGGGCGCCCGCGAAGCCTGACATTATTGCGGTATGGGTCATGATGATTCGTTCGCCGACGACGAGCGAACCGTCCTGCTGTTGCATCCGCACTGGAAGACGCTGGTCCGGCCGATGCTGGTGGCGGTCGTCGTGGTGATCGCCGCGCTGGTCGCCATCGTGGTGATCCCGGCGTCCAGGTACGCCGCCGTGGAGCGGCTCGCGATAGGCGGCGCGGCGCTGCTCGCGCTCATGCTGTGGCTGATGGCGCCGGTGCTGCGCTGGCGCACCACGACATACGAGCTGACCTCGCGGCGGCTGCGGATGCGCACCGGCATCGTCGCCAGGCACGGCCGGGACATCCCGCTGGCCAGGATCAACGACGTTTCGTTCGACAAGGGCCTGCTGGACCGGGCACTGGGCTGCGGCAAGCTGGTGGTCGAGTCGGCGGGGGAGCACGGCCAGATCGTGCTGACCGAGATCCCGCACGTGGAATCCGTGCATACCACGCTGTTCCGGCTGGTCGAGGACGAGCAGCAGCGACTGGAGCGCCAGCAGCGATACCAGCCCTGATGCGGGCCCCCCGGATATGCTCTGCCGATGGACGGCATCACGGTGACACGGCATGCGGTGACGGGCTCCGACGCCGCGGTGGTCGCGGAGATCATGCTGGACCGGCCGCCGGTGAACGCGATCAGCACCGGGCTGGCGCTGTCGCTCACCGAACTGTGCGGTGAACTGGCGGCGGAGCCGTCGGTGCGCGCAGTGGTGGTCAGCGGCGCGCCGGGCAGCCGGGCGTTCTGCGCCGGTGCCGACCTGAAGGAGCGCGCCGCGATGAGCGACGCGGAGATCGGTGCGCAGCGGCCGGTGATCCGCGGCGTGTTCGGCGCCGTGCTTGGCCTGCCGCAGCCCGTTGTGGCGGCGGTGCATGGGTTCGCGCTCGGCGGCGGCTGCGAGCTGGCGCTGTCCTGCGACCTGATCGTGGCGGACGAGACGGCGGTGTTCGGGCTGACCGAGGTGACCGTCGGGCTGGTGCCCGGCGGCGGTGGCACCCAGTTGCTGCTCCGCCGGCTAGGCGCCGGGCGGGCCGCGGACCTGGTGCTGACGGGACGGCACGTGGCCATCGACGAGGCCTGGCGGCTCGGCCTGGTGGACCGGCGGGTCGGCGGCGGCACGGTACGGGAGGCCGCGCTGGAGCTGGCGCGGCTGGTCGCGGGGAACTCGCCGGTGGCGGTCAAGGCCGCCAAGCGGGCGATCCGCAACGGGTGGGGCGCGGGCCTGGCCGCCGCAATGGACATCGAGGATGCCGCATGGCGGACCGCCGCGATGTCGGCAGACCGCCGGGAGGGAATCGCGGCGTTTGCGGAAAAGCGCCCCCCGGCGTGGCCGGGTGAGTGAAGCCTTACGCTGAATGCGTGGAGTTGCCGGAAAGAATCTCGCTGCGCGAGGTGGGGCCACGTGACGGGCTCCAGAACGAGGACCCGGTGCCGCTCGACGCGAAGGTCGCGCTGCTGGACCGCCTGTCCGGGACCGGGGTAGAGCGGATAGAAGCAGTGTCTTTCGTTAGGCCTGATGCGATTCCGCAGATGGCGGACGCGGACGAGGTGTGGCGGCGGGCTGCCAAGGCCCCGGGTGTCCGCTACTCGGCCCTGGTGCCCAACCTGCGCGGTGCGGTGCGAGCGCTGGACGCCGGGTTCACCGAACTGGAGGCCGTCGTCTCCGCGTCCGAGACGCACAACCGCAAGAACGTGAACCGGTCGACCGGCCAGTCGCTCGACGAGATAGCCGAGATCATCGCGCTGGCCCACGACCGCGGCGCGACGCTCCAGGTGATCGTGTCCACGGCCTGGGGCTGCCCGTACGAGGGGGACGTGCCGGTGGCGCGCACGGTGGCCGTGGCGAGCCGGGCGGTCGCGGACGGCGCGGACTCCAGTTCGTTCGGCGATACGACCGGGATGGCGACGCCCTCCCGGGTGCGCGCGCTGGTCGGCGCGTTCCACGACGCCAACCCGGAGCAGAGCCTCAACCTGCACTTCCACAACACCAGGGGAACCGGCCTGGCCAACGTGCTGGCCGCCCTTGAGCTGGGCGTAGCGGACTTCGACGCCTCGGTCGGCGGGCTCGGCGGCTGCCCGTACGCACCGGGGGCGACCGGCAACATCGCCACCGAGGAACTCGTCCACATGGTGGAAGACATGGGCGTGTCCACCGGAGTAGACCTGGACGCGATGATCGACGCGGCCGCCGAGGCGGAACGCATCGTCGGCCGCGTGCTGCCCTCCCAGGTGCTCCGAGCCGGGCCAAGGTCGCGGACAATTCCGGTATGACGGACTACGGGAAGATACGTGCTTCGATAGAGCGCGGCGGCGCGGCCCGGTACCACGAGGCCGCCGCCGCCAAAGGCAAGCTGTTCGCCAGGGAGCGGATCGCCCTGCTGACCGACGACGGCACCTTCACCGAGGACGGCCGGTTCGCCAACGCCCTGGCGGACGGGCTGCCCGCCGACGGCGTGGTCACCGGGACCGCGCTGGTCGACGGCCGGCCCGTCGCGGTCATGGCCAACGACTCCACCGTCAAGGCCGGCTCCTGGGGCGCGCGCACCGTGGAGAAGATCATCCGGATCATCGAGAAGGCGTACGACTCCGCCCTGCCGATGATCTACCTGGTGGACTCGGCGGGTGCCCGGATAACCGACCAGGTGGAGATGTTTCCCGGTCGGCGGGGCGCGGGCCGGATCTTCCGGACCCAGATCGCGGCCTCCGGCTCGATCCCTCAGGTGTGCGCGCTGTTCGGGCCGTCCGCGGCGGGCGGCGCCTACATCCCTGCGTTCTGCGACTTCACCGCGATGGTGGACGGGAACGCGTCGATGTACCTGGGCAGTCCGCGGATGGTCGAGATGGTGGTCAGCGAGAAGACAACGCTGGAGGAGATGGGCGGCGCCAAGCTGCACTGCACGGTCTCGGGCAGCGGGCACTACCTGGCCAAGGACGAGCCCGACGCGATCGGCGCGGTACGCCGGTACCTGTCGTACCTGCCGGGGAACTGGGAGCAGCCACCGCCCGCGGCCGAGCCGAAGCCGGCCGGGCCGGGCGACCTCCGGGCGCTGGTGCCTGACAGCGAGCGCCAGGCGTTCGACATGCGGCGCTACGTGCGGGCCCTGACCGACGAGGACTCGTTCTTCGAGATCCATGCGCTGTGGGCAAGGGAGGTGGTGACCGGGTTCGCCCGGCTGGACGGCCAGGTGATCGGCGTCGTCGGCAACAACCCGCTGCACAAGGGCGGCGTGCTGTTCGTCGACTCGGCGGACAAGGCGGCCAGGTTCATCCAGGTGTGCGACGCGTTCAACATCCCGCTGCTGTTCCTGGCCGACGTGCCGGGGTTCATGGTCGGCACCGCGGTGGAGCGGCAGGGCATCATCAGGCACGGCGCGAAGATGATCGCCGCGATGTCCGACGCGACCGTGCCGAAGATCTGCGTGGTGGTGCGCAAGGCCTACGGCGCCGGGCTGTACGCGATGGCGGGCCCTGGATTCGAGCCGGACGCCACGCTGGCGCTGCCGACCGCCAAGATCGCGGTGATGGGCGCGGAGGCCGCGATCAACGCGGTGTACGCGAACAAGCTCGACAAGATCGAGGACCCGGCGGCCAGGCAGGCCGAGATCAAGCGGTTGCGGGCGGAGTACGAGGAGGACATCGACATCCTCCGGCTGGCCGCCGAACTGGTGGTGGACGACATCGTCGAGCCCGAGGACCTCCGTACCGAGCTTATTCGGCGGTTCGCCGTTGCCCAAGGCAAGGACCGCCGTCCGCCACGCCGTCGTCATGGGATCAGCCCCGCCTGAGTTTTACCGTGGCTTTACTATTGAGCTATGACCCGCGTGCTGCTCGCCGAGGACGACCTGTCCATCTCGGAACCGCTGTCTCGCGCGCTGCGCCGGGAGGGCTACGACGTCGAGGTGACCGCCGACGGGCCCAGCACGCTGGACCGGGCGCTGGGTGTGGGCGCCGACCTGATCCTGCTTGACATCGGGCTGCCTGAGCTCGACGGCCTGGAGGTCTGCCGCCGGGTGCGGGCCGAGGGGCACGCCGTGCCGGTGCTGATCCTTACCGCCCGCGCGGACGAGGTGGACACGGTGGTCGGCCTGGACGCCGGCGCCGATGATTACGTGACCAAGCCGTTCCGGCTCGCCGAGTTGCTGGCGAGGGTGCGCGCCCTGCTGCGCCGTGGCACGAGCGAGGGATCGGCGGTACGCGGCATCCGGATCGACCTGGACGCCCGGCGTGCCTGGCATGGCGACACCGAGCTGGACCTGACCACCAAGGAGTTCGACCTGCTGTGGCTGCTGCTGCGGGACGCCGGCAAGGTCGTCACCCGGGAGCAGATCATGAGTGAGGTCTGGGACGCCAAGTGGTGGACCTCGACCAAGACGCTGGACATGCACATTTCCTGGCTGCGGCGCAAACTCGGCGACGACGCGCACAACCCGCGCTACATCACGACGATCCGCGGCGTGGGATTCCGGTTCGAACGCGGCGACTGAGCTACCGTGCGCAGACGACTGTGGCTCGCGATCGTCGCGGTGGCGGCGCTGGCGGTGGCGGCCCTCGCGATTCCCGCGCTGCTGCTGGCGGGCCGGCCCGACGACGTGGGTGCGGCGGCCACGATCTGGACGATCGTCGCGGTGACGCTGGTGCTGGCGGTCTGGGCCGGCTGGCTGCTGGCCAGGTGGCTGGCCAGGCCGGTGGAGGAACTGGCGGAGGCGGCCGCCCGGCTCGGCGCCGGTGACCCGCGCCCGCTCGGCCGCCGCTATGGCGCCGTCGACCTGGACCAGGTGGCCGACGGGCTGGACAGCTCCGCCCGGCGGCTGAGCAGCCTGCTGGCCGCGGACCGCGAGCTGACCGTGGACGCCTCGCACCAGCTGCGGACCCCGCTGACCGCACTGTCGATGCGGCTGGAGGAGATGATCGCCGCCGCCGACGACCCCGACGTGGTCCGGGAGGAGGGAAGCGCGGCGCTGGCGCAGGCGGAGCGGCTCGCCGACGTCGTGAGCCAGTTGCTCAGCCCCGCGCGGCGGGCACCGTCATCCGCGCTGACAGGTATCGACGAGGTGGTGCGGCAGCAGGTGGTGGAGTGGGAACCGGCGTTCCGCCGGGCCAGGCGAAGGCTGGTGCTGATCGGCGTCCGCGGCCTGCACGCGTACTTCACGCCCGGCGGCCTCGCCCAGGTCATCGCGACGCTCCTGGACAATGCCCTGATGCACGGCGGCGGCACGGTCACCATCCAGACGTCGCAGAGCGCCCGCTCGGTCGTGATCGAGGTCCGCGACGAAGGCAAGGGCGTGCCGCCGGACCTGGTGTCCCGAATTTTCGAGCGGAGCGTCAGCGGCCGCCCCGAAGGCACGGGCCTCGGCCTGGCCCTGGCGCGCACCATGGCCGCCGCCGACGGCGGCCGGGTCGTCCTCGTCAAGGCCAAGCCAGCCACGTTCGCGGTCTTCCTCCCGCGCAACGTGCCGCGGACCGCCACCCAGCCCGTCCGCGGCCCCGCCTGACCGGATTGCCGGCACCTACGGGTATGTACCTCCTCCTGGCCGCGGCCCTCATCGCCGCCGCGTTCGTCGCGTCCCCACCCAGTCACACGCGCAACTCCCTTTACGCTACATGTGTCTTCTTACCCGAACGTCGACCGCATACCGGGGCAAATTGGGCCGCGCAGCCCTCCGAACGGGTAAAAAGACAACCGTATCGCTACATGTGTAGCGTCAGGTTGGGGGCGCTATGTGTGGGGAAGTGGGCTGGCTCTGCGTGAGTAGCGGGACCAGCGAGGCGAAGCGTACTGCTGGGGTGCTGGGGTGCTGGGTGCTGGGTGCTGGGGTGCTGGGTGCTGGGGTGCTGGGTGCGTCATCGCGTCGCCGCACGCTCACCGCACGCTCACCGCTCGCGCTGCCGCTCGCGCTCACCGCTCGCGCTGCCTCTCGCGCCGCCGGGGAGCGCGGCAGCCCGCGTGGGGCCACCCGGCCGTCATTGCCTGATTTGCGCGCTATGTGAGCTAGTTGCGGTCAGCTTCGATGTTTGTCAACGCGAGAACTCTGCTCGCCTGCCCGTTAAGCTCCGCAGCAACACTGGTTGCGCGCAGCGCAAGCAACAGAGTCCCGCCCGAAATGAGATGGCGGCTGGCCTAGAAGGGCTCGGGGTCGAGCTGCTCCTGCGGTGGGCCCCAGCGCTGCGGGCGTGCCTGCGCCGGGTACGAGCGGGCTCCGTTGTACGCCGGCCCGCCGTTGTACGCCGGCCCGGCGTTGAATACGGGTGCGCCAGGGGGGTACGCGGGGAGGGCACCCGGGCGCGGCGGGGCCGCGTGGCGGGCGGGCACGGCGCTGGGGTGCCGCGGACCACCTGGGCGGGTGCCGCCTGCGTGGCGGGCCGCGTGACGTCCGCCACCGGGCCCAGCGGCCCCGCCAGGGCCGACGCCGGCCCCGGCCATGGCGGGAACGCGGGCCGGCATCGGCGCCTCGGCGGGCTCGCTGGCCAGGAACACCCACTTCTTGTAGGCGAAGTACCGGAAGATCGTGCCGAACCCGGTGCCGGCCAAGCTGGCCCCGTTGTACGCCAGGGTGCTCTTCATGTCGAGCCCGTAGCTGGTGAACGCGATGACCGCTTCGGCGATGAGCAGGCCGACGACGTTCAGGGCGGCGAACAGGACAGTCTCGCGGAGCACGTGCTGGTTGACCCGGTGCCGGAAGGTCCAGAACCTGCTGCCCAGGTACGTGACGACCGTGGCGGCCGAGATCGACAGGCCCTTGGCCACCATGGGCCCGATGCCCATCGCGCCGTGCAGGTAGGCCGCGCCACCGAGGTCGATAACCGCTCCGATGCCCCCGACGATGCCGAACTTCGCCAGTTCAGGGATCAGCGCGGCGACCCGCCGGTGCAAGCCAGCGATCATCGGCATGAGTAAAAGTCCTCCTCAGCACGGAAGTCCCCCGGGCCTAGACATGCTACCGGCCGGATTCAGGTGCCACGTGAATCTTTCCCGATACGTAACCCAAGCGTGCCGCCGTGCCCCGGGTGTCATAGGGTACCGGTCGTGATCGATTCCGCCCCCCAGGTAGGCATGGTAGGCGGCGGCCAGCTCGCGAGGATGACCTGCCAGGCGGCCATCGCCCTCGGTGTCGGTTTCCGCGTCCTGGCGGACTCGGCGACGGACAGCGCGGCCCAGGTCTGGGCGTCCACGCGTATCGGCGACTACCGCTCCCTGGACGACCTCACCGCGTTCGCCGCTGGGTGTGACGTGCTGACCTTCGATCATGAGCATGTCCCAGGCGAGCATCTGCTGGCCCTTGAAAAGGGCGGAGTGGCGGTCCGCCCAGGACCGGCCGCGCTGCGGCTTACTCAGGACAAGCTCGCGATGCGCGAGCAGCTCACGGCCCTCGGCATTGACTGCCCGCGGTACGCTCCGGTGCGGGACATGACGGAGCTCGGCGAGTTCACCGGCGGGGCCTGGCCGGTGGTGCTCAAGGCGGTCAGCGGCGGCTACGACGGCAAGGGCGTCTGGGTATGCCGGTCGGCCGGTGAGGCCGCCGCGGTGTTCGGTCACGGGCTGTCCCTGATGGCCGAGGAGTACGTGGCCTTCGAGCGTGAGCTGGCGGTGCTGGCGGCCCGGTCGCCGCACAAGCAGGGCGCCGTGTACCCGGTGGTGCAGACCGTGCAGACCGACGGGATCTGCCGTGAGGTGATCGCCCCGGCGCCGGGCCTGGCGCCACGCCTGGCCGCGCAGGCCCAGGCGCTGGCGCTGCGGATCGCCGCCGAGCTGGACGTGACGGGCTTGGTTGCCGTCGAGCTGTTCCAGACCGCTGGCGGGCTGCTGGTCAACGAGCTCGCCATGCGTCCGCACAACTGCGGGCACTGGACGATCGACGGGGCCACGACCTCGCAGTTCGAGCAGCACCTGCGGGCGGTGCTCGACCTCCCGCTGGGCTCGCCCGCGCTATCCGCGCCGGTCACCGTCATGGTCAACGTGCTGGGAGGGGACGGTGGTGACGTCTACGACCGGTACATCCACGTGATGGCCGCCGACCCGGGCGTGAAGGTGCACATGTACGGCAAGGAACCCCGCCCCGGCCGCAAGATCGGTCACGTCACGGTGAGCGGTGACGACCCGGAGGCGCTGCGGGACCGCGCCCGGCGGGCGGCCAGCTACCTGCGCTGGGGAACCGAGGACGGAGAATGAGCAACGCCTTGGTCGGGGTCGTCATGGGCAGCGACTCGGACTGGCCGGTGATGCGGGCCGCGGCTGAGGCACTCGATGAGTTCGGCGTGCCGTATGAAGCCGACGTCGTCTCCGCCCACCGGATGCCAACTGACATGATCGAGTACGGCTCCTCCGCCGAGGAACGCGGTCTGCGGGTGATCATCGCCGGCGCGGGCGGCGCCGCTCATCTGCCCGGCATGCTCGCATCGGTCACGCCGCTGCCGGTGATCGGCGTGCCGGTGCCGCTGGCCAACCTGAGCGGGCTGGACTCGCTGCTGTCCATCGTCCAGATGCCGGCCGGCATCCCGGTGGCGACCGTCGCCGTCGGCGGCGCCCGCAACGCCGGGCTGCTCGCGGTGCGCATCCTCGCTGCGGGGGATTCCGCGGCAGCGGCCGCGCTGCGCGAAGCGCTGACCGCGTTCGCCGCACGGCTGGCCGACCAGGCCCGCGCCAAGGGCGCGGCCCTTCGGGCCCGCCGCGAGTAGCCGCCCGTGCTGTACCACGGGGGTGTGGTACGGTCTCGTCATGACCCGTGAGGAAGCCATCGACCGGCTCAACGAACTCCTCGACAGCACGGACGCGGCGACGGTGAATACGTCGATGCGGTTGCCGCACGCACTCCGCGACGCCGCCGCTCTAGCGGTGCAGGAGTTCGGAGTGGCGCCGTCCACCACGGTCATGACGGCTAACGCACTCCGGTCGATGCTTGAGGCCGTCGCCATGCAGGCCGTGCTCGATCTGCACTATACGGAGTATCCCGAGACGCGGCCGAGCCTCGCGGACCTCGCGGTGGCGGCTGCCGAGCTGGATGAGCACCCGCTGGCCAGCCAGCCTGACGTGATCCGCCGGTACGCCAGGGAGATCGTCGAGCGGCATCCCAATGCCAGCCCCGAGGACGTGCTGCTGTGGGCGGACGCGCGTAGGTACCGGGAAGCTCGGCAAGCCAAGGAGGCGGCTTGAAGCAGCTGATCCTGCTGGACAGTGAGGCCGTTAACGCGCTCGCGCATCGGTCCCATCCGAAGCACGCGAAGG
>Ga0070714_100000406_pt1 | contig 31693 bp, 17 predicted proteins | sample LARL83metaG_FD_65450 | JGI IMG/M metagenome (GOLD analysis project Ga0070714, IMG submission 65450) | Corn, switchgrass and miscanthus rhizosphere microbial communities from Kellogg Biological Station, Michigan, USA - LAR L8-3 metaG | ecosystem: Host-associated > Plants > Roots > Rhizosphere ... | reverse complement strand
TAGGGCGGCCAGGGCGCGGCCTTGCTCAATGTGCAGCTCGACGAAAGCGTCAACGCTGGCAAGCAGGTCCGGATCAGGCCCGATGCGCCCGGGGTCGAGGCCGGCCGCGGCCATGGCCGCGCCATACGTCACACCCTCGTCGTCCGTCAGCGCAAGGGCTCGACCAGGGTCGACCGCACCGGTCAGCAGCTTGCTGCCAAGACAGGCCAGCCCGAAGCGAGCGCCTTCCTCTTCAACGAACACGGTCACGGCAATCGGCCGCCTTGGCGTAACACCCCGGGCTCGAAGCAGGTCGACCGCGGCCAGCCCAGAAACCACGCCCAACGGCCCGTCGAAGGCGCCACCGTCGGGCACCGAGTCGAGATGGCTCCCCGTGACGATCGCGCCAAGTCGAGGGGCCGCGTGAGTGTCGCCGCCCCTCGAGACGTCCCACCAAGCCCAGAGGTTCCCGTTACGGTCGGTCTCGACGGAAAGCCCTCGGGATGTTGCGCTTTCGATGAACCACGTGCGCAACAAGGTATCGACCGAAGTCCAGGTATAGCGCCGATAACCCGATGTCGTTCTGCCGATGGGTTCTAGGTCTTTCCAGAGCTGCGCGAAGGTCACTGCTCTGCCATTGGCACGCGGACGCCGCGTTGCGTCGCGACGGCAGACGCCTTCTCGTAGCCGGCGTCGACGTGGCGCAGGACGCCCATGCCGGGGTCGTTGGTGAGGACGCGCTCCAGTTTCTGCCCGGCCAGTTCGGTGCCGTCGGCGACGCATACCTGGCCGGCGTGGATGGACCGGCCGATGCCGACGCCGCCGCCGTGGTGGATGGACACCCAGGTCGCTCCGGACGACGTGTTGACCAGGGCGTTCAGCAGCGGCCAGTCGGCGATCGCGTCGGAGCCGTCGGCCATCCCCTCGGTCTCGCGGTACGGGGAGGCGACCGAGCCGCAGTCCAGGTGGTCGCGGCCGAGCACGATCGGGGCCGCTACGTCGCCGTTGGCGACAAGCTCGTTGAAGCGAAGCCCGGCCAGGTGCCGCTCGCCGTAGCCGAGCCAGCAGATCCGGGCCGGCAGGCCCTGGAAGTGCACCTTCTCGCCGGCCATGCTGATCCACCTGGCGAGCGGCTCGTTTTCCGGGAACAGGTCGAGGATGGCCTGGTCGGTCCTGGCGATGTCCGCGGGGTCGCCGGACAGCGCGGCCCACCGGAACGGGCCCTTGCCCTCGCAGAACAGCGGCCGGATGTAGGCCGGCACGAAGCCGGGGAATTCGAACGCCCGGGTATAGCCAGCCAGCTCGGCCTCGCCGCGGATCGAGTTGCCGTAGTCGAACACCTCGGCGCCGGCGTCGAGGAAGCCGACCATGGCCTCGACGTGCCTGGCCATCGACTCGCGGGCGCGGCGGGTGAAGCCCGCTGGGTCTTCGGCGCGGAGGGCGGCCATGTCCTCGAACGCGACGCCGCTGGGCAGGTAGCTGAGCGGATCGTGCGCCGAGGTCTGGTCGGTCACGATGTCGATCGGCGCGCCGCGGGCCAGGAACTCCGGCACCAGGTCGGCGGCGTTGCCGAGCAGGCCGATGGACCGCGGCATGCCGATGTCGCGAGCGTCGACTGCTGCGCGGATGGCGTGGTCGATGCCGGTCGCCTGGTCGTCGAGGTAGCCGTGCTCGATGCGCCGGGTGATGCTGGCCTGGTCGCAGTCGATGCAGATCACCACGCCGCCGTTCATCGTGACGGCGAGCGGCTGGGCGCCGCCCATGCCGCCGAGGCCCGCGGTCAGCGTGATCGTCCCGGCCAGCGTGCCGCCGAACCGCTTGTTCGCGATCGCGGCGAACGTCTCGTAGGTGCCCTGGAGGATGCCCTGGGTGCCGATGTAGATCCAGGAGCCGGCTGTCATCTGGCCGTACATGGTGAGGCCAAGCTGCTCGAGCCGCCGGAATTCGTCCCAGGTGGCCCACTGCGGGACCAGGTTCGAGTTGGCGATCAGCACGCGGGGCGCCCACTCGTGGGTGCTGAGTATGCCCACCGGCTTGCCGGACTGAACCAGCAGCGTCTCGTCCTGCTCGAGGTCCTTGAGGGAGGCGATGATCGCGTGGTAAGCGTCCCAGCTGCGCGCGGCCCGGCCGGAACCGCCGTAGACCACGAGCTGGTCCGGGTGTTCGGCCACCTCGGGATCGAGGTTGTTCATCAGCATCCGCATCGCGGCTTCCTGGGGCCAGCCCTTGCAGCTGAGCTCCGTGCCGCGCGGCGCCTGGATCGGTCCGTTGATCATGTCCACATCATCGCGCACCGATCGCCTGGTGGACGAGGGCGGTCGGAGCTACGCCGTCGCGACCAGTTCCGCCGGCTCGGCGATGACGTCGACCAGGGCGCCGTTGCGCATGACCGTGATCGGCAGCGGGCGGCCGATCGCGTCGGCGAACATCAGGCGCTGGAGGTCCTGTGCGGTCGCGACCGGCTTGCCGCCGGCGGTCAGCAGCAGGTCACCGCGTCGCAGGCCGGCGTGTTCGGCCGGGCCGCCGCGGACCGCCTCGGAGACGAGCAGGCCGGTGGTCCGGCCGAGCCGCTCGCGCCAGGCGGCCGGCACCGGCCCCGGCATGGTGACCAGGCCCAGGTAAGCGCGGCGTACCCGGCCGTCCTGCATAAGCGCGGAGACGATCCGGCGGGTCGTCGCGTTCACCGGGACGGCCATGCCCAGGCCGACGCCGGCCACCGCGGTGTTGATGCCGACAACCCGTGCGTCCGCGTCGGCGAGGGCGCCGCCCGAGTTGCCCGGGTTGAGCGCCGCGTCGGTCTGGATCACGTCCTCGATCAGCCGGCCGCGGGCCGGCAGCGAGCGGCCGAGCGCGCTGACCACGCCGGCGGTGACCGATCCGGCCAGGCCGAGCGGATTGCCCACGGCGACCACGAGCTGGCCGACCACGAGCTGGTCGGCCTCGCCCAGTTCGGCTGGGTCTGGGGTTGTGCCGTTCGCCCTTATCACCGCGAGGTCGGACAGCGGATCGGAGCCGACCACGGCGAACCTTGCCTCGGTCCCGTCGGAAAACTGGGCGGTGCCGCCGGACGCGCCGCCCACCACGTGCGCGTTGGTGAGCAGGAAGCCGTCCCCGGTGAACACCACGCCCGACCCCAGGCCCTCGCGCCCCAAGTGCGGCACTCGCAGGCTCGCCACCCGCGGCGTGAGGTTCGCGGCCACGCCGGAGACGATCCGCGAATACGCGTCCATTGCCATGATTACAAGATTACGTCGCTAATAGTCCGGCATCAACCGCCCAAATCGGGCGGGTTGATGGGGCCGGTCGGCGACGTTCGGCGACGTTCGGCGACGTAGGGCCGCGAGGCGCCTGCTGCGACCGCCGCGGTCCCGCCGCCTGCCCGATTTGGTCCCGCCGCCTGCCCGATTTGGTCCCGCCGCCTGCCCGATTTGCGTCGCATGTCCGGCCGCGACGGCCGCCTTCCGTGTTGGAAAAGGGCCTCGTGTTAGAAAAGGCGCCAAATACGACACCTTTTTTGACATGGAGCACTTTTCTGACACGGTAAGTGTCCCATTCGTCACATGGGTCGCGCGAGAAACACCTGTGTCAAGGTGGAACTCGTGCGGGGCGCGGGCGTGGGCGGGTGGCTAGGCCTTGGCGGCGGCTAGTTCGGTGCGGAAGCGCTCGTAGTCCGTCAGTTCCTTGCCGGTGGGTACCAGCACGAGTTCCCTTGTCACGGTCTCGATGCGAGAGCGGATCGTCTGCACCGCCTGGTCGCGCTCGCGGTCCGCGGCGAGGATCACCATGTTCTGGCACCAGGACGAGATCAGCGACCCGAGCAGCAGCAGGGCGACCACCATGACGATCAGCCACGGGATCAGCGAAAGGTCGTTGACCAGGGAGGACGGTGCCTTGCGGGCCACGTGGAACTGGCCGTAGGCGAGGATCATCCCGATCCAGGCCAGGCCGGCCGCCACGAGCATGAGCAGCAGCCATTGCGCCATGGCGACCAGCCGCCACCAGGGAGTGATCCTGTCGCGGGGCGGGAGCCCGCGGGTCACGGCGGCGCCGAGGGCCTCCTGCGCGTGGCCGGCCCGGGAACGGGCCGCGTCCCTGACCGTGCGCGACCACGGCTCGGGCAGCCCGGTGCCCCCGTGCTCGCCGGTGACCAGCGCGTCGGAGAACGCGGTGATCGCGTTGTCGATGTCCGAGCGCTGCGCCTGCTGGGGGCCGGCCTGCTCTGGCAGCCTGCCGGACTGCCGCCCGGCCGGTGCGTGGCCGGGCCGCAGGAACCGGCCGAGCGGCCAGCCGACATAGCGCAACGCGATGCGTTCGCGGGCGCCATGCAGGGCCTCGGTCGCCGCGGACATGCCCGCCGCCTTCTCGAACGCGACAGCCAGCGCGGCCGCGGGTGCCGTCGGTACGAAGCCGACCGGGTCGAGCGCGGGGACGGCCGCCGACGTCGCGTCCTCCCAGGGCGGGCGGGAAGCCGGCGCGGCGTGCCCGTTCGGCGAGGACGGCGGATCCCAGTCCGCCGCGCCCGCCACCTCCCAGGGGGGCAGCGAGGGGGGCTCCGGGTCGTCGTCGGCAGCGGCCTCCTCCTCGGCCCACAACTCCCACGGCGGTATGTCGCGGATGCCGTCGTCGGCGTCCGCGGCCCCCTGTCCGGCGATCAGCGTGGCTCGTTCTAGCTGAGGGACGCCGGCGAGCGGTTCGCCCGAATAGACCGCGAAGCGGTCGAGCAGCACGTCGATGTCCGCGGCGATCCGGTCGCTCGCCGCGTGGCGGGCGGCGACCGCGACCGCGAGCACGGCCTTCAGCTCGTCCAGGCCTGCCCCGGTGGTGGCGGAAGTGACCAGGACCTGCGTGTCCAGCAGGCCTTCGGCGTCGAGCAGGCGGCGCAGGTCGGCGGCGCAGTCGTCGATCTCCTCCGGGCTCAGCGTGTCCGACTGGTTCAGCACCACGGTGGTCACCGCGGAGTGCCCGGCCAGCGGGACCAGGTACCGCTGGTGCACGGCGGCGTCGGCGTACTTCAGCGGGTCGAGCACCCAGACGAGCATGTCGGCGAGCTTGACCAGGCGGTCCACCAGCGCCGCCGAGCCGGAAACCACCGAGTCGTGGTCCGGCAGGTCGAGCAGCAGCAGGCCGGTCAGGCTGGTCTCGCCCTCGTCCAGCGCGCTGGCCCGGCCATACCGGTGCCGCCGCTGCACGCCCAGCCAGTCGAGCAGCGGAGCCGCACCCTCCATCCCCCACACGCACGCGTGCGAGTGCCTGGTCGTCGGCCTGGTCACGCCCGGGGGCGAGAAGGTGGCCCCGGACAGCGCGTTGAACAGCGAGGACTTGCCGCTGCCGGTGCCGCCGGCCAGCGCCACCACGGTGTGCGCCGCGGACATCCGCATCCGCTCGCCGGACCGGCGGAGCAGTTGTTCCGCATCCCTGAGCAGAGCCGGGTCGAAGCCGGGACCGTCCGCGGCCGCCCGCGCCAGGCCGAGGCGGGTCAGTTCGGCCAGTGCGGCCAGACGGGTCGTGACGTCGCCGCTCGTGGTGCTGCTCGTCACGGTCATCTGACCGCCTCCAGTGAGTATTCGGCCTGGTAGAGGCGGATCGCCGCGACGTCGTCGCACGGCCCGGCGGAGTCGATCACCGCGCCGAAGCCGAGCAGTTCCTCGTCGAACAGGAGCTGAACGCGGTCCAGCAGATCGGCGCGGGCCTTGCTGAGCGCGTTTTCCCCGCCAGCGGTGTCGGTGGGCCCGGCCAGGAGGGCGCGCGCCTCGACGGCGACGGGCTCATCGGTTCCCTCGGCGAGCATCGCGGTGGTCAGGATGAGGCCCAGCGCCTCCGGGTTGCGGTCGGGCATGAGCTGGGACACGCTGTCCTGCCAGGCGGCGACCGCCCGCGTGGTACGCAGCGGGAAGTCCGACGACGAGCGCCCGGCCAGCCCGGCGGGCGCGTGGTACGGGTGTTCGCCGAAGGCGGACTCATAAACGGCGTTGACCTGCTGGTTCCTCGCCCGTTCGGCGGCGGCGTCGGCGAGCAGCAGGGCACCGGCCGGGGTGGCCCGCCAGCGGGCCTGCACCTGTTCGGCGGCCCGGTCGGCCAAGGACACCACGAAGGACTCCAGGGCCGAGCGCAGCGCCACGTTGAGCGCGGTGATCCGCTGCGGACCGCGGCGCGCCCGGCGGCCCTTGCGTGGCTTCGGCTTGGCGGGGCCCGGCCGGCTGCCCAGGCCACGGCGGCGGAGGTCCCCGCTGGCCACGCAGTCCTGCCAGCGAGCCAGGACCTCGCCCTGGAGCAGCGCGGCGTCCTGGAGGCCCTTGCGGGTCTGGGCCAGTGCCTGCTGGTACGCGTCCGCGGCCAGCCGCCTGAGCTCGGCCCGCAGCACGACTTGCGCCTCGACGTGGGCGGCGACCTTCGGCACCCGCGTCTTGAAGGTGTCCAGCACGCCAGACATCGTCTGGGTCAGCACCGCCACCCTTCTGTCCGACTTGCTGGCGGTGTCGGCCAGCCAGTCGCGGATCTCCTGGTAGGCGTCCGGCGGCAGCATGCCGTCCAGCAGCGGGATCTCGGGGATCACGAACCGGTCCTCGGCGGTGATGCCGTTCGCGTCGAGCATCGCCTCGAAGTGGTCCACGAGCTCGCCCCGGTGGCTCTGCGGGACCCGCGACAGCACGACGCCGAGCGCGGCGCGGCGCTCCCGGGCGTGCTGGAGGATTTCCCAGACCGGGCCGTCCGCGTACCGGCTGGAGCTGGTCATGAACAGCCACAGGTCGGAGGCGTCGAGGAACTGGTAGGCGAACTCGTGGTGCGCCTTCACCACCGAGTCGATGTCGGGGGTGTCCAGCAGCGCGATGCCGCGCGGCATGCCCTCGCTGGCGGCCAGCACCAGCAGGCCGTCCCGGCCCGGGCGGGCCAGGCCTTCCTGCCGTACCCGGGGAAGGGTCGGCAGGAAGTTGTTCTCGGCGAACCAGTCGATGTCGGCTGGGTGGCAGGCAAGCACCGGGCTGTTCGTGGTGGGCCGGCGCACGCCGGTCGCGCTGACCTTGGTACCGACGATGCTGTTGATCAGAGTGGACTTGCCCGCGCCGGTGGAACCGACGAGTGCCACCAGGACGGGAGCGGCGGACCTGCGGACCCGCGGCAGCAGGTAGTCGTCTATCTGGCTGAGCAGCTTGGCGCGTTCGACCTTGACGTCGTCGGACCCGTCGATCTCGAAGACGAGCGGGATCGCGGCGATCCGCTTCCTGAGGTTGAGCAGTGCGGCCTCGAGAAGGCGAGCGTCCACGCGGACGTGCGGCTGCGCCTGCTGCTCAGGCTCAGGCTCGGGCTCAGGCTCAGGCTCGGGCTCAGGCTCAGGCTCGGGCTCAGGGTCAGGCTCGGGGGCGGACTCGGCCTCAGCCACTGGAGCGGCCTCAGCCGCAGGAGCAGGCCCGGCCGCCTGCTCGAGCTCGGCCGCCTGGTCGAGTTCAGGCGGTGATCCGGGCTCAGGCGCCTGGGCTTGCTCGGGCGCTTGCCCGGACTCGTGCCGAGGACTATTAGTAGCGGAATGGTGACCCGGGGCAGTCATCACTTTGGTTTCATCCCCGCTTCGGCCCCGATCATCACCACCGCGCGCCACCTCACTGGTCACTCCATCCACATGAGGGTCATGCAGCTCGTCAGCCACAGAGGTATCGGCATTGGGCATCGACGACGATGCCACGCCCTGACTATCCATCATTCTCCTCGGCCCCTGGCGGGGTGCTCACCTGGCACGGGGAGTTTAATCCCTTTTGTCGCCCTGAGGTATCTGGAGTCGCCGGCTACCTCCTACACCACCAGGCTTGCCACTTTCGAGCGTTGAGTCAATTGTGCGCTGACAGGGCCGGGTACCGTCCGCGATTACCGAAACGGGTGCACTCGGATTGCTTCTGTAGCTGACGACCTTATCGACCGCACCGGTCATGACGTGCCGTCAAGCCCCTCTCGTGCGATAATCGAGCGGCGTGCGGGACGTTAACCGCAAACACGCCCAAGGGGATGGTATGGCCCACAGCAAGCGCCGCGGTCCGCGGCGATGACCGGCCAGACGAAGCCCGTAACGGTGCTGCTCGTGGACGACCACGCGCTGGTCTGCGAGGGACTGCGCGGCATTCTCGAAAAGCAAGACGACATGCGGGTGGTCGGCCAGGCAAGTGACAGCGCCGGCGCGGTCACCCTGGCCGGGGATCAGCAACCCGATGTGGTCCTGCTGGACGTCGAGATCCCGGGCGGCGACGCGGCGACCACCGTACGCCGTGTCCTTGAGCGCTCGCCGCGCTCCCGGGTGGTCATCCTCAGCATGTACGAAGGACCGCACCTCGTCGAGGCTCTCCTTGGCGCGGGGATCCGGGGCTACCTGCTGAAGAGCGTCCACTGGCAGGAACTCGTGGCGGCGATCCGGGCGGTCGTCGCCGACGACGACCGGATCGTACTCGGCGTGTCCCGGGAGAGCTTGCGCCCGCTCCAGCTCGCGTCGGCCGGAGAGACGCTGTCACCGCGGGAGCGCGAAGTCCTCGGGCTGGTAGGTGAAGCGCTCAGCAACCGGCAGATCGCCAGTCGTCTCTCGCTGACCGAGGCCACGGTCAAGCGGCACCTCCGCAACATCTTCGTCAAGCTCGGCGCGGTCTCCCGGATAGACGCGGTCAATAAGGCCGCCTTGCCCGCGGCGGGCCCGGGCCCGGCTCCCTCATCTGGGCCGCGGATAGCCGCCCGCGCGGACACCCCGGCGGGCCAGTCCTGACCCGTCCAGTGGCAGACTAATACCGCCGCGTGCCTGCCCCTGAGCCGCTCGGCGAACTCGCGCCACTCCGCGCTCATCGTTTCCGCCACTTGGCTGACGTCCCTCAGCCAGTGCATCGGGATCGCGTCGATGAACTCCCGCCATTCGTCGGCCTGCGCCGAGCGCGCGGCCATCCATCGCAGGAAGGCCCGGCCGCCCTCGGTGTACTTCAGCGCCGGATCACCGGCGAGTTTCGACGCGATCCTCGGCCAGGGCAGCGACTGCTGAGGGGTCCTGCCGACCCGGGCACGTACCAGACTCCCGGACAGCGGACTCCCGGACAGCGGACTCCCGGACAGCGGACTCCCGGACAGCGGACTCCCGGACAGCGGACTCGCGGGCAGCGGACTCCCCGGCAGCGGCACCGGCGCGGAGATGCCCTCGGCCGGCCGCACGGGCGCCATGGCCAGCTGCCGGCCGCGCTCCTGCGTCGCGCAGTCCCACCCGCGGCGAAGCCGCTCCCGCACGTCGTGCACGGTGCCCAGTGACACGTCGGCCTCGCGGGCGACCTCGCGCAGCGGCGCCTCCGGATGGGCACCGATATACGCGGCGGCCCGCCTTCTGCCTTCCACGGCCGACAGCGGCCGCCGCCTTCCGTCGCGCCCGAGGCGTTTGCCGCGGAATTGCATCTCGTCGGTGGCGCGGTTCCTGAGCGAGGCAATCGTCTTCGCGCTCAGTCCGGAGATCTCCGCCACGGCCCGATCGGACCAGTCAGGATGCGCGGCCAGGACTCGTTTTGCCCCGGAAATGCGGTCGGCCTTGGTGAGCGGCAGCCCGTGCAGGACATTCGACTTGATGGCGAGAACGAGCGCTTCCCCGTCCGTGCAGTCGATGAGGCGCGCTCGTATCGTCACCTCGCCACGCAGCTTCGCCGCCTCGACGCGGTGCATCCCGTCGATGATCCGGTAGTTGCCTTCCTGGACGAGGATCGCCGGTAGCTTTGTCGTTCCCGCGGCATCGGCGAGCAGCCGGATATGAGCCGGATCGGTCCCCGCTTGCCTCAGGTAGAACCCCGGCACGAGAGAGCTCACCTGGACATCCGTTTCCGGCATGTGCTCGATACCGCCTATGGCGTCCAGGCCGTCATAATTAACGGCCCCAGTAAAACCGCTTTCCGCGGCCGTTATCTGAATTTCAGCCGTCACAAAATTCCCTCGCTCTTTTACCGACTTCAGTTAGTCGCCCCCTTATTTACCAGCGGCGACGTCACGAAGAATATTAAACCGCGACCTATGGCGCAGGCAATACGAATACCCCTAAAGCGGCATCGCTTTCCCTGATGACGCCTAAAGGTGTAATTCTGGAGGCAAGTCGTATGCGCCTTTCGACATCTTCCGGGTACGTCTTCCAGAGCCGCGAGGGACGGCGGCAGGACCGGCCGATGGCCCGGCACCTTGGGGATAGTACGGAAGTTGCAGTGCTCGTGCGCCTAACGATAGCGCCGCCAGCCTGGGCGGTATCCGAGAAGTTCGCTAGGCTAACTATGGCTATGAGCACATCGGTCATGTCTCGCGGACTTGCCGCGGCCGGCGCCTGGCGATTCCTGACGATGGCCGGACAATGCATAGCCGAAGCGCGTCCCTCCGTGCTCGGGGTTCATCTCATCCGTTTCGCCGCCGGAGCGGGAGCCGGTGCCCGGATCGCGGGACGGCTGCATCTCGGCGCGGCCGTGGCCGGAGCGGTCACCTGGGAGATGGCGATTTTCGCCATCTACTTGCTCAACGGAGTAATGGACGTGCACGAAGACCGGGTGAACGGCTCACGACGGCCTATCGCGTCCGGCGCGCTGCCCCGGCGGGTCGCCGCGTGGTGGGCCGCCGGGGCGGCGGCGGTGTCGGTTGCCTGCGCGCTGGCCGAAGGCACGCCGCGCTCGGCCGCGGTCATCGTGGTCCTGGCGCTCGGCTGGCAGTATTCGGCCTCCCCCGGCGCTCTCAAGCGCCGGGTCGCCGGCGTCGCCGTGGTCGGTGCCGCACTGGGGTTCAGCGCGTATTTCGTCGGGTTCACCAGTCAGGCGGGGAGCGACTGGAGCCATCCCGCTTCCGGGCCGATCGCGTTCGCGATCACGATGTCGGCCTGGATGGCGTTCATCGGCGCCCCGGCGAAGGACCTCTCCGACGTTCCCGGAGATGCCGCGGCCGGCCGGCGAACCCTGCCGGTCTTGTGGGGCGAGGCGGCGACGCGGCGAGGCATCGCCGTGGCGGCAGTCGTCATCGCCGTCGCCTTCTGCGCCGCGGCCACGTACGACCCGCGGCTGCTGCGCTGGCCCGCGGCCACCGTGGCGGCCGGCGCCAGCTCGATCGCGCTGCTGAGCCTGACCCGTACGGCGGCGGGATCCCGGCTGCCCTACAAGTGCTTCATGCTCACCCAGTACGCCGCCAACATCTGCATGCTGCTCGCCACGGCCGCCTTGTTAGGTCACCGTCACGCCGCCATTGACCGATTCGAGGGCCGATCTGCGTGATACGCTGGCGACAGCTGGACTGGACGACAAGAGCCGGTATCGCTGCCTCTAGGGAAACTCATGGCCGATGGTTCAATTGGCGACTCTCCTGGACGGCCTACAGAGAGCAGCGGGCGTTTCGCCAGGCTCATCGAAGGCGACCGCGCGGCAATCCTGGAATCTTATACAGAAAGCCTCGTCGCACTCCACAGTCCGCTCGCAGCGGATCCACGAGCCAGGCAACAGGTTCTGGCAAACGGCAGCGACATCATTACCGACGTGGTGGAAAGCGTCCGAGCGGATATTGTCCTGATCGATGCGCGCTACAAGCGGCTTGCCTGGACAATCGGCGAGACGCGAGCAGGTAGCGAACTCAGCCCAGCCGATTCCCTACGTGCCGCCGTGATATTTTTCAACGTTACCGTCGGGACGCTTACGCGTCACGTCGCCGACGACCCCAGCCTGCTGCGTTCCTTCATGATGGCCATGCTCGCGCTGAATGAAAGCATCAATATGAGAATCAGGGAGGCAAGTCTTTCTTACACCGGGTACTTGCTCGATCGCATTCACCGGGCGCATCTGGACGAGCGGCACCGCATCGCGCGTGAGCTGCACGACCGGCTGGGCGAGGGCGTGAGCGGGGCACTGCGTCAGCTCGAACTGTCCGAGCTCGTCACCCCCGGCCAGCCCGCCGACCCGGCGCTGCACACCGCCCTGGCCAGGAACGCGCTCACCGAAGCCATGGCACGGCTCCGCCTCGTGATATCGGACCTGCGCAAGGACCCGGTGACGAGCCTGGAGAAGGCGCTCACCGACTACATCGCCTCCGCCGCACCCGAACTTGACGTGCGGCTGCGCATCAGCGGTGACGAGGCGTGGGCGGCTCCCACCGTACTCGACGAGGCCTTCATGATCATCCGAGAGGCGCTGCGCAACGCGATCACCCACGCCAGCCCGCGGCTGGTGCTGATCGCGGTTCAGCTGGCACCGCATGAGCTGCGTGCCCGGGTCGAAGACGACGGGCGGGGATTCGATCTGCACGCGTACGGTTCCCGCGATCCAGCCGAATCCGCTGGGCTGGTCACGATGCGGGAGCGGGCGGCGCTGATCGGCGGGAGCCTGAGCCTGTCGAGCTCACTAGGCCAGGGCACCCACGTCGAACTCGTAGTGCCCCTGCCAGGACGCCGGGACGGACAGCCGGGTTAGGTCACGGCGGGAAGAGCCGGCTGAGGCGGGCGCACGTCCGCGGCGACAGCTTGATACCGATGGCGGACGCGTTCATCTCCGCATGCGCGCTGCTGCGGCTGCCGGGGACCGCGATGACGCGCCTGCAGTCGAGCAGCCACGCCAGCGCCAGCCGCGCCAGCCCGATGTCCAGGTCGGCGGCTTCCGCCTCCATGACACCCAAGCCGTCCCGATCCTGCGGGGAAGCCGGGTACCTGGCCCCGCCCAGCAGGCCGCGGGCGAGCGGGCAGTAGGCCACCACGGTCACGCCCAACTCCGCTGCTACCTGGAGTACCGAGCTCTCCGCGGCGCGGTGACGCAGGGAATACTCGACGGCGACCGCGCTGACCGGGTGGACCGTGTTCGCTCGCCGTAGCTCGTCCGCCGACGGCTCGCACAGCCCGATTCGCCGGATCTTCCCCGCCGCAACCAGTTCGGCGAGCTTGCCCACGCTGTCCTCGACGGGGACACGCGGGTCGATCCGGGACAGGTAATAGAGGTCGACGCGGTCGGTCCGCAGCCGCCGCAACGATGCGGCACACGCCTTCCCGAGGTACGCCGGGCGCCCGTCGGCGATCGTGCCGGAGCCGTCAGGTGCGGTCCGCTGGCCACCGTGGGTGGCTATCAGTGCCTCATCACGTCGGCCAGAAAGCGTCTCACCGAGCAGTCGCTCCGTGTCGCCGGCCGCATAGAAGTCTGCCGTGTCGATCAGCCGGACACCGCTGTCAAGTACCGCGCCGATGACCTTCCGGCACTCATTGCGGCTGACCGCGCCGTAGGCCCCGGTGAACGCCGCCGTGCCCAGTCCGATTGCCGGGGAAGCAAGACCGGCCGAGCCATGATTATTAGTCTCCACGATAAGCAACCGATGTGCGACCGCTGACTACCAGCTATCCCTAGGGATGATTAATGGAAACGAGCTCACCGATCGCGGAGCGACACACGGTCTCCCCTCCGGCACGCGCCTGGCGAGCGCGGATAACAGCGGTGAGTACGGCCTTCAGTGATGCGTCTACGGTACTTCCGGCTACTCCGACGCCCCACGTCGGCGAGCGGACCAGACATCGAGCGTAAACCACCGTCTGACCGCGTCGCTCCAGTACCTGTGAATACGTCTCAAGCACCCCGGCCGGTACGCCCAGCGAAGTGATCTCAGCCGCGAAGCGGTCCGCGAAGCCGGCGCCGGCCCGAGGTGAGAACCGGCCTCTCAGGGCGAGCAGCCGGGTCGTCAGTTCCGCGACGCCCGGCGCGGCGTGCCGCGAACCGCAGCGGATCATCAGCGCCAGCAATGGCTCGCTGAGCAGGTATTCACGGTCAAAGAGCCGCCATAGCCGCTCGCTGGGGATCTCGGTGCCAGAGTCTTCGGCAGATGCCTGGACTACCTTGGAGAATTCCGCTTGCAGCGCCTTGGGAAGATCGAAACCGTGGTCGGATTTCAGCACATAGCCCACGCCTCCTTTACCCGACTGGCTGTTGACCCTGATGACCGCCTCGTAGCTGCGGCCGACGTCCTTCGGGTCAACCGGAAGGTAGGGCATGTCCCAGCACAGCTGGGACTCCTGGACTCCGCTGGCCGCGGCGGTCCGCGCCATCTCATCGAAGCCCTTTTTAATCGCGTCCTGGTGAGCACCGGAAAACGCGGTGTATACGAGGTCTCCCGCATAGGGATGCCGCGGATGGATGGGGATACCGGTGCACTCCGCCACCGTACGCCGCACTCTGTCGAGGTTCGAGAAGTCGATCTCGGGATGGACACCGTGGCTGAGCAGGTTCATGCCGAGCGTCACCAGGCAGACATTGCCGCTGCGCTCCCCCTGACCGAACAGGCATCCCTCGATTCGTTCCGCCCCCGCCAGCACCGCCAGCTCGGCCGCGGCGACCCCCGTTCCGCGGTCATTGTGCGGATGAACCGACAGGCAGGTATGCGCACGCCGCGGAAGATAGCGGCTCAGCCATTCGATCCGGTCGGCGAAGACGTTAGGTGTTGTTCGCTCCACGGTTGCCGGGAAGTTGAGTATGATCTCTCGCCCGGGCCCGGGCTGCCAGAGATCGGACACCGCCGTGCACACCTCGAGAGCGAAGTCCGGCTCGGTCTCGGTAAATACTTCTGGCGAGTATTCGAGCTCGAGTTCACAATCGTTGAGCCGGGCCGCCGCCCGCATCAACCGGTTCGTGCCCCGCGTGGCCATGGCAAGGCAGGCAGCGCGATCGACACCCAACACGACGCGACGGAAGAAGGGTGCTGTGGCGTTGTACAAATGAACGGTGGCGCTGTGCGCACCAGCCAGCGATTCGATCGTACGATCAATCAGTTCGTCGCGCGCCGGGGTAAGCACCGAGATGCGCACGTCACGCGGGATGAGGTCCTTGCCGATGAGCAGGCGGAGGAAATCGAAGTCATCCCGGCTGGCCGCGGGGAACCCTACTTCGATCTCCTTGTAGCCCATGCGCGTCAGCAGGTCGAACATCGCGAGTTTGCGCTCCGGGTTCATCGGCTCCGGCAGGGCCTGATTGCCGTCTCTGAGATCGGTAGACAGCCACCGCGGCGCGCGTTCGATGTACTTATCTGGCCACGCCCGGTTCCGCAGCCTGAGCGAGGGCATCCGCCGGTAGCGACGAAACGGCATTGGCTGCCCGCGAGAGGTCCGCGGCTCGCCGCGGCATATCAGATCCTCTTTTACTTCCATGACGTGTCATTTCTAACTTGGATTTCACGGGCCCGCAATTCACCCAATGAACCCGTCAGTGGAAGCAGGCTGACTACAACTTCTGATGCATAGGCAATACGTCTTTCGCCGAACGGCAAGGGGCTGGTCTGGCCGTGGACCCGCGGGAGCCCACCACGGTCACGGCGCCGGGGCGGGTTCAGCCCGCCGCCTCCCAGTGGTAGAAGCGGTTCGCCATCGCGTCGGCCGGGGACCGCCAGGTCGCCGGATCGTACGCCTCGAGGAAGCCCTTCAGGTCGGCGCTGATCTGGATGAAGCGAGAATCGGACCGCGCGTCCAGGATCTGCTTGCTGTTGTTCGTTCCGTCGTCGAAGTCCTGCATATGGATGTACAGGCCGTGGAACGTGAAAAGCTCCCGGCGCCTGGTACCCATGCGATGGGGCATGTCGGTCCGGTCGAACGCCTCGAAGAGCCCAGCGACCTCGGCCTCCCCCGATGGCACATCCGGCCTGAATCGCCCGATTATCAGCGTGCTCTGCATGTCTGTTCTCACCTTCTGGGTGCGGATTCTGGTGCGGGTTGTCAGGTTCGGGAGAAGAGGTCGGCGTAGAGCTGCGTCGTCGACCAGGACGGCGACTCCAGCGCCGGATCCCCGGACAGCATCGCGGCGTGCAGGCGCCGCATCCTCGCGCAAGGTACGACGCCCAGCTCCTCATCCAGCACCGAACCAAGCCGGTGAAAGACCTCCAGCGCGCGTCCGACGTGCCCCGAGCGGTACAGCGCGATCATCAGGTACGCGCTCAGGATCTCGTTCATGGGATTGCGTGCCGACGCCAGGGTCAGCTCGCCCAGCATGTCGTTGTGCCGCCCGAGAGCCAGGTCGGCCTCCACGCGCCGCTCGAAGACCCCGAGCCGGGTTTCCTCCAGCGACGCGGCCTCGAGTTCCAGGATGCGCCCCAGCCCCACGTCCACCAGCGCCGGTCCGCGCCAGACCCGCAGCGCGCGGCCGAGCTGCTCCGAAGCGACGCGATGGTCGCCTTGCTCGGCGGCAGTGCGCCCGGCGTGCGCTAGCCGGGTGAATTCTTCGACGTCGGTCCGGCAGCCGCTCTCGAGCTGGTAGCCGGAGTGCCGCGTGCTGAGCACCCCGCGCACGGCAGGCACGCCCGGCCGGGCCGCGGCCAGCGCGTTGCGGATCTGCAGCACATATGTCTGCAACGTTGTGGCATAGCTGCGCGGCGGGCGGTCTCCCCACAATTCCTCGATCAGGCTGGACACAGTGACAACCCGGCCCGCATTAAGCGCCAGCAGAGCCAGCACCTGGCGTTGTTTAGGGGCAGAAGGCGTCATCTGCGTCGCCTTAAGCTCCACGTTCAGCGGACCGAGGAGCTGGATGTTCAGATGCATAGCCTCACAGTTCATATACCGCGTCCTTGTCAATCATTTATCTCCGCGACGCTATTGCCGCTAGAGCATCCACATTGGGGTTAGTGGATGCGGCCATTCTTACCTGAACGGCCTTTAATCGCCAAGGACGTAAGCGGCTATGCGGGCGGATTCCCGTGCTTGCGCGGCGCTAGTTCCGCCCGTTTCTCGCTGAGCATATCCAGTGCCCGCGTTACCGCGACGCGCGTATCGGCGGGGTCGATCACATCGTCGACCAGGCCTCGCTCGGGCGCGTAGTAGGGATGCATCAGCTCGGCCTTGTAGTCCTCGACGAGCTTTGCGCGCAGTTCGTCGGGGGAACTCGATGCCGCGAGATCCTTGCGATGGATGATGCCCACGGCGGCGTCGGCACCCATCACGGCGATCTCGTTGGCGGGCCAGGCAAACGACAGATCCGCCCCGATGGACCGCGAGTCCATCACGATGTACGCGCCGCCATAGGCCTTGCGCAGGATGACCTGCACGCGCGGCACCGTGGCGTCACAGTACGCGTACAGCAGCTTGGCGCCGTGCCGGATGATGCCCTGATGCTCCTGATCGACGCCGGGCAGGAACCCGGGCACGTCGACGAGCGAGACCAGCGGGATGCTGAACGCGTCGCACAGCTGCACGAACCTGGCCGCCTTCTGGGAGGCATGGATGTCGAGGACGCCGGCCTTGACCAGCGGCTGGTTCGCCAGGATCCCCACGGTGCGGCCGGCCAGCCTGGCCAGCGCGCAGATGATGTTCTGGGCCCAGTATTCGTGCACCTCCATGAACTCCCCGTCGTCGACCAGCTCGGCGATCACCTCGCGCATGTCGTAGGAGCACCTCGGGTCGGCTGGCACGATGTCCGCGAGCCGCGGGCACTGCCGGTCGGGCGGGTCGCTGGTCGCGCAGACCACGGGCACGCTCTGGCTGTTGGCGGGCAGCAGCGAGACGAGGTAGCGGACGTCATCGAGGCAGGACCGCTCGTCGTCGTAGACGAAGCTCGCCAGGCCGGAGGTCTCGGCGTGCACGTCGGCACCGCCAAGTTCCTCGTGGGTGACCGACTCGCCGGTGACGGCCTTGATCACGTCCGGGCCGGTGAGGAACATGTGCGAGGTCTCGCGGACCATGAAGATGAAGTCGGTGAGCGCGGGAGAGTAGGCCGCGCCGCCCGCGCACGGCCCGAGTATGACGCTGATCTGCGGGATCACGCCGGAAGCACGCACGTTGCGCCGGAAGATGCCGCCGTAGCCGGCCAGCGCGGTGACGCCCTCCTGGATCCTGGCGCCGCCGCTGTCGTTGAGCGCGATGAGCGGGGCTCCCGACGCCAGTGCCAAGTCCATGACCTTGTGTATCTTCTCGGCGTGGGCCTGCCCCAGGGAACCGCCGAGGACGCGGAAATCCTGGGCGAACGCGAAAACGCGACGGCCGTGGATGGTGCCCGACCCGGTCACCACGCCATCGGTGAACGGGTCCGCGGCTCCCGGCGAGCCTGACGTCCGCCGCCGGAACAGGTCGAGTTCGGTGAACGAACCCTGGTCCAGCAGGTGCTCGAGCCGCTCTCTGGCCGTCAGCTTCCCCTTGGCGTGCTGGCGTTCTGTCGCGAGTTCGTCACCGCGGATGGCCAGGTCACGAACTTGCCGCAGGCGGCGGACATGATCGGTTGTCGTCGCCGCGGGCGACCCACGCTCCGGCAACGGAACGATGGGCGGCTCTGGCATCGTCATGCGATCTCCCCTGAATTCACTGGCCGATATCCCGGCATTTAATGCCGTTCATATGTCCCAGACTGCGGCAGTCGCCGGCTTGTTTCATCTCGTATCTTGCTACTCCGCTGTCGTCAAGGCCGGTGCGAGTGCCACCCGAGCGGAGCTGGATTAGACCACGATGGACATAACGCAGTGTGCTGACTATGGACCAGGCCGTTGAACGCGCAATCGCGCGCATCTGGCAAAGATACAGCGAGCCATTGCCCATCGCCGAGCTCGCGGCGGCCGCGCTGCTCAGCAGGTTCCACTTCGTCCGCGTGTTCCGGAATGTGACCGGCATCACGCCAGCCAGATTTCTCGCAGCGGTTCGTATTTACCAAGCTAAGCGCTTGCTGCAGACCACCTCAATGCGGATAACCGACGTATCGCTCGCGGTCGGTTATAACAGCGTCGGTTCATTCACGAACCATTTCACCCGGAGCGTGGGCGTATCCCCCGGGCGGTTCCGGCGCATCTCATGGAATGGCGGCTTCGGAATGCCGCGGGCAGAGCGCGAAACTGCCGGGTCGCACGGGACGGTGACCGGCACGATCACCCGGCCGGCGGCCCGCGCGCCCGCGGGCGGCGCGGCCGGCCGCGCCTACGTGGGGGCCTTCCGGACTCCCATCCTCCAGCACCGGCCGGCCGTCGCCGCCGTGGTGGACGTGCCAGGCGGCTACGTCCTGCCAGCTGTTCCGGCGGGCACGTGGTTCATCCAGGCCGTGGCGGGAGCGGGCACCGGCCCGGCGCTGCTCACCGGCGGGCAGATCCCGGTCACGGTGACGGCGGGCGGGGTCACCCGGGCCGCCATCAGGCTACGGCCGGGCCGGCTCATCGATCCGCCGGCCCTGCTCGCCTTGCCCGAGCTTCAGGGTCGCGCCGAAGCGATCGGGGCTGGCGGGCGGAACTTGCCGGCGCCCGCTGGCAGCGGATAGCTCCCGAAACAACGTGGTGGATCACCCCCTTGTGGGCGTCTGACCCCCGTTTTCGAAGGTCAGGCCACCACGATGGGGCAATCCACCACATTGATGCGGGGACAGTCAGCGGGCTGGCGCCGTCGACGGCCAGGACGAGACAACCTTGTGCGTTCGACCGCGAGTTTCCCGCGGTTGAACGTTCAGACCGGCGCGGGAACCCCGCTCGAGCGCCGGGCCCTGGCCGCGTCGACGAGGGCGCCGAACAGCCGCTCGGCTCCTCCCCCGTCCTCTTCTGCGTGCCACTGCACGGCCACGGCGAACGGGTGGCCGGCCAGTTCCACCGCCTCGATGATCCCGTCGTCCGACCGCGCGGTCACGACGAGCCCGTCGCCGACGCGGTCGATGGCCTGATGGTGGTGGCACGGCACGGTCGCCTGGCCGGCGCCGAGGATCTCCGCGATCCGGCTGCCGCGCTCCAGCCGCACCGGCCGCGCGCCGAAGACCCCCGGGCCGGGCTCATGCCCGTCGTGGCCGGTGATGTCGGGCAGGTGCTGGTGCAAGGTGCCGCCGCGCACGGTATTGAGCACCTGAAGGCCGCGGCAGATGCCGAGCACCGGAAGCCCGATGCCGATGGCGGCGCGGGCCAGCGCCAGCTCCGCCGCGTCGCGGCCGGGGCTCGGATGCTCGGTGGCCGGATGTTCCCGCGCCCCGTACAACGCGGGATCCAGGTCTCTGCCGCCGGGCAGCAGCAAGCCGTCCAGCCGGCCGGCCACCGCGCCGGCCTCCGGCAGGGCCGGCAGGACCACGGGAACGCAGCCCGCGGCCGCCATCAGCTCGATATAGCTGTGCATGATCAGCGTGGCCTGGCGGTCCCAGATTGCCCATTTCGCGCGGACCAGATTGGCGCATACGCCGATTACCGGCCGTTCCGTGTCGTCAGTCATGGTGACTCCCGTCAGGCCGCCAGCAGGCTCGCCGGTCGCTCCCCGTACACCGGGCATCCGTAAAGCGGCTCGAAATCGCCGAACAGTGCCCACTCCTTTTCCGCCCGCAGGCGGTTCACGCACGGGTTGTTCTGGGTGAAGAAGTCTCCGCCGAGCGCGAGGACCTGGTATTTGACTTCGGCGTCCACCTCGCTGAACAGGTGCCGCAGGTACTGCCCTTGCACCGGCCGCCGCGAATCGTAGTGCGCGCTGATGAGCCGGAAATAGGTTTCGTACCCGGTCTTGAAGAAACGGTCGTAGCGCTGCGTCGCGTCCGCCTCGGCGACCTCGCCGCGCAGGCAGGCGAGGGACTCCTCCGCGGCCCGCCGGCCGGTGACCAGGCCGAGGAAGACCCCGGAGGAGAAGACCGGATCGGTGAAGCAGCCCGCATCCCCCACGATGAAGTAGCCGGGCCCGGCCAGTTTCTCCGCGTGGTACTCGAAGTTCTGCTCGCCGGCCAGCGGCCGGATCGGCTCGGTCCCGGTGAGTCGCTGCTGGATGCGGGGCTGCTTGGCGAGATAGGCCTCGAACAGGTCCTCCGGACGCGACTTGCGCAGCATGTCGACCGGGACGACCACCCCGACGCTGATCGCGTCCGGGCGGACCGGGATCGCCCAGACCCAGCCGACGTCCGCCACCCCGATCTGGGTGTCGCCGGGGACGCCCGGGTTGTTCCGCTCATCGAGGCCGGTGAAGTGCTTGAAGATCGCCGCCATCTTGAAGTGGCCGTCGGTCTTCCTGAGATTCAGTGCCCTGGCCACCACCCCGGCGCGTCCGCTGGCGTCGACGACGAACTTCGCGGTGGCGCTGCACGATTCGTCGTTATGCAGATACCTGACGCCGGCCACCCGCTCGCCGGAGAAGATCAGGTCGGTAACCCGGGCCTGGGTCAGGACCGAGGCGTTAGGCTCGCCGGACGCCGCTTCGAGAAGGATCTTGTCGAAGTGAGCGCGCTCGACCGACGGCGCCTGGGTCCGGTACGGCGCTCCGGCGTCGGCCATGGCCACCCGCCGCGACCACTTGTCGCCGCCGCACAGCTCAAGCGCGAACTTCGTCGCGAATCCCCCCGCGTAGACCCGCTCAAGCAGGCCGAGCTGGTGCAGCATCTCCGCGGTGTGCGGCAGGAAACTCTCCCCGATGTGGAACCTCGGGAACTCCTCCCGTTCCAGGACAAGCACGGTGTGGCCGCCGCGTGCCAGCGTCATTGCGTAGGCGGAACCGGCCGGCCCCCCGCCGATCACAATGGCGTCGTATTCGCCATGGTGAACGTCTGTCATGGATTCTCTCCTTCATTTCATGCGCCAATTTACTGAACGGTAATAGATTGCCCGCGAAATGTCGCCACGCGCGAATGAACGCCGTTCAACCGCGGCGCGACATCAGTCGAACCGAAAAGGGATCAGACCTTCGCGGAGAGCGTGGCGTTCACGAAGTCGATGAGCTCGCGCGGAGTGCGCAGCTCGCCGACCTCGTCCTCGGGCAGCTGCACGCCGAAGCGGCGGCCGATGAGGCTCGCTGTCTCGAGAATCGCGAGCGAGTCGTAGCCAAGCTCGCCGAACTCGGTGTCCAGGATTTCGCCGTCGAGGTCGATGGATTCGTCCTCGCCCGCGGCCGCCCGCAGGGTTGCCTTCAGGTCTTCCAGAGTGAGATGTGCCATGTCTATTCCTTCCGGTAGTCAGATCAGAAGTTGCCGAGGCCGCCGCAGACGTTCATCGCCTGCGCGGTCACCGCCGCGGCGGCGTCGCTGACCAGGTAGCCGACCAGCGCCGCCACCTCCTCGGGGGTGCCGTAGCGGCCGAGCGGGATCTTGCCAGAGAACTTGCTGAGCACGTCCTCCTCCGAGACGCCCCAGTGCGCCGCGTAGCCCTGCCGGACCCGCTGGGCCAGCGGAGTCTCCACGTATCCCGGGCAGACCGCGTTGACCGTAATGCCCGTCTTCGCCAGCTCGAGCCCCAGCGCCTTGGTGAACCCGACCACGCCATGCTTGGACGCCGAGTACGGCGCGCCGAACACGACACCCTGCTTCCCCGCCGTGGACGCGATGCTGACGATGCGCCCCCACCCGCTGTCGCGCATCCCGCCGCGCGCGAGTACCTCGCGGGTGACCCGGAACACGCTGTTGAGGTTCGTCTCGATCACGTCGTACCACAGGTCGTCGTCGATATCGGCGGTGATGCCGCCGCCGCTGCGGCCGGCGTTGTTGACCAGGATGCCGATCGGGCCGGACGAGTCCACCGCCGCGGCCACCAAGGCCCGCACATCGTCAGCCGACCGCACGTCGCAGGATGTCCCGGCGGCATCCAGGCCGTCGTTCCGCAGTTGCTTCACGGTCGCCGTCACGTTCTCGGCATTCCTGGCGCAGATGTAGACGGGATGCCCCTGGCCGCCGAGCAGCCTGGCCACGGCGAGGCCTATCCCGCTTGTCGCCCCCGTGACGAGGGCGGTCTTCCGATCCCGGTTTTCCATGGAATCCTCCTACGTGGTCGTGGTTGACGGCGCGGAAAGCTCGCCGCCCAGGAAGGCGGCCAGCGCCGACGGCGTCGGATAGTCGGCCGTCACGCTCGCGCGCAGCCGCAGCCCGGTCGAGGTGCTCAGCCGGTTCCGCAGCTCGAGCCCGGTCAGCGAGTCGAGCCCGAGTTCCCGGAAGGCCCGGCCGGGTGCCAGCTTCGACGCGGCGAGGCCGAGCACCGTGGCGGCCTCGGCGCAGACGAGCTTCAGCAGGACCTCGTCGCGTTCCGCCACCGGCAGGTCAGCGAGGCCCTGCTCCGGCGCGGCATGCCCGTTCGCCGTCCCGTTCCCGTTCGCCGTCCCGTTCCCGTTCGCGTGAGCGGTCCGGCTCGACCGCGCGCGCACGAGCCGGACACGCGCGGGCGAGAAGGCCGCGGGGGTCACCAGGTCGCGAAGCAGCGGCGGCAGCTCGTCCCGCGCGGCCAGCGCGGCTCCGTCCAGGCGCACCGGGACCAGCACCGGATCCGTCGCGCCGAGCGCGGCGTCGAACAGGCGCAGCGCGTCGCTGGTCGGCAGCGGCGTCATACCGCCACGCCGCAGCCGGGCGAGGTCGGCGTCCGCCAGGTGACCGGTCATCCCGCTGCGTTCGGCCCAGATGCCCCAGTCGAGCGACGTGGCCGGCCGCCCGCGGACGGCGCGGTGCCGCGCCACGGCGTCGAGCACGGTGTTCGCCGCGGCGTAGTTGGCCTGCCCGGCCTCGCCGAGCACACCGATGACCGAGGAGAACAGCACGAACGCCGCGATGTCGAGGTGCTTGGTGAGCTCGTGCAGGTGCCAGGCGCCGTCGGACTTCGGGCGCAGCACGCCGGCCAGCCGTTCCGGGGTGAGCGCGGGCACGAGCGCGTCGTCGAGCGTCCCGGCGGCGTGCACGACCGCGGTCAGCGGGTGGTCGGCGCCGATGCCGGCCAACGCCCGCCGCAGCGACTCCCGGTCGGCCACGTCGCACGCCACCACCTCGACCCGGGCGCCCAGCGTGCCCAGGTCGGCAACGAGTCCGGCCGCCGCGGCGCCGCGGCGGCCGGCCAGCACGATATGGCGGATGCCGTGCGTCGTGACCAGGTGCCGGGCGAGCAGTCCGGCCAGCGTCCCGGTGCCGCCGGTGATGAACACCGTGCCGTCCGGGTCCAGCGGGCGCGGCACGGTCAGCACGATCTTGCCGGTATGCCGCGCCCGGCTCATCATCGTGAACGCCTCCCGCGCGTTCCGGACGTCATAGCAGGTCAGCGGCGGATGCCGGAAGACGCCGCGGTCGAACAGGTCGAGCACGCGGCGCAGCGCCCGCACGGCATCGGCGGCCGGCTCGGCCCGGAGGTTGTACAGGTGGTACGACACGTCCGGGTGATCCGCCGGGTCGCGGACGTCCGTCAGGCCCATCTCCACGAACCGGCCGCCGGGGGCCAGCAACCCCAGCGAAGCGTCGGTGAACTCACCGGCCAGCGCGTTCAGCACCACGTCGACACCGCGGCCGCCCGTCGCCGCGCGGAAGCGCGCCGCGAAATCGAGCGTGCGTGAGGACGCGATGTGCGCGTCGTCGAGGCCCGTCGCCCGCAGCACGTGCTGCTTCCCCGGGCTCGCGGTGGCGAAGACCTCCGCGCCGAGGTACCTGGCCACCTGGATGGCCGCGAATCCGACGCCGCCGGTGCCGGCGTGCACGACGACGGACTCCCCCGGCCGCAGGTGAGCGATGTCCGCCAGGCACTGGTAGGCGGTGACGAACGTCACCGGAACCGCCGCGGCCTCGGCGAACGACCAGCCGTCGGGGATCCGGGCGAGCGTCCGGTGACCGGCCACCGCGACCGGGCCGAACGCCCAGTCGAACAGGCCCATCACCCGGTCACCCGGCGCGAGCCCGGGCACACAAGGACCGACCTCGGTGACCACGCCAGCGCCCTCGATGCCGATGGGCTGCCCGGCCGGCAGCAGCCCGAGGGTGATGGCGACGTCCCGGAAGTTGACCCCCGCGGCACGGACCGCGATACGGACCTGGCCAGCCCGCAGCGGCGCGGTGGCCCGCGGGCACGGCACCAAGGTGAGCTTCGCGACGGTGCCCGAGCCGCCGGGGTCCAGCCGCCACGCCGCGGCATCGGCCGGCGGAACGAGCTGGTCGCGGTCCGAATGCTCCCGCAGCCGCGGCACGAGGACCCGGCCGTCGCGCAGCGCGAACTGGGGCTCGCCCGAGGCGGCCGCCGCGGGCAGCGCGCTGACCTCTCCCCCCGCTGCGACGTCAGCCAGCACGAACCTGCCGGGGTTCTCCGACTGCGCGGACCGCACCAGACCCCAGGCCGGCGCCTGGGTCAGGGTGTCGACGCCCCGGGCGTCGACGGCGCCGCGGGTGATCACCACCAGCCGCGCCGGGGCGAACCGATCGTCGGCGAGCCAGGAACGAACCAGCTCGAGCGTACGGCGGGCGGTCAGCTGGATGGCGCCGGGAACGTCGGCCAGCTCCCGCGGCGGCTCGCACGTCGCGAACACCAGGTCCGGCGCCTCGGCGCCGGCGTCCAGCGCGCGGCCGAGCGAGGCTAGGTCGGGGTACCGCGAGCCGGGCAGCGCGCCGTCGCTGACCGCTGATCCGATGATGGCATAACGACCTGGCGACGGCCCGCCGGAAACCTTGGTCTCGCACCATTCCAGGCGCAGCAGTGCGCTGCCCGGGCCGGCGAGGGCGCCGCGCGCCATCGGGCGGAAGGCGAGACCGCCGACGCGCGCGACGAGCTGGCCGTCGGTCCCGGTGGCGGTCATGGACACGCCGCCGGCGCCATCGGGAGTCAGCCGGACCCGCAACTGGCTCGCGCCCGCCGCGTGCACGGTCACTCCCGTCCAGGAGTACGGCAGCTGGATCCCGTCCGCGTCGTCGGGTCGCAGCCGGAGCAGCGCGTGCAGCGCGCTGTCCAGCAGCACCGGGTGCAGCGTGAACTCCGCCGCGCCTGGCTCCGGAGCCGGCAGCGTGACCTCGGCGAAGACCTCGCGGTCCCGCTGCCAGGCGGCCCGCAGACCCTGGAAGCCCGGCCCGTAGCAGTACCCGCGGGCCGCCAGGCCCGGGTAAACGCCGCCGAGGTCGACCGGCGCCGCTCCCGGCGGTGGCCAGGTCTCCTGCCCCGCGGCTTCGCCGGCGTCATCCGCGGCCAGGGTGCCCGTCGCGTGCCGGGTCCACGGCTGATCCGCCGGCTCCTCCGGCCGCGAGTAGACGGTCAGCGACCAGTGGCCCGGATCATCGGCCGGCTCGGCCATGACCCGCAGCCGGACGAAGCCCTGCTCCGGCACGACGACCGGGGCACTCAAGGTGAGTTCGGCCACCTGTGCGCAGCCGAGCTGATCGGCCGCGTAGACGGCCAGGTCGAGCACCGTTGTCGCGGACATGACCGCCACGCCGCGGACCCGGTGCCCGGCGAGCCAGGGATGGGTGGCGAGCGAGATGCGGCCGGTGAACAGCAGTCCTCCGTCGCCGGGCAGTTCGGTCATGGCGCCGAGCAGCGGGTGAGCGGCCGGCTCGAGTCCGGCCATGGCCAGCGACTGGTTCGCGGCGGGGGGCGAGGACGGCAGCCAGAAGCGCTGGTGCTGGAACGGGTAGACCGGCAGCGGCACGCGGCGGCGGCCGGGGAAGACCGCATCCCAGCGCACCGGGGCGCCGGCCACATAGGCCTGCGCCACCGCGGTGCGGAACTGATCGTGGCCGCCCTGGTCCCGGCGCAGCGTGCCGATGACCGCCGCGCTCTGCTTCGCGTCCTCCGCGGTCGCGACGATGGGGACGGACAGGATCGGATGCGGGCTGATCTCGATGAGCGTCCGGTGTCCCGCGCCGAGCAAGGCCCGTGTCACGGTCTCGAACTGGACCGTGCTCCGCAGGTTGCGGTACCAGTAGCCCGCGTCGAGCCGGGCGGTGTCGATCGGCTCGCCGGTGACCGTGGAGAAGAACGGGATGTCCGAGGTGCGCGGCGCGATGCCGGCCAGCGTCTCGAGCAGCGTCTCCCTGAGTGCCTCGACGTGGGAGGAGTGCGAGGCGTAATCGACGTCCACCTCGCGTGCGCTGACGTCCCGCGCGCGGCACTCGCCGACGAATTCGCGCACCGCGCCGGGCGGGCCCGCGATGGTCGTCGACTGCGAGCCGTTGACCGAGGCTATTTCCAGGAGGCAGTTTTCCCGGCTGGCCAGCAGCTCGCGGACTGCCGCGGCGGGCAGTGGCACCGAGGCCATCAGTCCGGTTCCCGCCAGGTCGCCGAGCGCGCGGCTGCGCAGCGCGACGACCTTGGCGGCGTCGGCGAGGGACAGGGCGCCGGCCACGCAGGCCGCGGCGATCTCGCCCTGCGAGTGGCCGGCGACCGCATCGGGGGTCACCCCGACGGACTGCCATGCCGCCGCGAGCGAGATCATGACGGAGAACAGGACCGGCTGCACGACGTCGACCCGGCACAGCGGGGGTGCGTCCGGTTCGCTCCGCAGCACCGACCAGAGCGACCAGTCGGTGTACGGCGTGAGCGCCTCGGCGCAGTCCGCCATGCGGTCGCGGAATACTTCGGACGACTCGAGCAGATCCAGCGCCATCCCCGGCCACTGCGAGCCCTGGCCGGGAAAGATGAACGCCTTCGTGCCGGTAACCGCCGCGCCCGCGACGATGCCCGGCCCCGGCTCGCCGGCGGCGAGCGCCGCGAGGGCGGTGCGGAACTCGTCCCGCCCGGCGGCCAGGATCGCGGCCCGGTGGCGCAAGTGGGACCGGGTCGTGCCGAGCGAGTACCCGACGTCCGCGCAGTCCTCGTCCCGCGCGGCGGCGGACGTCCGCAGGCGCTCGGCCTGCGCGCGCAGCGCCTCCGGGGACGCCGCCGACAGGACCCACGGGACGACGCCGCCCGCCGGGTCGCCGGCGGTGTCGCCGGACGGCGCGGGTCGTGGGTGCGCTGGTTCCTCGGGCGCCTGTTCGAGTATGACGTGCGCGTTCGTGCCGCTGATGCCGAGGGAGGAGACGGCCGCGCGGCGCGGCCGGTCCACGGCCGGCCACGGCCGGGGCTCGGTCAGCAGCGACACCTTCCCGGCCGACCAGTCCACGTGCGGAGATGGCTTGTCGACGTGCAGCGTTCTTGGCAGCGTCCCGCTGCCGATGGCCGACACCATCTTGATGACGCCGCCGATCCCCGCCGCGGCCTGGGCGTGACCGATGTTGGACTTCAGCGAGCCCACCAGCAGCGGCTGTTCCCGCTGCTGGCCGTAGGTGGCGATGAGCGCGGCCGCTTCCACCGGGTCGCCGAGGGCGGTGCCGGTACCGTGCGCCTCGACCGCGTCGACGTCGCGGGAGGTGAGGCCGGCGCTGGCGAGTGCCGCGCGGATGACGAGTTCCTGGGACTTCCCGTTCGGCGCGGTGAGCCCGTTGCTCGCGCCGTCCTGGTTCGTCGCGCTCCCCCGGAGCAGCGCCAGCACGGGATGGCCGGACCGCCGTGCGTCGGCCAGGCGCTCCAGCACGACGACGCCCGCCCCCTCGGCCCAGGCGGTGCCGTCCGCGGCCGCGGCGAACGCCTTGCAGCGGCCGTCCTTGGCGAGCCCGCGCTGCATGCTGAAGTTCACGAACATGCCCGGCGAGGCCATCACGGTGACGCCGCAGGCGAACGCGAGGCGGCATTCGCCGGCTCGCAGCGACTGGCCGGCCAGATGCAGCGCCACCAGCGACGACGAACACGCCGTGTCGATCGTCATCGCGGGTCCCCGCAGGCCGAGCGCGTAGGCGATCCGGCCGGAGATGACGCTGGGCGTGCTGCCGGTCAGGAGGTGTCCCTCGAAGCCTTCGCACGGCTCATGCAGCCGAGGCCCGTAGTCCTGCGAGGTGGCGCCGACGAACACGCCGACCTGCTCGCCGCGCAGGCTGTCCGGCGGCAGCGCGGCCCGTTCGGCCGCCTCCCAGCAGGCCTCGAGCAGCACCCGCTGCTGCGGGTCCATGGCGGTGGCCTCGCGCGGGCTGATGCCGAACAAGCCGGCGTCGAACTCGTCCGCGTCGTGCAGGAATCCGCCGCGGGTGAGGTACGTCCGCCCGGCGCGGCCGGGTTCGGGGTCGTACAGCGCGGCCAGGTCCCAGCCGCGGTTGACCGGGAAGTCCGAGATTGCGTCCTTGCCCCCGTCGACCAGGGCCTGCAGATCCTCCGGGCTCCGGACGCCACCCGGGTAGCGGCAGCTCATCGCGATGATAGCGATCGGCTCACCGTCGCCGGCCGCGGCGAGGCCGGGCCCGGCCGGACGCCCGTCGTCCGCCGCCGCGAGGTGCTCGATCAGCGCGAGGGGAGCCGGGCAGCTGTAGATGAGCGACGGCTCGAGCGGCCGGCCGAGCACATCGCCGAGCCGCGCGGCGAGTTCCACCGTCATGGCGGAGTCGAAACCGAGGTCCTTGAACGTTCGCGTGCTCTCGATCCGGGCCGGGTTGTCGTGCCCGAGCACGGCCGCCGCCACCTGGAGCACGAGACCGCGCAGGTCACCGGGGGCGGGCCGGGTCCGTCGTTCGGTATGAATGGCGGGCAGGCCCGCGGACCCCAGCCAATGGCGCCGGCGCTGGAACGGGTAGGTCGGCAGGTCCACGCGGCGCGCACCGGGGCCGGCCAGCGCGCGCCAGTCGGCCGGCACTCCGCGCACATGCAGGGCGGCGACGGCGGCGGTAACCGCCGCCGCCTCGTCCTTGCCGTGCATGCTGGTGAGGAACGTGGTGTCCTTCCCCGCCAAGGCGACCTTGCCCATGGCGGCGAGGCCGTTGCCCGGCCCGGTCTCCAGGCACAGCCGCGTGCCGCCGGCCTTGAGCTCGGCCACGGCGTCGGCGAACCGGACCGGGTTGCGCGCGTGCTCGGCCCAGTAGGCGGGCCTGCGCAGCTCGGCGAGCGTGGCTGGCCGGCCGGTGACGGTGGAGATGAACTCCACCCGGCGCGGCCGGCGGAAGCTGAGGCCGCCGGCGACGGCCCGCAGTTCGGCGAGAACCGGCTCGATCAGCGGCGAGTGGAAGGCGTGGCTCACCTTGAGCCGCCTGGTCTTGCGGCCCTTGGCGGCGATCTCGGCCGCGACCTGCTCGGCCACGCTCGCCTCGCCCGATATCACGACCGCGGCCGGGCCGTTGATCGCCGCGATGGCGACCCGGTCCTGCTTGCCGGCCAGCAGCGGGACCACCTCGTCGGCGGCCGCCTGCACCGCGATCATCACGCCACCCGGCGGCAGTCCCTGCATCAGCTCGCCGCGCGCCGCGACGAGCTTGGCCGCGTCCGCGAGGCCGAGCACGCCGGCCGCGTGGGCGGCGGCGAACTCGCCGACGGAGTGGCCGAGCACGACGTCGGGGTGCAGGCCGAACGATTCCATCAGGCGGTACAGCGCGACCTCGGTGGCGAACAAGGCGGGCTGGGTGTACCGGGTCTGGTCGAGCAGGGCGGCCTGCTCCGTGCCCTCGGCCGCCCAGACGACCTCCCGAAGCGGGTGATCCAGGTAGTCGCGGAATTCGGCGCACGCCGCGTCGAACGCCTCGGCGAAGGCGGGGAACGCGCCGGCCAGCCGCCGTCCCATGCCGGCCCGCTGGAAGCCCTGGCCGGGGAAGAGAAACGCCAGTCGGCCGGGCGCACCGGTGCCGCGGAGCACGTTAGCCGCGGGCTGCCCCTCGGCGACGGCGCGCAGCCCGGCCCGCAGTGCGGCCGGGCCGTCCGCGATGACCGCGGCGCGATGCTCGAAGGTGGTCCTCGTGGTCGCCAGCGAATACGCGACGTCGCGAACGTCGTGGTCCGCGTAGTCCAGCAGTTGCGCCGCCTGGGCGCGGAGCGCCTCGTCCGACCGACCGGAGATCACCCAGGGCAGCGGGACGTTGCCCGGCGTGGCGTTCCAGGGAGCGGTGCGCTCGGGCAGGCCGGCCAGCACGACATGGCAATTGGTGCCGCCCATGCCGAACGAGGAGACGCCCGCGACGGCCGGCGCGTCCGCGTCCGGCCACGGCAGCGTCTCCTGCTGCACCCGGATGCGCAGCTCTGCCAGCGGGATGCGGGGGTTGGGCGCCCGGAAATGCAGGCTGGGCACGAGTTCGCGATGGGCGAGGCACAGCACCGTCTTGATCAGGCCGGCGACGCCGGCCGCGCCCTCCAGGTGCCCGATGTTCGTCTTCACCGAGCCGACGAGCAGCGGCGCGCCCGGCGCACGGCCGGTGCCGCAGGTGGCCGCGAGCGCCGCCACCTCGACGGGGTCGCCCGTCTTGGTCCCGGTGCCGTGCAGCTCGACGTACCGGACCGCGGACGGCTGGATTCCCGCGTCCCGGTAGGCGGCCAGGAGAACCTCGCGCTGCGCTGACTCGCCGGGCGCGGTCAGGTTCACCGGCGTGTCCCCGTCGTTGTTCACCGCGCTGCCGCGGATGACACAGTAGATCCGGTCGTCATCGGCCAGTGCCCGGCTCAGCGGCTTCAGCAGCACCGCGCCCGCACCCTCGCCGCGGACGAAGCCGGCCGCGCGCTCGTCGAGTGCCGCGCACATCCCGTCGGGTGACAGGACGCCCAGCTCGACCGCCGCCATCGTGCTGTGTGCCGCGATGTTCAGGTGCACGCCCCCCGCCACCGCCACGGAGCACTCCCCCCGCCGCAGGCTGGCGCAGGCCAGGTGCACCGCCACCAGCGACGACGACTGCCCGGTGTCGACGGTGAGGCTCGGCCCGCGCAGGCCGAGGGCATAGGAGACCCGGTTGGCGATGAAGCTCCGCTGCAGCCCGGTCATGGTGTGCCGGGTCACCGACTCCAGCGCTCGCTGGTGCATCAGCGTGGCGTAATCATCCGCCATCGCGCCGACGAACACCCCGGTCCGGCTCTCCCGCAGCGAATCCGGCGCGACGCGGGCGTCCTCGGTCACCTCCCAGATCAGCTCGAGCATGAGCCGCTGCTGCGGGTCCATGGCCTGCGCCTCGCGCGGCGACACGCCGAAGAAGTCGGCGTCGAACTCGTCGATCCGGTCAAGGAAGCCGCCCCGGTAGGCCGGAGGCTGCCGTGAGCCGGGATCGTAGAGGCAGTTGTCGGCGCGCCGGTGCGGCGGCGCGTCGGTGATCGCGTCCGTCCCGTCCCGCAG
>Ga0070714_100000405_pt1 | contig 31710 bp, 32 predicted proteins | sample LARL83metaG_FD_65450 | JGI IMG/M metagenome (GOLD analysis project Ga0070714, IMG submission 65450) | Corn, switchgrass and miscanthus rhizosphere microbial communities from Kellogg Biological Station, Michigan, USA - LAR L8-3 metaG | ecosystem: Host-associated > Plants > Roots > Rhizosphere ... | reverse complement strand
GGCACACGTCGGCGACAGCGGCTTCAGCCTCGCCGCCTTCTCTTCCCTGGGAGTGTCGATGGGGTGCCGCGCTGCCTTTAAAGCGTGGCCAAGCCCATGGAAATCTTCCCCCGTCGCAGGTACGACGCTGAAGGCTTATGCCTTCTTATTGTTGGTGGTGTACGCCCCGGTACCGGAAGAAGTGCGTCGCATCCTGCTCTGGAAAGCGCCGTGCTCCTCATGGCGCCAGAAAAGGCGGTCGTCGTCCGAGTCATCGTCGTTTGAATCATCATCTGAGAACCTCCTTTCCTGGTCTGGGTCGCCCGGCGGCCGGCTGGTGCACTCAGCGGCCGCCGGAGCGACGCGGCGAACTCTGCCTCAAGCCGAAAACGAAGGGAAGATGGCGGCGGAGCACCTGTGGAGAAAAACCGAAAAAACCCCGGAGAAACGGAGACCCTTAGAACGCGATCGGCCCGGGAGCGTGCCGGCGAACCAGCACCCTCCCGGGCCGAGCGATCCAAAAAGGCGAGGGACTTACCGCTTGCCGTACTTGCAGCGGCGGGCGGCCTCGGAACCGGTTTCGAAGCCCTCATCGTAGCTCAGCGACTTTTCGTCACGGCCGGCCAGCATGGCCGAGGCCATGCCGAGGGCGATGTTGTTGTCCTCGGAAAACCCGTTCTTCTTCAGCGCGGCCTTCACGCCCTTCATCCACTCGGTAACGCTCTCACTCATCTTGATCTCCTCTGACGGGCCCCGGAAATGCCGACGCCCTGAAACCTTCCATGCCCCGCTCGCCGCGGGGACGGGCCGGCGGATGCTACTCAAAAACATTTCGGGAAAAAAGGCCCGTCGCAGGGGGCTCAGGGCTGCTTCCGGCGCGCCCACAGCTCTACTCGTAGAAGGCGCCGTCGATCGGCACCGGCTCGACGTGCTTGTTGGCCTTGGAATGGGACGGCAGCATCGCGCCGTCGATGCCGCGGCGCTGGCTCGCGGTCGCTTCGACGGAGCCGGCGACCGGCTGCCAGACGTTGCCGACCCGCAGGATCACCAGCGGCTCGTCGCCGACCGCCTCGAATTTGTAGTAGGCGCCGGCGGGCAGAAGGATGCCCTCGTTGCGGCCGATGGTCTGCGGCGGTCTGTCCGGTTGCTCGAACGTCGCCCGGCCCTGGAGGATGATGAAGGTGTGATCCTCCAGCGCGTGGGTGTGGAACTCGTTCTCGCCGCCGCCGGCGTAGCATTTGATTGCCACGTTGAGCGCCGATGCCTCGCCTTTGCTCGAAGCGAGAATGCGGTGGGTGCGGCCTTTCTTGAGAAGCTGCGTGCGCAGCCGGAAGGTCTGGGCGTCGGGCGCCGAGAGCGGCTTGCCGGTGATGGCGCTTTGCCGAGAGGTCATCGCTGGTCTCCTGGAGCTACTGAAGAAAGTCACGGGCGCGGTCGGCCACGGCTTTGCGAGTCTCGAGCAGTGTCTCGATCATGCAGCCAGTCGGCGCAGGTAACGACGGGCGCGTCATTTGCCCTCCATGATCGACCGGGTGGCTGCGACGACGGCTTTCGGCGTGGCGTAGAGCTGTCGGTACAGAGCCTCGGTCGCCGCGCCGGTCATGTAGTCGATGTCGATCTTCTGCTTGGCCGCGTCGGCGCGGGTGTCCGCGTCCTTCATGGTTGCCTCGAAGGCCGCGCGCAGGAACGCCACGCGGTCGGCCGGAATATCCGGCGGCGCGAACACCGGGCGGCCCATCTTGTTGGGACCGAGCGCCAGCATCGCCATCTGGCGATCGGCCTCGGTCTTGGCGAGGTCAATGATCCACGGCACGTCCGGCAGGTCCGGGTGCTTGTCGACGGCGAACTGGACGAGCAGCGCGATCTTCTTCTCGTCGAGCCAGTTCTTGTAGCGCGAGACGATGCTGTCCCACCCGAATCCGCAGCGCCCCTCGACCTCGCCGCGCTCCATGGCGAGGTGGACCTCAGTGCTGCCGTTGTAGCCGGGAACGATCTTCAGCCTGGTTCCGGCGATCTTGTTGAGGAGCTTTACGTGAGTGGCATCGGCGGCGCTCGGGCCGCTGGAGCCGACCAGCATCTCCTTGTTGCGGAGATCGTCGACGGTGCGGAACGGCGTCGTGTGCCAGGCGACGCACAGGCTGGTCTCGGCGTTCAGGCTGCCGATCCAGGTAAGCCGTTCGGGATCGATCTTGGTTTCGGCTACGCCCATCAGCGGATCGAACGGCACGTTGCGCAGCGTCGTGCCGACCGCGGTGCCGTCCTTGGGTGCGATGCCGAAGATGAAGTTAATCACCGCGCGGCCGCTGCCGGCCGGCATGTTGCGCGGGACTACGGTGGTTTTGCCCGGCAGATGGCGGCCGATGTGGCGGGCAAGCAGGCGGCCGTACTGGTCGTAGCCGCCGCCCGTCGTCGAGCCGATGTAGACGTTGAACTCCTTGACGCCCTTGTAGAAGTCGGCGGCGGTCTGTGGCGCCTGGGCCGCCGCCGGTCCGCTCAGAAGAAGGACCGACGCCAATGCCGCAGCCCATGCCGCGCCGATTTTTCCCCCGCCACTCTTCATCGTTCGCTCCCTGTTGCTCCCGCGTGGTGAACCGTCGTCGGGCATCGCGTTCCGCTCAGAGGCGATAGAACGCCTTGGCGTTGTCGTAGAGAATCTTGCGCCTGGTCGCCTCGTCGAGACGCGGATCGGCGCGCAGGTGCTCGAGATTGCCCGGGAACTCGCTGTCCCAATGGGGGATATCGGTGGCGTACATCAGATGCTGAGCGCCGACCATGTCGATGGTTTCCTTCAGCATCGTCTCGCCGACCTCGATGCTGACGTTGATGCTGGATGTCTTGAAGACCTCGCTCGGCTTGCCCTTGAGCAGCGGCATGTCGACATGGCCGCGCTTCTCCCAGTGCTCGTCGATGCGATCGAGGTAGTAGGGGAGCCAGGTCGCGCCGACTTCGAGGAAGGCCATGCGCAGCTTCGGGAAGCGGAGCGGGATGCCGTTCGCCAGCACGCTGGTGAAGTGCAGCATGATGCCGGCCGGGAAGGCATAGCTGTGGACCTCGCTGAACGTTCGCAGGATCCCGGCGCCGACCTCATGGGCCCAGTGGCGGGTGCCGTGGACGCAGATCGCCGCGCCGACCTCCTCGGCGGCCCGGTAGATCGGATCGTAGTAGGGATCGCCGAGCGCCAGCGGCAAGCCCGTGGTCAGCACCTCGAAGGCGATCAGCTTGTTCTTCGTAGCGGCGCGGCGAAGCTCTTCGGCTGCCGCGTGCGGATCGCGCATCGGCAGGACGCCGACGGGCTTCAGGCGCTTGTCCTGGTAATCGGCCGCGAAGTGATCGTTCACGGCCCGCGTCGCGGCGATGGCGAATTCGGTTTCCTGCAGCTTGCCGACGTTGCCCGACCCGGTCGGGAACAGGACCGCCTGCTCGATCTCGTTCTCGTCGAGCGCGCGATGCCAGAGCGTCACCTGCTGCTTGGCGGAGAGATTGCCGTAGTAATCGTAGGGGTGGCCGATGGTGTCGCCGAGCGATGAATCCCACGGCTGGCAGCCGGGCCACATCCCGGTGTTGCGTCCTTTATATTTTCCGTCGAGATATTTCAGGATGTCGGCGCGATGCTCGAGAATGTGTCCATCGGCATCGATCGCACGCAGGCTGGTGGCCATGGCAAAACTCCGGGTTGACGATGCGGGTTTGATGCCGCACTTGTTCCGTTGCCCGAGTCGAATGAACCGATGACTCGGATGTCCTCTTGCGCGCTGAAGGCGCCCGTTATTCGAAAAAGGCGTTGTCGATGAGAACCGGCTGCACTGCGCCGTGCTGCTTGGCGCGTCCGGGAATGGGCTTGCCGTGAGGATCGAGCCGGTTGCCGGCGTAGCCTTTGGGGCTGGCGCCGAAGCGAATCAGGATCAGCGGCTGGTCGGTGTCGTTGGAGAACGAGTAGAAGCAGCCTTTGGGCAGAAACAGCGCCTGATGCTTCCTGAGCGGCGGCAACGGCCCGTTGAGGCCCGAGAACTGCGCCTCGCCCTCAAGGCATACGAAAATGTGATCCTCTTCGGTATGGGCGTGGAGGCCGTTCTCGCCGCCCTTGGGACCGTAGCAATGGACATGAAAGGTCATCATGTCGGTCTCGGCCAGGAGACGCTTGGTGTGTCCCTTGGAGACGAGCTGGGTTCGCAGGCTGAGGATTTCGGGATCGCGCTCGGCGCCGGGAATCGACGCCGGCACCTCGGTTTTCGTCGCCATGATCGCTCTCCCGTTGTCGGTCGCCGATGCGTTATGCCGCGCGCGGTTCGCCGTCGCCGTTGGCGCAAGCGTAATAAGACGGAGCCGGGCATCGTTGCCCTAATTTCCGGCTACTCTGTTCAATGACAAGAAACAATCGTGCCGCCGCGGCCGCGCGGCAACGGACACCGACGCCTAGATGTGCGTCGGCGGCTCGTAGGCGGCGGCGCCGGGCGGCGGCACCGTCGGCGGGTACTCCACCATCTTCTGGAAGATCATGTGCATGAACAGGAAGAGCGGCTTCGCCTTCATGATCAGCACCATGGCGTCGTTCTCCAGATCGTCGTTGAAGTGCCGATGGACGCAGCCGTTCTCGACGATGCAGGAATCGCCTGCGGACCAGGGTAGCTTCCGGCCGTCGTGCTCGTCATGGCCCTTGCCCTTGAGGACGTAGAACACGGCCGAGTTCATGTGCCCATGCTTCTGGCCGTAGCAGCCCGGCGCGTAGACGTCGATGTGACATTCGATCGACTGGGCGATCTGCACCGAGCCGGGATTGATGATGCCTTTGTGGTAGAGGGTCGGGCCGCCCTTCCATTTCCAGTCGATGGAGCTGTAGACGCGCGGCTGGGTAAACAGGTTCTTGTAGACCTCGCCATAGGTGTTCTCGAGGGCGCGGACGAAGGTGCGCTTCTTCTGCCAGACCTCCCACACGACCTTTTTGTTTTCGCCGGCTCCGTCCCAGCGATCGGTCTCGTTTTCGTTCAGCGGCTCGGCGTCGCTCATTCCTGCTCTCCCTTTCGGTTGACGCACGCTACCGCCTCGCTGGGGATTGTGAAGCCAAAAAATGGGAAACAGCCTTTTCCCGGAATTCCGTTCCGGTCGAGCGGGCAGAGACACCCATTCCCGCACCCGCCGCCGGAACCCCCGCGCACCGCCAGCGTTGAGGCTTGGGCATTCCCGAGCCCCGAGGAAACGGCGATGCTGCGCGCTGCTCCTGTCTTCCTGACGATCGCCTTCGTTCTCCATGTCCCGCAAGCCCAGGCCGATCCGATCGCCGGGCGCCAGCCGCAAGCGGTCGAGGACCGCATGGTGCCCGATCCGCCGGGGATGAACGTGGCTGTGTGGGCGTCGGGACTGGAGATTCCCTGGTCGATCGTTTTCCTTCCCGATGGCCAGGCACTGGTCAGCGAGCGCCGGGGCCGCATCCTGCTGCTGGACAGAAACGGCAAGCCGCGGCCGGAGCCCTATGCGACGCCGTCGGTGGTGGCGCGGGGCGAGGGCGGACTGATGGGGCTCGCGCTCGATCCGCGCTTTCCGGAGCGGCCCTATCTGTATGCGATGATGACGCGGCGCGAGAACGGCAAGACCGCCACCGCCGTGGTGCGCTTCAAGCAGGATGGAACGCGCGGAGTCGTGGATCGGACGATCCTCGACGGCATTCCCGCCGGAACCTTCCACAACGGCGGGCGGATCGCGTTCGGCCCCGACGGACTGCTGTACGTCGGCACGGGCGAAACGGGCCATCCCGAGCTCGCCCAGGACAAGACGTCGCTCGCGGGAAAAATCCTGCGGATCACGCCGGACGGCACCGTACCGTCCGACAATCCGTTCCCCGGTTCGCCGGTCTTCACGCTGGGGCACCGCAACGTCCAAGGGCTGGCATGGCGGCTTGGCACGCGCGATCTGTACGCATCGGAGCATGGGCCGTCGGGCGAATTCGGCCTGCATGCGCGGGATGAGATCAACCGCATCGTCGCCGGCCGCAATTACGGCTGGCCGACGGCGACGTGCGCCGTCGGCAAAGAAGGTCTTGCCGATCCTCTCGTGTGCTGGCCGAAGCAGGCCGTGGCGCCGAGCGGGGCAACGTTCTTCGATGGCGATCTGTTTGTCGCGACCTTGCGCGGGGAAGCGCTGATCCGCGTGAAGATCGGCACGGGCGATCGAATCGAGGCGATCGAGCGGTGGTTCGCGTCGGGTGAGGCGAACGGGCGCTATGGACGGCTCCGCGATGTCGCGGTCGGTCCGGACAAGGCCCTTTACGTTCTTACCAACGACGGCTGCGGCGGGCAGGGGCCAAACGGCGGCGATTGCATCCTCAGGCTGACGGCCCGATAACGACTTGCCCCGTTCGATTGCGGCTCTCCGGAAACCTTCCTATAGTCCGGCGCAAGCGGGCTTTTTTCGAGGGATGCACGATGGTTTGGAACCATTCCGGGAGGCTGCGGCGGGTCGCGGCGGCCCTGCTGCTGCCGATCGTCGCGCTGACGGCAACGCCCGCGCGGGCGCAGGCCACGCTTGAGGTCGCCTACATCCCGATCATGCCCATGGCGCAGCTCTTCGTCATGGAAGGCGAGGGATGGGCCAAGGAGGCGGGGCTCGATCTCAAGCTGACGAAGTTCTCCTCGGGTCCGGCGATCGTGCAGGCGATCGCGTCGGGCCGTTACGACGTCATGTATTTCGGCATCGGCCCTGCGCTGGTGGCGCGGGCGAACGGTGTGCCGATCAAGGTCGTCGCCGCGAACGTGGTCGAGCAGATCGCCGTGATCGCTCAGGGCGATCTCGCGAAGGCGGCATCGGAGGCAAAGACCGGCGCCGACGCCGTTCGCGACTTCATCGCGCAGAAGCGGCGAAAGCCCAAGATCGCGACGCTGCCCAAGGGTTCGATTCCCGATCTGGTGCTGCGCTACTGGCTCGCCCATGCCGGCATCGCGGAGGATTCGATCGAGATCGTCGGCATGGGCGAGGACAAGGTGCAGCAGGCGCTGCTGACGCGTTCCGTCGATGGGGCTTCGATTCTCGAGCCGATCGTCACCATCGTCCAGCAGCAGCTTCCCGACGCCAGGATCGTCGTCGCCGGAGGCGACATGTTTCCCGATCAGCCGGGCGCCGTGGTGGCGGTCCGCGAAAGCGCCCTCAAGGACAAGCGCGCCGCCATCGAGAAGCTTATCGCTCTTCATATTCGCGCAACCGAGCTGCTGCACAGCGATCCGGATCGTGCGGCCAAGGACGTCTACAAGTTCATCGGTCAGGGCTTGGTTCCGCTCGACACGTTCGAGCGCGCGATCCGCTCGCCGATCAGCAAGTTCGTGAGCGATCCGCGTCCGATTGTTTCGGCGACCAAGGAAGTGCAGGACTTCGCGATGAAGATCGGCACGCAGCAGAAGGCCGTGGCGCTTGGCGATCTGTTCGATGCCTCGGTTTACGAGCAGGCGGCACAGCCGAAGTGAGCTCCCGTCGCCTTCTGAGCGCTGCCGGGCTCGCGGCTTTCATCGGCATATGGGAGGCGGTGGCGCGCAGCGGCCTGGTTCCCGTTGCGCTGTTGCCGCCGCCGAGCGCCATCCCGGCGCGGTTCGTGTCCGAGATATCGCTCGGCATCTGGCAGACGATGGTCCTCGCCAGCCTCGGCCACTACCTCGTCGGACTCCTGATCGGCTCGCTGCTCGGGGTCGTCGTCGGCGGCGCCGTCGCCCTGTTCCCGCGGGTCGACGCCGCTCAGGCCTGGGTCGCGCGCCTGCTGCGGCCGATTCCGCCGCTGGCGTGGATTCCGTTTGCCATCATCTGGTTCGGCATCAGCGAAACCGCGGCGGCGTTCATCATCGCCATCGGCATTTTCTGGATCAACTATTTCACCGCCTATGCGGCGGTCGGCGCGGTCGACAAGGATCTCATCGAGCTCGCGAGGGCATTCGGCCACCGCTCGTTGAAGGCACGGTTGCAAAAGGTCATCATGCCGGCGGCGGCGCCCGGCATCCTCTCCGGGCTTAGGGCGGGGATCGGCCAGGGCTGGATGACGGTGGTCGCCGCCGAGCTGTTCGGTATCACCGGCATTGGCCAGCGCATGATGGAAGCGGCGGGCCTGCTCGCGACGCCGGTCGTCATCGTCTACATGGCGACCATTGCGGTGCTCTACGGCATCAGCGATACGCTGTTCCTCATGGTGCAGACGCGGATCCTGCGATGGCAGCCATAATCGAGCTTGCGGACGTCGCCATCGGGTTTCCCGGATCGGCGCGGCCGGTGCTGGCGGATCTCGCGCTGACGGTGCGGCGCGGCGAATTCGCGGCCGTCGTCGGCGCGTCGGGAGCGGGCAAATCGACGCTGCTCCGGATCGTCGCCGGCCTGATGGAGCCGCTGCGCGGAAGCATCCATCGCCATCTCGATGAGAATCCCGGGCGGCGTTCGATCGCGATCGTGTTCCAGGAAGCGCGCCTGATGCCATGGCGGCGGGTCCACGAGAACGTGGCCTTGGGTCTCGAAGGCCTCGGGCTTGCCGACGAGGAAGTTCAGCGCCGGGTGAGCGATGCGCTCGCGCTGGTCGGCCTGCGCGACTTCGCCCAGCGCTGGCCGCACCAGTTGTCGGGCGGGCAGCGCCAGCGTGTCGGCATCGCCCGCGCGCTCGCGGTCCGGCCCGAGATTCTCCTGATGGACGAGCCGTTCGGCGCGCTCGACGCGATCACGCGCCAGACGCTGCAGGATGAGCTCCTGCGCATCTGGGCGGCGACGCGCACGACGATCCTGTTCGTCACCCACGACATCGAGGAAGCGGCTTATCTCGCCGATCGCGTGCTGTTGCTGGGCGGATCGCCGACGCGCATCAGCGAGACCTATGAAATCTCCGCGCCGCGGCCGCGCAACCGGAGCGACGCGTCGCTGGCGAGCGTCATGCGCCAGGTGCGGTCGGATCTCTCCGACATCCTTCAGGAAGGCGCCGGCATATGAGCGTTCGCGTCATTCTCCATGCACCGACCGCGGGAGCGCTCGTCCGGGCGCGCTCGAATGCACGCAATCTTCTCCGCGCAGATCCGACCGCGGAAATCCGCATTCTCGCCAACGCGCAAGGCGCGGCCGAAGCGCTCCGCAGTCCCGACGCCGACGGCGACCGGCATCTGGTGCTGTGCCAGAACAGCCTGCGCGCGCAGAATCTCGTCGCACCGATGGGAATCGCTACCGTGCCCGCGGTGATTCAGGCCTTGGTCGAATTGCAGACGGCCGGCTGGCTCTATATCCGCGTCTGAGAATCCGCTCAGCCGATCTCGACCGAGTGCTCCCGCGCGTCCCACCGAAAGACGACGCGCTGCCCGCGCGCGAGGTCGCGGGTCTGCAAGTCGACGACATGCAGGTTGAACGTGCTGTAGTGGCTTACGGCCACCGCTTCCGTCGCCCATCCGTCGGCGCTCCAGCGGACGACCGTCTGCGCGTCGAGGAGAAGACGCAAGGTTTGCCCGGCGGCGATCCGCGTCACCGGCATGCGGAGCGACCAGTAGCACCGTGCCGGCGGCTTTGGCTTTGCGCCGCCATAGCGGCGCCAGACCGCCTCCGGACGATCCTGCGGCGCGCCCGCTCGCGCGCCCACCACAAGCCTTGCGAACTCGGCGTGGGCCCACACCAGCGGCATCGCCGATCCTGTCGGCTTGCCGGGAAAGAGATTTGCGTGGGGTATTGCCTCTGCATCCCAGATTTGCTCGGGCAGGAGCCCGCAGCGGCCGGTCATGCGGACCATCGCTTTCAGGAACGGCAGCGGATCGGCGCCGGCCGCGAGGGCGTAATGACCGCGCTCGGCGGTCAGAAGCGGCCACAGGCGGCCACGGCCGATGCCTTCGAAGGGGCTGCCGTCCTCGGTTTCGCCGTAGCCGTCGCCGTTGTAGCGGTACCAGCATGGACCTGAAGGAGTCTCCACCTTGAGGAGCCCGTCGACGACACGCAGCGTGTCGAGCACCGTCGGATCGTCGGGCGCTCGCAGGCCGAGGCGCACGAGCTGAAGGAAATCGGTGCTGACCTGCGCCGCGGCCGGTGTCGTCGAGCCATCGGGGCGGTTTTTGACCGGGATGGGGTCGGCGATCGCCGTCGGATTTTCGATGATCCGTGCCGGCGCGGTTCGGACGTAATGGGACCGCGCGCCGAACCGCTTTGCGATGTCCGTGCCGACGGCGACCGTCCAGTCCTCGACATGCACGTTCCAGTCGTCGGCGAGGAGGAGCGCATTGTCGCGCAAGGGATCGGAGAGGAATTCGGCGCCGCAGACCAGAGCGGCGATGCAGGTCGCCAGCGTATAGGCGTTCAGTCCTTGCGTTTCTTCCCAGCGGTCCTGGTCCGTCACCGGGCCGATGCGCATGATGTAGCCGAGCGCGCGGCGCACCATGTCGACCACCTCGATTCCCGCCAGAGCGTCGCGCTCGGAGAGAGCGGATGCCAGCAGCACGGGCCACGCAACCTCGTCGAGTTGCACCCCGACCCAGCGCGGCGTTCCGTCCAGCCATTGATTCTGCTGCCAGCGGCCGTCGGTGAGCTGGGTCGCGATCAGGTAGCGCAGCACATCGCGCGCTTCCTCGATCGCGCCGATGGCAATGAGGGCGAGTGCGCTTGCGACCAGGTCCCGCGGCCATACGAGATGATAGCCGCCGACGTCGTCCTTGCTGTTGCCCCAGGGAATGGAGAGGCTCGCCACCATCGCGCCGGTGTAGGTCTTATCTTGGTGGGTGCGCAGTACGTTCGCGGAAATGTGAAACTGTTGCTCAACGTCAGGCGGCAGCTCGGATTGCGGGATCGGAAGCCACGCCTGCCATCGTTCGACGTGATCTTTCCAGACCCCCTCGAAGTTCTGGATCAGTGCCGAGATCGCGAGGGTCGCCGCAGCTTCCATGCTGCCGCCGAAGGCGAGCGCGAGCGTCGCGCGGCGGGGTAGCTGCCCCATCAAGGCGACGTTTCCCGGACCGGCGCGCCGGTGCTGCCACGTCATGACACCATTGCGATGAAAATCCTGCCAGCCGTCGCTCGTGCCGACATAGCCGGCGCCGGCGCGAAGCCATGCGTCGCACTGGGCAGAATCCGCCGATGCCAGCGCCAAGCCGAACGGACCCTGCTCGGCGGCGAGAATGGTGCGACCGCGGGTGGTCATCACGTTCGCTACGTTGTTGCAGCCGGTACCGCCGAGATGCGGCGCCAGAAGCGCGTACGGGAGGAGGGTCACGTCGCCAGTGAGGGAGATGTCCAAGAGCAGGACGTCGCGCTTGGGAGCGGGTGCCACGCGGAGGGTGAGCGCGAAGCGCTCATGCGTGTGGACGATTTCGAGCGCCGGTATGCCCGGAGCGGGCGTGCGGACGGAATAGGAATCGAGTCGCTTGACCTCGCACCAGAAGCCTTCGCCGTCGGCGACGATGAAGCCGAGATCGCGTATCTGCGGAATGTCGACGCGCGGGTAATAAACCTCGTTGACGATCCCGAACCCGGTGGTGAACCAGAGCCGCGAGGGCCCGATCGCCGTGCCGACGAGATCCTTTGCGCTGCTCGTCCACGACGGCGGAATGCCGGGGTGGCCGGGTGCGTCGTCCTGCATGTCGGTCGATCTGGGATCGCGCATGGCTCGATCAGTCTGGAGGGGCAGCCATTAACAGCAGGATTTGATGGCCAAAGTTGGGCAGCTCGCTCCTATTTGGGTGCGCTCATCGAGCCCTTGAACGCGAGATAGCCGCCGTCGAGCAGAAGATCAGTCCCTGTCATAAACGAGGATTCGTCGGAGGCGAGGAACACCGCGCCGGCAGCGATTTCGTCGACGCGTCCCGTGCGCCCGACAAGATGAAGCGGGCCACGCACCCTGTTGGCGTTCTCGCGGGTGCCGAAATGGCGCAGCGAGCGCGCCGTGTCGATGGCGCCGGGCGACAGCGAGTTCACGCGGATGTTGTCCTGGGCGTAATCCACCGCGAGGCATTTCGAGAACTGGATCAGCGCCGCCTTGCTGGTGGAGTAGGGCGATTTGCGCGGCACGCCGATCTGGCCGAGTTGCGATGCGATGTTGACGATGGTGCCGCCGCCGGCGTTGCGAATTTCGGGGATGGCGAACTTGCACATCAGGAACGGCCCGGTGAGATTGACGCCGAGGGCGCGGTTCCAGTCCTCGAGCGAAAGGGTCTCGGCATTGCCGTCCGGCACCACCGTCGCCGCGACGTTGACCAAGGTGGTGAGCTTGCCGAAGGCCTCGATGGCGCGTTTTACCGCGCGCTCGCCATGGGCCGGGTCGGCGACGTTGCACCCCACCGGCTCGGCCTCGCCGCCGCCGGCGCGCACCTTGCCCGCGACCGCCTCCGCTTTGCGCGGATCGAGGTCGGCGACCACCACCTTGGCGCCTTCGCGCGCGAATCGCTCGACGATCGCGCCGCCGATTTCGCCGCCGCCGCCGGTGACCAGCGCCACCCGGTTCGTCAATAAATGCCCATCAGCCATGGCTTTGCTCCATCGATCGTTTGCGGAGCCGGAATCCCGTGGCACCTGCCGACCCCGTGTGTTTGAATGCCATCATAAGAAAAAAGGACATCGAACGGGGGGAAGACAATGGCTTCAGGTCATAACGCTCGCCTGTTTGCGGGAGCGCTTCTGGGAACGGCAGCATCGGTCGCGCTTGCATGGCCGGCAGGCGCCGATGCCGTATCCGACTTCTATCACAGCAAGCAGGTGACGCTCATCGTCGGTTCCGCCCCCGGAGGCGGGTATGATGCCTACGCGCGTCTCGTCCAGCGGCACTTCGGCCGTCACATTCCCGGCGATCCGGCGGTGGTGGTGCAGAACATGCCGGGCGCCGGCAGCCTCAACATGGTCAACCATGTCGCCAACATTGCGGCGCGCGACGGCACGATCGTCGGTGCGCCGCAGACGGGCGTCGCTTTCGAGCCGGTGTTCAAGCTGCTGTCGCCCGACGGCAAGACGGCGCGTTTCGATGCGACCCGGTTCGGCTGGATCGGCAATGCCTCGAAGGACATCATCGTTCCGTTCGTCTGGAGCGACGTTCCGGTCAAGACGTTCGACGATCTGCTGACCACGCCGGTCAGGATGGGAGCGAACGAAACCAACACCGACAACAGCATCATGGCGGTGCTGCTGATCCGCATGTTCAAGGCCAGGATCACGCTTTACAACGGCTATCCAGGCAGCTCGAGCAATCTCATGCTCGCGGTGCAGAGCCGCGAGCTCGATGGCCTCGCCGGCATGCCCTACAGCAGCCTGACGTCGCGCTCCGCCGATCTGGTGCGCGGCGGCAAGCTGCGCTTTCTCGCCCAGGTCGGCCTCACCAAGTTGCCCGATCTGCCCGATGTGCCGATGCTGCTCGACAAGACCAAGTCGCCCGAGGACCGGGAAACGCTGTCGCTGATCCTGATCAAGAATGAGATGGCGCGGCCGTACTTCGTCGGGCCGCAGGTGCCGACCGAGCGCCTTGCGGCATTGCGCTCGGCGTTCGAGGCGACCGTCAAGGATCCCGACACGATTGCCGAGGCGAAAAAGAGCGGCCTCGAACTTGATTTCGTCTCCGGAACGAACGTTCAGGCGCTGGTCGCACGGGTCTATGCCACTCCGGCGGCGAGCGCGGATCGTGTCCGGGACGTGCTCAAGTCGGATCGTCCGGATCGTTGATGCAGTAGAGAGGGAGCGCACCGTGGGATTTATCGACGCCGACGCCCATGTCATCGAATCGCCGTTGACGTGGGAGCACATCGCCGAGGCCGATCGCAAACATACGCCCCTGCTGGTGACCCAGACGTGGGGCGCCGACGTCAAGAGCAACGAGGGCCGGCGCTCGGTCGAATACTGGATCATGGACAATCGCACCCACGCCAAGGACAAGAACGTGGGATCCGATACCACGGTCGAATCGCGCGAGATGCGCGACGTCGAGGCCCGGCTCGCCCACATGGATCGGCTCGGCATCGACGTGCAGGTGCTCTACCCCACCGTGTTCCTGCGCCCGGCGCTGCGCACTCGCGACGCCGAGCTGGCGCTGATCAAGTCCTACAATCGCTGGCTCGCCAGCATCAACGCGCATGCGCCGAAGCGCATGCGCTGGGTGGCGATGCCGCCGTTGCTCAGCCTGGACAAGGCCAGGGACGAGCTTCAGTTCTGCAAGGATCACGGCGCCTGCGGCATCTTCATGCGCGGGCTCGAATGGGATCGCAACGTCGCCGATCCGTACTTCTATCCGCTCTACGAGATGGCGAGCGAGCTCGATCTGGCCGTCTGTTATCATTCCGGCAACAACTCGATCACCCATCACGACTTCTTTACCGAGGACACGACGTTCACGAAGTTCAAGCTCGCCGTCGTCGGCGCGTTCCATTCCCTGGTGGAGAAGAACGTGCCGGGCCGGTTTCCCGACGTGCGCTGGGGCTTCGTCGAAATCAGTGCCCAGTGGGTTCCGTACGTCTGCCACGATCTCCGCTATCGCCTGCTGCGGCTGGGGCGGCGCATCCCGGACAATCTCCTCAAGGCGAACCATATGTACGTCGCCTGCGAGGTGACCGACGACATTCCCTACATCCTGAAATACGCGGGCGAGGACGCGTTGATGCTCGGCACCGACTACGGCCATCACGATCCGTCGGCGGAAATAAATGCGTTCACGCTGATCGAGAAGCGCGACGATGTCTCGCCGGAAGCGCGGCGGAAGATCGTCGACGCCAACCCGCGGGCGCTGTACGCGCTGTAAGCTTCCGAGTTTGCGTTCGCTGCGCGGCTTCGCCTCAGCGCGAGGGCAGGGCGCTGCCGTCCCCGCATCCGGTTTCGCCACCGGCACTGCCATCGGTGCATCCGGGCATGCCGCTGTCGGTGCCGCCCGCGCCGCGGCTGCCGGAGCCGCCGCTTCCGGGAACGGTGGTCGTTGTTCCGGGCGTCATAATTCCGACGCCGCTCGTGCCGTTGCTGCCGCCCAGCGCATCGGTGCCCCTGCCGGTCCCGCCCGGCACGGCGCTCGGGCCGCCCGGTCCCGGCACGCCACCGCTTCCGCGCGTGCCAGTTCCGTTATCAAGAGTGCCGGCACCGGTACCGGTGCCCACCGACCCGGGGCCGCTGCCGCCGTCGGCCTGAGCGAAGGCGCCCGTTGCGGCGACGGTCGACAGCATCAATGCCATAGCGAGGAACGTCACGGGCGCCAGGCGTTCGGTGAACGTGCCGCGATTGAAAACGTCGACAGGGTCATGAGAGTGATCCATGGCTCCAGCTCCTGAGAGACATAAGGGCGAGCCGACCGGCTCGCCCTTTGTCGTAGTGCAACCGGTGTGACTGGCGGTGCGGATCGGATCGCTCAGTCACGCGGAACGGGCTAGCGGCCCATGCCGCCGGCACCGCCACCGGAATCGCTTGGGCTGGGACGGCTGGTGCCGCTCGAGCCGCTGCTCCCGCTGCTGCGATTGCTGCCGCCCGACGGCCCGCAATCCATCGAGCTGCTGCTACTGCTGCTGGAGCTGTCGGGCATGCAGTTCTCGCTGTCGCTGCCGCTCGTGCCGCTGCTGGAACCGGGCATTCCGGAACTGCCGCTGCCGCTGCCGCTGGTGCTTGGGTTTGTCGGGCGGTTGCCGCTGCGGGTGCCGCCGCTCCCGCTGCTCGACTGGGCGATGGCAGCGCCGGCGACCGAAACCATTGCCGCGGCAACCGGCAGGGCGATGGCAAAGCGCCCGCACTCGGCGAGGAAACGCCGCCGCGCCGCCTGGGCTTCGAATTTATCCATTAGACACCTCCTTGGGGTGGATGAGTGCGCCCGTTCTCTTGATCCGCGCGTTCCAGCGAGATCGGCGCCGTCTTTTGAGCATTGGTGTCAGGCGGGACGTCGCCTGAGCGCGCGGGTCGGGAACGAATTCCGCAGCCCGCCAGAACCGAGAACTCCTTCAACAACGTTGCGAGTTGGGACTCGTTCCCGGGACGTCGTCTCCGGGAACGAGGACGCAATTTTCAAGCATCGAAGCTCGACGGCACGCGGGTCAGATCGCCGTCGCCAGCGTCGCTTGGGCGGTGGTATGAATCCACCTTACGCGAGCCGCACCGTCGCTTTAATTACGCAGGCGGAATTGCCGGCCGATACCGATCGGGGGGATCATGGCGGAACGCAGCTATAACCGCGGCGCCGAGGATTTCGGCAACATCGTCAACCTCGGGCATGTGAATGTCTGCGTGCCGGACCAGAAGCTCGCGACGGCCTATTACGTCTCGGGCTTGGGCCTGACGCGCGATCCCTACTTGATGACCGGTACCGGCAACATGTGGGTCAATGTCGGGATGAGCCAGTTTCACCTTCCGATAGGCGAGCCTCAGGTTCTCCGCGGCATTACCGGGCTGGTGATCCGCGACCGAGAGGGGCTGCTCGCCCGCCTTGCCAAAGCGCGTCCGGAACTGACCGGAACCCGCTTCGATTTCCGCGAAGGCAACGACAGGGTCGAGACGGTCTGCCCGTGGGGCAATCGCATTCATTGCCATTTTCCCGACAGCGGGCGATTCGGCCGGATGGCGCTCGGCATGCCCTACGTCGAGTTGGAGGTGCCGAACGGCGCCGCCGAAGGCATCGCCCGCTTCTATCGGGAGGTTTTCATGGCGCCGTCCGAGGTCATTGCGGACAAGCAAGGACGGACGACTCGGGTGCTCGCCGGCGATCGCCAGCATCTGATCTTCCGAGAGACCGACGAGCCTCAGCGCCCTTATGACGGCAATCACTTCCAGATATACATCGCCAATTTCTCGGGACCGTATCGGAAGCTGCAGGAGCTCGGTCTTGTTACCCAGGAATCGGGGCAGCATCAGTATCGCTTCAAGGACATCGTCGATCTGGACACGCGCGCGGTGCTCTGCACCGTCGATCATGAGGTGCGCGCCATGAGCCATCCGTTGTACGGCCGCCCGCTGGTCAACCGCAATCCATCGCTCAGTGCCCGCGATTACGTATCCGGCCAGGAGGAGGCGTCGTGGGCGATGTCCTAAATGCGTTTCGTTCGCCGCATGCTCTCGTTAACGTGAGCGTCGTTAACGTATTCTTTCGTTAAAGTTATTTTAGCCGAGTGCGTTTAGATGAATGCTGCGACTGTGCAGCATGGTTCGCGGAGTTCAGAGTGCCGTCTCTTTTCCTGACCGATCATTTCCTCATTGGCGGATATCCACCCAATACGTGGACACCCCCCTCCCTCGCGCGAGGCGGCGTGCTCGCGTGGATCGGGGCCAATCTCGTCGTCACGGCGCTCTACTTCGCGTTCGGACTTGTGGTGAGCCAATTCTTTGCTGCCTACGGCTTGTTTCCGGCGCCGATCTGGCTACCGACGGGCATCGCCGTGGTTGCGGCCATGATCGGCGAAGCGCGGTTGTTCCCCGGCATCTTTCTCGGCTCGTTCCTGGCCAATGCGGTGTTGTTCGCACCGCCGCTGCACGTCAGTATTCTCATTTCGATCACCAACGCGCTCGGTCCCGTCATAAGCGCCATGGTTCTGCGCGGATTGCGTCCGCCAAAAGGGCTGTTCACGTCGTTCTCCGGTGTGGTTGCGTTCCTCGTCTGCACGACTCTGTTGAACCCGACGATCAATGCAACCGGAGGCGCGGTGGCGACCGCGATCGGCCAACCGCTCGACCTCGCCTCGCTCTATTCCGTCTGGGTGGGTTGGTGGCTTGCCGACTCGGGCGGCACGCTTTACCTCGCACCGGCGCTCATCCTCTGGCTCGGGCTCGAGAGAGAGTCGGATGTTCACGCGCGCGTCGTCAAACATCGCTTCGACCGTCACGACGCGATCGTCTGGGCGGCGATTGCCATTGGCAGCCTGATACTGTTTCTGATGCCGCCGCTGCGCGGCTCTTACATCCGCTCGGCGTTTCCGTTCCTTCTGGTCGTGCCGTTGTCCTGGGTCGCGCTCCGCATGTCGCTGCGCGCCGCCTACACGCTGGTGACCCTGGTCGCGATCGTTGCCACCGCGGGCACCGTCGCCGGCGTCGGACCGTTCCAGGATCACGCGCTGGCGAACCCGCTGCAACTCGTCGGCACGCTGGTCGTGCTGCTGGCGATGGACGTACTGACCATCGTCGCGCTGATGAGCGAGCGTACGGAGGCGGAAACCGCGAGTCGGAACAAATCGCGGTTCCTCGCCGATACCAGCCATGAGCTGCGGACGCCGCTCAATGTCATCTTCGGCGCATCGTCGTTGATGGAGGATCGTTCGCTCGGCTCGGTTCCGAGCAAGGAGTACACGAATTACGTCCGCCTCATTCAGCAGAGCAGCGAATACCTCCTGCAGTTGATCGACGATCTCACGCAGATATCGAAGATCGAGGCCGGGCGTTTCGATCTGCGGGAAGAACCGGTGGTGCTTGCCGCCGTTATCAACGCCGTGACCGATCTGATCGGGATCCAGGCGCGCGCCCGGGCCATCGCGATCGAGGCCGACGTGCCGCGAGGCCTGACGGTGAGGGTCGATGCCCGCGCGCTCCGCCAGATCCTGCTCAATCTTCTGTCCAACGCAGTGAAGTTCACGCCCGAGGGCGGCAAGGTGGCGATCGCGGTGACGGTGGATGCCGAGGGCGCTCTGGCCGTCCGGATATCCGATACCGGAGTCGGCATTCCCGCCGACGCCCTGGAGCGGGTGTTCAAGCCATTCGAGCGCGCCCATTACGATGCGCAGAAGCCCATCGAAGGAACCGGGCTCGGTCTTTCGATCGCCCGCCAGCTTGCCGCTTTGCACGGCGGAACGATCGCTCTGGAGAGCCGGATCGGGACGGGCACCGTGGCGACGCTCGTTCTGCCGGCGTCTCGAATCGTCGCCGGCCCTGCGCCGATGACCGCCGCACAGGCACCGGAGGCCCGGAGGCAGCGCGCCTCGATCCCTAGACTGGGTAATGCTGCGCTTGGGCGCCAGCTTATGTGCGCCAACTCGAGAACGCGCTGCGGTGATGGTCGGCAGGCCGTTCGCCGCACGCCGCACGCCGCATAAATAGGTTGCTAAGCATTTAGGCAAAAACCGCGACGAACGGCCGATCGTCGCGCGCACTGCCCCTTTGCGCCGCCGGCACGTTGCGATACCATTCCGGCAACGATGACAATAAACGCGTTGGGGGGCTTCGATCATGAGGCGCATTGCGCTCGCTTCGCTCTTGGCGTTCGCCGCAGCGTTCCTGAACGGCATATCGATTCAGGCGGCGATGGCCGCGACGCTCAACGCGGATCAGACGGTCGGCCGGCGCCTCTACAATCAGCATTGCGGCGTTTGTCACACCAAGCCGACCATCCTCAGCCCGTACTACGGTCCCGCGCTTTCGAAGGACACCGTCAACAACAACGAAGACGCGCTGCGCGAGTTCATCCAGAACGGTACCGACCGCATGCCGGGATTCCAGTACACCCTGGAGCCGCGCCAGATCGATTCGATCGTCCATTATTTGATGACTGTGCCGCCGCCCGAGGCTGCTGTGCCGGCTCCAAAACCGGCCGCGCGCAGCAACGAACGCGAACTCGATTAACGGAGGGTGTCATGAATACCGTTGGGAGCACCTCGGGGAGGACCGTCCGCGCGGCGGCATTGGTGGGCTCGCTGGCTCTGGCGGGCATCCTCGGCGCGGCGATGCCCGTACGCGCCGCCGATGATCATCTGCTGGCTGGGACCGTTACCTCGGTATCGGGCGAGGCGCTCGGCGGCGCCACCGTCTCGGCGACGGCAGCGGGCTCGACGATCACCACCAGCGTCTTCACCGACGAACAGGGCAATTACTATTTTCCGCCGATGCCGGCAGGCAAATATCGCGTGTGGGCCCAGGCGGTGACCTTCGATACTGGGCGGAGCGACGTCGATCTGACGGCGATCCGGCATCGGGATTTCAAGCTGGCACCCATGAAGGACTTCACCTCCCAGCTCACCGGCGACGTGATCGTAGCCTCTCTGCCTGAGGAGACGGCCGACGACGCGCGCATCAAGCGAATCGTCCGCAACAATTGCACGGGCTGCCACACGCCGAATTTCCCGCTCCAGCACAAGTTCGACGAGAAGGGCTGGACCGCCATCATCGACCTGATGAAGCATGTCAACGTGCTCGGGACCTATCAGGGCGAGAAGCACAAGGCCAATCCGATTCTCGAGCTGCATCGCACGGAGCTTGCAGCCTATCTTGCGCGCGCCCGCGGCCCCGGCGAGAGCTCGATGACGATGAAGCTGCGGCCTCGGCCGTCAGGCGAGGCGGCGCGCGTCGTGTTCAAGGAATACGACGTGCCGGTCGATCCCGACCTCAAGCTCCCATACGCATACGTCACCAACAACGGCAGCGACTGGTCGCTGGGGGCGCCGTCGGGAACCAACGGAACCTACGGCGTTCACGACGCCGAACAGGATCTCGACGGCAACATCTGGTTCACCCACAGCCAGCCGAGCCGCGACATCACCTATGGACGGATCGACGCCAGGACCGGCCGGACCAAGTTCTTCAAGGTGCAGGGGCTGGACAGCATCGCCGCCGTCAGCCATGGCATCATCCGCGACCCCAAGGGCATCCTCTGGCTCAACATCGGTGCGACCGTCGTGCCCCGCCATGGTGGGCTCGGCCGCATCGATCCCAAGACCCAGAAGCTCGACATCTACGTTCCGCCGCCGAACATGTCCGGCACCGGAGGCTCGCTGGACTGGGACGGCAAGGGCAAGATCTGGATCACCTCGCCCGATGGAGCGTTCCAGTTCGACCCCGATACCAAGCAGTTCACCGAGTTCAAATCGGTGACGTATCCGCCGCACGGCACCGGCACGACCTACGGCATCGCCGCCGACCGCAACGGCAACGGCTGGTGGGCGGAAATGAAGATCGACATCATCGCCAAGGGCGATGTCCGTTCGAAAGAATCGCTCGAGCTCCGCTTGCCGGCGGCCGCCGCGTTCAAAAAGGGCCTTTCGGCGGAAGAGGAGAAGCTCTACGCGACATTTGCGCCGCCGGACTTCAACACGGTGCTGCCGTGGGCGCAGGGGCCGCGCCGCATGGGCTCCGACAAGAACGGCGACACGGTATGGATCGGCGATTCGTGGGGCGGCAATTTCGCCCGAATCGATATCGACTCGATGGAGCAGACCTACGTGCCGCTGCCCAACCCGCAGGCGATGCAGCCCTACCACGTCACCGTGGACAACGAGCACGGGGTCTGGACCAACCTGTGGACGGCGGACCAGATCATACGCCTCGATCCGGCGACCAATACTTGGACGACATTTGACCTGCCGACCCACGGCGCCGAGACCCGCTACATCTCGCTGCTGGAAAAGGACGGCAAAATGTCGGTGACGGTACCCGAGTCGCGGGCGCGGAGGGTCGCGGTCATGACGTTCCGTAGCCAAGCCGACATGGACGCGGCGAAGAAAGCGGCGGAGAGCCGGTAGTTCCGTCGCGTCGTCTGAGCTCACTCGGGTAAAGAAAGGCCGCCTCCGTGGGCGGCCTTTCTGCTTCTCGGCTTCGGAGCCAAGTACGGCTAAGCTTCGTCCGATACGGCGATGCCTTCATCCGCCTTCTGAAGAAGCTCCCAATCCTCCTGCTCGTCGAGGACGGCGGTCGACATGCGCCGGGTCGTCGCTTCGTTGCCGATCAACGACAAGGTCGCGTGCATGATTCCGTCTTCGTTCGGAGCGATCCGGGTAATGACCCATTGCGGCCAGTGCTGGCGCGGCTTGATCGAAAGCTTCTTGAGGTAGACGTCGCCGATGCTCTGACTCGGCTCGCCGCGACGCCGGCGCTTGCGCGGGTTCGGCGATGACGAGGGACGCCCGATCAGAGGCTCGCTCGACATCGGAAAAATCACGTTTCGGTTGCTGCGAAATGCCATGGATCTCCCTTTCTTTCGGGGCGCTCGATCCATCGAGCGCCGTCCCCGTTCGTACCCGTCGAGGGCCGCGGATTGTTCTCCATCCGGCTCCGCATCGTCGGCGTTAAAGTTTGGGCACGTCGGAGGCAAATTTAGGAAAGCATCGGCAACCTCTTGACATCCTCGGTGGTGGCACGCTCGTGCCGTGCGGCGACGCCTCGCTGCGACGATTCTCCTGTCCTCCGCGGACCATACCGGCTGAGAAAATCAAGAAGAGCTCGTTGCGCGACAATTCGGCAAGCTCACTCTGCTTCGAAGAAGCTGTCTCGGCATGGCTCGATCGTCACTGGAGCATCGGCCGCGCGTGCCTGCTCTCGGGTGGGCAACGCCTGGATCATCGCCGACGGATCCGGTCGCTAACCTTTGGTCGACATGGCTGGACAACCGACCGGCTGGGAACTTGCCCATAGGTGATGATGGTGTGCGGCGAATGCGGCCATACTCCGCGCCTTCAATGCTGGTGCAGAAGAGATAATTAACAATATTTCTAGATATATGTAGCTTAATTCTAAACTGATATATGAGAGCGGCGGCGTACGATCGCACGCCGCCGCTGCTCCGTTTCGTCAACGGCGGCCGATCAGCACGCCCAGCGCCATACCAATGCCGCCCGCAATGAGAAGCGCGGATAACGGCTGATCGTTGGCATAGCCCCGGACTGAATCGACGGCGTTGCCGTAAAGATTCTGGGCCTGCCCCATAGCCTCCTGCGCTATGCCGTGCCCCTCGGTTTCCTGGTCGCCCGTAACCGAGCCGAATGTCTTTTGCACCTTGCCTGCGACATTGCGCGCAGCACCTTCAACGCGATTTTCATCCATGTCGATCACCCATTATTGCGGCAGCACCGTTGCCGAGCACAGTGCGTGCGGCGTGGATGCGGCTCTTGATCTCACAAGTGCTTAAAACGCAACAGTTACGCTGTGGTTCCGATGAGCGTGCCCGAAAGACGGCTATGCTCCGGCGATGGGACTTCTGGCGTTCGAGCGCAAATCGGCCCCGCCGCCTAGATCGCGCGGCGAGGCCGATGAAGCGGCCTTTAAGCCGGCTTCGATTGAAGGCTTTCCGAAACCTATGATTGCAAATTCAGTTTCTTCTCGGTGCTGGCATTGATCTGACCGGTCGCCTTGAGACCATGGTCCTTCTGATAGTGCCTCAGGGCGGAGCGAGTCTGCGGACCCAGAACGCCATCGACCCGAATGCTGGCGCCGTTGTTGTTCAGCGCCTTCTGCACGTCCTCGACTTTGGACTGAGATACTTTCTGGGCATGCATCCGGGAACTCTGCTGGTGGGTTCCGCTCGGCTGCATGTGCTGCGTCGAGCCGTTCATCTGTCCCGATGGCGTCTGGCTTTGCATGGTGTTGGGGGCGGGCGACGCGGCATAGCTGGGGACCAGTGCCAACCCCGTGCCCGCGGCAATGAGGCCTGCGGCCATGATGCTGTTGAGCTTGTTCATCGAAATTCTCCTCATGGGGTGATGTTTTGATGCCCGTCACAGCGAGAGGCACCAAGGTCGATTCAACCACCCTGGCGATGACGCGATGCTGGCTTGGGTATTAAAAAAAATTAACCCGGTGCGACGTTCTCCTGAATTTTTTGTAATGCAGCGCTCACGTTGCGGCAGGGGCCCGAACGGCAGAATGCCTGCCTGTCATCGGCAACATAACGTCACCGCTGAGACCCGGCTCCTGGTCCGGTCCAGCCGTGCGCAACGGAGGGCATCATGGATAACGTCACCAACACCGGGCGGTCGCGGCGCGTCCGACGGGCCATTGCGGCGCTTTTGGTTTCGACTGCGCTGGTCGGTAGCGGCTATGCGGCGAGCAGTTGGGCCGCAGATCAGCAGACAAACATGAGCAAGGGCTCGGCGATCACGACGCCGAACCTCGCCGTGCAGCCGGGATTCGCCAATCTCGTCGACAAGGTGAAGCATGCCGTGGTCAACATCGCCACGACCGAGGAGGTGAAGCAGATCGCACCGCAGGACATGCCGCAGTTCCCGCCCGGCTCTCCATTCGCTGAAATGTTCAAGTATTTTCAGCAGCAACAGAATACGCCGAAGCACGCACTCGGATCGGGGTTCATCATCGATCCGGCCGGCTACATCGTCACCAACAATCACGTGGTCGGAAAGGCCAGCAAGATCACCGTGACGCTGGATGACGGCACCACCTACCCGGCCACGGTGACGGGCCGCGACGAGAAGACAGACCTTGCGCTCCTCAAGATCGACGCGGGCAAGTCGCTGCCGTACGTGGAGTTCGGCAATTCCGACCGGGCGCGGGTCGGCGATTGGGTGGTCGCTGTCGGCAATCCGTTCGGCCTCGGCGGCACCGTCACGGCGGGCATCATTTCGGCACATGGTCGGAACATCAATGCTGGGCCCTACGACGACTTCCTGCAGATCGATGCGCCCATCAATCCGGGAAACTCCGGCGGGCCGTTGTTCGACCAATCCGGCCATGTCCTCGGTATCGACAGCGCGATCTATTCGCCGAACGGCGGCAATGTCGGGATCGGGTTCGCGATTCCCGCCAACCAGGCAAAGACCGTCATCGCCCAGCTCAAGGACCACGGGTCCGTGGCGCGCGGTTGGCTCGGCGTGCAGATGCAGCCGCTGACGCCGGCTCTGGCCAAGGCCATCGGCCGATCCGATGCGAACGGCGTTCTCGTCGATGAGGTCGAGCCAAAGTCGCCTGCGGAAAAGGCCGAGGTGAAGCAAGGCGACGTCGTGACGGCCTTCGACAAGAAGCCGATCAAGACCCCGCGCGATCTCGCCGTCGCTGTCGCCGAAACCCATGCGGGAGCCACGGTGCCGATGACCGTCTGGCGGAACGGACGCGAGCAGACCTTGAACGTCGCTATCGGCAAGATGCCGCAGAAGGAAGCCTCGGCCCAGGATGAGCAGTCGGGGAGCGACCAGGTCGGAATGGCGCTCAGCCCGCTCTCGCCCGAGGCTCGCAGTTCTCTCGGGCTCGACGAGGATACGAAAGGCGTCGTCGTGTCGCGCGTGACGCCCAACAGCAAGGCGGCGGAGAGCGGCATCCGCGCCGGTGACGTGATCGTCAGGGTCGGTGGGGACCAGGTCACCACGCCGGCACAGGCCGCCGCCAAGGTCCGCGCGGCGGAGAAGGCCAAGAAGGAGGCCGTCCCGTTGCTGGTCATGCGCGATGGCACCACCTATTATCTGGCGCTTCAGCTTGCCAACGGCTGATCCGCGACCGCTCACCGACCGAGGGTAAAGCCAAGGTCAACAATGGTCCGATCGGGACGGCAGCCGCCGTCCCGATCGCGTGATTGCATGAAGATACTTCTGGTCGAAGACAACGAGCAGGTTTCGCAGTTCGTCCGCAAAGGGCTGCAGGAGAGCGGCCATACCGTGGACCATGCCGGCAACGGGCGCGATGGCCTGTTTCTGGCGTCGAGCGAAACCTACGACGCGATCGTTCTCGACCGCATGCTGCCGGGCGGCATCGACGGCCTCGGGATCATCGAGGCGTTACGCAAGACCGGCAACGCGACGCCGATATTGATCCTGAGCGCGCTCGCCGAAGTGGACGATCGCATCCGGGGGCTTCGCGCCGGAGGCGACGATTATCTTACCAAGCCGTTCGCGTTCGGCGAGCTTGCGGCTCGGCTCGACGCGCTGCTGCGTCGGTCTCAGGGCACCGAGACGCAGACGGTTCTGAGCGTGGGCGATCTGCGCATGGATCTTCTCGGTCGCAAAGTGACGCGCTCTGGAAATCCGGTTGCCCTTCAGCCGCGCGAATTCAAGCTGCTCGAGTATCTCATGCGTCACGCCGAACAGGTGGTGACACGGACGATGCTTATCGAGAACGTGTGGGATTATCATTTCGATCCTCAGACCAACGTGATCGACGTTCACGTGAGCCGACTGCGGCAGAAGATCGACGGCGGGTTCGATCGCCCGTTGCTGCATACGGTCCGAGGCATAGGCTATCGGCTCGGCGCGAATGAATAAGTTCCTGCCCTCGACCTCGATCCGCCTCGCCCTCGGATACGCCGGGCTCTTCATCGTTTCGTCCCTGATCCTGGTCGGCTTTCTGTGGTGGCGCACCGCGGATTACCTCGACCGCGAGATCAACGCGGTGATTGTCGCGGACACGCGGGCGATCGCCGATCGGATGCGCGATTTCGGTCTTTCCGGGGCGATCGATACCATCGACGAACGGATCAGCCGGGCGGCCGATCGGCACACGGTCTATCTTCTCACCGATCCCCGGCTCAGCCCGATCGCCGGCAACCTCGACGCCTGGCCGGCGGACGTCAGCCGTTCCGCCGGGTGGTACCGCGTCGATCTGGTGCACGACAACAAGCTCTACGCCACGCGATTTTTGAACGTGCAGTTGCCCGGGGACTTCCACCTGCTGGTGGGGCGCGACGTGCAGGACCGCGCCGTCGTCCGTGCCCTGATCCTGCAGGGATTGGTCTGGGCGGGCCTGATTGCCGTCGTGCTGGCGGTGCTGGGCGGGGCGCTTGTGCGCCGCTCGGTGCTGCGCCGGGTGGAGGCGATCAATCGTACCGCGCGCGCGATCGTCCAGGGTGATCTCTCGCAGCGCCTGCCGGCGCGAAACTCGACCGATGAATTCGATCAACTGGTGCAGACCATCAACGCCATGCTGGGACAGATCCAGCTTTTGATCGAGGGCATACGCAACACATCCAATGCGGTGGCCCACGATCTTCGCACACCGTTGACGGAGCTGAGGAGCCGGCTCGAGGGGATGTTGCGCGGCGCGACCCTCCCGGAAGCGGCGACCGACGATCTGCACGAGGCTGTGGCAGACATCGACCGGCTGATCGGTATATTCAACGCCCTGTTGCGGCTGGCCGAGCTCGATTCCGGCATTCGGCGCGCCGGGTTCCGCCGCGTCGAGCTTGCCGACCTTGTCGACGAGGTGGCGGATGTGTACGGGCCGAGCGCCGAAGAAAAGGGCATCGCGCTGAATGTCGACGTCGACGATCGCGCGAGCGTGACCGGCGATCCGTTTCTGCTCGCCCAGGCGGTCGGAAATCTGGTCGACAATGCGGTGAAATACACGCAGTCGCGAGGCACCATTTCGCTTGCGCTGACCCGGTGGGGCGACCGGCATGTTGCCGTGACCGTCACCGACACCGGTCCCGGCATTCCCGAGGGGGAGAGGGCGCGCGCCGTCGAGCGCTTCTATCGCGGCGATGCCAGCCGCAGGACTCCGGGTGTCGGCCTGGGGCTGAGCGTGGTCGAGGCGGTGGCACGACTCCACGGCGGCGCACTGGAATTGGCGGATAATCACCCTGGGTTGATCGCGTCCTTGATCGTGCCGAAAGGAGAGGATCGGCAAGAGCCCGGCGATGTGCGGGCCGGCGAGTCGGTGGCTGCTCGTATCGAAAAATAGCCCGGCCGGTTCGCAAGCTCGGCCGTTTCTGGGTACTCGGCGGAATTGCGATATTTCATCGGTAGGACTAGGATCGATGAAGGTTTCCGTTCACCTGGAAGGTTTGGTCATGACAGCGACGCGAAGGATCCGCTCGTTCGGACTGATTGCAGTTCTGGCCATGTTGGCTGGAGCGCCCTCGGCCTACGCATTGACGACAATGGAGGCTCCGGTGAACCAGAATGGCGCCCGTTATGCCGCGCCCGATCCCGATCAGCGGCTCGAGCAGCAACTCAATGGGCAACAGGGCGGCGAAGACCGGCGCGGCTTCAGCATCCAGATGCAGCGGCAGGACTCCGATCGAGACCGAGGCACTCCCTTCGACCGCCAGTTCCGTCAGGGTTTGCCGTGGCTGCCGGGTGCGCCGCTTCCGTCGCGCTGAGAAGTCGCGGCCTTCGATCGAGCGACGACACGCTCGATTCCAAATCGATGAAGCTATCGAGCGCCCGCCGCGATGGTGCGGCGGACGCTCGCTGCTTTATTGCCGTCGCCCTTTCCTGGCAGCCGGGCGCTTCGGTTTGGCGAAGGGCTCAGCATGGGCGCGTCCCGCGGAGTCGATCCACACCCGTTCCGACTTCGCCGGCTTGCCGTTGACGCGGTCCAGGAGCCAATCCGCCAGCATGGTGTTGCGATCCTCCCCATTCTCGGCGCTGGGTGCCCCGGTGACGCTATGGTTGGCGCCCTCGAACACCACCATCCGCTTCGGCACCTTGAGTTGCTCGAAAAGCTTCTCGGTGTATTCGAGCGGCGAGAGCTGCTCGTTCTCGCCGGTGATGACCGCGTAGGGGCATCTGATCTTCGGCATGTACGGCGTCAGGTCGATCTTCTTGCAGAAGCGGTCGAACTCGTCCTCGTCGTCGTAGCCCGACATGAACATGAAGCGGACCTTAAAGGTCGGCGAAGCCATATTGAAGATCTGCCATGCGCCGGGCTCTTGGCAAAGACCCGTGGTGACATAGCCCTTCACCTTGCCGCCGAGCGTCGCCGCCGCGACCGTGCCCCAGAAGCTGCCGAAGCTGGACCCGCGGATGACGAGCTTTCCGATGTCGATGGCCGGCTGCTTCGAAAGGAAGGCGTAGACCGCGTTGGCGCACTTCTCCCAATTCTCCGGCGAGAAGTAAATGCCGCGTGAAACCGCCTCGGCCTGACCGGGGCCGTCGATCGCCAGCACTGCGAACCCGCGCTCGATGAAACGGTCGCCGTAAAGCGACACCATGTTCTCTTTGCTGCCGTCCATGCCGCCGCAATAGAACACGGTCGGGAACTTCTCTCCCTTCTCCGGCTTGCGCGGGAGGTGCAGATAGGCGGGCAGGAACTTGCCGTTGCCGAACGGGATCTCGACCCGTTGAATCGGATGCGGGGCGAACTTGATGAACTTGGCGTAGCAGGCGTTCATCCGTTCCTCGTAGCCCAGAAGCTGCTCGCCTTCCTCGAACACCGGCCAGCACGCGGAGGCCCAAAGCATCGCTGCCGCCATGTAGCTCTCGCGCGCGGCGACGCCGCGGCCCTGCCGCTCGAAATCGCGCGCCTTGCTCTCGCGCTTCCTGGCCGCCGAGGCGAACTCGCGATGGATGTCGTCGAACTTGCGCATGCGCCGCGCCGCCGCTTTGTAGTCGCCCTCCGCGGCGGGACCGCCGGTTTTGCTGCGGGATTCGATGCGCCCCTGATCCCATTCGGGCCCGACGGTGCGGATGATCGAATCCAAAATCCAGCGCTGCTGCTGCCAGCGCCGGGTGCGCCGTTCGACGTTGACGCTCGCCATGAACAAAGCCTCCTGATCGTTATGGTCTTGTGGACGATCGCCGGACCGACACGACGACGCCTGGCGTTTGCAGTATTGCGGCAGCGTCGCGGAAGGGCAAGAATATCGGCGCACTCCGGAATACCGGGGGCCGTCTGCGTTTCGGCGCAGGATGCGATGCAGGAGGGCTTTACGGGATTGCGGACGCGCACTGCGCGCGCGGCAGTCGGTTTTCACACCGCGGCAGGAGAGACGTGATGAAGCATGGTCCTTATGCGTGCGCTTGGGTGCTGATCGGTTTTGCCGCAGGCTTGCTCGCTTTCGTCAATCCCGGGCTGGCTCAGGTGAATTTCCAGGGCAAGACGGTCACCCTTTACGCCGCGCTCGGCGTCGGCGGCGGCGGCGACACGATGGCTCGCACGCTCATCCCGTATTTCCAGAAGAATCTTCCCGGTGAGCCGACGATCGTCGTCCGCAACATGCCGGGCGGCGGCGGCATCCAGGGGGTGCAATACCTGTACAACGTGGCCCCACATGACGGCACCGCGTTCGGACTGACGCCGGGCGGACCGATCAAGGAGCCGCTGATGGGCAACAGCGGCAAGGCGACCTACGACCTGCGCAAGTTCCATTGGATCGGCAGCTTGGGGGCGGAGGATTCGGTCTGCGCCGTCTGGCATACGTCGCCCATAATGTCGCTGCAGGACGCCCGCACGACCGAGGTCCGCCTTGCCGCCACGGGGACGGCGTCCAACTCGGCGATGGTCCCGCTCCTCATCAACGATTTGGCGGGAACGCGGCTGAGGCCGATTTCGGGCTACGACGGAGGGACGTCGCTGCTCGCCGTCGAGCGGGGCGAGATGGACGGGCGCTGCATGTCGATCGCCTCGCTGAGGGCCACCCGGCCGAATTGGCTGTCGGAGCATCTGGTCCGCTTTCTGTTCGTTACCTCCGATAGCGACGACCCGGATATCAAGGGTGTGCCGACCATCTCCGCCCAGTTGAAGAACGATGCCGACCGGCAGGCGCTCAAGTTCTTCGAGATGCCGGACGAAATTCAGGATCCGTTCATGCTGCCGCCCGGCGTGTCTGTCGAGACCGTTGCCGCATTCCGCAAGGCGTTCGACGCGACGGTGCATAACCCCGCTTACCTGGACGATGCGAACCGCCATAAGCAGAGCATCGTCCCCCACAGCGGCGAACAGGTTCAGGCGACGATCCAGGCGATGTACGACACGCCTCGGGATGTCGTCGAACGCGTGAAGCGCGCGACCAGCGTGGACGTCACCAAGGCGAACGCGAAAAAACGCGCGGGAGAGAAGAAATGACGATGGCGCGCGCGGCTCTGCTGGGCGCGGCCGCCGTTCTGGCGGCTGCCCCCGCGTTCGCGCAGCCGTCCTTCCAGGGAAAGACGGTGACGGTCTACGTCGGCAACGGAACCGGCGGCGGTGGTGATTCCTATGCGCGGGTATTCCTGCCGTATCTTTCCAAGAACCTGCCCGGCGAGCCGGCGATGGTGGTGCGCAACATGCCGGGCGGCGGCGGGGTTCAGGCGGTGCAGACGCTCTATAACGTGGCGCCGCACGACGGGACGGCGATCGGCTCGACGCCGCCTGGACCGATCAAGGAGCCGTTCCTCGGCACCGTCGGTGCGGTCCATTACGATCTGCGGAAATTCTATTGGATTGGCAATCTGGCATCGAGCATCACCGCGTGCTCGGTTTGGCACGGCTCCCCGGTGAAGTCGATCGAGGACGCGAAGACGCGGGACGTCACCATAGCCGCCACTGGCGCGCAATCGTCGCCGACGACGAACGCCCTGTTCGTCAATTCGCTGCTCGGCACGAAATTCAACCCGATCTCCGGCTACGACGGCGGCACCTCGCTCCTGGCGATCGAGCGCGGCGAGGCCGACGGCACCTGCGTATCGCTCGGGTCGCTGCGCACGACTCGCCCCGACTGGCTGCGTGACGGCAAGCTCCGGGTGATCATTCAGGTTTCGAGCACGACCGACCCCGCGTTTCCGGATGCGCCGCGGCTGTCGCAGTTCCTGAAGAACGACGCCGATCGCCAGGCGCTCGCTTTCTTCACCGCGCCCGACGACATCCAGTATCCCTATATGCTGCCGCCGGGCGCATCGGCGGAGATCGTCGCGCTTTACCGAACGGCGTTCGACGCAGCGGTAAAAGACCCGGCCTATCTCGCCGAGGCCAAGCAGCGCCGCCAGGAAATCGTCTCCCACACCGGCGCCGAGGTGCAGGCGATCGTTGCCGCGATGTACGTCACGCCGAAGAACGTGATCGACCGGGTCATCCGGGCGACGACCCCTGTGGGACGCTCGGAGAAGTAAGGCCGCTCGCCGTCGCTCAGGGGTGCGGCTCGAGAACCGCCACGGGCAACGTTGCGAACAAATGCTTGCAGGCAAGCGAGCCATCGGGCGCATCGAACTGCCGGCCGGTCAGCGCGTCGCGCATGGTCTTCGGTGCGTCGCCGGGAAGGATCACGCTGGTCGCTGCCCACGTCTCTGGCGGCGGCAGGGTCGCATCGCCGGGCGTGATCGCCGCGAACATCCGCGCGACCGCAACGACCATGGTTTTTCCCTTGTGGGAACGGGAAAAGGCGAAAACACGGTCGCTTTGACGGCCGCTCACCTCGAGTGGACAATAGCTGCCGCTGGCAAAAAGCTCCGGATGGCGGTTCCTGAGCGCCATCAGCTCGCGGATCAG
>Ga0070714_100000404_pt1 | contig 31777 bp, 36 predicted proteins | sample LARL83metaG_FD_65450 | JGI IMG/M metagenome (GOLD analysis project Ga0070714, IMG submission 65450) | Corn, switchgrass and miscanthus rhizosphere microbial communities from Kellogg Biological Station, Michigan, USA - LAR L8-3 metaG | ecosystem: Host-associated > Plants > Roots > Rhizosphere ... | reverse complement strand
CCCCCACCCCCCAGCGTGCCAATTGCGCAGTCGAGCCCACTAGACCGTGTCAAAATGCGGGTGTGGCCGATTTCGGTGGCCCGGAGGCGTTCACGACCTGGGACGGTGAGCCGGTCAGCCGTGACCGCCCGTACGGCGCGACGATAGTCGTCGCGAGCCGCGGTCCCGATGGCTGGCGCTACGTGCTGCTGCACCGCGGCCATCACGGTGCGGACTGGGACGGGGACTGGGCCTGGACTCCGCCGGCCGGGTCGCGCAAACCCGGCGAAGACATCGCCGCATGCGCCGGCCGTGAGCTGCGGGAGGAGACCGGCCTCACGGCGGAACCTCGCCCGGTGGTCACCACGGACACCGACTGGGCGCTCTTCACGCTCGAAGTGCCATGGGGAACCGAGGTCACGCTGGACGGGACCGAGCACGACCGGCTCGAGTGGGTCAGCTACGCCGAAGCATGCCGACGCTGCCGTCCCGACGTGCTGGCCGCGTCGTTCCTGACCGCGTGCGAGGCGGCGGGGTTCCGCTAGTCGCCTGCCATCACCACGCCAGCGCCGCGAAGTTCCTCGATCGCGGCGGCGGTGGACGCCGGAGCCACGCCGGCCGTGAGGTCCAGCAGGACGCGGGTCGCGAAGCCGCCGCGGACCGCGTCCCTGGCGGTGGCGCTCACGCAGTAGTCGGTGGCGATGCCGGCAATGTCGACCTCGTCGATGTCGTGCGCGCGCAGCCAGTCGGCGAGCAGGGTGCCGTCCTGGTCAGCGCCCTCGAATCCGCTGTAGGCGGCCGCGTGGGCACCTTTGCGGAACACCGCCGCCACGCTCGACGTGTCAAGATCCGGATGGAACTCGGCGCCCGGCGTCTCGGCGACGCAATGCGGCGGCCAGGATTCCGCATAGTCCGGGTGGCCGGAGAAATGCGAGCCGGGGTCGATGTGGAAGTCCTTGGTCGCCACGACATGCGCGTAGTCGTGCGGGTTCGCGAGCCGCGTGCTGATCGCGCGGGCCACGGCGGCGCCGCCGGTCACGGCGAGCGAGCCGCCTTCGCAGAAGTCGTTCTGCACGTCGACGATGATGAGCGCACGCATATTGCAAACCGTAGCGGAGTTATTCGCCGACGTCGGCGGGTGTGCCGTTGGTGATCCGGACCAGTTCGGCGAACGTGGTGGGGAACACCGTATGCGGGTGACCGGCGGCGGCCCAGATCACGTCGTACTTCTCCAGCCAGGTGTCGACCAGGGTGCGGATCGGCGCCGGATGCCCGGCCGGCCCCACGCCGCCGATCGCCTGCCCGGTCCAGGCGCGGACCGAATCCGGATCCGCGCGCCGCACCGTGCCGGCTCCGGTCAGCGCGGCCACCTTGGCGGTGTCGACCCGGTGCGCGCCGCTGGTCATGACCAGCAGCGGGCCGCCGTCCGCGTCGAAGATCAGGCTGTTGGCGATCGCCCCCACGTCGCAGCCGAGCTGGGCCGCGGCGGTGGCGGCGGTCGGTGCCCGCTCGGGCAGTTCGCGCACCTGACCGGTCACGCCCAGGTCGCGGAGCACGGCGGCGAACGCGGAGAAGTCAACGGCCATGCGATGCAGGCTAGCGGCGATGCACCCGCCCCGGCGAACGATATTCCGCCGCGACTCGTGGTCCCCCGGTTTAGGGGCCGGGACGTTTTGACACGGTCTAGCGGGCTCGATTGCGCAATTGACACGCTGCGGGGAAGCGGAGGGCGCGGCCGGGCCGGATATATCGGATATGTCGGATAAGCGAAGCGGGCGGGGCGGGACGGGTGCCTGATAGGTCGGGACGGGTGCCTGATAGGTAGGGTGGCTGCATGGCTGTCTTGCGGATACGTGGCTATGCGCTGCCAGCCGGTGACCCGGTTGACCTGTACGCGGACGGCGACAGGTGGACCGACGATCCGGTCGCCGGGGCCGAGACGGTCGCCGAAGGCTGGATCCTGCCAGGTCTGGTCGACGCGCACACCCACCCGGGCGCCGAAAACCCCGGCAAGCCGCTGGACGAGAGCCTGCTGCGCCGTGACCTCGAAGCCCACGTGGCGGCCGGCGTCACGATGATCCGGTCGCCCGGCCTGGCGGGCGACCCGCCGGACTGGTTCGGCCGCGACGAGGACGTGCCGCGTGCCGTGCACGCCGGCCCGTGGATCGCGCAGCACGGTCAGTTCTTCGACGGCTGGGGCCAGCGTGCCAGCCACGCCGAGCTGCCGGGGATCGCCGCCGCCCAGGCCGCGCGCAGCGGCTGGGCCAAGATCATCGCGGACTGGCTTCCTGGCGACGAGCCGGTGCCCGCGGACGTGCTGAAGTCTGTCGTCGACGCGGTGCACGCGGTGGGCGGACGGCTCGCGGTGCACTCGATGCAGTCGGCGGGCGGCTCGGCCGCGGTCGCCGCCGGGGTCGACTCCCTGGAACACGGCATGTGCCTGGACCCCGAGCTGCTGCCGCGGATGGCCGCCCAGGGGACCGCGCTCACCCCGACGCTGAAAGTCATGCAGGACAACCTGCCCAATGCGCGGCTGCGGCCGGACAGCCCGCGCAGACAGTGGTACCTGGACGGCGCGACCGCGCATCCTCCGCTGGTCGCGGCCGCCGCCGAGGCCGGCGTGACGATCCTGGCGGGTACCGACTCCCGCCCGCACGGCCGGATCGCCGACGAGATCCGCGCGCTGGCGGAGGCGGGGCTAACCCCGCACGCCGCGATCGCCGCCGCGTCCTGGGCGGCCCGCGCCTACCTCGGCCTGCCCGGGCTGGCCCCCGGCGCCCCGGCGGACGCCGTCGTCTACGAGACCGACCCGCGCTCCGATCTGGCGCTGCTGGACAGCCCGAAAGCGGTGATCCTGCGCGGCCGTCCGCGCTGAGCGAAACCTCGCGGAGGGCCCCGCCGTGAGTGCGGCGCGGGAGTACGCTGAGGATCCCCTGACCGCCCGCCGACCCGGAGGAAGCGTCCCGTGCGCGCACAGTCACTTGAGCTGAGGGTCAACCGGCTCGAGAACGATGTCACGTCGATCTACGAGATGCTCGCGGAAATCCAGGCAGGTCAGAAGCAGACTGACAAGCGCGTCAAAGAAATGGACAAGCGCTTGACCCTCAAGGTCGACGAGCTGGACATCCGCGTTACGGGTATGGAGGAGCGTCTCGCCAGGCGGATGGACACGCTCGACGGCCGGATGGACACGCTCGACGGCCGGATGAACACGCTCGACGGCAAGCTCGATCAGGTCCTGGACCTGCTGCGCAAGTAAGCGACCGTAACGACTCGCGATCCAGGACGGTCGGGATCGCCGGATAGCCGCGCGACAGCTGCAACGCGTAGCCCGGCAGTTCCGCCAGCGCGGCCTGATGCCGTGACCGCGCGGCGGCAAGGTCTTCCTGCCCGGTCACGGACCCGTTGACCACCAGCGGCACAAGCAACTCCCGGTCATGCGGCCCGGGCGACGGTGGCGTCAGCGACACCTGCTCCGATACCGCCACCCCGTGCGAGTCGCGGTGCCGCACCGCCCACTTGCGCCCGCCCCGGCTCGGTTTGCCCACCGAATGCTTCGCGACGGGCACCAGCGAATCCGGGGTGGCATCCGCCGACGACCCGCGCGCCACCAGCTTGTACACCAGCGCCGCGGTCGGCGCCCCGGACCCGGTGACCAGCGACGTGCCGACCCCGTACCCGTCCACAGGCGCCGCGCCCAGCGCCGCGATCGAGTACTCGTCCAGGTCGCCGGTCAGCAGGATGCGAGTCTTCTCCGCGCCTAGCGAGTCAAGCAGGACTCGCACCTCCCGCGCCAGCACCGGCAGGTCACCGCTGTCGATCCGCACCGCCCCGAGATCCGGCCCGGCCAGCGAGACCGCGGTTCGCACCGCCCGCGGCACGTCGTACGTGTCCACCAGCAAAGTCGTGCCAGAACCAAGCGCATCGAGCTGCGACGAAAAGGCATGCCGCTCGTTGTCGTGCACCAGCGTGAATGCGTGCGCCGACGTCCCCGTCGACGGCACCCCGTACGACAAGCGCGCCCGCAGGTTGGACGTGGCGGCGAACCCGGCGATGTACGCGGCCCGCGCGGCCGCGACCGCCGCCCGCTCGTGTGTCCGCCGCGACCCCATCTCGATAAGCGGCCGTCCGTCAGGGCCGCCCGCCGCGGTCACCATCCGGGACGCGGCCGAAGCGATCGCGCAGTCGTGGTTCAGGATCGACAGGCACACCGTCTCCAGCAGGACGGCCTCAGCGAACGTCCCCGAAACGACTAGTATGGGCGAGCCCGGGAAATAACAGTCGCCCTCCGCGTATCCCCAGATATTTCCTGAGAAACGGTACGATTCCAGATAGGCCAACGTCGGTGCGTCAACGATGCCGTCGAGGAACGATAGCTCCGTTTGGCCGAACCGAAACTGCTCAACAGCCTCAAGCAATCGTCCGGTTCCTGCCACGACGCCGTATCTGCGGCCGTGGGGCAGGTGCCTGGCGAACACCTCGAACACGGCGGGCCGGTGCGCAGCCCCGCTGCGCAGGGCAGCCTGGAGCATCGTGAGCTCATAGTGATCGGTCAGCAGGGCCGTCCCGCCAGTACTCGCGCTGCCCTGGTGGTTCACCGGATTAGTCACAGGTGGAAGACTACGGAATGGGAGGTGGACAGTAGTGAGCGTGGCACCGGCTGAGGTAGACCTGCCGGTCGGCGAAGGCAAGCTGACACCGGCTAAGCCGTGGGTCACCATCGTCTGGAACGACCCCATCAACCTGATGTCCTATGTGACCTACGTCTTCCAGCACGTCTTCGGCTACCCCAAGAAGAAGGCGGAGAAGCTCATGCTGGACGTACACCACAAGGGCAAGGCCGTCGTCGCCTCCGGCGCCCGGGAGGCGATGGAACATAACGTCGAGGTGCTCCACGGCTACGGCCTGTGGGCCACGGTGCATCAGGACTGACGGGCGGCTGTGGAACCTTTCCGCTCGGTCAGGAGCGGCGGCGTGAAGGCAGTCCTCGCCGCCGCCGAGGCCTCGTTGCTGCGCAGCCTCGTCGGCCAGATCATGGAGCTGATCGAGCCAGATGTCGCCAGGGCCACGGACCTGGACGAACTCGAGGCCCTCCTCCAGGCCTACGCCGCGCAGCCGCCGAAGGACCCGGTGCTGGCCCGGTTGCTGCCCGATGGCTACAAGGACGACCCGGACGCCGCCGGGGAGTTCCGCAAGTACACCGAGCTCACGCTGCGCGCGGCCAAGCACGAGAGCGCCCAGATGATGCTGGACTCGCTGCCAGAGGAGGGCGGCAAGGTCCAGCTCACCCCGGAACAGGCGCAGGCCTGGCTGAAGTCGCTGAACGACGTCCGCCTGGCGCTCGGCACCAAGCTCGGGGTCTCGGAGGACTTCGAGGCGCAGTGGGACCGGCTGGGCGACAACGACCCGCTGCGCACCGCGTTCGAGGTCTACGCGTGGCTGGGGGCCGTCCAGGAGTCCCTAGTCCGCGCCCTATGGTGAGAGCCATGTTGACCATCTCAACGCACCTCTACGACAAGATCGTCGCACACGCGCGCAAGGACCACCCGGACGAGGCCTGCGGCGTCATCGCGGGCCCCGCGGGCAGCGACCGCCCCGAGCGCTTCATCCCGATGGAGAACGCCGAGCGGTCGCCCACGTTCTACCGGTTCGACTCGCAGGAGCAGCTCCGGGTGTGGCGGGAGATGGACGACCGCGACGAGGAGCCCGTCGTGATCTATCACTCGCACACGGCGACGGAGGCATACCCGTCCCGCACAGACATCTCGTACGCCAGCGAGCCGGGCGCCCATTATGTCCTGGTTTCGACCAGGAGTGACGACGAGACCGAGTTTCGCTCGTACCGCATCCTGGACGGCGAAGTCACCGAGGAACCGGTTCAAATCCAGGATTAATTCCGCCGGCCTATAAGTTAGTACCCGCAGAGTTATACGTCCGACCCAGGGAGCACCGTCCATGGCCATCGAGGTTCGAATCCCGACCATCCTGCGCACGTACACCGACGGCGCCAAGCAGGTTGAGGGGTCCGGGGCCACGCTCGCCGAGCTGATCAGCGACATCGAGTCCCGTCACTCCGGCCTCAGCGCGCGGCTCATCGACGGCGGCGCCCTGCGCCGGTTCGTGAACGTCTACCTGAACGACGAGGACGTCCGCTTCCTGTCCGGCCTGGACACTCCGGTGAAGGACGGCGACACGGTGACAGTCCTCCCCGCGGTCGCCGGCGGATGATTTTTACTCAGAACGACATCGGCTATGCGTTACGACAACCTGCTCGATTCGCTGGGCAATACGCCAATGGTCGGCTTGCCCCGGTTGTCGCCCTCGCCGGACGTCCGCCTGTGGGCCAAGCTCGAGGACCGGAACCCGACCGGGTCGGTGAAAGACCGCGCGGCGTTCTACATGGTCGCGCAGGCGGAGAAGGAAGGCCGCCTGATCCCCGGCTCGACGATCCTCGAGCCGACGTCAGGCAACACCGGCATCTCCCTGGCGATGGTCGCCAAGCTGCGCGGCTACCAGCTCATCGTGGTCATGCCGGAGAACACCAGCGAGGAGCGCCGGCTGCTGCTGCGCATGTACGGCGCCGAGATCATCGAATCACCCGCGGCGGGCGGCTCGAACGAAGCGGTCCGGGTCGCCAAGCAGGTCGCCGCCGAGCATCCCGACTGGGTCATGCTCTACCAGTACGGCAACGAGGCCAACGCCCGGGCGCACTACGAGACCACCGGCCCGGAGATCCTTGCCGACCTGCCGCGGATCACGCACTTCGTGGCCGGCCTGGGCACGACCGGCACGCTGATGGGCGTGGGACGGTACCTGCGTGAGCACAAGCCGGACGTGCACATCGTCGCGGCCGAGCCGCGGTACGGCGAACTGGTCTACGGCCTGCGCAACGTGGACGAGGGATTCGTCCCCGAACTCTACGACGAGTCGGTGCTGACCACCCGGTTTTCGGTGTCGTCGGCCGACGCCCTTCGGCGCACCCGCGAGCTGATCACCGCCGAAGGCATCTTCGCCGGCATCTCGGCAGGCTGCGCCCTGCACGCCGGTATCGCCCTGGCCGCCAAGGCGGCGGCCTCCGGCCAGCCCGCCGAGGTGGTCGTCCTGGTCGCCGACGGCGGCTGGAAGTACCTGTCCACTGGCGCGTACAACGGCACCCTCACCGAGGCGGAAGCCAGCCTGGAAGGCCAGCTCTGGGCCTAACCCGCCCCACTCCGCCGCCACCCACCCCGCCCGCACCCCCCGCCCGCACCCCTCACCCGCACCCCTCACCCGCACCCCTCACCGTGCCGATGGCGCCAACGGGCTGGTACACCCCCCACCCGATGGCGCCATCGGCACGCTGCACGGCGACCCGTTGGCGCCATCGGCATGCAGGGGTGCGGGGGGCTGGCGGGGGCGGAGGCGGGTACGAAGCACGTTTGTCGTTCTGAATAATGGGGTCATATGAGGGTGACGGTGGTGGGATGTGCCGGGAGCTTTCCCCGCGCGGAGAGTGCCGGGTCGTGCTATCTGCTGGAGGCTGAGGGGTTCCGGCTGGTTATCGACCTGGGGAACGGGGCGCTGGGGGCACTCCAGCGGTATGCGGGCATCGGCGACGTGGACGCGATCTGCCTCAGCCACCTGCACGGGGACCACTGCGTGGACCTGGGCGCCTACGGTGTCGCGCGGCACTACGGGCCGGACGGGGACCTGCCGCCCATCCCGGTGTACGGGCCGCAGGGCACCGCGGAGCGGCTCGCGCCGGTGTTCGGGCTGGTCGCGAACGAGCTCGCCGGTCGCTTCAGGTTCGGGCGGCTCACGCCGGGACGGACGGAGATCGGTCCGTTCGCCATCACCACCGACCACATGAACCATCCGGTAGAGACGTTCGGGTTCCGGATCGAGCACGACGGCTGGACGGTCGCGTACTCGGCCGACACGGGCGAGTCCGACGCGCTGATCGCGCTGGCGCGCGACGCCGACCTGCTGCTGTGCGAGGCGTCGTTCCTTGACCGGCAGGGCAACCTCCGCGACGTGCACCTGACCGCCAAGCAGGCCGCCGAGCACGCGGTCAAGGCCGCGGTCGGCGAGCTCGTGCTGACACACCTGGTGGCCTGGAACGACGCCGAGCTGTCGCTGGCCGAGGCGGCCCCGGTGTTCGCCGGGCCGTTGTCGCTGGCGGCACCGGGCAGAAGCTTCGGCGGCGACGCCGGATAGAGTTACCGGCATGCCGCGACCCGATGGACGTTCCGTTAAAGACCTGCGCCCGGTGAAGTTCACCCGGGGCTGGCTGCAGCACGCCGAGGGCTCGGTGCTGGTGGAGTTCGGCGCCACGAGGGTGCTGTGCGCCGCGAGCGTCACCGAGGACGTGCCGCGCTGGCGGCGCGGGAGCGGGCTCGGCTGGGTGACCGCGGAGTACGCGATGCTGCCCCGGGCTACGAACACCCGCGGCGACCGCGAGTCGGTCAAGGGCCGGCTCGGCGGGCGCACCCAGGAGATCTCGCGCCTGGTCGGCCGGTCGCTCCGGGCGTGCGTGGACTACAAGGCGCTGGGCGAGAACACCATCGTCATCGACTGCGACGTGCTCCAGGCCGACGGCGGCACCCGTACCGCGGCGGTGACCGGCGGGTACGTAGCGCTCGCCGACGCGGTCGCTTGGCTGCGCGAGCGCAAGCGGTGCAAGGGCAGTCCGCTGGTCGCCTCGGTGAGCGCGGTCAGCGTCGGCGTCATCGACGGTGAGGCGCGGCTCGACCTGTGCTACGAGGAAGACGTCGTGGCCGAAACGGACATGAACGTGGTGTGCACCGGCACCGGAGACTTCGTGGAGATCCAGGGCACCGCCGAGCGCGACCCGTTCAGCCGGGCGCAGCTCGGCGACCTGCTCGACCTGGCCGCGGGCGGCTGTGCGGAGCTGACAGGTTTGCAGAAAGCCGCGCTGGGTGGCTGAGCTGGCAGAGCCGGCTGTGCCGGCGGGCTCCGTCGTCCTGGCCACGAGGAACGAGGGGAAGATCAGGGAGCTGGCCCGGATCCTGGCGTCGAGCGGCGTCGAGGTCATCGGTCTCGGCAAGTTTCCCGACGCGCCAGACGTCCCCGAGACCGGCGCCACGTTCGAGGAGAACGCCCTGCTGAAGGCGCGTGCGATCGCGGTGCACACGGGGCTGCCTTCGGTTGCCGACGACTCCGGGCTGTGCGTGGACGCGCTGAACGGCATGCCCGGGGTACTGTCGGCCAGATGGGCGGGCCGGCACGGTGACGACAAGGCCAACCTGGATCTGGTGCTGGCCCAGACCTCGGACGTGCCGGACGACCGGCGCGCCGCTCAGTTCGTCTGCGCGGCGGCGCTCGTCCTGCCGTACCAGGGGACGTACGTCGAGAACGTGGTGACCGGGCAGCTGGACGGGGTGCTGATCAGGGAACCGCGTGGTGCCGGCGGGTTCGGCTACGACCCGATCTTCCGGCCGGCTGGATACGACGTCACGACGGCCGAGATGACGCCGGAGGAGAAGGACGCGATCAGCCACCGCGGCAAGGCGTTCCGCGCGATAGCCCCGTTCCTCCGCGGTGCCTGAGGGTCCCCGGAGACGATAACGTTGCTCCATGACTGGTGAGCGGCTTTCCCCCGGCGATACTGCCCCCGATTTCACCCTGCCCGACGCGGACGGCAATCCGGTCAGCCTGTCGGCGCACCGCGGCCAGCGGGTGATCGTCTACTTCTACCCGGCGGCGATGACGCCGGGCTGCACGAAGCAGGCGTGTGACTTCCGGGACAGCTTGAGCGACCTGGCCAAGCAGGATATCGCGGTGCTCGGCATCTCGCCGGACGCGCCGGCCAAGCTGGCGAAGTTCCGGGAGAAGGAGGCGCTGACCTTCCCGCTGCTGTCCGACGCGGAGCGCACGGTCATGCAGGCCTACGGCGCGTACGGGGAGAAGAAGCTGTACGGCAAGGTCACGGTCGGCGTGATCCGCTCGACGTTCGTCATCGACGCCGACGGCAAGGTCGAGAAGGCGCAGTACGGCGTGAAGGCGACCGGGCACGTTGCCCGGCTGCGGACCGAACTCGGCCTCTAGCCGGGTACGCTTTCCTGACGCGGACCGCGGACCGCGGACCGCGGACGCGCGCGGGCGTGGCGAAATGGCATACGCGGCAGGTTTAGGTCCTGTTGGTGGCGACACCGTGGGGGTTCAAATCCCCCCGCCCGCACAATGATCCACGGCCGCTTGGCTGGCAGGTGGATGATCCGCCGGCCTGGCCGTGGTCACCCTGGCCCGGATCCGGTCCGTGTCATCGCATGGCTGGCGTCATGACGCTGGTAGCGGCTGCTGGTGGCGTGCCACTCCAGACACCCCGCCATCCAGGCCTGAGCCCCGCGCAGGAAGCGCCGCAGCTCGGCGGACGGGATCGAGGCGAGCGCCCGCTGGCTGGCCTCGAAGCCCCGGACCAGTTCGTTGTGCAGACGGACGGTCTGCTCGGTCGCCTCGGCGAGCGAGCAGCCGTCCTCGGCGGCTATCAGCAGCACGATGTTGGCGTCCGGCAGCTCGTCCGCGCCCTCCCGCTCGGCCGAATGCAGGTCGTTGACCAGAACCGAAGCGGTGCCCGCCTGCATGACGGCCCGGTGCACCCGCGGCTCGGCGAACAGGCTGGGCGGCAGCTCGTAACCGCCGACGACGTCGATCAGCATCATCGAGGTGTAGAAGCTGTCGTGCTGGCGGGCGGCCAGGTAGCGCCACACGGGCGGCGGATCCTCCAGGTAGCGCCAGGCGGCGTACGCGGTCCAGCTCACGTACATCTGGAACGTGGTCTGGCAGGCCCGCATCACCTGCGCCGAACTGGCGTGCCGGCGCAGGTGACCGGTGGCCGAGCGGAGCGCGACCAGCACCGGATCCGCCCGGACCGCCTCCTCCAGCGGCCCGGCGTAGTCGCCGACCGCGGGCGGCGGGTCCATCGCGGACATCACCAGGGCGAGCCGGGGCGGCAGTTCGGTCGGGCTGGCGCCCAGCGAGGTCTCGTCCGCGTAGTAGTCGTCGGCGGCCCACCAGGCGGCGTTCATCTGGGCGGCGACCAGCAGCAGGTCCGGGTCCTCGCAGTCCGCGTGCGCGAGCATGGCCAGCCGCCCGAACCCGGTCTCCCTGAACACGTCGAGGTGATCGGCGTAGATCCCGGTCCTGGCCGCCCAGTCGACCAGGCGCCGGTTGACCTCGGCGCCCAGCGGCTCGTTGTCCCGCACGGTCCGCGGACAGTACAGCGGCGGATAGGAGCCGTCTCCCCACTCCCGTTCGGCATACGGCACCGGTGCGTACAGGTCCGCCGGCGGCGGCTTGCCGATGGCGCTCGCCGCCGTGCCCAGCCCGGCCGGCCCGGCGAGCAGCCGGGCCAGCGGGCTGACTTCGGACAGCTCGTGCCCGTCGAAGTCGGTCATGACCCGGTGAAATCCGCGGCGATGAGCAGGTAGTGGAAGCTCTCTTCCCGGTAGGCGGTGAGGAACGCGTCCTCGATGCCGGTCGCCACCGAAGATTGAGCCCGCAGCTCCCAGTAGGGGATCGTCAGTCCGGTGAGGTCCACGACGTTGATCGGGACGAAGCCGTTGTCCGCGAGCGCCTTGAAATACGCGCTCCGCGGGTGAATGTCGCAGGTGTAGTGGTTGTCGATCGCGCTGACCGCCCGGGACCGCCCGCCGGTCACGTCGTTGTAGCAGCCGGTGATGCAGACGTAGCGCCCGCCGTAGCTCAGCAGCCGGGCGAACTCCCGGTACAGCTCGTGCAGGTCGACGTACATCGTGGTCTCGTTGGTCCAGATCCCGGCCAGCGATCTGGCCGGGAAGCCGGTATCCAGCATGTTGCGGAAGTGGAACCGCACCCGGTCGGCGACCCCGCGGGCCTGGGCCTGGGCGTTGGCGAAGGTCACCTGTGCCTCGGAGATGCTCACTCCGTCGACCTCGCAGCCGAACCGTGCGTTCGCCATGAAGCTCGTCCCGCCGCGTCCGGACCCGCCGTCCAGCAGCCGGTCCTCGGTGTAGATCTGGCCGAGATGGTCGAGCAGCAGGTCTGCCTGCGCCGTTTCCAGCCGGTGCATCTCGGCGATGACCGCCTCGGGCTCGTCGAGGACCGCCGGGTCGTAGTCCCCGATGCCGTAGTGGTGGTGGTAGAGGCCGTCGATCTCGCCCAGCCGGATGTTGACCGGATCTTTCTCGTTGTTCCAGTACCGGGCGACCGCTCGCTGGTACGCGCTGCGCAGTACTGGCTGGGTGGTCGTGGTGTCCGCGTCAACAGACATTGGGGGGTTCCCGCCTTTCGCGTTCGTTCCGCAAACGCCCCAATGCTCGCGCAGAATTGGCGGGAATCACATCGCCAATGGCGTCACAAAAATCTGCCTGTTGACATTTATGCGAACGTGATAATGGCGGGTTCGACCTGGTAGATGTCCAGAATTATCGCTTTGTTGATGACCCGTTATGGATTGCCGATCATCGACCGCACATCGAACGACGGGAACTGGATGAATTCGGTCATTACGTCGGCCACGTGCTGCAGCCGGATCGGGTTCACCGCGCCGACCGGATAGTTGTCCACCGACATGACCGCCGAAGTGAGCGGGGAAACCCCGAGCGGCACCGGCTTCATCGGCAGGTCCTGCATGGCCGTCTCGACCGAATGGCGGCTCGTGTCGGCGATCTCCTGGCCCTCCTGGAGCGCCTTGTTGAACGCGGCGAGCGTGTGCGGATAGAGCGCCGCCCACTGCCTGGTCACCACGTACCCCTGGACCGGGAATTCGCTGGTAGCGCCCTGGTCGAGGTCGGCGAGCGTGATGACACCGAACTGCTGCTGCGCCTCGCTGGCGAACGGCTCGGGCAGCACGGCCGCGTCGATCTGGCCGGACTTGAGCGCCGCGGCCATGCCCGGCAGCGGAATGGACTTGAAATGCACCGAGTTCACCGGAATGTCGTGGTCCGCGAGCACGGACGCCGCGAGCAGGTACAGGATGTTGTTCGGCGCGTTGATGCCGATAGTCTTGCCTTCGAGGTCCTGCAGGCTGCGGATCTTCGAGGTCGGCATGGTGTAAAGGGCTTGGGTGCCGGGGAGCATGACCGATCCTTCGGCGAAGATCTCGAGGTCGGCGGTGTGCGACTGCTGTGCCTGGAGGTACGACACGTAGTTGCCGCCGGAGATGTCCACGGCGCCCTTGACCTGCTGGGTGAGCACCGTCTCGCTGCTCACCGCGGGCTCGAAGGCCACGTTCAGCCCTTGCTGCTTGAACAGTCCCTGGTACAGGGCGATGAAGAAGCCCGCCGAGTCGACGGCCGGGACCACCGCGACGGTTATGTTGGGCTTTTCTATGGTCCCGCCGCTAGACGGGTTCGTTGCGCCAGACGCGGTTGCGCATCCGGCGAGGGCGGCGATGAGGGCTGTCAGGACCGCGAACTTCTTCATGTCACGGAGAGTAATCCCGACAGAGGGCGCGTTTCGGGGATTCCCGCGCAGATGAGCCCAAGTGGCCACCGCGGGCTATAACACCCCAGCGGGCAAATCCTCCCTAACTCGTACATCTCCGGCTGACCTGGCATGACCACTCTCAGCCATCCGCGCGGATCACGGTCCCTGTCACGGCGCGAGCGTGCGCCAGATACAGGTAAGCGCCGGCGTGATCCTCGGGCAGCGGCAGCACTCCGAGCAGCGTACCTGCCCGGATCCGCTCGTCCCGGTCCGTGACGCTGTCTGCTGTCTGCGTCTGGCCCAGGCTGGCTAGCCCGCTCAGACGCGTCCCGCCGGTTCCCCCAGGAGCCACTCCGTTCACACGGACCTCGGGCGCGAGCTCCGTCGCGAGGTGCGTGACTAGTCCGCGCAGCGCGGCCTTCGAACTCGCGTACAGTGCACCGCCGCCGCCGCGCTGATACGCGGCCGTCGACAGCGTCAGCGTCACCGCGCCGCGCGCCCGCCGCAGCGCCGGCGCCGCCTCCCTGACCGCGAGCAGCGCGCCATAGACATTGACTTCAAATATTTCGCGGAACGACCTATGCAGCTCCTCTGGGTCAAGCTCCGCGACCTTTGCGTAGAAGTCGAATACGCCCGCGCACGCGGTCAGCAGATCCAGCGTCCCGTCCGTACCGGACGCGACGTCGACCGCGCGCCGCATGGCCGCCGGGTCGGTGACGTCGCCGATCACCGTCGTGATCTGTTCCGGCAGGTCATGCGGCTGCGCCCGGTCGAGGACCGTGACGCGGGCGCCGTCCGCCAGGTAGGCGAGGGCGACCGCCCGCCCGATCCCGGAGCCGCCCCCCGTGACGAGGGCGCAGGGCTCAGTCACTCCGAGCGCAGCATCTCAGAGAACACTTCGGGCTGCTGCCAGGTCAGCGCGTCGAGCACCATGGCGTCGAGCCGGATCGTAGTGCCCCGGCGCGGCGAGTGGATCTCCAGGCGCACCCCGTTGCGAGTGTGCACCCGCCGCACCTCGACATCCACGAACTCGTTCGCGATGATGATCGGTTCCTCGTTCATCAGATGAAGAAGGACAGGTTGCGCGAGCCGACGGTGGACTGGTCGATGGCGGCCCAGCGGTGCACGAACAGGAAGCTGTCGCCGTCCTCGCGGATCAGGTCACGGCGCTGTGCGGAGACCAGGTCGTAGGTCGGCTGGTCGCCGCGGCTGCGGTAAATCAAGCAGTTGGCGCGGACCAGGTAGGTGCCTGGGTCTTCCCCAGGGTCGGCGATGATGTTGGACAGGTGATGCCGGGTCCGCGACGGCGGCTGCTCGGCCCAGGCGAAGTCGGTCTCCAGCCTGCGCACCCTGATCTCCAGGGTCTTCTTCGTGTCGTCGAAGATCCTGGACTTGGGCGACAGGTCCCATTCCGCGTCCTTCTCCCTGGTCACCCGGACCGGAACCTCGTAGCGGCCGTCTTCGGCGAACATCGCCAGCCAGTCCCGGTACCGCTTCTCGTCGAGCGCCAGGCACTCCTCGGCGAGGAACCGCTGGATCGCCAGCTCTACGCCGATGGTCAGCGTGGACATCATTCAGCCCCCACGTAGTTCAGCCAGGTGGCCCACTGGTTGCGGAAGTTGTTCTCGGTGACGTACCGGTCAACCGCGACGCCCGGCCCGGGGAAGTCGGTGAGCGGGGTGAGGTCCATGCCCATCTGGTAAGGGAACTCCAGCTCGCGGCCGAGCGAGGTGCCGACCTGGCGGGTGAGGTTCGTCCAGTTCTCGAAGTCGTCCTGCTCGAACGTTCCGGCCTGGCCGAAGGCCAGCGTGTACGCCTCGTAGGCCCGCTCCTTGTACTCGGGCTCGGCGTCGCGCGGCACGAGGCACCAGGAGTACATCTCCATCTTCCCGGCGCCGGTCGGGTGCCACAGCCGCATCGTGCAGAACCGTACCGTGCTGCCCTTCTCGTCCGGGATCGGGCTGAACGGCTGGATGAGGAACGACAGGTTCGGGAACACGGTGCCGACCGCGGTCCTGGTCTTGGCGAACAGTTCCTGCTGGCCCTCGGACAGCGTGCTCTTCATGTGCCGGACCAGCGCGTCGGGGTAGCCCACGAACGGCGGCAGGCCCGGCGTGTGGCCGAGCCCGATCGCGTGGCCCTTGTCCGGGATGTGCACCGCCCAGCCCAGGTTGTGCGTGGTGCCCGAGGACGGGAAGTAGCCGAGCGCGAAGCCGAACTGATGCGCCACCGGGGTGTGATAACCGTCCCCGGAGAAGTTCTCCGCGCAGATCTTCCAGTCGGTCTCGGCGGCCCAGCGATCCGGCGGCCCGTAGACCTCCACGCCGTTCGGTCCAGGCTTCAGGTAGATGTCCAGGTAGAACTGGAATCCGCCGAGGTACTCCTCGAGGGTGGGCGCCTGGGGATCGAGCGTGCCGAAAATCAGCCCCTCGTAGCTGTCGGCCCGGATGCCGACCAGGCCGAATTTGCGGCGGTCGAGCAGCCCGTCGTAGCCCTCCTTGAGGAACGGCACGCCGACGAGCTCACCGGAGTTCTTGTATACCCAGCCGTGGTAGGAGCAGCGGAAATGCGAGCTGTTGCCCATCTCCGCCTTGCAGATCTGGTTGCCGCGGTGGCGGCAAAGGTTCAGGTTCGCCTTGATCTCGCCGTGCTCGTCCCGCGCCAGGATGACGTTGTTGTCCGCGATGTAGCGGGTGACGTAGTCGCCCGGCTGGGGGATCTCCGACTCGTGCCCGAGGAACGACCAGACCTTGCCGAACAGCTTGGTCTTCTCCAGTTCCCAGACCTCCGGGTCGTTGAAGATGCGGGCGGGGACGCGACCCTGCTTGATCGCGTCGCCCATCGTGTCGAGTAGCTTCACCGGTTCTTTCCTCCGCTGTGCTTATTCGACAGGTGTTCTTCGACTTCCTTGAGCACCTGCTTGTAGCGGTCGACGTGGGCCAGCGTGCCGTCCACGTGCTGCTGCGGCACGAGGTCCTCTGAGTACGGCGGGCGGCACTTGCCGACGTTGAGGTAGCCGGCCGCGTTCACCCGGATCTTCTCCAGCGGCACGTTGTACTTGGCGAACTCGTTGAAGTCCTGGCCGACCAGGAACGGCTCGTGCGCCCAGCGCAGCCTCGTCGATAGCCAGCGGGCGTCGTCCATCCGGCCCTGCCGGAGCGCGTCCCGCAGTGCGAGCACCGGCGCCGGCCCGCACGCGGTGGTGGAGGACCAGGTCATCGGCGCGTACTCCGCCCCGTACATCTGCCAGGCCGGGAACCAGTCGGTCTCGATCAGCATCAGCGGGAACTTCGTCCCCACGACGGCCAGGTCGTTGTGGAACCGGAAGCCCACCGAGGCGCCGCCGGCGTACTTGACGGCCACGATCTGCGGGATCTCGGTGAGCGTCCGGTAGACCGGGCGGGGGATGATGCCGCGGAACGCCGCGGTGTTGTCGTACACGCAGATGGCCACGTCGGGCGCGTGCTCCGCCACCTCGCGGTAGAACCTCGCCATCCCGTCGGCGACCATCTCGCCCCACATCGGCCGGCCGAGCAGCGTGCCGGGGATGCCGATGTCGGACAGGAACTTCATCCGCTCGATAGTGTCGCGCGTGTTGAGCGTGGTCGCGCCGATAAATACCGGGAAGCCGGGGCTTACGTCGCGTACCGTGTCGGCCACGCAGGCGGCGAACGCCTGCCATTCCTCCAGCATGAGGCTGGCGCACTCGCCCAGCGTCCCGTTCAGCGCGATCGCGTCGACGCCGTCCCTGATCAGGTTGCGGATCATCCGTTCGGTCTCGGCCAGGTCGACGGTGTTCCGCGCGTCGGCCCGCTCGGCACCGGGCAGCGCGGGGGTGGGCGGGTAGGCCATCACGCCCCGCATGTCCTCGGCGGTGATCCGTGGTGTCGTGGTCATGTGTGCGCTCGCTCCTTAACCCAGCCGCTTAACCCAGCCGCTTAACCCAGCCGCGCGGCGGCTACCGCGGTCCCGGTCAGCCATTCGGGGACCGGCTCGTAGGCCAGCGTCTCGAACGGGGTCCCAGGGCCGGCCGCTCCCGCCGCGACGAGCCATCCCCTGATCTCGTGTGCGCCGTTGCCAGCCGCGTCAAGCACTGCGTCATCGTAGTCGGTGAGCCGATCAGCGTCGCCCGATTCCAGTCGAATCAGGAAATCTCGGTCGAAATCCTCATTTATCTGGCCGGCCTGCGGCATGCCGACCCAGTGCGAGAGGCCGCCGGTTGCCAGCACGACCACGCTGCGTACCGAGGTGGCCGCCTCGATGGCCCCGCGCAGCATCCGGCCGAAGTCGTAGCACCGCTTCGGCGTGGGATACGGCGGGTTCACCCCGTTGACCACGATCGGCACCACCGGGATGTTCCCGGTGTCCAGCAGCCTCGTCGGCACGCAGAAGTTCTCGTCGAAGTCGAACCCGCCGCCGGCGAGCGCCGGGTCGAACTCGTGGGCGAGCGCGTACCGGTAGATGTGCCCGGCCAGGTCCGGCTCGCCCGGGTAGTGGCGCTGCGGGATCTGCAGGAACTCGCTCAGCTCCGCGGTCACCGGGCCCAGGTGCCGGTCTGAGGTAGCGATGGCGAAACACGGCAGGTTCGCCAGGAAGAAGTTCGTGAAGTGCTCCACCGAGACGGCCACGATCGCATCCGGCCCGATGTCCGCGATCCGCTTCGCCGCCTCGCCGAACCCGGCCATCACCGCGTCCCGCTTGGCCGGATCGGCCCGCTCAGGGAACCCGGTCAGCCCCGGTGAGTGCGCGGTCGCGAACACCCCGCTGAGCTTGGCCATCAGCGGATGCCTCCCGTCCGGTCGGCGCGCAGCTGCTCGTAGTAGTCCGCCCGGCTCACCCCGATCTGCAGCGCGCAGAAGTACAGCAGGTACGGGTTCGCCCCGCGGTCGTACAGCGTCCGGAAGTCCCGCTTGACGATGGCCGCGCGTTCGGCCGGATCCAGCTCGTATCCGGCCAGGACCCCGTCCGGATCCTCCCGGAATCGCACCGCCAGCGCCGGGTCCCGCCGCAGCTCCCAGAGCAGTTTGTGCAGGAAATACACGAATTGAGCCTAACAATGCCGCTTCCGTGCCGGATCCCCCCAACGGGTACTTTCTCCCGCCCCGACCCCGCCGGCCGCCCACCCGCCGGCGGCCGCCCACCCCCGGCGGCCGCCGGCCCGCCGCCGGCGTACCCGCGCCGCCCCGAGCCCGGCCGCCCGCCGCCCTCAGCGTGTCAATTGCGCAAATGAGCCCACTAGAGCGTGCTTAGATGCACGCTGACACTGTCTAGCGGGCTCAACTACGCGTTTGACCCGCAGATCGACCACTCCGCGCAACGCTTCCGAGCGTGCGAGGCCGATCGCGAGGGGTATGTGGATCGGTTTGTTCTTTCCATGATCATGAAGTGTTTTGCGTGCTATAGCCCACGCGTGCGCGATTCCGAACCCCAGCGTTGCCGCGATCACGGGCACCTGACGCCCGTTGCGGCAAACGCTGGGGTTGGTTCGCGAGCCCGGCGGTCGGGACCAGCGGGGCGGGCTCAGTTCTCCAGTACGCGGAGGGCGCGGGAGGGACAGGAGCGGACGGCGTTCTCCACCTTCGCGCGGAGCGCCTCGTCGGGTGCCCCGTTGAGCAGCACGACCTTCGCGGTGTCGTCGTCGACGTCGAACACCTCGGGCGCGGCCATCACGCAGCAGACGTAGCCCTGGCATGCGTCCAGGTCGGCTTCGACCCTCAATGTGCTGTCCCTTCCAGGTGAGCCAGCGCCGCCGGCACGGTCACCTGCCGGGCGGCGAGCGGGGTGTTACGACTGGTAAGCGACCGGACCACGCCATCCGTTACCACCGCGCAGATGCCCGGGATGTCGCCGCGGTCAAGCGCGCCGGCGGCGTCCGACGCGACCGAACCCCAGGGCGCGTCCATGACGACCAGGTCCGCCGCGCGGCCGGGGGCGACCAGCCCGGCCGGCAGCGACCAGGTCCGCGCGACGTTGCCGGTGGCAAGCGCCCAGGCCTGGGCGGCCGGGAGCCCGCCCAGCGAGGCCAGTTCGGCGACCGTCTTGATCATGCCGAGCGGCATCACGCCGGTGCCGGTCGGCGTGTCCGAGCCGATGACCACCCGGTGCAGGTTGCCTGACTCGCGCGCCAGCGCGAGGACGTGCAGCGACGACCGGAGGTTGCCGGCCTGGACGAGCTGCAGCGCCATCGAGGTGTCCCGCACGATCGACTCGAGTCCGTCCTCGCGCAGCGACGTCGGCCCGCCATTGATGTGGCCGCAGACGTCCGGCCGCAGCAGCAGCAGGTGCTCCGGCGTGATCGGCTTGGAGCCCGGCACGCTCGCGCCACCCGAGTGGCACATCACGGTGATGCCGTGCCGCTGGGCCCAGCGGACCTGCTCCACGCCGTCGGCCGGGTCGCGATAGCGGCCGAAGCCGAACTTGGCGAGCCGGACGCCGGCCGCCTCAAGGTCGGCGAAGTCCGGCTCGCCGAGCGTGGGCTCGAGCACGACCGCGCCCGCGTGCACCCGCATGCCGCCGGGGCGGAAGTTGTCGAAGCAGGCCCGGGCCGCGATCGCCAGCGCCTTGACCCCGGTCGCGTCGTGCGGGCGGCCGGGCGCGTGGATCTCACCGGGCGAGACGCACCGGGTGATACCGCCGTGCACGTAGCTGGCCAGGAACCCGACGGTCTGCTGCCGCGGCGTGTAGTCGCCGAGCACGACGTGGCAGTGGGAATCGATCAGCCCGGGCGCGATCGTCGCGCCTCGGACGTCCACCACGAGGTCCGCGGACGGCAGCCCGGACCGGGCCCCGACGTAACCGATCTTGCCGTCGGCGCAGAACACCGCGTCCGCGTCCGCCGCCACCGGGTGGTCCAGATCGCCGGTCAGCACGGTCGAGGCGTTGACCAAGGCCAGCGAGAGGCTCACGACGAATCCCCCTGTCTGGCACGCTTGCGGATCTGCGCACCCATCGCCGTCTCCAGTTTGCAAGATCGTTACAGCTCGTCTACCTGCGGGGAACAATACGGCGGTCGCCCGTAACGACATATCACCCGAAGGGGTACTATCCCCAGGCATGCCCCGTAAGGGTAACGGCGGACAGGGCATGATAGGAGGCCTTGAAATAAGTCTGCCCGTCACTATCCGCACGTGCCGATCGAACCGGAGGCTTGCTGACCATGCGCTCTGAGCTGCGGCTTGTCGAGTTGTTCCCGCAGAACGAGGACTGGTCACTGCAGACCTTCCGGTTGCTGGCCGAAGTCGCGGTGGGCGGGGCGGACCTTTTCGAGTGCGCCCGCACCGCGGCGCGGATCGGCGATTCCGATGACGTCGAGGTCTGGCACCGGGAATGGAGCCGCACCGCCCGCGAGGTCGCCGAGCACGGCCGGGCCGAGGCGGCCATGGGGCACACCTACACGGCGAGCCGCGCCCTGTTCCGTTCGCTCAGCTACTGGCGGCACAGCGAGTTCTTCTTCGACTCCAGCGACCCGCGCCGGGCCGAGGCGTACACCGAGGGTGTCCAGGCCTTCCGCGAGGCGGCGGAGCTCCAGGGCGGGTACATCGAGCAGATCGCCGTCCCGTTCGAGGGCGCGATCCTGGACGGCTACCTCGTCAAGCCGGACCTGGCCGGCGCCAGGCGCCCGACGGTCCTGTTCCTGGGGGGCGCCGATTCCTGGGCCGAGGAGCTGATCTTCCTCGGCGGCAACCAGTTCCCGGCCCGCGGCATGAACCTGGTCGTGGTCGACACACCCGGCCGCGGCGGCACGCTCCGGTTCAAGAAGATCTACAGCCGCCCGGACTACGAGGTGCCGGTACGGGCCATCCTGGACTATCTCGAGACCAGGGCAGACGTGGACGCCGGCCGGTTCGGCCTGGCCGGGGTGAGCCTGGGCGGCTACTACGCGCCCCGGGCCGCCGCCATGGAGCCACGGGTCAAGGCGGTGGCCGCCTGGTGCGGCACCTGGCAGGTGCTGACCGACTTCTACGAGTTCTACCCGCCGCTGCAGAAGCAGCTCCAGTGGCTGCTCGGCGCCGCTGACGACGCCGACGCGCGGCAGAAGCTGACCGCGTTCAACCTGGACGGCTACGCGCAGCGGATCAGCGTCCCGGTCTACGTGCTGCACGGCACCGACGACGTGATCATGGACCTGGCCGGCGCCCGGACGTTTGTCGCCAACCTGACCACCGAGGACGTGACGTTCCAGGTCTATGACGGCCCCGGCGCCTTGCACTGCAGCTATGACTACGCGGTCACCGCGGTGGCCGCGCTGACCGACTGGTTCGCCGACCGACTCGGCGTCAGCTACGAATCACACCCCGTAATCTGATGAGGAGAGCGTTCGTGAACATAAGGAAGGGCGCACTTGCGGCAGCCCTCGCCGCGGCGTCACTGGCGGTCGCCGCGTGCACGTCCGCGTCGTCTACCGGTACCACCTCCGGGGGCAGTACCCCGACGTCCACGGCCAGCGGCTCCTCGGCCGCGCAGACCTCCAGCCACATCACGATCGGGTTCGCCAACCCGCAGGACACGCAGCCGGTGCTGCAAGCGTTCCAGGCCGCGCTCACCGCGGCGGCCACCCGGGCCGGTGACAAGGTCATCTCGCTGAACGCCGGGCTGTCGGTCAACCAGCAGGTCTCGGACATCCAGACGTTCATCACCGACAAGGTGAACGTGATCATCGTCTTCCCGCTCGCGGTGCCGCCGCTACAGGCCGCGCTCGCCCAGGCGCACGCGGCGGGCATCAAGCTGGTCGGCTACAACGCCATCCTGCCCGGCACGGCCTCCGCCGCGCCGTTCGACACCGACCTGGACCAGGGCATCGTCGAGGGCGGCGCGAAGGACGCCGCAAGCTACGTGTCCAGCACGCTGAAGGGCAAGGGCAACGTGCTCGGCATCAACATCGGCGCACCGGTCCCGTCGCTGATCGCGATGGTGAACAACTACAAGACGGACGTCACCTCGGGCAACCCGGGCATCAAGTGGCTGGAAACCGCCACCGACGCGTCCGACTCGCTGTCCGGCGGCCAGACCGCCGCGGCCGACGCGATCACCCGGTACCACGGCAACATCCAGGCGGTCATGTCCTACACCGACGAGGCGGCGATCGGCGCCTACAACGCGCTCAAGGCCGCAGGCGTCAAGAACGTCGTGATCATCGGCCAGCAGGGCAACGCGGACGGCATCAACGCGATCAAGTCCGGCGAGATCCAGGGCGACATCGACACCCAGCCGTGGAAGGAAGCCCTCTACGCGCTGAAGATGTCTCAGGACCTGGCGGCCGGCACGAGCGTCCCGGCGATCGTGGAGTACCCGTCGGTGTTCATCACCAAGGCCAACTTGTCCAGCTATGTGCCATGGCAGACCGCGATCCAGCAGATCTCCAGCGGCTCCATGTCACTGGACGTCTCGTTCTAGCTGACCTTGCCGCACGCAATCTCCGAGCCGCGGCTCGCCGTCCGCGGGATCGGCAAGCGCTTCGGGCAGACCTGGGTGCTGCGTGACGTGAGCCTGGCCGTGGCGCCAGGCCAGGTGCACGCGGTGGTCGGCCTGAACGGCTCGGGCAAGTCGACGCTGATGCGCGCCGTCTACGGCGCGCATCAGCCGTCCGCGGGCGAGATCCTGCTCGACGGTCTCCCGTGCCGGTTCCGCGGTCCGCGTGACGCGCTGGCCAGGGGCGTCGCCGCGGTGCCGCAGGAGCTGCCGGTGGTGCCGGAGCTGAGCGTCACCGAGAACGTCTTCCTCGGCATGCTGCCGGCGACTGGCGGGTGGCTCAGACTCAAGGAGGCGCACGCCGAGGCGGAGCGGGTGCTCGGGCACCTGCACGCCGAAGCCGAGGTTCCCGACGTGCACCAGTCCGTCGGGCGGCTCAGCCTGGCGGGCCAGCAGCTGGTGACCGTGGCCAGGGCGCTGGTACGGCACGCCGGCGTGATCGTCTTCGACGAGCCGACCAGCGCACTGCCCGGCCCCGCCGCCGCCCGGCTGCGCGACGTGATCAGGACGCTGCGCGCCGACGGCGAGGCCATCATGTTCATCTCCCAGCGGCTCAACGACGTACTTGACCTCGCCGACGAGCTGACCGTGCTGCGCGATGGCCGCGCTGTCGCGCAGGGTCCGGCCAGCGAGTTCACCAGCGAGACGATCGTGCACTGGATGGTACACGGGCGCGCGCCGACGACAGTGGTCGACCATGGTGTCGCGTCGCCGCCGGCCGAGGCCGCGTCCCGGGCCCGCGCCGCGACCTCGGCCCCAGCCCCGGCACATATCCCGGCGGTCCCCATGCTCAGCGTCCGCGACCTGTCCGCGCGCCGGGTGACCGGAGTCTCCCTCGACGTCGGGCCCGGCGAGCTGGTCGGGCTGTTCGGCCTGCCCGGCTCCGGCGCCGCGGACATCCTGCGCGTCATCTACGGCGCCGAACGCGCCACGGCCGGCACGATCACGCTGGACGGCACCCCGCTGAACCAGCACGGCGTCCGCCGCCGCATCGACCGCGGCCTCGCCTACGTGACCGGCGACCGTCCGGCGGCGTTGGTCGCGGACCTGAGCGTGGCGGCCAACATGGCGCTGCCCGGCTCCCGCGGCATCGGCCGGCCGGTCAACCCCGGGGCGGAACGCAAGCGGGCTCGCGAGCAGATCACCGCGCTGAACATCCAGCCCCCGGAGCCCGGCGTCCCGGTATCCACGCTGAGCGGCGGCAACCAGCAGAAGGTCATCCTGGCCCGCTGGCTCACCGGCAACCCGAAGGCCTGGCTGCTCGACGACCCCACCCGGGGGGTCGACGCCCAGGCGCAGGCCGACATCCACGAGATCATCCGCGACCGGATGCGGCACGGCGCCTGCGGGCTGATCTACTCCGCCGACCCACGGGAGCTGCATCAGATTTGCGATCGGGGACTGCTGATCTCAACCGGCCGGGTCACCGCCGAGATCGACCCGCGCGTCCTGGACGCCGACGAGCTCGGCAGCCTGCTGGAAGGGAGCCGGATGCCATGAAACTCCCGACGCTCACCAATATCAAGAGCGGCGGCGCCTGGCTGGCGCTGATCGTGATCGTTGCCCTGCTCGGGGGCACCCACCACGACTTCTTCGACGTCTCGAACATCCGCAACGTGCTCGGCACCAACGCGGAGCTGCTGGTCGTCGCCGCGGGCATGACGATCGTGGTGCTCAGCGGCGGCATCGACCTGTCGGTCGGCGCGATGATGGCGGCCGCCCAGCTGCTGCTGATGGAGCTGCGCGGCCTGCCGACCGCGCTGGCGATCCTGATCGTGCTGGCCTTCGGCTTCGCGGCGGGCGCGCTGGTCAACGGCGTGCTGATCGGCCTCGCCAAGCTGAACTTCTTCGTGGTGACGCTGGCCAGCATGACGTTCGGCTACGGCATCGTGCTGGTGATCACTGGCGGCTCCACCACCACGCTCACCTCCAACTTCCTCAACCAGCTCGGCAACAGCCTGGTGGTCGGCATCCCCACGCCCGCCGTGATCTTCCTGGTACTGCTGGTGATTCTCGTGCTCATGCTGCGCCGCACCACACTGGGCCGCGCGGTGTACAGCATCGGCGGCAACGCCGAGGCGTCCCGGCTGGCGGGCATCCCGATCCCGGCGGTGACCGTGCTGGTATATGGCATCAGCGGGTTCTGCGGCGCGCTCGGCGGCGTGATCGACGCCAGCCGCTTCCTCGCGGCCACCCCGACCACGGGGAACAACGGCGAGATCGCGCTGACCTGCATGGCCGCCGTGCTGCTCGGCGGCACCGCGCTCAAGGGCGGCAGCGGCGGCCTGGCCGGCACGGTGGCCGGCGTGCTCGTCATCGGCGTGCTCCAGAACGGTGTTGACCTGCTAGGTCTCAGCTCCTACTGGCAGCAGGCGGTGACCGGGATAGTCTTGGTCGCGGCCGTGTCCCTCGACCGATTCCGGGCCATAGGTCCGTTCCGCGGTGCTGGTCCGGGAGGGCGGCGCACGGCTGCCACGAGACTGACGGCGGGGAGATTGGCGGTGGACGCCGATGGCAACGCAGACGGCGCAGCTCCGGCTGGCAGCGAGCCTGCAGGGAGCATTGACCGAGGCGGAGGTAACCAAGGCTTACCTGGACGTCGTGCCGGACCTGATCGGCGCGCGCGGCCGCGGCTTCTACCGGCTCGACGCGGCCGGTGCTCCGTCAGCGGTGGTCGCCGACGTGTCCGCGGACTTCCTCGCCGAATACGAGGAGCGCGGCCGGGCCGGCGACCCGGTGCTCGACTACGTCCAGGCCAGGCAGCGCCCGGTGGACGACACCCGCGCCTGCTCGGTCGCGCAATGGCGTGACTCGGCGGCGCACGACGTGCTCAGGGGCGCGGGTTTCTACCATTCCATGGAAGCGCCCGTCGTCGCGTCCGGCAAGTTTATCGGCACGATCAACTTTGCCCGGGCGAGAAACGACATGCCGTTCGGTATCAATGAAATGCGCACCGCCAGCCAGGCCGCCGAGCAGCTCGGCATCGCGGTGCAGCGGGCCCTGCGGTTCGAGCACACGGGGGCGCGGGCTGGCATGCTGGAAACGGTGCTCGACCGGCTGCCGCAGGCAATCGTCGTCACCGATGTGGATGGCCAGGTAATATTCGCGAATCAGGCCGCCGAGCCATTCCTTAAACTCGATGTACCGCACCTTTCCGGCGGGCAGCGGGTGGCGTTCGCGAGCAACGACACGGTCACCGTGAAATCGGTCCGGCTGCCGGCCGAGGCGGGCGCCACGCTGACGCTTATCTATCCGCACGGCGACGCCGCGCTGCCGCTCTGGGACATCCTCTCACCGCGGGAACAGCAAATCGCGGACTGGGTGGCTCAGGGCCTTACCACAAAACAGATATCAGAACGAGCTGTGGTTTCTCAGAACACCGTCAAGCAACACCTGAAACGGATATTCGCAAAGGCTGACGTCGCCAACCGCGCCGAGCTGGTACAGCGGGTATGGACTAACCGCCAAGCATCTTCCCCACGTTAAACTGCTTGATCAGCTGGAAGCTGTTCATCAGCGTCGCCACGCGCTGCAGCCGGGCGACGTCCACATTACCGAGCGGGTACTGCTCGAACTGCATGATGGCGGTGAACAGTGCCGGGGACGGGGTTCCGGGCGGGAAGGCGTACTTCGCGGTCGCCGCCTCTGCCAGATGCCGGTCGTTGGTGGCGATCTCCTGGCCCTGCTCGAGGGCGTTCTCGAACGCGGCCATGGTATTCGGGTGGGACCGCGCATAGGCCTTGGTCGCCGCGTAGCCCTGGATCGGCATACCGGTGGTCGCGCCCTCGTCCAGGTTGGTGAGCATTGTGACACCGCCCGTCTCCTCGGCGATGCTGATGAACGGTTCGGCGAGGAACGCGACGTCGACCTTGTGGCTCGCCAGCGCCCCCTGCATCAGCGGGAACGGAACGGACACGAAACGGACGGATCCCGGTGTGATGTCATTGGCCTCGAGGAACGCCGCGGTCAGCAGGTAGGCGACGTTGTTCGGCGCATTGATGCCGATTGTCTTGCCTTTCAGGTCGGCGATCGTGGTGATCTTCGACCCCGGCAAGGTGAACAGCCCGACGAAGCCGGGCTGCTCGATCGACGCCTCCGCGAACAGGTCCACGTCGGCGGCGATCTGCGCGTCGGTGGGGTTGGCGATCGCCGTCGGCCTTACCCCCTTGTCCCAGTTGATCTGTGCCTCGATGAACGACACGTAGTTGCCGGTCAGGATCTGGATCTGGTTGAGGCCGAGTGAGTTCACCGCGGTTTCCGCGCTCGTCTCCGGCTTGATGTTGACACGCAGACCGTATTTGGCGAAAAGACCTTCGTATTCGGCCACATAAAGGCCGGTGGAGTCGGTGGTGGGCACCGCGCCGACGGTTATCGTGTTCTGCTCCAGGTGGCCTACCTGGCGCAGCGTGACGGCGCCGCCAATGCCGCTGACGCTGCCAGATACGGTACTGCTGCTGCTGCCGCTGGTGCAGCCGGCCATGAGCAGAGCGACCGCGCTCGCGGTCGCGAGCAGGACGGGGACGCGCAAACCAGAACCAGCTGGCCGCCTGAGTGCCATGCCATGACCTTCCTTGGTGTGAAGTCCAACGTGCCGAGGCCTCAGGCCCCCTGCGTAGCGCCTACGATCCCCAATGGGCGGTAATCAGCATAAATCAGGACAACCACCCCACGCAGGCGATCACAGTTATCCCAGGGGTTCGGCTGATCCAGGCAAGCTGGGGGCTATCTCGCCGGACCCCCTCGCGATCAGCCGCGTCAGCAGGACCACCTCGCGGGGCGGCGAGGTGTCCCCGTTGATCCTGGCGAACAGCAACTGGGCGGCGGTGGCGCCGATCGCCGCTGGATCCTGGGCCACCACGGTCACCGGCGGGCTCAGCTTGTCCGCCAGGGCGAACTCGTCGAAGCCGACCAGGGCCACCGGCCCGACCCGGGGCGATCCGTCGCCCGTGGTGCCGTGCATGCTGTCGATGGCACCCATGGTGACCAGGTCGTTGCTGGTGAACAGCGCGGTGGGCGGGTCCGGGTTGCTGAGCAGGGCCACCGTGGCGCCCGCTGCCTCCCCGCGCCCGCGCAGGCCGTGCCGGACCAGCGCGGGGTCCGGCGCTATGCCGTCCTCGGCCAGCGCCTCGGTGAAACCCGCGTACCGTTCCCGCACCGCCCAGATGTCCTCCCGGTCGCCGAGATAGCCGATCCGGCGGTGCCCGTGCATCATCAGGTGCCTGATCGCCCGGTACGCGCCGCGCCGGTTGTCCACCAGCACGGTGTCGGCGGCCAGGTTGTCGGCCGGCCGGTCTACGCACACCACCTTGACGCCTAGCTCCTGCTGGGCACGCAGGAAGCGGTGGCTGCCGGCCGACGGCACCAGGATGAACCCGTCCACCCGGCGTGCGGAGAACGCGGAGATGACCTCCCGCTCGCGCTCCAGGCTGTCGTTGGAGCTGCCGATCAGCACGACGAACGCGTGCAGCCGGGCCGCGTCCTCCACGGCCCTGGCCAGCGTGGCGAAGAACGGGTTCGCGATGTCGTCGACCAGCAGCCCGATGGTCTGGGTCGGCTTGCCCTTGCGGCGGAGCTGGCGGGCGGCGTCGTTGCGCTGGTAGCCGAGCCGCCGGATCGCGCGCTCGACCTTGGCCGCGGTCTCCGGCTGCACCCCTGGCTCGCCGTTGACGACGCGGGAGACGGTCATCAGGCTCACGCCGGCGGCGGCGGCGACGTCGCGCATGGTCGCCCGCCTCATTACCATCGTCAGCCCCTAGCCCGATTGCCGGTTTCAGTCTGGGAACGTTACCACTTAGCAACGGCCCTTGACAGGCCCGCTTGCCACCTCAAGAATCTGGCGAAAGGATGTGAACGTTACCAAGGCTTGGGGACGACATCAGATGACTTCACCCGCCGCCGAGGCAGCGGCCGCAGGCCCCGGCAAATCCGGCGCCGCGCTGCTAGAGGCACGCGGCATCGTCAAGCGCTACGGGCACGTGCAGGCGCTCGACGGGGCGAGCTTTACCGTGTACCCCGGCGAAGTTGTCGCGCTGATCGGCGACAACGGAGCCGGCAAGAGCACGTTCACCAAGGTGCTGTCCGGCGTGATCCGGCCGGACGGCGGCCAGATCCTGGTCAACGGCGAGCAGGTGCAGTTGTCCGGCCCGGTGGACGCGCGCAAGCACGGCATCGAGACCGTGTACCAGGACCTGGCGCTCGCGCCGGACCTGGACGCGGCGGCCAACTTGTACCTGGGCCGTGAGCTGTACCTGATCCCGGCGCTGAAGGTGCTGAACCGCAAGGAGATGCGGCGCCGCGCGGTCACCGCGTTCGCGCAGCTCGGCATCCAGCTCCCGGACGTCGCCGCGCCCGTCGGCGCGCTGTCCGGCGGGCAGCGCCAGTCGGTCGCGGTCGCCAGGGCGGTTGCGTTCGCGAGCAAGGTGATCTTCATGGACGAGCCGACCGCCGCGCTCGGCGTGGTGCAGCGCGAGCGGGTGCTCGACACCATCCGCCGGGTCCGCGAGCAGGGCATCTCGGTGGTGCTGATCAGCCACAACATGCCCGAGGTGCTGGCCGTGGCCGACCGCGTCGAGGTGCTGCGGATGGGCCGCCGGGTGGCTCGTTACCGCGCCTCGGACACGTCGATCGAGGAGCTGGTCGGCGCGATGACCGGCGCGCTCGCCGCGGAGGATGATGCCGCGTGACCACCCAGCAGACGCCGCCGGTGGTCCCGGACGAGCAGACGGCCCCGGCCACCGCCCGGCGGATCCTGACCCGGTTCGTGACCGCGAACGAGACCTGGACGCTGGCCGCCCTGGCGATCTTGATGATCTACTTCACCTCGGCCGCGCCGGGCAAGTTCCTGACGCTCAGCGACCTGTCGCTGATCAGCCAGGGTGCCGCGCCGTTCCTGGTGATGGCGATCGGCCAGACGTTCGTCATCATCACGGCCGGCATCGACCTGTCCGTCGGCTTCGTGCTCGTGCTCTCCGGCGTCGTCGCGGGGGAGTACTTCCAGCACAACGGCGGGACGAACGCCGGCGTCGGGGTGATCTGGGTCGGCGCGCTGATCGGGCTGGCGACCGGCGCCGCGTGGGGCGTCATGCAGGGCGTCCTGGTGGCCAAGCTGAAGATCCCGCCGCTGATCGCGACGCTGGCCGGCCTGGGCGGCGCGCAGGGCCTCAGCTACCTGATCACCGGCGGCTCCGACCTGCCCACCGTGCCGAAGCGGCTGGTCAGCTCCATCGGCCAGGGCACCGCGTTCGGCGTGCAGTGGCTGATCATCGGTTCGTTCCTGACCACGCTGCTGTTCGGCCTGATCCTCGCGTACACCCGGTTCGGCGAGTACACGTACGCGATCGGGTCGAATCCGGAGGCGGCCACCCGGGCGGGCATCCGGGTGGACCGGCACCTGATCAAGGTGTACGCGCTCAGCGGCCTGATGGCCGGCCTGGCCGGCATCATGAACCTCGCGTACTTCGGCACGACCTCGATCTCCGGGCATCCGCTGGACAACCTGACCGTGATCACCGCGGTGGTGCTCGGCGGCGCGAGCCTGTTCGGCGGTCGCGGCTCGATCATGGGCACGCTCATCGGGGTGTTTATCCCGCAGATGCTCCTCACCGGCCTGATCATCACCAAGGTGAACCAGTACTGGGACTACATCATCACCGGGGCGGTGCTCGCCGCCGCGGTCTACCTCGATCAATTCCGCCGCAGACTGCGCGAACGGGTCTGACACACATTCCAGGAGGACATCATGCGCACACGATTCCCTGCGCGGACGGCCTGGGTCGCCGTCGTCGCGCTAGCCGGGCTCGCGCTGACCGCCGCTTGCTCGTCAAGCTCGAGCACCTCTGGTAGCGGCAGCGGCGCGACCAGCGGCAGCAGTACCAGCAGCTCAGCGGCCGCGGCCAAGAGCTACAACCTCGAGCTCGTCGTCGGCACCAAGAGCGACGACTTCTACCGCACGATGGAGTGCGGCGCGCAGGCGGAGGCCAAGCAGCTCGGCCAGAACCTCACGGTGAACGGGCCGGCGGACTTCTCGCCGAGCGAGCAGGCCCCCATCCTGACCGCGCTCGAGGCGAGCAAGCCCGACGCGCTCATCGTGGCGCCGACCAGCTCGACCGCGCTGGACCCGGAGCTGACCGCGATCTCCAGCGGCGGCACCAAGCTGATATTCGTCGACACCGACTCGAGCAACAACTCGCTCGGCCTGTCCCGGATCACTTCCGACAACGCGGGCGGCGGCAAGCTGGCCGCGGACAGCCTGGCCGCGCAGATCGGCAATAAGGGCACGGTCGCGGTCATCGACGTGCAGCCGGGCATCAGCACCACCGACGCCCGGATCCAGGGCTTCGACCAGGAGATGAAGGCGAAGTTCCCGAACATCACGGTGCTCGCCACCCAGTACGACAACGACAGCCCGGCCACCGCGTCCAGCCAGGTCGTCGGCGACGTCGCGGCCCACCCGAACCTCAGCGGCGTGTTCGCCACCAACGTGCTCAGCGCGCAGGGCGCCGCGACCGGCATCCAGCACGCGCACATGGGCGGCAAGGTCAAGGTGGCCACGTTCGACGCCGACCCGCAGCAGATGCAGGCGCTCCAGTCGAACATCATCCAGCTCGCCATCGCCCAGGATCCGTACCTGGAGGGTCAGGACGGCGTCATCCAGGCCGTCAACGCCCTTGAGGGCAAGCCGGTGACCGCGAACATCGCCACCCCGCTGGTCGCGATCACCCAGCAGAACATGAACCAGTCCAGCGTCGCCAAGTACGTCTACGTGAGCAGTTGCAGCTAACAGGGGCGCACACCGGGCCAGGGGCGCCGCGCGCCCCCGCCCGGCGCGCCCCCCGCCCGGCGCGCCCCCCGCCCCCTCAGCATGTCAATTGCGCAGTTGAGCCCACTAGAGCGTGTCAACGCGCCGCCCCAAGCCGCCGCCCGC
>Ga0070714_100000401_pt1 | contig 32063 bp, 29 predicted proteins | sample LARL83metaG_FD_65450 | JGI IMG/M metagenome (GOLD analysis project Ga0070714, IMG submission 65450) | Corn, switchgrass and miscanthus rhizosphere microbial communities from Kellogg Biological Station, Michigan, USA - LAR L8-3 metaG | ecosystem: Host-associated > Plants > Roots > Rhizosphere ... | reverse complement strand
AGACTTTGGGTTAGTATCTTCATCCCCGGTTTCCCCCGGTAGCAGCGTGCGATGCCGGAGATTGTCGCACGCCGCCCCGACAGATTCATGACAATCAACTGGAGACGCTCATGCAGTTCTCGATGTATCAGGCGACCGCTCCCGGCTTCGTCCACATCCTCACCCAGCTCAAGCAGGTGCTGAAGAAGGGCGAGGACTACGCCGCTGCGCGCAAGGTCGACCCGCTGGTGCTCACCGGCTCGCGGCTGTTCCCGGACATGCTCCCGCTCAACCGCCAGATCCACATCGCCACCGACCAGGTGAAGTTCTGCATGTCGCGGCTGGCCGGCACCGAGGCGCCCAAGTTCGACGACACCGAGAAGAGCTTCGAGGAACTGCAGGCGCGTATCGACAAGACCATCGCCCATATCCAGAGCTTCAAGCCGGCGCAGATCGACGGCACCGAGGGCAAGAGCATCGAGATCAAGCCTGCCAACGGCAATCCGCGCAGATACCAGGGCATGAACTACGTGTTCGATTCGGTGTACCCGAACTTCTTCTTCCACGTCACCACCGCCTACGCGATCCTGCGTCACAACGGCGTAGAGATCGGCAAGGCCGATTTCCTCGGCGACTCGGAACACGTCAAGCGCTGAACCCGCCTCACTCGGCTTACTCCCCGCGACCGCGGATGTCCAATCTTCGGACATCCGCGGTTTGCATCCGCCTGCTCCGCTCCGAACAATGGCCTCATCCGCGTGGCGCGACGCGGGCCATACGAACGAATTCCAAACTTATGTCGCGCCCTGTAGAAAGAAGAGCAGTGCCAGAGCAGGACGCCCGCTTCGCCTATTTCCTCGACGTGGACGGCACCTTGCTACCGATAGCGGAATCGCCCGACGTGGTGGTGCCCTCGGGAGCGGTGTGCGGCCTGTTACGTCGCCTGAGCGATGCCTCCGAAGGCGCGCTGGCGCTGGTGAGCGGCCGGCCGCTCCACGAGCTGGATGTGATGTTCACGCCACATCGCTTCCCGATGGCGGCGCAGCATGGTGCCGAGATCCGCAATCCCGGCGGCCGGGTGAGCTGGTGGGAAGGTCACCTGCCGGCGTTGCAGCAGGTCGGCGTCAAGATGCGGCGCCTGGCCGACATGGACGGCCGGCTTCGCCTCGAGGACAAGGGACTTGCCATAAGCCTGCACTACCGTCGCGCTCCGCACCTGGGCGAGGGGCTCACCTCCACCATGCTTGAGATGCTGGCCCCGTACCGGATGTTGCGCCTGCAGCCCGGCAAGTGCGTGCTGGAGGTTTGCCCGGCGGAGCTCGGCAAGGGGCAGGCGGTGGAAGCCTTCATGCACCAGGCGCCGTTCGCGGGACGCCGGCCGGTGTACATCGGTGACGACCTGACGGATGAGAGCGGTTTCGAGGCCGTAAATGCCATGCACGGCATCTCCATCAAGGTGGGAAGTGAGCCGAGCGTGGCGACCCAGCGTCTGCCGGATCCCGCGGCGGTGTTGCGCTGGTTGGAAGCCCGCCTCGCGGATGCCGGGCAGATCTATGCGTGACCTGGAACTGGGACTGATCGGCAACTGCGCGTTCGCCGCGCTGGTGGACCGGCGCGCCGAGATGGTCTGGGCCTGCCTGCCGCGCTTCGACGGCGACCCGGTGTTCTGTTCGCTGCTGGAGCCCAAGGGCGAGGGCCGCGGCAGCTTCCAGGTGGACCTGCAGGGCTTCCTCGGCTCCCAGCATCACTACGAGCGCAACACCGCGGTGTTGGTGACGCGCCTATGGGACGCCGAGGGCTCCGCCATCGAGGTCACCGACTTCGCACCGCGCTTCAAGAACTACGGCCGCATGTTCCGGCCGACCATGCTGGTGCGGACCATCAAGCCCCTGCAGGGCCGGCCACGCATCACGCTGCGCCTGCGTCCCAGCGGCGACTATGGCGCCAAGGACCCGGTGGTGGTGCCCGGCAGCAACCACATCCGCTACGTGCTGCCGGACCAGGTGCTGAGGCTCACCACCAACGCACCGGTCACCGCGTTGCTGGACGAGATCTCGTTCCAGCTCGATCACGAGATCGTGCTGCTGCTGGGACCGGACGAGGTGGTGATGCGACCGGTGGAGGAGATGGCCCGGGAGTTCCACGCGGAGACCGTCGCGTATTGGCGCGACTGGGTGCGCTACCTGGCGCTGCCGCTGGAGTGGCAGGAAGCGGTGATCCGCGCCGCCATCACCCTCAAGCTATGCACCTTCGAGGACACCGGTGCGGTGGTCGCCGCCGTCACCACTTCCATCCCGGAAAGCGCCGATTCCGCACGCAACTGGGATTATCGCCATTGCTGGCTGCGGGACAGTTACTTCGTGGTAAACGCGCTGAACCGCCTCGGCGCCACCCGCACCATGGAGGACTTCGTCCGCTACGTGGTGAACATCGGCTCCGATGCGGCGCGGCGGCGCCTGAAGCCCATGTATCGCATCAACGGCCGCGTCGACCTGGATGAACGGGAGGTGGAGGGACTCCGGGGCTATCGCGGCATCGGGCCGGTGCGGATCGGCAACGCGGCCTACCTGCAGGAACAGAACGACGTGTACGGCGCGGTGGTGCTGTCCGCGGCACAGGCGTTCTTCGACCTGCGCCTGGACCGTCCCGGCGACGTGGCCCTGTTCCGCCAACTCGAATACCTGGGCGAAGTGGCGCTGGAGCTGCACGATCAGCCGGACGCGGGCCTCTGGGAGTTGCGCGGCAACATCCGCGTGCACACCTTCTCCAGCGTCATGTGCTGGACCGCCTGCGACCGGCTGGCGCGCATCGCCTGGCACCTGGGCCTGGAAGGCCGCGCCGCACATTGGGCCGAGGTGGCCCAGCGCATCCGCGAGACCTTGCTGCAGAAGGCCTGGAACCCGGCGCTCGGCAGCTTCACCGCGAGCTTCGGCGGTGATTCCCTGGATGCCAGCCTGCTGCTGATGGCGGACCTCGGGGTGGTGTCCGCCAGCGACCCGCGCTTCATTTCCACGGTTGACGCCATCGGTCGCGACCTGAAGCGCGGCGACTATGTGTTCCGCTACGTGGAAGCGGATGACTTCGGCACGCCGCACAACGCCTTCACCCTGTGCACGTTCTGGTACATCGACGCGCTGGCACGCATCGGCCGGCGCGCCGAGGCACGCACGCTGTTCGAGCACATGCTGAGCCGGCGCTCGGAGCTGGGCCTGCTCTCGGAACACCTGGATCCCGCCAACGGCGAACTGTGGGGTAACTTCCCACAGACCTACAGCATGGTGGGCATCATCCATTCGGCCATGCGCCTGTCGGAACCCTGGGAGGCGGCGTTTTGAGGCGGCTGGTGGTGGTCTCCAACCGCGTGGCCATGCCGGGACGGCGCGGCAGCGCTCAGGGCGGCCTCGCCAGCGGCCTGCTGGGCGGCATGCGCCGCCACGGTGGCCTGTGGTTCGGCTGGGACGGGGAGATCGTCGAACAGAGCGACCCCATGCCCCACATCAGCGAGGAGGATGGCGTCACCTTCGCCACCCTGCCGCTGACCCAACGCCAATTCGACGAATACTATGTCGGTTTCGCCAACAGCCTGCTGTGGCCCCTGCTGCACTCGCGGCTGAACCTGATCCGGTACAAGGGCAGCGAAGCTATGGCCTACCTCAGGGTCAACGGCATGTTCGCCCGCAGGCTGCAGCCGCTGCTGCGGCCGGACGACCTGGTGTGGGTGCATGACTACCACTTGCTGCCGCTGGGACTGCTGCTGCGCGAAGCCGGGGTGGAACTGCCCATCGGATTCTTTCTGCACGTGCCGTTCCCGTTCCCGGACATCCTGCGCACCATACCCGGCCACGCCGAGCTGCTGCACAGCATGCTGCACTACGACGTGCTGGGCTTCCAGACGGAGCTCGATGCGCAAGCGTTCCTGAGCTGCGTGGACCACTTCTGTCCCGATGCCCAGGTGCACGGCAGTCGCGTGGACTTCGGCGGACGCAGCGCCCAGGTGCAGGCCTTCCCCATCGGCATCGACGTGGACAGCGTGGCGCGCATGGCGCGCAAGGGCCGGCAGGGTATCCACGGCCGGCGTCTGGAACGCAGTCTCACCGGGCGGCGGCTGATCGTCGGCGTCGACAGGCTCGACTACAGCAAGGGGCTGCCAGAGCGCCTGCGGGCCTACGGCCGCATGCTGGAGCTGAGCCCCGAGTACCGGCGCAAGGTGGTGATGCTGCAGATCGCGCCGCTGTCCCGCACCGAAGTGGCGGAGTACGACGATATCCGCCGCGAGCTGAATTCGATCGCCGGTGACATCCATGCGCGCTTCGCAGAGTACGACTGGCTGCCGTTGCGCTACATGACCCGCGGCTTCCGACGCACCACGGTGATGGGCTTCCTGTCGCTGGGCAGCCTGGGGTTGGTGACGCCGCTACGGGACGGCATGAACCTGGTGGCGAAGGAATACTGCGCTGCGCAGACCGAGGAAGACCCCGGGGTGCTGGTGCTGTCATCCCTGGCTGGCGCCGCGGCCCAGCTCCAGGATGCAGTGATCGTCAATCCCTACGACGTGGATGGCGTGGCGGCCGGGATCGCCAGGGGCCTGGGGATGCCGCTGGAAGAGCGGCGCGCCCGCTGGCGGCGCATGATCGCGGTGCTGCGCGCCACCGACGTGCACCACTGGGTCAACGACTTCACCGACGCGTTGCTGGACGTGGGCCAGCCCTTCGAGCGGCGCGCCGAGGGCCGCCGCATCACGGACCGGCCTCCCGCGCCGCCATGAAAGGCTTCACCGCCGACCTCTACTCGGCGATGTTGTTCGCAGTCATGTTGTGCGGGTCTCTCGTCGCCGCCTACGTGGTGATGTACCTGTTCCAGCATGTGCTCAAGCGCTTCCAGGAGGGCTTGCCGCACGCCGTGATGCGCCGGGTCCGCGAGCCGGTGTTGCTGCTGGCGCCGGTGGTCACGGTACTGACCGCCTTGCCCCTGGCGCGCCTCAGCCCGGCGCCGGCCCAGTTCGTGTACCACTCGGTGTTGCTGGTGATGATGGCGACCCTGGGCTGGTTGTGCATCCGCCTGTTCGATGCCTGGCGCGACAGCCTGTTGCAGCGCCACCGCATCGACGTGGCGGACAACCTGCAGGCGCGGCGGGTCATCACGCAAGTGGCCATCCTGCGGCGCATCGCCATGACGCTGGTGCTGATCTCCAGCGTCTCCGCCATGCTCATGACCTTCCCCGGGGTGCGCTCGGTCGGCGCCACCTTGTTCGCTTCCGCCGGCGTGGCGGGCCTGCTACTGGGCCTGGCGGCGCGGCCGGTGTTCACCAACATCCTGGCCGGCCTGCAGGTGGCGCTCACGGAACCCATCCGTATCGACGACGTGGTGGTAGTGGAGGGGCAGTGGGGCTGGATCGAGGAGATCCGCAGCACCTATGTGGTCGTGCGGGTCTGGGATCTGCGACGCCTGATGTTACCGCTGTCGTACTTCATCGAGCACCCCTTCGAGAACTGGACGCGGCACACCGCCGACCTGCTTGCTACCGTCACCCTGTATGTGGATTACAGTGCGCCGGTGCAGGAGTTGCGCGACTATTGCCACCGGGTGGTGCGGGACAGTGGCTTGTGGGACGGCAAGGTGTGGGCTTTCCAGGTCACCGACACCGGCCCCCAGACCCTGCAACTACGCGCACTCATGGGTGTGCAGAACAGCAGCGATTCCTGGGAGATACGCTGTCTGGTGCGCGAGAAACTCGTAGACTATCTGCAACGAAACCGTCCCGACTGCCTGCCCAAGACCCGTATACAGATGCAGGCCGGAGAGCAACAAGGAGTCCCGCCATGAACAAGAGCAACAAGATCATCCTCACCACCGCGGTGCTAGCCGCGCTCGCCGCCTGCGCCACCTCGCCCACCGGCCGCAAGCAACTCGACCTGGTCTCCGACCAGCAGGCTGCCCAGGCCGGCGACCAGTCCTTCCAGCAGATCAAGAAGCAGACTCCGGTGGACCAGAACCCGGCGGCCAACGCCTATGCCGAGTGCGTGGTGAAGGCGCTCAGCGTCGCCACCGGGGCGCCGCGCGGCGGCGGCAAGTGGGTGGTGACGGTGTTCAAGGACGATAAGACCGTCAACGCCTTCGCGCTGCCGGGCGGACATGTCTCGGTGTACACCGGCATCTTCAAGGTGGCCAAGACGCCGGGTGAGCTGGCGGCGGTGTTGGGCCACGAGATGGGCCACGTGCAGGCCGGTCACGGCGCGGAGCGCATCTCCGACCAGGAAGCCACCGCCGTGGGCGTGGACCTGGCGGCGCTGCTCGCCGGCATCGACCAGAGCTCCACCAAAGGCCAGGCCACCATGGCCGCCCTGGGAGTAGGGGCGCAGGTGGGCGTGCTGCTGCCGTTCAGCCGTGCCCAGGAGAGCGAAGCCGACAAGCTGGGCACCCAATACATGTCCGAGGCGGGGTGGGATCCTCACGAAGCCCTAGATCTGTGGCGCAACATGATGAGCAGCAACCAGGGTGCGCCGCCGCAGCTGCTGTCGGACCATCCGGCGGATGCCAACCGGCTACAGGCGCTCCAGCAGCAGTTACCGGGCGACATGCAGAGATACCAGGCTGCCAAGGGCGCCGGCCGCAACCCGGACTGCACGCCGCCGGGCGGTTGAGCCCTCAAGCTTTTTTGGGAGATTTGCTACATAATCGCCGCAAGGGCGCGGGCAGGGAGCGCGCGCCCTCCCTGTACAAAAAATACGCGGCTCCACATGGCCCACTGGCGACCGCAGCAGCATTTCTTCATCCGCGCGACGTTCGCAGCCACGTGGCTCGCGCTCGCGTGCCTGACGGCGCCTGCGCAGGCGGCTGACCGTCAACCGACGCCGCCGGGTTCGAGCCTGCGCTTCCGCCACCTCCGTATCGAGGACGGCCTGGCCCAGAGCTCGGTGCAGGCCATCGTCCAGGATGCCCAGGGCTATATGTGGCTCGGCAGCCAGGACGGACTGCAACGCTACGACGGCTACGAATTCCTCACCTTCCGCCACGATCCGTCCGATCCCGGTTCGCTCTCCGATAACACCATCAATGCGCTGGCGCTGGGGCGGGACGGTGCGCTGTGGGTGGGCAGTTCCGTAGGTGGCCTGGACCGGCTGGACCCCGGCACCCGCCATTTCAGCCATTTCCGGCATGACCCCAAGGATCCCGCGAGTCTCGCCAGCAACCAGGTCTCGGTGCTTTATGTCGACCGCCAGCAGCGGCTGTGGGTGGGCGCGGGTGCGAACCTGGAACTCTTCGAGGGGCAGGGCTTCCGGCATTTCCGCCTTCCTACCAAGCCGGACAGTGCGAGCCAGATCGACAGCCTGCATCAGGACCAGGCCGGACGCCTGTGGGTGGGTAGCGATCATGGCGTGTACTACCTGGACGGAGATCATCTCAGCCCTTTCATCGCCGAGGGCGAGATGACCACGTACCATCGCGGCCTGTTCACGGAGTCGCCGATCCATGACATCCAGGAAGTGAACGGCCTGCTGTGGATCGCCAGCGGCCGCGGCATCGCCGAACTGGACAAGCAGTACAAGCTCCATCACTTCTACGCCCCCAGCCACCAGCCTGACTCCCTGTCCAGCGAACACACCCTGGCGTTGGTGCCGGCTCCGGACGGTGACGTGTGGGTAGGGACCTACGGTGGCGGACTGGACCGCTTCGAGAGCGCCGAGGGGCGCTTCTCCTCCTACCAGCACGATGCCACCGATCCCGGCAGCCTGGGCAGCGACAACATCGAGGTGTTGTACCGGGACCGCTCGGGCCTGCTATGGATCGGTACCGACAACACCGGGGTCGACATCTACAATCCGCGCACCCGCACCTTCGGCTACTACCGACACAAGCAGGGGGATGCCAACAGCCTCGGCAGCAACATGGTGTGGGCCTTATATAAGGATGACGCAGGCAGGGTCTGGGCCGGCACCGACCAAGGTCTGACGCGGCTCGACGCGAGTCGGCGCCAGTACCGGCAGTACCACATGGGGCAGCGGCCTCCCACACAGGTGGACGACGACCAGGTCAGTGACATCGCCGCGGACCGGCGGGGCGTGATCTGGACCAGCACCGACTACGGCATCTATCGCTATCAGCCCGCGGCAGACAGCTTCCAGCGATACAGCCTGGTGGGGCCGCATGAGGACTCGAGCGGCGACGTAGTCAGCATGATCTATTTCGACAGCCAGGACCGCATGTGGGCCGCCACCGGCAACGGCCTGGTGCAGGTGGATGAGACGCGCGGTAAGCTGCGGCGCTTCCTGCATGACCCGGGCCGGCTCGATAGCCTGCCGGCGGCCTCCGTCAGCGCCATCTGCGAGACCGACGATAAGCGCCTCTGGATCGGCACCTCGGACGGCCTGGCATCTTTCGACGGCGTACACGATGCCTTCAAGGTCTATCGCACCGATCCTCACGATCCGACCAGCCTGAGCTACGACAACGTCCAGTCCTGCGGTGTGGATATGCACGGCGGCCTATGGGTCGGCACCGCCGACGGGCTGGACTACCTGGCGCCGGGCCAGCAGAAGTTCCGCCGCTACTTCCAGGCGGACGGCCTGCCCAATGACTCCATCTACGCCATCCTCGCTGACCTGCAGGGAGGCATCTGGGTCAGCACCAACCATGGTCTGTCGCGGCTGGATGCCGGATCCGGCACCTTCCACAACTACGTGGAGAGCGATGGACTGCAGAGCGACGAGTTCAACAGCGGCGCGGCGTACGCGGCGGCGGACGGCGAGCTGCTGTTCGGCGGTGTGGACGGCTTCAATGCCTTCTACCCCGAGCGCATCAGCCGCGACGACGTGCCGCCGGACGTGGCCATCACCCGCTTCCTGCGCCAGAACACCGAGGTCCCGCTGGCGACCCCCCAGGGGGCGGTGGACTCGGTCGAGGTTCAGTACCGGCAGAACGTGCTGAGCTTCGACTTCACGGCCTTCGACTACGCCGAGCCCCAGCTCAACACCTTCAGCTACCGGCTGGAGGGGTTCGATACCGACTGGCGCACCCTGCGCGGCAGCCACACTGCCATCTACACCAACCTGGATCCGGGCAAGTACGTGCTGCACGTGCGCGGTGCCAACAGCGACGGGGTGTGGAATCCTCACGAGACCACCCTGGGCGTTAGGGTGCTGCCGCCGGCCTACCGCACCGGCTGGGCCTGGCTGCTCTACGTCACCGCCGCCTTCGTCACGTTGATGATGGGCATGGGACTCTATAAGCGTTTCCTGGAGCGCGAGCACCGCCTCGACGATGAACAGCGCCGGCGCCGCTGGGCCGAAGCCCTGCATGATCTGATCCACCGGGTCAGCTCCCAGCGCGATGAGCGCGCCATCGCCGAGCACCTCATCGACACCCTCACCAACTTCATCGACTACGAGCAGGCGATGTTCTACGCGGACAAGGAGGGTAGCTTGCAACTGCTGGCTTCCCGCGGCGTCAGCGCCGGTGAACAGGCCTATCTGGAACATTGGCCCCAGCAGCAGCCGAGACTGGTGGCGCGCCTGCGGCAGACGCCGAAGGCGCTGCTGCTGGGTCCGGAGGAGGCTGCCACGCTGGCAGGAGGCGCCAAGCCGGGACGGCACCACTATCTGGCGGTGCCGCTCCAGTCCGGAAGCGGCTTCCGCCTGCTGCTGGTAGGCCGGCCGAACCGCCCCCTCAACGGCCAGCAGACCGAGGTGGCGTCGGCCATGGCCAAGCAGGTGAGCATGGCCCTGGACAACGCCCAGCTCATCGAGGATCTGGAGGAGCTCGCCACCACCGACGGCCTGACGCGGCTCTATAACCGCCGCCACTTCATGGAGCGTGCCGAGAGCGAGTTCCTGCGCAGCCAGCGCTACCGCCGTGAACTCTCGGTGTTCCTCATCGATGCCGATCATTTCAAGGCCATCAACGACAGCCACGGCCACGAGGCCGGCGACCGCGTGCTGCGGGCGCTGGCGGCCGCCTGCCGGCAGGGCCTCCGGCAACTCGACGTGATCGGGCGTTACGGCGGCGAGGAATTCGTGGTGTTGCTGCCGGAGACCTCCGCGGCGGTGGCGCAGGAGACCGCCGAACGCCTGCGCCGCAGCGTGGAACAGTTGCGCGTCCCGGCCGCCGCCGGGGAGATCCGGCTCAGCGTGAGCATCGGCGTCGCCACGGCGGGAGCCCAGACCGAGAGCGTGGCGGCGCTCATCAATCAGGCCGATCGCGCCCTGTATGAAGCCAAGCGCAGTGGCCGCAACCGCGTGACGGCCGCCGGAAGCAGCGGCGCGTGAGCGGAGTACCGCGTCGCCACAAGCTCTTGCTCGGAACGGTGCTGATCGCCCTGGCCGCGTCCATCTGGCCGGGCTACCTGCTGGGTGACCGTATCGAACCCTACCTCCTGGGCCTGCCATTCGCCCTGGTGTGGCTGGTGGCCTCGATCGTGGTGGTCTTCATCGCCCTGTTGCTGACCTTCCGCGCCGACATGCAGGAGCGGGGCGGCCGGTGACCGTGGAACTCATCCCCTGCCTCGTCTACCTCGGCATCGCGCTGTTGCTGGGGATGCTGCCGGCACGTTTCAGCTCCCGCAGTGTAGCGGGCTACGTGGCGGGCGACCGCAGCCTCAACACCCTGCTGCTGTATTTCGTGCTGGGTGCCGCGGTGTTCTCGTCGTTCGCCTTCCTGGGCGGCCCCGGCTGGGCCTATTCGCGCGGCGCCGCGGCGTTCTACATCCTGTCCTACGGCGCCTTCGGCATGATCCCGTTCTATTTCCTGGGACCGCGGGCACGGCGCCTGGGCCTGCGCCTGGGCTTCTACACCCAGGCGGAGATCGTCGGCCATCGCTTCGACAGTCGGGCACTGCAGGTGACGGTGGCGCTGTTCAGCATCGCGGCGCTAGTGCCGTACCTCACGCTGCAGATCAAAGGCGTGGGTTACATCCTGGCGGTGGCGAGCCACGGGTCGCTGCCGGAATGGGAGGGTGCGCTGCTGGCCTACGGCATCGTGACACTCTACGTGCTCTACAGCGGCATGCTTGGGGTGAGCTGGACCAGCGTGTTCATGGGGCTGGCGATGATGACCATAGGCTGGCTGTTCGGCCTGTACCTGCCCTGGAAGTTCTACGGCGGCATCGGCCCCATGTTCCACGCCATAGCTGCTGCGCACCCGGACATGCTCATGCCGCCCGGCCTGCGCGACGACGGACGGCCCTGGGACTGGTGGGGTTACAGCTCCGCCATCCTGGTGTCGGTGCTGGGTTTCTGCTGCTGGCCGCATTTCTTCATGCGCAGCATGGCAGCCAAGGACGACCGCAGCATCAAGCTAATGGTGGTGATGTATCCCACCATGCAGGTGTTCATGGTGCCGGTGCTGGTCATCGGTTTCACCGCGGTGCTGATGTTCCCCGGCATCAAGCCGGCGGACACGGTATTGCCTTTCATGCTGCAGCATGCGGGTCTCTCGCCCTGGCTGGCGGGCCTGGCTTTCGCGGGGACGCTTGCCGCTTCCATGCACACCGGCGATGCCATCATGCATGCGGCCGGCACCGTCGGCGTGCGCGACGGCATCGTGCCGCTGCTCAGCAAGCCGCTGGATGACAGGCGCGAACGGCTGCTGATACGAGTCCTGATACTGCTATTGACCGCCGCTGCCTTCTATTTCGCGGTGGCCTCCCGCATCTCGCTGGTGGCGCTGTTGCTGGGTTCCTATGGCGGGGTGGCGCAGATATTCCCGGCGCTGATCGCGACTTTCTACTGGCCGCGCGCCACGGCGGCCGGTGCCGGGGCCGGCCTGGCGGCGGGCATCGCGGTGAACATGCTGTTCCTGCTGCAGCCCGCGCTGAAGCCCTGGCCCATGCACGAGGGCATCTACGGTCTCGTGGCGAACGTCATCGTCCTGGTGGTGGTGAGCCTGATGACCACGCCGGTCAGTGCAGAAAGACTCAAGGACTATTCGGAAGCGGGTTGGGATTGAACTATTTCGGCGGGGCGAGGGCGGCAAGGTATTTTTCCACGTCCGGCACCGACATGGGCTTGGAGAAGAAGTAGCCCTGGCCCTTGCGGCAGCCCAAGGCCCGCAGCAGCTCCACCTGGCGCGCATCCTCGATGCCTTCCGCCACCACGTCCATGCCGAGATCAGCCGCCAGTACCGTGATGGTGCGGACGATGGCGCGGTCGGCGCGCGCTTTCTCGATGCCGGTGATGAAGGAGCGGTCGATCTTGAGGGTATCGATCTTGAAGCGGCGCAGTGCCGACAGGGACGAGTAACCCGTGCCGAAGTCGTCCATCTGCAGGTTCACGCCCACCGAACGCAGGCGCGCGATGGTCTCCACCGCCAGCGCAGGATTGTCCATGAACACCGTCTCGGTGATCTCCAGGCACAGGTTCTTGGGCTTCAGGCCCGTGATGTCGAGTACCCGCGCCACGCGCTGCGGCAGCACCCAGTGGGCGAACTGCCGGTTGGCGATGTTGACGCTCATGGTCACGTCCTCGCCCAGGTGCTTGAACCTCTTCTTCCAGGCGGCGAACTGCGCGCAGGCGGTCTCCATCACCCACCAGCCGATGGGGATGATGAGGCCGGTCTCCTCGGCCACCGCCAGGAAATGCTCGGGCCCCAACAGCCCCTGCTGCGGATGGTCCCAGCGCACCAGCGCTTCGAAGCCCGCCAGCTTGTTGGCGGTGAGGTCCATCACCGGCTGGTAGAAGACCCGGAACTCGCTGCGCTGCAAGCCCTGGCGCAGGTCGGTCTCCAGGCGGAGGTTGGCCTTGGCGCTCTCGTGCATGGCGTCGTCGAACACCACGTAGCCGGCCTTGCCGGCGGCCTTGGCCCGGTACATGGCGGTGTCGGCGTCGCGCAGGATCTCATCGGGATGCTTGTAGTGGGGCGCGTTGATGACGATGCCGATGCTGGCGTTGGTGAACACCTCGTGGCCGTCGATGGTGATTGCGCGAGCCAGCTCCTCGTGCACCCGGTCGGCGACCGCGGTGGCGTCGTCGAGCCCGGTGATGTTCTCCACCAAGATGGTGAACTCGTCGCCACCGTAGCGGGCGATGAGATCGGCGGGGCGCAGGCAGGTGCGCAGGCGTCGCGAGATGGCCGCCAGCACCCGGTCGCCGAAGCTGTGACCGAGGCTGTCGTTGATGAGCTTGAAGCGGTCCAGGTCCAGGAACAGCACTGCGAAGCGGTCGGAGCTGCGCTTGCCCACGTGCTCCAGGGTTTGCTGCAGTTTCTCCATGAAGAAGCTGCGGTTCGGCAGCTCGGTGAGCGCATCGTGGAAGGCGCTGCGCAGCAGCTCCTGCTCAGAGCGTTTCTGGGCGGTGACGTCGCGCACCGTGCCGGTAACGGCAGGGGATCCGCGGTAGGGCACGTGAGCCACGGTGACCGCGGCCACGATGCGGGTCTTCTCGTCCCGGTGCATGAAGCGCAGCTCGTGCAGTTCATGTCCCGCATGCAGCACATAGCCTTCCTCGAAGGCGTTGCTGGAATGGCGGTCCTCCGGTGCCAGCAGCGAGCTGAACGACATGCCGGTCATCTCTTCCGGCCTGTACCCCAGCATGGTGGCGAAGGCACGGTTCACGTACACCAGGCCGCCGTGGGAGCTGAGGAACACACCGTCTTGGCTCATGTCGACCAGGGTGCGGTACTTCTCCTCGGATTGCGCCAGGGCTTCCTCCGCCTGCTTGCGCGGCGTGATGTCCTGCAGGGTGCCTTCGAAGTATTCGACCTTGCCGGACTTGTCGCGCACCACGCGCGCGTTGTCCGAGACCCAGATGGTGGTACCGTCGCGGCGGGTGAGCTGGAACTCCTGGTCGGTGTAGGAGCCTTCCTTCTCGATGAGCTTGATGAGCTCGGCGCGGTGCTCGGGGTGCAGGTAAGTGCGCTCCGTCACGTTGGGGTTCGAGTCGAGCAGCTCGTCCGGCGAGGCGTAACCGAGGATGCGCGCCAGGGCCTTGTTGGCGCGGATCACGCGTCCGTCCGGCGTGCTCTGGTAGATGCCTTCCACGGCGTTCTGGAAGATGTTGGCGTAGCGGCGTTCCACGTCCAGCACCGCTTCGTCCTGGGAAGCCTCGTCGCCGCGCCGGTCATGGCAGACTGCCAGCACCGTATGCATGCCGTCCAGCACCTGCAGGCGCGCGTGGATGCGCACCGGCAGGTTGCCGCCGTCCTTGGCCCGCAGCGTGATATCGGACAGCAGCGACTGTTCGGAGAGCAGCCCGGCGTTGATCTCGCGCAGCTTGTCCGCGTCCATGAGGCTTGAAGGGCTGATCTCCAGCAGCTCGTCGCGGGCATAGCCCAACAGCGTGCAGGCGGTGTCGTTGGCCTCGATGAAGGGTCCGCCGATGCGTCCGTCCTCGCCGATGGGGTAGACCAGGATGGCATCGCCGCCGGTGTTGAAGAGCGTGCGGTAGCTCACGTCGCGGCGGTGCAGGGCGTCCAGCGCGGCGCGGTACTCGGTCACGTCCAGCACTGCGGTGAGAGCATAGGGCTTGCCCTCGATGTCCACCATCTCGGCCGAGAGCAGGCCGCGCCGGCGCTCGCCGCCGCGGGTGATGAAGTGTGCCTCACGGTTGCCGATGCGGCCGTTGAGGCGCAGCTCCTGCAGGAATTCCTCGCGCTCCTCGGGATATTCCCAGAAGCCGAGCTCCAGGGCGGTCCGGCCGATCACCTCCGCCGGACTGAAGCCCAGCATGCGCTCCACCGCGGCATTCACGTCGGTGAACTTGCCGGTCTCGAGCTCGGAGATGGCGATGATGCCGGGCGCGGCGCGGAAGGCGGTGGCGAACTTGGCAGCGGCCAGGCGTTGCACCTCGTCGAGGCGGCGCCGACGCAGCTCCGCAGCACAGCGCGCGGCCAGCAGCTTCAGTGCGTCGAACAGCTCGTCGTTGGCCTGGAAAGGCTGGCGGGACATGATGCCGAGGTGGCCGATGGACTGGCCGTCGGGACCGGCGATGGCGACCGCGCAGTAGGCGCGCACACCGTGCTTGCGCAGCCAGCGGTCTTCCGGGAAGGCCGTGGCCGCTTCGTCCTCGAGCCAGAGGCGGCCCTCCGCCATCACCCGCTCGGCCGGGGTGCCGGGGATATCGATCTCACCCAAGCCACCGGCGGTATGGTTGACGTGCCAGCCGGCCACCAGCTTCAGGCGCTTGGGATCCTCCGGGACGCGGTGGGTGACGAACGCGTATTCGGTGTCGAGGCCGGCTGCCAGGCTGCGTACCAACTGGCGGAAGAAATCCTGGCCGACGAAGCCCGCAGTCTGCTCCATGAGACTGTAGAGCACGCCTGCGGGCGCGGCATGGATGGCGCTTTCCGGCTTCATCGTGGGCAGGTTACCTCAGTCCCCAAGGCGGCGACGGCCACTCTCCCGGCAGCCTATCAACGCCCGATGCGGACCGACATGATGCTTAAGGAGATGAGGCTAAGTCAATGAAAAATTGGGGGAAAGGGCTTACCACTGGCCCTTGAAATCAAAGGGGTATTGGCCGGTGCTATCTGGCTGCCCCAGGCCCGAGAGCAGGTTGCGGGTGGCCTGGTCGCCGGGGTCCTTGGCCCCCAGCACGCCGCTCAGGTGATACGCCCCTGCCGGCCCCAGCTCCAGGGTGGCCTGGAGCTTGAGAGGGCTGGCGGTGTCCGAGATCACCGCCTTGATGCCACCTCCGGATCCGGGACCCAGGTCCGCATGGAAGCTTCCGAGCGTGGCGGAGGTGGGCCACTTGAGCACGGCTTCGTCCAGGTCCACGGCACCTTCCGCGGAATCCAGGTGACCCGCCTCGAACGCCAGTTCCTTGAGGTGCACGCCCAGGGAGCCGGTGGCGCTGCCGGGGGGCGTCGGCAGCCAGCGCTCCAGGGCCGACACCGGCACCCGGCCTTCCAGGCCGCGCAGGTAGGTGTGCCTGAGACCTATGTCCACACGGCCGCCCAGGTCGTGGTCCTCCGCGTGCATATGCATGCGATACCCGATAGTCAGGCTGAAGGGCGCCAGCCAGTCAAAATGCCAGTCCACGGCGCCGAGATCGGCGCCGGCGTAATCCACTTCCCCGGCCGACCCTGCGAACAGGTTGCCTTGTACGCCCACCAGTTGCAGACCCGGCATCTTCTTCATGACACGGTCCGCGACGTATTGCGCCGGGAAGGTGGCACCCAGGAACACGAGGTAAGCGACTGCGCCCAGCAGCCACCAGCGTAGTGCGGAGCGGCTCATGATCCGGCGACGAGGGTGAGAGTGGTGTCCACGTTGCCGGCGGCTGCGGTCTTCTGCGCTGTCAGGTCACGCACCGAGATGCCGTACTGGTGGCGCAGCGTGCCTAGCCAGCGGATCAGGTTGTCGAAGCTGACGCCCTGCAACTGCACCCGCACCGAGCCGTCGCTGCCGGTCTGGGCCTGCTTCATCACCTGGCTGAAGCCAGCATCCGCGGCGCTGCGGCTCACCACCGCCAGCAAGGACTGGTTGGAGGGGATGCCGGAAGGCTGTTGGCCGCGCAGCGCCTGCAGTTGCGCGGCGGCGGGACCCATCCAGGCGATCTCGCTCTGTCGCTGCAGGATGCCGGCCTCGAGCCGATGGCGACTGTTGAAGTAGGGCGCCAGCAGCGCGAGGTAGAACACCATGGCAACCACGAACACCGCGCCGGCGGCGAGGATGCGCTGCTCGCGCTGCTCCAGGGACAGGTACCAGGTCTTCAGCTCGTCGTACTGCTTCACGACGCGCCTCCGCTCAGGGTGATACGGCCCGTCACCTGGCTGCCGGAGGCGTTGACCGAGTCCAGGTTGGCCGTGACGCCGTCCTTGCCGTTGAGCGCGCCCTTCAGGCCGTCCAGCGCGCCGATGTCGGAGGCCTGCAGTTGTGCCTGCAGGCTGCCGGACTGATAGGTGATGCCGGTGACCTGGATAGTCGGATTGGTATTGAGGCCGGTGCCCAGCGCATCCAGCAGCACCAGCAGCGAGCCGGAAGCGTTGCCGCCCTGCAGCGTCGCTAGCCGGCTCTTCATCGCCGACACGGGGTCGGTGCTGTCGGGCGGAGGATTGCCGGTGGCCTGGGTGTAGATCTGAATCACTTGTGCATCCAGCGCTGCGGCCTGATGGCGCAGGCGCAGATAGGACGTGACCTGCTGCACCAGTCCCAGGGCCACGCAGGCCACCAGCAGGAACGCCGCCAGGCGCCACTGCCGCCAGTGCTCCTGGAAGGAGGTCTGCAGCTTGAACTCACCCTGCAGCAGGTCGAGTCCGCGCTGGCCGGCGAGGGAATGGGCGAGCAGCGCCAGGCGCCCCTCCGGCAGCGTCTGCTTCACGCGCTCCTGCGGCAGGTCGGCGAGTAGTGCATCGAAGCTGTCCGCGTCCTCGAGCGAAGCTTGGATGGCGATGCGGGTGACATCGCTGCCCTCCGCGGTCAGGCGGCGCCTGAGCAGTTGCGCGGCGAGCTCGCTGTCGGCGCCGAAGCCGCTGCCGTCGGGGAAGCGCACCAGTGCCGTGCCGTCTTCCACCACCGCCACCGCGGTGGAGGGTTCAGGGGCGACGGCGCAGACATCCGGGATCAGGCGTGCCGGCATGATGCCGGTGGCGGCCAGGGACTCCATGAGTTCGCGCAAGTGGCCGCGGCCCACGGCGGCCACCAGTTGGCGCTGGCCGTCGCGTGGGCCCAAGGCGAAGTGCAGGGACTCCACGTCCTCCGCGAGCTTGTCTTCCAGCATGAAGGGCACCGCCTGCAGCACCTTCTGCGGGTTGCGGCTCGGCACCTCCACATGGGTGAGGGTCACGCGTTCGGCCGGCAGGAACGCCGTCACGCGCCGGCCCTTGGCCTGGGCCGCCGCGTCCGCGATGGCGCCTTGCTGCACGTGGCCGATGCGGTTGCCGACCGTGTCCACCAGCAGCCAGCGCGCCGGCTCGTCACCGCGGGGCAGTTGCAGGTACAGGGATTCGGCCATGCTCAGAGGGTCCCGAAGGTGCGCCGGATGGCGGTCACTTCGTTGTTGTTCCGATACAGCAGACTGTACAGGGTGACGTGGGTGCTGCCAATCTGCGCCACCACGGTCACCAGGAAATAGTTGCTGTCATAGGCTTGACCGGTCAACTTGAACGGCGCGATCACTGCTGGCGGCGAGGACGGGCTGAAGGCGCGGCTGCCGCGCTCGCCGATGATCTGCGACACCACGTCGGCGGTCATGTCCTGCGACAGGGACTGCATCACCGGACCGGAAGCGGTGTTGAGGTTCACCGTGGTGCCGCCTCCGGCAGCGCCGCCGCCGGGTTGCACCGGCAGCGCACAGAGGTAGGGGGAGACCTGCGCGTACACCGCCGGCGTGAAGCCCTTCACCAGCAAGAGCTCGCTGACGCTCTGCATGTTCATCTGGCCGGTGAGGTAGGCCGGCTGCAGGCGTGAGTAATAGTCATCGGTGGCGTCACCGCCGGCGTTGGCGGCGGCCTGGTTCATCCACTGCGATACCGCCACCCCCAGGTTGGGATCCTGGCCGAGCGCCAGTAGCAGGTTCTGGAACTGCTTGAGGCCGGCCGGCGTCGCCACGTTGTTGATGTTGAAGCGTCCCTGCAGGTCCTCGATCTTGCCCTGGATCTGGCCGCCGTCCACCGGCAGCGGAGGCAACTGCTGTGCCCAGGTCTGGTTGAGGGCGGTGACGCCGGGGTTCTTGCGGCCGTCCCGCGCCAGGATCTGTTCCGCCCAGGCCTCCGCACCCAGCGCGTACTCCATGGCCTGATCGCCCTGCACCAGCGTGGCGGTACGGCGCGTGTCGAGGCCGGTGCGCCAGATGATGGCGGCGGCCATGCCGGTGGCGATGGCCACCACCACCAGCGCGGTGATCAGCGCGATGCCGCGCTGGCGACGGTCAGAGGCAATTCGAGACACAGCTCGATACCTCCACGATGCGGGTGATGTCACCGAGATCCTTGAGCGTCACGGTGATGCTGACGGCCACGGGCAAAATGGCGCCGGCCGGCGCCGGCTTGATGCGGGTCGAGGCGGGCGCCGTCTGGGTGAGCGGCCAGATGTCCTGGAATGACTTCGACGCCGGATCCATATACTGGAACTTGATCGAACTGACGTCCGCCAGCAGTACTTCCTTCGCTGGCTGCACCTGGGCCTGCCCATCCAGCTCCGGCCACCAGGACCGCACCAGCTTGCCGTCCTCCAGGCTGTAAGCAACGCGCTCTTCGGTGCTGCGAATGGTGCCGAGCGGGTTACCCCAGCCGCCACGGGTGAACTGGATCGGCGGAACGTTGTCGGGACCCGCCAGCAGGGCCGGTGAGATCTCCGCGCCCAGGCCGTCGCGCACCGGCCTCGGTTCGAGCTGGGCGAAGTCGCGGCTGACGATGTCCATGGCGAGCTGCACCTGGCGCAGCCGCTGCATGCTGTCGCGGCTGGCATCCGCCTGCTTGCTGAGCGCGCCCAGCCCGCCGTAGGCGATGGCCATGATGAGCGCGGTTACGGACAAGGCCACCAGCAGCTCGATGAGGGTGAAACCGCGCGCGCGCTTCATGGCCCGCTCACCGTGGCCTGCAGATTGGGCGGCAATCCCATGAAGCCGGTGACCGTGGTGACGACGTCGTCCGGCCGGTCCGGCAGCGTGACGTCGATATCGATACGCAGCAGGCCCGGGTCGGCGGTCTTGGTCATGGTGGCCTTCCAATGCCACTTCTCGCCGCCCATGTCGGCATCGCCGTTCAGGGAATCGTCGTTGGGCCAGCTCTGCTGCACGCGCAGCATGCTGAGTTCGTTCATGCCCACCCAGGTGGCGAAGGTCTTGTCACGCAGGTGGATGGAGTCACGGGCGGCGCTGCCGGTGGTGCCGATCAGGGCCATCAATCCCAGCGCCAGCACCGCCAGGGCGATGAGCACTTCCAGCAGCGTGAAGCCCCGGCTGCGGCGCATGCTCCTCATGGCTTGCAGTCCGTTTGCCCCGGTTCCAGCACGCAGATGCCCTCGGCGAGCGAGCCCTTCACCTTATAGACCGCCTTGGAGGCGGTGCCGGTGACGTCGACCTCGAAGGGCGGCATCTCACCGCTGGAGAGCAGCAGTACCTGCGGCGTGTCCTTCTGCTCCTCGCTCTCGCCGGTGGCGGCAGCGGGTGCGGTGCTGGTGGCGGCTTGCGGTTCCTGCACCGTGGCCGGTGGGGGTGCCAGCGTGGCGGGGGCGCCTTCCATCTGCAGGCTGAGGGTCACGTCGTCACCCAGGTCGCGGCGGTAGAAGACGTTGTCGTCCTTCACCGGCTGCCAGCGGCGGCCGTCATAGACATAGAAGGAGTAGCCGTGGGGTTCCAGCCGCAGGCCGTATTCCTGGCCCTGCATGATGGCCTGCTCGGCGGCAAGGCCCATGAGGTCGGCCATCTGCTGCGCGTCGCTCTTGGAGGGGTCACGGTCGGCGACGTTGACGGAGATGACGCCGATGCTGGCGATGATGGCGATGATCACCATCACCACCAGGAGTTCGATGAGCGTGAAGCCGCGCTGCAGTGACCGGCTCACGGCGTGCCGTCCGGGTCAGTGGCCGCCGTTGCCGCCGGCAGCCTCGTTCATGTTCCAGTTGCCGATGTCGGCATTGACGCCGTCGCCGCCGGGCTGGCCGTCGGCGCCGTTGGACCAGATGTCGACAGCCAGGCCGTGGGTGCCGGGATTCAGATACAGGTAGGGATGTCCCCAGGGATCCACCGGCAGAGTGTCCAGGTACTGCTTCCAATGTGGCGGCGCCGGCTCGGAATTCGGCTTCTGCACGAGCGCCTGAAGGCCTTGGTCGGTGGTGGGATATATATAGTTGTCCAGCCGGTAGACCTCCAGGCTCGACTGGATGGCCTGGATGTCGGACTTGACCTTGACGATGCGGGCCTCGTCCGGCTTATCCATGATCTTGGGCACGATGACCGCGGCCAGGATGCCGAGGATGACCACTACCACCATCACTTCGATGAGGGTGAAACCGGATTGTCTGTTTTGGGTCTGCATGGCTGTTTTGGCTGGTAAAATCTTGGGGAAAAGCGCGTCCTGCGCCGACGCCCATCATAACACCAAGGCCCTCATGTCACCCATGCCTTCCAGTCCGCTCGAACCGGCGCGACGCCTGTTGCAGCGGCACTGGCCGCTGCTCTCGGTGCTCATACCCTGCCTGTTGCTCGCGGCCCTGGGTGATCCGGCGCGATTGTGGCTGCGCTATGACCGCGTCCTCGTCGAGCACGGCCAATGGTGGCGGCTCTTCACCTGCAACTTCGTGCACCTGGGGACGGGCCATCTGCTCGAGGACATGGCCGGGCTGGTGCTGCTGTGGCTGCTGTTCGAGGACGTGATGGCGGGTCGGCGCATGCCGATGCTGGTGTGCGCCGGCGCAGTGGCTGTGGGCCTGGGCCTGCTCATCGGCGATCCACAGGTCGACTGGTACGTGGGCATCTCTGGCGCGCTGGATACGCTGTGGGCAGCGGGCTCCCTCGGGCTCGTCCGCAAGCGCGACCGCTTCGGCTGGATGCTTGCCGGCGTGCTGGTGGTGAAACTCGTCTACGAGCAAGGCTTCGGGGCGCTGCCGTTCTCCAGCGTATCGTCCGGCGGCCTGGTGATCGTGGACGCACACCTGTACGGCGCGCTGGCGGGCGCCCTCATCGGCTTTGGCAGCGGTCTGCCATGGCACCGTATAATGCGCCGTTCGCAGCCGTCCGGAGATGGAGCATGAGTTTCGCCGCGGTGTTCCCAGGCCAGGGTTCCCAGTCCATCGGCATGTTGGGAGAGCTGGCCGCCGCGCACCCCGAGGTGCAGCAGACCTTCACCGAAGCATCACAGGCATTGGGCTACGACCTCTGGGCCTTGACCCAGCAGGGACCCGAGGAACGCCTGAACTCCACCCAACAGACCCAGCCGGCGCTGCTCGCTGCGGGCGTCGCCGCCTGGCGCACCTGGAAGGCCGCGGGCGGATCCGATCCTTCCGCCATGGCGGGCCACAGCCTGGGCGAATACACCGCGCTGGTGTGTGCCGGCGCCATGGACTTCCAGACTGCGGTCAAGCTGGTCGAGTTCCGTGGCCTCGCCATGCAGGAAGCCGTGCCGGCGGGGCAGGGCGCCATGGCCGCCATCATCGGCCTGGATGATGATGCGGTGCGCGCCGCCTGCGCCGAGGCTGCCCAGGGCGACGTGGTGGAAGCGGTGAACTTCAATGCGCCCGGGCAGGTGGTGATCGCCGGTTCCAAGGCCGCGGTGGAGCGCGCCGGCGAGGCCTGCAAGGCCCGCGGCGCTAAGCGTGCCTTGCCGCTGCCGGTGAGCGCGCCCTCGCACTGTGCGCTCATGAAACCCGCCGCCGAGCGCCTGGCGCAGAAGCTCGCCGCCCTGGACATCAGGTCTCCGCGCATCCCGGTGCTCCACAACGTGGATGTGCTCGCCCATTCCAGCCCCGACGATATCCGCGCTGCCCTGAAGGCGCAGTTGCACAGCCCGGTGCGCTGGGTGGAGACGGTGCAGAAACTGGCGAGCGACGGCTTGATGAGACAGGTGGAATTCGGCCCCGGCAAGGTGCTGGTGGGCCTCGCCAAGCGCATCGACAAGAGCGTGGAATGCCTTCCCGTGTACGACCCCTCGACGCTGCAGGCCGTCCTGGCCGCAGCAGGAGCCTGACATGTTGAACCAGGACATCGCCCTCGTCACCGGCGCCACCCGCGGCATCGGCAAGGCCATCGCAGTTGCGCTGGGCAAGGCCGGCGCCACCGTGATCGGCACCGCCACCAGGCCCGAGGGTGCCGAGCAGATCGGCAGTTATCTGAAAGCGGACGGCATCAAGGGCAAGGGCCTGGTGCTGGACGTGGCGGACGGTGCGCAGGTCGAAGCCGCGGTGAAGGCGGTGGCTGCCGAGTTCGGCGACCCCACTGTGCTCGTCAACAACGCCGGCATCACCCGCGACACGCTGTTGCTGCGCATGAAGGACGAGGACTGGGACGCGGTGATAAACACCGACCTCACTTCGGTATTCCGTGTCTCCAAGGCCTGCCTGCGCGGCATGATGAAGGCGCGCCGCGGCCGCATCGTCAGCATCGCCTCGGTGGTGGGTGCTTCCGGCAATCCCGGACAGGCCAACTATTGCGCCGCCAAGGCCGGCATCATGGGCTTCACCCGTTCGCTGGCCCAGGAAGTGGGTTCGCGCAACGTCACCGTCAACACCGTGGCACCGGGCTTCATCGACACCGACATGACCCGCGCGCTCACCGAGGAGCAGCGCAATGGCCTGCTGGACAAGATCCCGTTGGGACGGCTGGGTGCTGCCGAGGACATCGCCCAGGCGGTGCTGTTCCTGGCTTCGCCGGGAGCCGGCTATATCACCGGCGAAACCATCCACGTGAACGGCGGAATGTACATGGCCTAAAAACAGGCATTTGGAGCCGTTTTACCGCCGCAAGAGGCATCGAGACCCCGTTTATAATGGGTTTAAAGCGCAACTGGCGAAGCGGGGGGCTTTTCTCTACACTATCGCCCCCAGTTTGGCCGGATAAGCCCGGGAACCGAACTGTTTTGTCACACTGGGAGTCCCAACAGTCATGAGCAGCATTGAAGATCGCGTCAAGAAGATCGTCGTCGAACAACTGGGTGTGAAGGAAGATCAGGTCTCCCCGCAGGCCTCCTTCGTGGACGATCTGGGCGCCGACTCGCTGGACACCGTGGAACTGGTCATGGCGCTCGAAGAGGAATTCGAGTGCGAGATCCCGGATGAAGAGGCCGAGAAGATCACCACCGTCGGCCAGGCCATCAGCTACATCAAGGAACACCTGCCCAACGCCTGAGCGGCGGGTCCCGAAACAAGCGCCGTTGTCATCGCGAGGTGGCAACGGCCTTGTGCTTTATGCTTCCCCGCGTCACTGAAGCGTCGTATCGCCTGCCGTATACTGACGCAGCCAGACTCTAGAGGATAAGTGCCGTGTCCAAGCGCCGCGTCGTCGTCACAGGAATGGGCATCATCTCGCCGGTGGGCAACAGCCTCACCGAGGCCTGGACCAACATCGTCGCCGGCAAGAGCGGCGTGGGAAGGATCACCCACTTCGACGTCACCAACTATCCGACCAAGATCGCCGCCGAGGTCAAGGGTTTCGACCCGGCCCAGTACATCACGCCGAAGGACATCAAGAAGATGGATCCCTTCGTGCACTATGGCATCGCCGCGTCGGTCCAGGCCATCAAGGACTCCGGCCTCGAGGTGACCGAGGCCAACGCGGCGCGCATCGGCGTGGCGGTGGGCGCCGGTATCGGCGGCCTCACCAACATCGAGAAGGCCCACACCGCGATCATCGAGAACAACAACAGTCCGAAGCGCATCTCGCCGTTCTTCGTCCCCTCCAGCATCATCAACATGATCTCCGGACACCTCTCGATCATGTACGGTCTGAAGGGCCCGAACTACGCCGTGGTCACCGCCTGCACCACAGCCAACCACAACATCGGCCTGGCCATGCGCAACATCCAGTACGGCGAGGCTGACGTGATGGTCGCCGGCGGCGCCGAAATGGCCTGCACGCCGCTCGGCCTGGGCGGCTTCTGCGCGGCGCGCGCGCTCTCGGAGCGCAACGATGCCCCCGAGCAGGCCAGCCGGCCCTGGGACAGGGATCGCGACGGCTTCGTGCTGGGCGAGGGTGCCGGGGTGCTGGTGCTGGAAGAGTACGAACACGCCAAGAAGCGGGGCGCGAAGATCTACGCCGAACTCATCGGTTTCGGCATGAGCGGCGACGCCTACCACATGACCTCTCCGCCGGAAGACGGCGAGGGTGCGCGCCTGTGCATGGCCAACTCGCTTGCCGATGCCGGCATCAGCCCCGACAAGGTCGACTACGTGAACGCCCACGGCACCTCCACGCCGGTGGGCGACAAGGGCGAGACCATCGCCATCAAGCGCGCCTTCGGCGAGCACGCGAAGAAGATGCCAGTCAGCTCCACCAAGTCCATGACCGGCCACCTCCTGGGTGCCGCCGGCGGCGTGGAAGCGGTGTTCAGCTTGCTGGCCTTGCGCGATCAGGTGGCGCCGCCCACCATCAACCTGGACAACCCCGACCCCGAGTGCGATCTCGACTACGTGCCGAACACGGCGCGCAAGGTGAAGATGGACGTGGTGCTCTCGAACTCCTTCGGGTTCGGCGGCACCAACGGCACCCTGGTGTTCCGCCGGCTGGCCTGAGCGGCTGCGTCGCTCGCGGGTTGAGCGGCATCCCATGATCACCTTCGACTACGGCACGGACCTGGCGGCAGCCTGCCGCCACGAGCCGGCGCTGTTCCCTTTCCTGCTGGAGAGCGCGGCCCGCGGCACGCCGCAAGGCCGCTGCGACATCCTGTTCGTACGACCTGATCCCGAGATGCTGGTGCTGCACGCCGATGGCCGCCTCACCGGTCCCCATGCCGCCGGAGCGCAGGGCGACTTCCTCACGGCCCTGGATGCCTGGTGGGACGCGGAACGCAGCCACGATACGGCATCGCGAGGCAACACTCCGTTCCGCGGCGGCTTCTTCCTTTATCTAGGCTATGACCTCATTGGCCAGATCGAGCCCAAGCTGGATCTCAAAGGTGTCCGGGAGCTGCCGTTGGCCTTCGCGGCGCGTGTACCCGCGGCGCTGATCCGCGACCATGCCAGCGGCAGCCTCAGTTACCACGCGGAGACCGGCACGGATCCCGGATTGGCCGAGACACTGTCCCGCGTGCTTGCGGCCGGGACCGTCGCGGAGACGCCGGCCTTGGCCGGCAGACTGGAGGAAGAAGCGCCTGAGCGTTACCTGGAGCAGGTGCGGCGTGCCCGCCACTATATATATGAGGGTGACATCTTCCAGACCAACCTGAGCCGGCGCTGGTCGGCAGAGCTGGCGGGTGACGCCACCTCAGCCGGACTCTATGCGCGGTTGCGCCGAGCCAACCCCGCACCCTTCGCCGGCCTCGCCCTGTACGGGGATTCCGCAGTAATCAGCTCGTCGCCGGAGCGGCTGGTGAGCGTGGCCGGGCGGCGCGTGGATTCCCGCCCCATCGCCGGCACCCGGCCCCGCAGTCCCGACCCAGCGCGGGATGCAGACCTGATCCGCGAGCTCATCGAGAACCCCAAAGAGCGGGCCGAGCACGTGATGCTCCTGGACATGGAGCGCAACGACCTGGGACGCCTGGCGGAGCCCGGTAGCGTGAGGGTGGACGAGCTGATGGTGGTGGAGTCCTACACCCATGTGCACCACATCGTCTCCAACGTCTGTGCACGCCTGCGCGAGGGCACCACCCCGGCGCAGGTGATCCGCGCGGTGTTCCCAGGCGGCACCATCACCGGCTGCCCGAAGGTGCGCTGCATGCAGATCATCGCCGAGCTGGAGCAGACCAGCCGCGAGGCCTACACCGGCGCCATGGGCTACCTGAACCTGGACGGCAGCCTGGATCTCAACATCCTGATCCGCACCCTGGTGCAGAAAGGCCGCCGCCTGGAGTTCCGCGCCGGTGCCGGCATCGTAGCGGACTCCGTCCCCGAGAAAGAACTGGAAGAGACCCGCGCCAAGGCCCGCGGCCTAGCCCGGGCCCTGGGAGCGGACGCATGACGCCCGCCTGTTGGATCGATGGACAGCCCGCCGATGCCTTGCTGCTCACGGACCGGGGCCTGCACTATGGCGATGGCTTGTTCGAGACTTTGGCGGTGCGCCAGGGCCACACCCGGCGCCTGGAGCTGCACCTGGAACGCCTGCTCCTGGGCTGCGAGCGTCTCGGCATCCCCAGACCGGACGAGTCGCTGTTGCGCGGTGAACTGCATACCGCAGCGCAAGGCCAGGACAAAGCGGTGCTGAAGCTCATGCTCACCCGCGGCAGCGGCGGGCGGGGCTATCGGCCGCCGGCGGTGCCTCGCATGACTAGGGTGTTGTTCCGTTATCCGTGGCCGGACTATCCGGCTGCTTGGGTAGAGCAGGGCATCGAACTCAAGATCTGTCGTACCCGCCTGGGTCTCAATCCCGCCCTGGCAGGGGTGAAGCACCTCAACCGCCTGGAACAGGTGATGGCCCGGGCCGAGTGGGAGGACGGCGCCCAGGAGGGCCTGATGCTGGACACGGACGGCGGCGTCATCGAAGGTACAATGACCAACCTGTTCGCATCGCCGGCCGAGGGAAGGCTGGTGACGCCGGATCTGGCTTTGGCGGGCGTGGCCGGCGTGACGCGGCGCCACATCCTGGAGCGCGCGCGGGGAGAGGGGATAGATGTCGAGGTGCGCTCCCTCGTGCTCGATGAGTTACTGCGATGCCGAGAGATCTTCGTATGCAATTCCATCGCTGGGGTGTGGCCGGTGCAGCGCATCGAGGCGCGTTCCTATCCGGTGGGACCGCTGAGTCGCCGGGCAGCCGCCTGGGCTGCGGAGTCCTGAGACCGTGAAGCGCACCCACGTCATCGCCATCCTGGTGTTGCTCGCCGCCGCGGCCGGCGGCGCCTGGCAGTATTGGCGATGGGTGAAGCAGCCGCTGCCCATCGGCACTCAAGCCGTGGACGTGGAGATAATGCCCGGCGAATCGCTGCACCATGTGGCCGAGGAATTCGCTGCCAAGGGCATCCTCAAGCATGCCTGGGACCTGGCGATCTATGCGCGCCTGCATGAGGCATCCCACGGTCTGCGAGCCGGTGAATACAGCGTCACACCCGGCACCACGGTGGCGGGATTGCTGGATCTCCTGCGCAGCGGCAAGGTGGTGATGCATTCCCTGACCCTGGTGGAGGGCTGGACCTTGCGGCAGGTGATGGCGGTGGTGGAACAGGAACCCGACCTGAAGCACACGCTGCCCAGGGACATGGCACCTGCCGCCCTGGCCCGTGCACTCGGCATCGATGCCGCGAACCCCGAGGGCATGCTGATGCCCGACACCTACCAGTTCCCCCGCGGTACCAGCGACGTGGCTTTCCTGGAGCGCGCGCATGCGGCCGAAGAACAGGAGCTCGCCAAGCAATGGGCGGAGCGTGCGCCGGACCTGCCTTACTCGAGGCCCTATGATGCGTTGATCATGGCGTCAATCGTGGAGAAGGAGACCGCCCAACCCCTGGAGCGCGGCAAGATCGCCGGTGTGTTCGTGCGCCGCCTGCAGAAGGGCATGAAGCTGCAGACCGACCCCAGCGTCATCTATGGGTTAGGCGACGCCTATAACGGCGACATCACGCTCAAAGATCTGCGCACCGATACCCCCTACAACACGTACACCCGCTACGGCCTCACGCCCACGCCCATCTGCATGCCGGGCCGGGCGGCGCTGGAAGCGGCGCTGCATCCGGAAGCGGGCGATGCGCTCTACTTCGTGGCACGGGGTGACGGGACCCACCAGTTCTCGGCCACGCTCAAGCAGCAGAACGAGGCGGTGGCCAAGTACCAGCTGAAGCACGGCAAATGAAGTCCAGCCGCCGTCCCAGATCCAGGCGCGGACGCTTCATCACCCTCGAGGGAGTGGAGGGAGTCGGCAAATCCACTCAGCTTGGGTTCGTCTGCTCGGTACTACGGGCCCATGGGCTCACGGTGTTGGAGACCCGGGAACCCGGCGGCACGCCGGAAGCAGATGAGATCCGCGCTACGTTGCTCAAGGTGCGGGGTGGCGCCTTCGAACCCATCGCGGAGCTGCTGATGATGTTCGCGGCCCGCGCCTTGCACGTCGAAAAGGTCATCCGCCCGGCTCTGGCTGCGGGGACCTGGGTGGTGTGTGACCGCTTCATCGATGCCAGCTACGCCTACCAGGGTGGCGGCCGCGGCATCCCGTCCGCGCAGATCGCATCGTTGGAGCGCATGGTGTTGAAAGGTCTGAAGCCGGATCTGACGCTGCTCTTGGACATGGATGTCTCCGCAGGCATGGCCCGGGCCCGCGGCCGCGGCGCCCTGGACCGGTTCGAGCAGGAGCAGGACGAATTCTTCGACAGGGTACGCCGGGTCTATCGAGCCCGCGCCAGGAAAGAGCCGCGCCGCATCCGGGTGGTGGATGCAGGGCAGGACCTGGCTGCGGTGCAGCGGGACGTCGATGCGTTGATGGCTGCGGCCCTGAAGCGGTGGACATGAGCGTGCCCCTGAGCCTCGACGCCGTGCCCTTACCCTGGCAACAGGAAGCCTGGGCCGCGCTCACCGCCCGGCTCGGCTCTGGCCAGCTGCCCCATGGCTTGCTGATCAGCGGCCAGGCGGGCGTGGGCAAGGGGCTGTTCGCCACAGCTTTCGCCCGCTATGCACTGTGCCGCCATCCCCGCGACGGCCGCGCCTGCGGCGCTTGTCCCGCCTGTGCGCAGTTCAACGCCGGTACCCATCCGGATTTCCAGCGCGTGAGCTTCGAGGAGCGGGAGGGCAAGGCCGGCGAGGAGGGCGCTCTCAAGCAGAACATCAGCGTGGAGCAGATCCGCGACCTCATCATCGGCCTGCAATTGCGCAGTCACCAGGGCGGGCGCAAGGTGGCGGTGATCGAACCGGCGGAAGGCATGAGCATCGCCGCCGCCAACAGCCTGCTGAAGACCCTGGAGGAACCGCCACCGGACACGTTGATCCTGCTGGTGAGCTCCGCCCCCGGGCGCCTACCCGCCACCATCCGCAGCCGCTGCCAACTGCTGGCGATGCCGGCCCCGAAGGCCGCCGACGCGATGGACTGGTTGAGGGCACGCGGATCCCGCGATGATTGGCAAGTGATGCTGGACCTGGCGGGTGGCGCGCCTCTGGCAGCCATGGAACTGGCGGCATCGGATCTCGGGGCGCGCCGCAGGGCCTTCTTCGAGGGCCTGCTGCGCCTGCGGGCGGGCCAGGCCAATCCGGTGATGCTCGCGACACAGCCCAAGGAACGCTATGTGGAGCTGCTGCGATTGCTATGGAGCTTCACCTCCGACCTGATACTGGTGAAAAACGGCGGTGGTGCCCGGGTAGTGAACCGCGACCAGTTGCCGCTATTGCAAAAGGCCGCGGAGGGCATACACTTGCGTAGCCTGTATGTCTTCCTGGACCGCATCCAGTCGGCTCTTCAGGCGCTGGATACCTCGGCCAATCGGGAACTCACCTTCGCGGTGCTGCTCTCGGATTGGGCCGGCGGGCTGGATGAGATCAAGGGGTCGCCGCTGGCCGGCGGACAAGGTATGGGGTTTTAGCATGAGCGCACCGCGTCAACAGGGCATCCTCAACCTGGCGATCAAGGACAAGAGCGCCTTGTACAGCGCCTACATGCCGTTCATCAAGAACGGCGGGCTGTTCATCCCCACCAGCAAGGCCTACCAGCTGGGTGACGAAGTCTTCATCCTGCTGCAGCTCATGGAATCCGCCGAGCGCCTGCCGGTAGCCGCCAAGGTGATCTGGGTGACGCCGCGCGGCGCCCAGGGCAAGCGCGCGGCCGGCATCGGCGTACAGTTCAGCGACCAGGACGCCGGCAACACCTCCAAGAAGATCGAGAGCTATCTCGGCGGCGCACTGCAGGCCGACCGTCCCACCCACACCATGTAGCATGGCGAGCGGAAGCACACAGGCCGGGCAAGCAGGTCCGGAAGACCGTGTGCGGCTGCTGGCAGAACGGGCGGAATCACATGCGCGGCGCGGCGAACTGGCCGCGGCCCATGAGTTGTACCAGCAGATCCTCGCCTCCGATCCCTCCCATCCCGAGGCCCTGAGCTTCATCGCCACGGCAGCCCTGCAGACCGGCAACGTGCTCCGCGGCGTGCAACTGCTGGAGCAGGCGGTCGCGGCCCATCCCGGCAACGCCACCCTGCACAAGAACCTGGGGATAGCCTACCGCAGCGCCGCGGATCCGCGGCGCGCGCTGGCAGCCTTCACCCGCGCACTGGAGCTCAAGCCGGATCAGGTGGCAGCGCTGTTCAACCGGGCCGGACTGCTGCTCGAATTGGGTCGCGGCGATGAAGCCTTGAGCGCCTATGTCCGTGCCTTCGATGCCGCGGAGGGAGTCGGCATGTTCCTGGACGTGGCACGTATCCCGGCCGGCATCCGCAGCCTGGCCGAGCAGGGCTTGCAGGCCTTGCGTGAGGCGCGGCTGGGGGTATTCCGTGCGGCTCTGGCGCCCCTGGAACGCGAACATGGCAGGCCCGCGCTGGAGCGGGTATGGCACTGCCTCGAATCCTATCTCGGCCTGCGGCCCAGGATCGAACTGCCGGCGGGCCAACGTCCCACCTTCATGACTTTCCCCGGCCTGCCGAGCCGGGCCTGGTACGGGCACGATGAGTTCCCGTGGATGCCAGAACTGGAGAGCCATACCAGCGCCATCCGTGAGGAACTGGTGGCGGTGCTGGCGAAGGACGAGGGCTTCCGGCCCTTCGTCACCGTGCCCCGGGAGCATCCCGGTGCCGAGTACTGGAAGGAACTCAACGATTCGCCCAACTGGAACGCTTTCTTCTTCTACCGGGACGGAGAGCGCTTTGCCGAGAACCATGCGCGCTGCCCGGTGACTTCCAAGGTGCTGGATATGGCGCCCCTCAACCGGGTGGCGGATCATTCACCCGAGGCGCTGTATTCGATACTTAAGCCCGGCGCTCATATCCCGGTCCATACCGGAGTCATCAACGTGCGCCTGGTGGTGCATCTGCCGCTGATCGTGCCGTCCGCCACCGAGTGCGGGATACGGGTGGGCGGCGAGGCTCGCGGCTGGAGCGAGGGTGAATGCATCGTGTTCGACGACACCTATGAACATGAGGCTTGGAACAGGAGCGGCAAGACGCGGGTGGTGATGATCTTCGACATCTGGAACCCGGCCCTGACCCTGCCGGAGCGGGAGGCGATGCGCGTCGCCATCGAGGAGTTGGGGCGGTTCAACCGTGGACATGGCGGCCAGCATCAGTCACTGGCCTGAGACCCCGGTGCTAGACGGATAAAAAAAGCCGCTCTGAGAGCGGCTTTTTTCATCTTCGGTCGCGCGGACTCAGCCAGGCGCTCCGCCCTTGAGCACCGCCACGTCGAAGCCGCGCTCGCTGAGAATGTAGGCCCCGGCCGAACTGCGCCGGCCGGTGTCGCAATACACCACGTACTTCTTCTTGGAATCCAGCGTATCCAGCTTCAGTCGGATGAAGTACAGCGGGATGTTGATGGCGCCATCCTGGTGCTTGTTCTCGAACTCGCTGGGCAACCGCACGTCCAGCCACTGGCCGCCGCCGCCCACGATCTTCTGCGCCTCGGCCATGTCCACCCATTTCTGGCTGGGCTCGTTGAGGAGTTTCTTGAA
>Ga0070714_100000399_pt1 | contig 32131 bp, 56 predicted proteins | sample LARL83metaG_FD_65450 | JGI IMG/M metagenome (GOLD analysis project Ga0070714, IMG submission 65450) | Corn, switchgrass and miscanthus rhizosphere microbial communities from Kellogg Biological Station, Michigan, USA - LAR L8-3 metaG | ecosystem: Host-associated > Plants > Roots > Rhizosphere ... | reverse complement strand
GGCACCGCGCCGGGCACCGTCTTATCGCGTCTGCGTTCTGCGTGTTCACGAAATGCGCCGGCGGCGGCACGGCGCTCCAGGAGCTCGAAGGCGTTGTGGCGGCGTATGAAGGCATAGAACGCCGGCCAGTCAGTCACCTGCGGTACGACACTTTCGGAGATCCCCACGCGCGCCTTGCGCCCGGTTGCCTTGTCGAGCCCCTGCAGCTCGAGCTCGGCGGCGATCTCGATCTCCTTCGCCTCCATCACCTTGCTAAGCTCGCTCGCCTCGGCCTCGAGCGCGCGCTTCTTCTCGCGCAGGTCGAAGAGGGCGTCGATCATGGGGCCGAGCGCCTTCTGCGCGACCGGCGTGGCCAGCTCTAACATTCGATTCCTTTCAAAGCGTTAGCGGGAAAGCCTCGTGATGCGCCTGAACGTACGCAGCCAGATCAGGGGCTGGAACAGTCGTGCAAGAAGGGAGGAGCACGAGGACCACGACGAGCAGCAGGCGCATGAGAGTCTCAAGTGAGAGTAGAGCGGGGTTAGTATCAGACCACAGATTTGGCAAAAGTTCAAATTACTTGCTGTAACAACGGTCGAACCCGCCCTCAGCACCCAGCGGCAGGTCGGGCGCCCAGTGCGGCGGTGTGGACATCTGCTCGATCATGAACGCCAGGCACTCGTCGGCCTCGTGGTCCTCGGCGATGCACACGATCTCGTCGTGCGTGGTCATCACTGCCCGGTACTTCGCGTTTATCTTGAGGAGCTGCTCGCCGATGACGACTCGAGCGAGCGCTTGGATCACATTCTCAATCAGGATCCCGGGATGGACGCGCACATATTCGGCGTTCGATCGATAGGTGAAATCCTCGAACCGCTCGAAGCGATCATTCCACTCAGCCTGCAGGTCCGGGTAGTGCAGCCCGAGCCCGTTAGGAAGCCAGATCGATTGCGCATCGTATTCGAGGACCTTGTAAGTCGTGTACTCGTCAGAGTCGCCGTGCGCCTTCTTCATCAGCATGCGATATAGGATCATGCCCATGTCCCGCCACGCGGCGGTGATCATGTGATTCTTGGCGCGATAGGCTCTCACCACGCGCTCGCAGAAATCGAGCGGCATGTCGATCTTCGGGCCGAGGATGCCCATGGCGAGCGTGCCCTGAAAGCGCTTCGCCGACATGTAATAACCAAGGCCCAGCGTCGCTGCCTTTAGCACTGCGCGCTCGTCGCGGTCGCGCTTGGTGATCTCGCGGCCGTAGACCATCGGTCCCATGGCGCAATAGGGGTCCTCGCCGGCGCGGAAGAGTTCGAGGAGGTCGTTCTGGCCGGCGAACCAAGCCAGGATGCGGGGCTCGATTTGCGCGCTGTCCGCGACTACGATCACATGGCCTTCAGGCGCCACGATGCTCTTGCGCAGCTCGCCGGTGAGCGGGATGGGATTACCTTGCTCGTCGCGCTCCTCCTTCGGCAGATTCTGGAGGTTCATCTTGTTCGTACCGCCCCAGCGCGTAGTATGCGCGGCGCAATAGTTGAGGCCGACGGGAAGGGGGCGCGTCCCCACCTTGACGAAGCGCTCCGCGCGAGTTTCGCCGATCGTGCTCTTCGCAGCCAGGCGCGCCGCGAGCAACTCGCGTACCTTCTGATCCTCGTGTGAGGCCAGCGCCATGAACTCGTCGTCCTGCTGGCTGAACGCGAACGTCAACATCTTTGTCCTGGCGGACATCTTCATCGGCGGGTCAACGCCAAGGTCGCGCAGCTGCTGTGCGAACTTGTTTGCACTCTGCAGTTGCTCCTCGTCCAAACCGGTCTTGTCGATCAGCTCCTTCTTACGAGCGATCTCGCGCTCGAGCTCCGCCTGCGCACGATCGACGTCGACGTGCAGCACGGGGTCACAGAATTGGCGGACGGTCCAATCGACGAGGGCGATCTCGTCTTCGGGGTACACCTCGATCATGCGCTTGAAGATCTGAAAGCACTTGTCCGTGTCGCCGACGCAATAGAGCGCGGCCTCTTCGCGGAGCTCCTGCGGGATTTCGCGGAAGCCCTTCATCTTGCCGAGGATGTTTGGGTTCTTGCCGGGGAGCCCGTAGAACTCGCACAGCGCCTGCAGGCTGGCGCGCGTCATCCCCGCGTGCAGCGCGCGCGCCATCGACAGGGTGTCGAGATAGAGCGACGGGCAGACGTGATAGTGCTCAGCCAGAATGGCGCCATCGAACGCGACGTTGTGGGCGAGGAGGTAGCACTCGCCGCGGAAGATGCGCTCGATCGCGGGCCGGATATCCGAGTACCAGAACACTTCGGTCGGGGCCTCCCCCCGCTTGATGCTGACGCAATGCGCCAGGAAGCGGTCGTCGCGAATGTATTCCGACGTGTTCATGGTTTTGAGCCGGAGTGAGTAATCCTTGTCGTAGTAGGTCTCGAAATCGATCGCTACCACTTTGCTGAGGTCAAGCTGCATCTGCGAGTTCCGTTCTGGCGTTCGCACGGAACACCGCGTTGGCAAAACCCATCGGAGTCGCACTGCGCAGATTGGCGCGTTCGTCACTCGGTGGCAGCAGGTGCATTTTGCTGCCTTCGGTAGGCGCGACTCGATTCTTCGCCGGCATGATGAAACCGCCACCGGTCCAGAGGCAGGTCTTCTTTGTGTATGGATCGCCGTAGTCGCAGGGATCGAAGCTATGGTCCGGCGCACGCCAGTACTTGCTCACGGTGCTGACCGGATTCTCGATCAGATACGGACAGCCGAGCATCTCTGCGAGATCCACGCTGCGCTTGAACAGCGCGAGCGCACGAATCAGACGACCGAGGCCCTTGTCTCTGAACCAGCGCGCGCCACTGACTGCAACGTCGGTGCAGGGCGGAAAAAATGCTGCGAAGGCGACGTTACGTGGCGGCAGCCAGTCGAGCATGTCAGCGCCGACTTTGATCATATTGCCATCGCGCGTCTCGCCGCGCGGATGCTGAGTGTCGACGCAGTAGCAGAGATAGCCCGCGTGGGCCCACGGACGCATCATGTTCGTCGTGTAGTCGAAGCAGCTGATCACGATCGGCTGCGTCACAGGGCGCCTTGTGCCGCGTTTACTATCGCGACGAGTTTCTTCTCTTGCCAAAGCACCCACGCGGCGAAGTCTGCTTCCGGCGGCTGCCCCGCCGCATCGCGTGCGATCCCGGCGATCGTCTGGAGCGCGGAGGTTAGAAGTTCGTTACTGTTGACACACGCGACGATGAATGCGGGGTTTCCTGCTACTTCTTCTTCGTCCTCACCAGCGACGTCATAACTATCGATCAGCGTGCGGCCATTCGGGGCGCAGATGCCGGTGTGGTCGAGGTGCCATGGGGTCGGTGTGTGGCTCATAGTTCTTCGCCCGCAGTACGAAGTGCGTCGCGTGCAGCGCTCCGTATTTCGGTCTCAGACAATAGGTCGGCCCCGAGACCAACCCTTCGAAGTGCTGAGACGAGCACGTCGTGTGCATTCACGATCGCCGCCAGGCGCTTCCAGAACGCGCGCTCGCTGGCAGAGACGGAGAACGACGCCTCTATGCCGTCGCCGAGGGCGAAGGCGAGGGTTTCCTCTTCAGTTACGTGGTTGCTGAAAGTAGCTTTATTCATCCACGGTCTCCTCTATCGGTTGGGGCATCCGCTTGGCACAACGTTCCAGGTACTGAGCACGGCGCAGCACCAGCGGCAGCAGAATCTTCGCGCGCAGTCCGCCGCCTAGGAACTTCCACGCTTCCTCAGCACCGAGTGCCAGGAACAGGGCGGTGGCGGGCTTGATCTTGCCGCTGCGTCCGGAGGGCGGAGCGACAAATGCTCCGGGCTTCGCACGAGGTACGCCGGCGCGGGCTGCGGTGAGCTTGCTCATCGGTGGCACTCGATGTAGCTTTCAAGGTACTCGAGAATGTCCAACTCCTGAAAGAGGTCGTCTTGAACCGTTTCGTTGTCCTGCGCATCCCCCAGATCGACCGGTCCGGGCTGCCGCAACTTCGAAAGAACCCCGATCCGAGCTGCGATCTCGTCTTCGATTTCGTCGAGTCTCATGCTGCGTGGTCCTCTGCAAAGTGGATGAGGCGCGTGCGCACCAGGTGGTTGACGGCTTCGGCGAGGCACGTTTTGAGGTCCTGCCAGTACTCGCCCGTCTCGTAGCTGCTCCAGCTAGGCCGACCTAGCACCCACCAGTGGCCGGCGTCGGCCGAGTAGTGGAAGGTGAAACCTTCTGCTTCGAGCCAAGTACGAAGTTCGAAGTACGGGGTCATTCGTCGTCCTCCAAGTCGAGGTAATCGGCGCCTTCCTCGACGAACACTCCGCGAACGCGGGTGCATTTCTCCTTGGCGCCGAGTCTCAGCAGCTCGCCGCTGTCAAGGGCAACAGCGGCATCGAATTGCGACGTCTTGATGAAATAGAACGAGCGCGCAGCACAGCTGAATACCTCGCCGGCTTCGAGCTCTGAGAAAGGCACTGTCGTAGCTTTTACGACCTTCATTCTTCGTCCTCCGTACCAAGTACTTCGTTCGGGCAACCGGGTGCGTGCTCGAAGCGCAAACAGTCGATACAAAAGCGAGGGCTCGGTTCGGCTACTTCGTCGGCGCCCCAAGGCAGTTCGTCGTTCATGCGGCTTCCTTGTAGGATCTGTGAGTGACTGCCCGCCACGCCGCGAACTGCGAGACGTTGAAGGCTGCAGCGAGGTCGTAGGTGGTCTCTATCCCCGTGGCCCACCGTCGCCGCATCGCTCGCACTTGCTTGTTCGTAAGCCGGGCGTTGACGTGCGCAGCTCCGTGTGCCGGGATAGGAGTTCGTCCCTTACGCTCTCGATCGAGCATGTTCTCGACGTGAGTGCCTACGAAGAGATGGCGCGGATTGCAGCAAGGCGGGTTGTCACATTTGTGCAAGACGTGGTCGCTCGTGCCTTCCGCTCGCGGCGCTATCCCACCATGAGTGAATAGGTACGCAAGGCGATGCGCGCGGTACATCGCGCCCCCGCGACGTACTTGCCCATATCCTTTATTCGTTCGCGCCCCGACCCAAGGCCAGCATTCGTCGGGACCACGCTTGTCCACCTTCGCCCAGAATCGAACTTCAGAGTCAGTCACGCGGCGGCCTTTAGTTCTTCGAGCAAATTCGTCATCCGGATCTTCTTCGCGCTCAGGGCAGCGAAGACTTTTTCGTCGAGCGTGCCCTCTGCGAGGATCACGATCGTTTCAGTCTTCTGTGTCTGCCCGGCGCGATAGATGCGCCGGTTCCCTTGTACGAAGTGCTCAAGGTTCCACGGCGGCGACGCCCAGATCGTTGTCGTCGCGCGTACCAGAGTCAGACCGTGTGCAGCAGACTGAGGATGGGCAAAGAGGACCTTGTAGAAACCCGCCTCAAAAAGCCTGACCGCCTCGGTGCGCTGCGTGTCACTGACGTCGCCGTCGAGGATGCAGTACGTGAAGCCGCGGCGCTTGGCCGCAGCGATGAGCTGCTCTTTTGTGTGCTTCCAGAGGAAAAAGACGATGGAATGCTTCCGCTCCTCCAGAAGATCCATGATCATTTCGTTTCGATCTTCGTCGACGATGTGATAGGTAAATTCATCCTGGTATACCGCGCCTGACGCGATCTGCAGCAGCTTGGTGCTGACCGCGGCCGCGTTGATGGCGGTCACGTTGCCGGTCTCGAGCGACGCGATTGCTGCGTGCTGCATTTGGCGGTACACCTTCTCGTGCTTCGGGCGCATCACGAACTTCAGCGCGTACTCGTGATTGGGCGGGATGTCGAGGCAGTCTTCGAACTTGTGCCGAATGGTGATGTCTCGAACCAGCGACGCCACCACGGCTTCTGCACCCTCGATATCTGTCCAGCGGACCATCTCCGGTCGCGGACCCGCCTGCTCCGGCTTGCAGACACTGTTACGGAAGTGGAAGAATGACTTGCCGAGCCGCTGACCGCCGTCGAGGATGAAATACTGATGCCAAGCATCCAGGATCGTATTCGGATTAACCGTGCCATTCATGTTCTCCTTGAACTCGAACAGCGGGGCGAGCGTGCGGATCGCTTTCGAGCGGCGCGAGGTGTGGTGCTTGTAGGCGCCAGACTCGTCGTTGATCAGCGTGCTGAAGCGCTTGAAGAACTTCTTCGGCTGCTGCACGAGCCAGTTGACGGCGTCGGTGTTGGTGACGTACACGTCGGCTGGCTCGGCGAAGGCCTGCGCGCGGTTCTCGGCATAGGCGCAGCTCACGACGAGCTCGGGGGCGAACTTGAGAATGTCATCACGCCACGCGCTACGAAGCAGAGACTTCGGGGCGGTAACGAGAATCGCCCGGCCGTCGGCGCGCACGCGGGCGCGAACCACTTCGATCGCCACACGTGTCTTGCCCGTACCGGGATCGGATGCATCGAAGGCGGCGGGCTTGCCACGCAGGAAATCAATTGATTGCTGTTGATGTTGAAAGAGCGGCGATGAGCTCATCGGGAGTCTGCGGTGGTTGAGGAGTGATGTGGCCGATGACGTAGTGGTCGAAGTTGTCCTCATCGTTGGGCAGAAACACGACGAGGTCAAAGCGCATCACGCCCTCGGCGTTGCTCACTGCTACGCAGCCGATGCGCGCCACGCGCGCGACGGCGAGATTCAAGAGCTCAAGGCTGCCGAGGATCTCGTCGGGGAATGCCGCTTCATTGCCGAATACTTCCATCAGACCCCCACGGTGCACACCCCGCTGCCCTTCGGACCGAAGTGGCAGAAGCGGCAGCTGAATTTGTTGGCGTTCGGAGGGAACGTGGTGGCGCTGGTGATCGCCAGTCCACGCTCGTTCCAGATCTTGAAGAAGCGCATCGCCTGCTCGCGCGTGTACTCGGTGCGCGCCAGGTCGTCGACGTCGCAGTACCACAGCTCGGTGGTGATGCGCTCGATCTGCGGATACTTGAGCAGCGTGGCGACGGCGTAGAGCTGCGTCTGCTCGGCGTGCTTGAGCTCGTTGCCGGAGCGCCGGCCGCTCTTCAGATCCACGACCACGGCCCACTTCGGCTCGGGGCGGATCATGAAGTCGAGCTTGATGCGCACCCACACGTCGGGTGACATGTAGGCCACCGGCTGCCAGGCGTCGTTGAACGCCCACTCGCCCTCGATGCTGACCTTGCCTTCGCTGTAGAGCTGGCGGGTGCGCTCGTACTCGGGGCGGAACTTCTCCAGCTCGCCGATCAGCTCGACGCCGCCTTTGACGTAGAGCTCGGACGCCTCGTGGATGCGCGTGCCGCGGTCGTTGGCGTACTCCGTCTGCCCCTCCTTCAGCGGGGGGCGCGGCTCCTTCAGCTTGTCGATGTAGAGCAGCTTGGCGCGCAGGTTGCACGTGCGGAAGTTGGCGTCGCGTGAATGTGACCAGGCTTTGATCATCGTGGAGTCTGAATCCTGAAGGTCGTCGATCATATCAGACTCATGTTAGAGCGGATAGTTCAAAAAAGGGTGGAACAGCGGAGTACGCCGGCTTCTCTGGCGCCTTACGCCTGCGTGGTTCTCTCCGCCATCCCGTAGATCAGCTGTCGAGCTCGCCGTTGAGGAGCGCCGTCATGTCGCGGACGGCGCTGTTGAGCGAGCGGATGCGAGCCTGTGCGCGCTTGATGCGCGCTTCGAGGACGCTGCCTTCGACACGTTCGAAGCCGGAGCGCGACTTTGTCACGCGGCCGGCGGCGTTGAGCATCTTGAAATTGCCGTTGATCTCGTAGACCATGCTTGCCTTTCTGTGATGAGTGGCGTCGCCAGCTGGATTCGAACCAGCATTCTCTGCCTTGAAGGGGCTGTCGTCCTAGACCAGTTAGACGATGGCGACGAAGAACCAGGATCAGTTCGCTTCGAGCATTTCTTCCTTCAGCAGCCGTTCGACGGCTGGTTGAACCTGTTCGGAGATGAACGCCCAGAGGATCTCGGCAGCGCGCAGGGGCTCGTAGCGCACCATGTCCTCGGCGTCGGCCAGGCACTGGATGTCCGTGAACGCCTCGTCGAGGATGTAGTCGCGGTCCTGCGCCTGCCACCACGCCTCGTCGTCCGAATACGGGTTCCACTCGGGACGTGCGGCCGGGTCGCGCTTGACCGGCAGCTCGTGCCAGCGGACGTGCTGCACCGCTTCGCGCAGCCAGTTGAGGTGCGCGACGTCGAGGAATTCTTCCGGGCCGTGCTCGTGGTCGTAGCCCACGCTTACGTTCGTGCACTCGGGAATCAGCTCCATGTAGCTCGCCGTGTCGGTGTACAGGCCGGTGTCGTCGAGGACGTAGCCGCCGCCAAGCGCCGTGGCGAGCGCGATGCCGAACTCGTCCGAGCAGCACCGGTCGCCCATCTGGTGCGTGATCACCGAGGTGGTGCCGCGCCGGTCGAAGGCGATGGCGCGCTTGAACGTCTCCAGGAACTCGGGGTGCTCGCGCGCGAGCGCCTTGCTGCCCACGCAGCCTATCTCCTCGCCGTAGTGGAAGACGTAGGTGCCGGGAATGCCGAGCGCGATCATCTCGAGCAGGAGCCATACGCCAGCGGTGTCGTCACCGCCCAGAGGCAGCTTGTCCTGCTTGAATGCCATGTCGAGCGGCTCGTCGTAGATCACCTGCTGCTTGCCGCTTGCCTTGTGCACCGTGTCGGTGTGGCAGCTGAAGAGTGTGTCCGGATCACCAGGCACAGTGACGACCAGGTTGCCGGCCATCAGCGAGGGGCGGTGCGGGGTGATGAAGCGGCCGATGAATTCGGCTTCACTGGCGGAGCCAGCGGGCCTCGTGTACGTCAGCATCTCGAGGATTTTCATGCCGTCTCCTTGTTGTGGAATTCGCCGTCTTCGCCGAGCTCGACGTCGTCCGGTGGGTAGTCCTTGTGGAAGCGCAGGCCGCAGCACTCCGCGAGGTCGTCGTCGTGAATCCACTCGCCGTCGATCTCGGTGCAGTCGTCGGTGCAGAAGTACTCGCGCCGGCCGCGCGGCTTGCATGCGTCGTGCTCCCGGTAGTACTCCCCGCGGTCTTCGACGTAGACACAGCTGTTGCCGGTGTAATCGCCATCGTGGAGCTGCACGATGTCGTGCGCATCGAGCACGTCCGGATCGTCGCGGTAGTACTCGCCGTCAGCCTCGATCACGCGATTGTCGCGGACGTAATACATGTCCCCGCGCCGATTGCAGACTGCCCGTACATAGTAGTTCTCCGCGCAGTGATCGCAGATCGACTCCTCTTCCCACGTCCGGTTCTCGTCCCCATCGTCCCAGTCGTCGCAGTGGCTGCAGCGGAAGCCTTCCTCGTCCTCCTCGTCTTCTTCCACTCGTCCGGCGTACCCGTTGGTCTGCTGGCAGCACAGGCGGCCGCTGCCGATGACGAGGAACTCGCCATCGTTGCAGGCGATGCCGCTGCCGTCGATGTACGGGCACAGCGGCGCGCCGCGGTCGAGTACGAGGCGTAGCCGCACGCCGTCGAGACTCCAGTCCGGGTCCTCGACGAAGCCGAAGGCGCGCAGGCGCTCTTTCAGCAGCGCGCCGTCGCCATAGACGCGGCTGAACGTCATCGGCTGCCGGTCGAGCCGCACCACGCAGCGCGCGGTGTACTTGCCCGGCGTGCTCTCGATACAGGCGAGCACCGTGTCGGGGCCGTCGTAGACGCGCACCGGGTGCTCCGGGGTGCGGAAGGCGTCCGCGGAGTACGACATGCACGAGCTTGGGCCGGTGGTGTAGACGCGCTCGATCGCGTCAGCTGAGAACGCGAAGTGCACGCGGGGCTCGCCATAGCGTGCGCGGTGCTCATCGACGATGTCGCGGATCTGCAGGTCTGTGAACCGCTCGCGGTAGTGCTTGGTCAGGAAACGGCCGACGGTGGTGACCACCTGGCGGTCGGCGCGGCCGTACTCGGGACTAGGCGTGTAGGCGATCTTGAGCGGGTCGCTCGTCGCTTGATGAATGTAGTACTCGTTTTTGCCCAAGTGGCCCGAGACCCAGCTCAGGGTGATGGTGCACCGAGCTGCTTCGCGCGGCTTCCAGAAATCCTCGTTGTCCGCGAGGCAACAGCCATTCCAACAGCAAGTGGGGTGATTTTCTACTCCCCAAGCGCGCACTTTCTCGTACGTGTCAAGCCGCGCGCTTTTCGTCTCGTCCGTCATCGTCTGATCTCCGCTGGAAATTCCAGTTTCTGTGATCGGGGCCCGGCGTTACGACGTAACGGCGCGGGGCTTCCACGTCGCGCGGGCCTTCGAGCAGGTCGCGAGCGCGCTTGGCGTCCGGTTTCTCTTCGTAGTCGGTCGGCAAGAGTGAGTCTGTCTTCAGATCGAGGATGCGAAAAAGCCGCTTCATGAGCTGGTCTGCTCTCTGAGCTGGTGCATGAAGCGACAAAACTTCTCCTGGTGCCACGGCCGCGGTGGGCTGAAGGCGTCGACGACGTGCGGCGTGTTCGAGTGCTCGAGCTTGAAGTCGGCGTCCGGCTCGTGCAGGCGCTTGACGAGGGCGGGGGTGATCAGGATCACAGGTGCTCCTCGATGTAGTCAGCGATTTCTTCGAAGTCGCAGGGATCGAAGTGTTCGCCGGTTTGCTCGTTCTCGATGCCGTCGTTCATGCACTCGAGGTTGGTCTTGATTGCATAGGGCAGGCCGATGGATTCGGCATACTCTCGGCTGAACGATCCGGTCTGTCCTTTCCATGAATCTCCGATGGAATCGGAGTAACGTTCGTCCCATCCATCCCATCCATCCCATCCATTAGGGTCGATCAGATCCGCGAGCACGCCGATGCAGCAGTGGCCGCCTTCGCTGTCGCGGAGGCCCCCTCGGCCCTGTTCATACTCGTCACTACGCAGTGCAGCGACCCAGCCCACCTTCAGCTCGGGGCTCATGCTGCCCCCCGCGTCTGCGCCTTGGCGCGGCTGCCGAGGAAGGGGTTCTCGCGCGCCTTGAAGGACGTCGCAGGATGTCCGACGTACCAGGTACCGAGTATTGCGAGCGCGCGCTCGAACTTTATGCGGCGCTTTTCAACGGAGTCACTTTCGACCGCGACTCCTCCAAGCGTTCTCGTATCCATAGATCAGAGGCCTTCCAGGTGGTTTCAATGCCGCGGGAGAGCTTCCCCGCGACGCGCAACGTCTTCAGGTGAATGCGGTGGTGGCGCAGCATCGACGCGAACTTCGCCGGTGTCCTCGGCACGTCACCGACGTTGTAAGCGAAGAACACGCGCAGCTCGTCGCGGGTGTAGCGCTGGTCCGGATTCTTCAGCGCCGCCTGGATCAGCTTGGCGTACACCTCGTGCAACATCTGCTGCTCGGGGCCGAGCATGCCCATCTCGCCGGCGGGCAGCGCGTCCCAGAAGAACTCCAGGTCGCCGGCCATCAGGGCGTGCGCGGTGGCGTCGACCGAGTTCATCGATGCGGCGCGCATCTGCGCGCGCGCTTCGTTCTCCAGCACCTCGCGTGCCCGGTCGAGGTCGGCTGCGCGCGTGCGCAGGTAGTTGGCGAACACCGGCAGCTCGTGCTCGAGCGCGTCGACCTCGGCGCTGCTGATCACGAGCTTCTCTTGCTGGTATTCGCCGACGTTGAAGCGCCGGTCGGTGGCTTCGATTTGTACCGGGTCGGGCTGGTTGGTGAGGAAGATCCAGTTGCTCCAGTTCGGCACGGTGTAGCCCGCGCTGTGCATCTTCCGCACCGAGACTTCCGGCTCGGTGATCATGTTCTTCAGGTTCGCCATCACCATGCGGCTCTTGCGCGACTCGGAGATCTGCGCCTCGTCGATGACGACGAGGAGCGCGCGCTCGATGTAGCCGTTGAACTGGTCCTCGAGCTCTTCCATGCGCTTGACCACGACGTTGCCCAAGCCGAGCAGGGGGATCAACACGCGATACACGAAGAGCCCCTTCCCAGTACCTTGTACTCCGTGCCAGGCCCACGCTGATTGCGTCTTGGCGCGCAGCGCGAAGACACAGGCGAGCCAGTTCAGCTGGTGCTCGACGAGCTCCGGGTCCTGGCCGACGGCGCTGTGCAGCAGGCGCACGATCAGTGGACAGCCGGTGGTGTCGTGCACCGGGGTGTGCGCCTGCTTCATGTACTGCGTGGCCTCGAAGGTGTTCAAAGTCTTATCTGCGACGTTCACTCGAACATCAGAGTGCGGGTCGTGAATTAAGTTCCACACCGGGATCGGCTCGATCTCCGGCAGGCCGTGGCCCTTCAGATAATCCTGCAGCTGCCGCTCGCTGGCGGCGCGTGCGAGCTCGAGGTGCTCAGTACCCGGATCCCAGTAGCCGTTGTAGTAGATGGCGGTGCGGAAGTCGCGAAACGCCAGGATCTGCCGCTTGCCGGTCTGCAGCTCCGGATTCTGCAGCGCCTGCTGGCCCTGCAGCTTCAGCGCCGCGCGCGTGAGCTGCACCTGGCCCCAGTACTCGGGCAGCAGCTCGCTGGTGAGGTAGTTCGCCTCGCCCTTGAAATTGCGGATCACCTCGGGCGCGTCGTCGGGGTGGTAGTAGCCCCAGCTGTCGCCGCCGTTGAGGTTGAAGTACGTGAAGCCGCGCTCGCGCTTGACCCCCGAGAGCGTGGACGCGTCGGGTTTGGCCAAAATGTCCAAACCGGACGTTTTGTCCACTTTGTACGACCAGCGTCGTGCCGGCAGTCCGTGCTTCGTACGCAGTGCGTCGAGCGCCGCGTTGATGCCGGTGCGGTTCGCCTCGACTGTAGGGATGCTCAGTATTTCAGGCGCTATGGCGCTTTGCGCCCGTTCGATCAGGCAGATGCGCTCGCCCTGGTGCGCGCTGACCACGCCGGCGCCGAGCTGCGGCGGGGCGATGTAGATCAGTTTGTCGTTCTGGCACGTGCTGACGTCGAGCGGCCAGCTCAGTGCGTTGTGCGTGCGCGTCAGCTCGAGCCGAGTCTTGAGGGCCTCGACACGCAGGTTGAGGCCAATGAGCCATTGTTTGAGCGCGGCCGGGTGGGCAGGCGTCGATAGAAGCACGAAAACATGCGCCGTTGCGCCCTTCTCAGGTTCAATGCCATGTGACGCTGAATACTGGACGATGTATGAGCAGTCGCCGAGGGCAAGCAGCTCAAGGGCTTGTTGGATCGGAACATTTTGCGGTAGCCGATCGAAGTCGAGGCAGATGAACCAGGTGAGTGTGTTCGGGTCGGTTGAGCCCGCGCGACTCTCGCACTTCAGAACGCGTATCAGCTCGCCTTTCAGCAGGCACCAGCCTTTCGCGGCCGCCGTTACCAGCGCGGCGTGGAACTCCTGCAAGCCGTTGATTTCTATGCTGTGGCTGGTGAACTCCCACACTCGTGGATACGATTCCTTGACGAGATTGCCTTGCGAATCGAGAGTGTACGACTTGACGAGAGGCCGGTCGGCCTCGAGGAATGTCAGGAGTGGCATGGGACCGGCTATCTTACATCAGAGTGCCAGGCGTCTTCAATACGCACGAGCTCGATGGCGCTGTAGATCCAGAGCGGGAGAATGAGCCCCCACACGGCGAATGCTGCGGGGGCCGAGACGTAGTTGCTGATGGCCGCGCCGGTGCCGATGAGCACGAGTGTGACGAGCGCGCCGGTGAATTTGGTGATCATGCTTGGTCCTCGAGGAGGTTGACGAGCTTGTTGTGGAATTCGTGATGATTGTCGAGAACGTAGTCCTGAGCAGCCGTACGAAGCGCTTCGTACTTGGTGCTGAGTTCGTCGTATTTCTCGATGGTCACGCAGATGTCGTTGTGCCGTCCTTCGTGTTTGGCAAGGAGGGCCTCGTACTTCGTTCTCAGTGCTTCGAGCTCAGCGCTTTGCGCTAGGTACTTCGTACTGAGCTTGGCGAAATCTTCGGCGAGTTCGGAGTAGCTCATGCTTTGTCCTCCGTACCAGGTACTTCGTACTTCGTGAGGCGCTCGTAGAGCTCGCGGTCTTCAGCCGAACCGCAGGAGACGTAGCGGCGGAGGAACTCGAGCAGCTCGTCGAAGGCGTTGGCGCGGCGGACGAGTTCTTGCTTATCCTCGAGTCGGCCGTAGCTAAAGGTGAGTATGTGTTCGAAGCCATCGCCTACGAGAATGTGGCCGTCGGGCGTTGAGACGTGTACTGGGAACTTCATGTTCAGTTCTCCGTACTGGGTACTACCCGACCGCCAGTGGGGCGAGTGTAGGGATCGACGCCGAAGATGCTGAACCAGCCGATGTGGTAGGTGCGCTCGATGTGGTCTTTGGCGATAGCGTGGGCAGCTTCGGTGCTCTCTGCTTCTACGAACAGGACTTGAGAAGTATGGCGCACATGGGGGCACTGGCACCACTTGACTCGGTATTCAGTCATACGTCCTCCGTACTGGGTACGAAATGCCAGGTCTTGGGGTCTGCCGGATCTACGCCAAGTTGCCTGAGCTCAGCATCGAGATCGGACATAGAGCGGCCCTCCGAGTAGTCTCCTTCGCCGGCGTTGCGTACGGCGCAGGCGGGGGTGGCGACCAAGGAATTGAGGATGCGTTGATAATCGTCAGCGGTCATGGTTCGTTCTCCGTACTGGGCACGACGAGCGTGGGGCCGGAGCCCCAGAAGCCGCGACCTTTGAGAAAGTACTCTTCATCAGCGTCGCGCTGCAAGCGGCAGGCTTCGTTGGCGACTGCGTGTACAAGCCATACATCACTGCCGCTGGTGAGGAGGGCTTCAATCGAGGGCGGAAGGGTCATGGCGTTTGTCCTTGGAGGGCGGCATCAACGAGTTCATCGAACGGGCCGCTTCCTTTTAGGTTGGCCGTGAACAATGCAGCGAACTGGACCACGTTCAGCGTGCGAACGTAGCGATACCGTTCCGCATCCTTGCGCAGTGCATCGCACTCGGTACGCAGGTCGGTAAGTGCGCGTTGCATAGACTCGATTTGTGATGCCGGCGTCGGGAGTGCGTTCAGTTGGCGGCTATCCATTGCTATGCCCCTCCTGCATCGCCGGCTTGATCTGCTTACCGCAACGCGCGCAACGGCCGCTGTTCAACAGGTCGTGTCCGCAAGAGATGCCGAGCCGCTTCGTCGCGCGCTTCCCTCTCCTAGCTAGCGGAAAGTGCATGTCATCGTGCCTTGGCCTACGCTCGCTCATTGCTGCCCCTCCTGCATGGTGGCGTCGTGCAGTTCCAACGCTTGATCTATTGCAGCGCGAATAGTTGGACCCTCATACTCGTCCGTTCGGCAAGGCATCACGGAGTCCTCGATGGCGAAAAGCCAATTACCAGGCTCGCCGCCGTGGTTGCCTGGTGGGCAGATCGTGATGTCAACCGTGCCGTGCGCGAATCGCTCAATCGCGTCCAATCGCCGCGCATCTTCGTCTCGCGGTATCTCGAAGGGAGCAGAGTCGATAGCATCGACAAGTGCATTGAATTCTGGCTCGGCATCCTCGAACGTTCTTGCCATCTTCTCTACATACGCTCGCGCAGCCGTCTCGATTGCGACGAGTCGCGGTATCTGGTCATTCCGTAACTCGTCGCGTTCCCGCCCCAATTCTTCGATGGCCTGACTCAGCGGCACGGCTCCCGCACGATCACGATCGAATCGCCCCATCGTCTTGCAGGCGTTGTCGAACTCCGTCGTGTCATTCCGTTGGGCGAGGGCGGCGGCAGCTTCGCGGAGCAACGCTTTGTGGTCTTCCCACATTGTCCCGAATCCATCGACTTCGTGTAGCAGCCGATCCACTAGCGCATCCCGAGCAGGCTCCAGCCCATTCCGTAGCGGAGCAGCGGTAGGTTCAGTCATGGCAGGGTGCTCCGGGTGAGTACTTTGGACTCTGTACTTAGAGCTTAGTTCGATTCAGCAGGCTCGATCTTGAGCACGTTTGAAGCCCGCTGTACCGACAGGATCTCGGTCAGGGACTCGTCGATAATGGCGGCAACCAGTCGGACTGCGTGCTGATCGGGGAAGGAATCGCGGTAGCTCTGGGCGTTTTTTAACGCGACACTTCGAGTCAAGTACGATCGTTCGACGATCTGCCAAGGGCTGTCAGGCATTGATTTGACCTGCATGGTGTAGATCGGGGTGGGTTTGTCGTCGTATTGAGACATGCGTTACAAAAGCCTTTCACGAAGATTAGTGATTGGAATCAGGGGGTTGTGCGGGGAATCAGGGCGTACGATTTTTTGGTCTACCTTTTCCCAGAATCCGAATGCACACTGCACATGCTATTACCCCCCCTCTACTACTACCCCTTATATTATTGTGTGTAGTCTAGAAATAGGTATAACTCTATAACAAATGAAGTAAGTCCTTGAATTCATGTGACTTTATCGTGTTGAACCCTGGCGAACACTTTTTGCAGGGTTCAACAGCGTCTGAGCTGGCAAGAAAAAAGCGCTCGGGGCTGCCCCTGAGCGCTTGAACGTCATGCCGCTAGTGCCTCCAGTGCCGGGAGGTCAGCACTCAGTACTTTGCGCTTGGCGCTAGTACCGGGTACTCCGCGGATGACGTAGATTGCCAGCCGGTCGACCTCCTGCACGATCTTGCTGCACGCCTTGGTGATAAGCCCGTAGCGGTAGCTCTCCGGCAGGTCGTCGAAGACGCTCTCCATCTCGCGGTCGGCCGGAGCGTCGTTGAGCAGTTCCTCGACACGCGCGAGGATCGTTTCCTTGTGCTCGGCGAGCGTGCTGGCGCGATCCTTGGCCACGGTCTGGATGTAGGCCACGGCCTGCTCCTTGCTGATGTCGGGCATCAGCTCGAGCGCCGCGTCGATCTGGTCCTGGCCTACCGCGGTGCGCGGCGTGGCCATGAAGTCGACGCTGTCGCGCACCTGCTGCGGCTCGGCGAAGCGTCGTTCATTGCCTTCGAGGCCGCTGGCGACGGTGAAGGCGTAGGCGCGGATGGCCGCGGTCCACTCGACGAGCTGGTTGAGCGTGAGCCGCCCGTCCATGCCGAGTGGCGCGCTGCCGTTGTTGTCGTCCTGCGCCTGGTCGCGCAGCTCGGCGTAGGCCTCGCTGGTGCCGCGGGCTATGGCGTTCTGCTCGCGCACGATCGCGTTGCTGACCATGCCGATCAGGGCGCAGGTGCTGCTGTTGGCCATGCTGCGTGCCACGATCGAAGCAGTGGCGGGCTGGACGCTGGCCAGGGTGGTGAAGATGTTGTTCATGCGTACTCCTTGGAGGTGATGGATTTGCCGGCCAGGTTGCAGCCGAAGGATTCGATCAGGCTGTGCTCCGCTTCATCTGCGATCTCGCACGGGTCGCGCGTGGCGTCGGCCCACAGCGCGTCGGTGCAGGCCTCGAGTACGTGATCCAGAATCTGCTCGTCCATGTGCAGCTCCTTCATGTAGGCGTAGCCAAGCCGGCTACATGAAGCAAGGCTTGCCGCTTGCGCAGCAAGCCTTGAAGTTATTCGTATGCGTTGCCGATGCTTTCGGTCCAATGGAGGCCGTAGTTTTCGTGGCGCCCTCGATGGTGTTTTGCCCGGCAGCAGACGAAGCCGGAGTGATGCCAGTTGCCGCATTGCTCGAGGTGCAGGACTCGCCACCACACCCAGTTGATCCACGATTTCCAGCGGCGAAGCGTTTTCATGCTGTGCTCCTCGGATCCCGAGTACGAAGTACGCCGGGATACCACTGCCCACGTCGAATGTAGCCGTACATGCGCTGCTGCCAGCGCACGTACAGACCACTGAACACACCGCTAACGATGGCAGCCATCGCCCCGTCAGCTGAGCCGCCGTGGATCCACAAGCCGCTTCCGATCACGATGAAATGGATCAGGAACGGCTGGCCCATCAGGCGTGCTTTGGTCACTGGATTGACATCGCGCAGGATGATCCAGAGCCCGATGAAGACGATCACGCCCCAGGTGAACATACGAGCTCCTGCAGTTGATGTGCGCAGGCGCCGGCGAGGAAGCTGGCACTGAGCATTAGTCCGAGCCCGCCCCAGCCGAATGTGTGCACGACGGCGTAGCCAGCGGCGAGGTAGATCGCGGTGGCGATGGTGACGACCAGTCCTGCGTAGATGCCGAATTTGAATCCCATGATGATCTCCAGGTAGCGATAGCCAAGCCGGCTACATGAAGAAAGGCTTGCCGCTTGCGCAGCAAGCCCTGATCTTCACAGATACTGCTGAACTGTACCGCCAGCCGCTTGTGCTTTTTCTGCGGCGAGCTTCCAGCGGATTTGTTCGGGCGTGACTGACGGCTTGATCGGCATCTTCGTGTAGCGGTTGCCGATGATGATCTGCAGCTTGCGCACGTGGTCCTTTGCATCGCTGAGCTGCTGCTCGAGCGCGTGCTTGTCTGCGCTGAGGCCGCCGATGTCGGCCAGTGCCTTGGCGTACGCGATCTGAAGCTCGGTCTTGGTTATGGCTATCTCCTCAGCAGCCAATCCGGCTGCATGCAAAAAGGACGCGCGAAGCTCGCGCGTCCCTAGTACTCAGTACCGCGTACGAAGCACGACGTGCTATACGCCGAGTGCCTCGCTGTAAGTCACCTCGTACCCGGCACTGCGTGCCTTGTTCTTCGCACGCTGTGCCTTGTAGCCGGCGAGGAAGCTGGTGCTGCCGACCTTCGTCTCACGCACCACGCGCTTGCTGCCGTTGATCGTGCCGTCGACCACGTTCGCCAGCACGCTGCCTGCCGCTGCCATGACTTCGTTCATGTCAATCTCCATGTGGGTGATAGGGATATCAACTACACCAGGCATGGCTTGCCTCGCGCGCAGCGCGAAGTACTCGGTACAAGGGACTCCGACGTCGTCCGGAGTACCGAATCCCAAGTGGGGGTACGTCGCTGCGCGAGTACCGGAGGGGACCCGAGCGACTCCTGTGTGAAATATCTCTAAGGTACTGATTACAAATAAAAAAAATCACGCAGCGCCGCGACTTTTCTCGAGGTACGCGATGAGCTTGCGCAAGATCTCGACGTTGTCCTCGCAGAAGCCCAAGGCTATGTTGCACCGGTAGCACAGCCATCCGCGGAACCCCCCGGTTCTGTGGTCGTGATCCCAGTGCAGGCGCCCCCTACCGGAGGGAGGACGGTTGCAGACCTCACATTTGCTGGGGCAGGGCCTCCCGGCGAGCTCCTCCTGTCTGGCCAGCTTGTTGGAGACCCGGCGAATGCTCGAGCACACCTTGCACTCGGTAAAGAACCCCCTGCGCTTGGCGCTATTGGCGGAGTACTCGGTACGAGGCTTTGGAACCCCGCACGTAATGCAGGTTTTGAGGGTGTCGTCCAGAGTGTCATGTGCTCTCCACCCTTGCGGGCTTCACAGAACTGAGTACGGGGTGCTAGGTGCTAGGCCCCCACCGCCAGCACCATGAGCGTGACGCCGCAGGCGAGCGAGCAGGTGCCGAGCAGCCAGCCTATCCACGCCGTGCGCCCGAGGTCCTTGGCGCTGGCTATGTAGGCCACGCCCCCGGCACAGGCGCCCATGGCGACGAATACGGCGAGCGGGTCGTTCATGCGTTGCTCTGCTCCTTGCGGATGGCGTTGATCTGGTGGGTGAACCAGCGCTGCAGCTTCGGGTTGGCGATAAGGAGCGCCGGCCACGCCCGACCGTGCACATCCGCCACCTGTTCTTCAGTCGATTCATCGCCGAGTTCGGCTAACCAGTTGATTACATGTGTCAATTCGTGCCACACGACCTCGAGCATCGAGCCCGGATCGAGCGCGTCCGAGATGTGGACCTTCGGCGGCAGCTCACAGATGGTGGTGCCGCGGGTCTCTCCGCCGTCGAGCTGTGGGTCGTCGTGCGGGACGATTGAGATCTTGACCTCGCTGGTCCCGATCCAGACACGCTTCGGCAGAGCGGGTGCGGCTCTCATCCGGCGCACCGGGCGAGCAGGAGCGTGCAGAGCATGAGCAGCACGAGGCCCTCGATGAGCTGCCGGGTCACAGCCAGTCCTTCGCGGGTGCGGGCGGCTCGGGGCGCGCCGGGGCGTCCTTGGGCGCGTCGGCCTCGGGCAGCACCAGGTTCGACTCGTACTCGTCCCGGCTGTCGCCGTGACCGCCGCGCCCGCGGCGCGTGATCTCGACCCGGCCGCCGTGCGCCGCGGCCTTCTCGCCGCCCGCAAAGGCCTCCTCCGCCTGTTTTGAGTACGGGATGACGTACAGACGCGTCGAAGCGCCTACGCGCGCCCAGACCTCGATTCCTGCCTTCTGGGAGCCCTTCACGATCACGTTGTGCGCGAGCAGGACGAACTTGGGGGGCAGCTCGAGCGGCGCGGCGCGGCCAAGCAGGTCGACGAAGAGCGGCGCGGCCGCCGTGCAGGCCACCAGCGCTACGGGCACGAGGAGCAGCTTGAGGCGGTAGCTGCCCGGCGCCCGCAGGGCGACCCAGGTGGTGAACGTCGCGAGGAGCGACAGTACGGTCAGGGCCGGCCACAGGAGCTCGAAGATGGGATCCATTAGCGCACCGGGATGAAGGGCACGTCGGCAGCCAGGTCCACGGCCACGGCGCCGTCCTCAGCCACTGTGAAGGCGAAGGCGGTCTTCTGCTCGCCGGTGCGCTCGAGCGGCACGTCGACGGCGGCCAGCTCTTCGACCCGGGGGTTCAGACGCGTGAGCGTGACCCGAGCCGGGTAGGGCAGCTGCAGCGTCGCGCTGTCGGTGCCCTCCGCGCGCCGGTAGACGTGCACGTTGGCCACGTAGCGGCCGGGTACCAGCGCGCGCACCGTGGCCACCTCGCGGTGCTCCAGCGCACGCGTCTGGCCGGTGGCGAAGTCGACGTAGACGCCGTTGGTGCCGATGTCGTCGTGGTCGAGCACGCACCAGCCCACCTCGTGCTCACGGAAATTGAGCTGGCGGTCGTCCGGCATGAGCAGGTGCAGGTCCAGATCGTCGCGCGCGCCGGAGGGCCAGGTGAGTTGCACCAGGTACTCGGCCTTCAGGGCCACGCCCGGCTTGGCAGCCGGGTGCACCTGGACGACGGCCACGATGAACAGGTACGTGATGACCCCCAGCATGGTGGCGTAGAGGTCGAGCCACGCCCAGAAGTACCCCGGCCGGCGCCTAGACATCGGTCAGGTAGCGCAGGTTGACGAGCTGCAGGTTGAGCAGGCTCGAGCAGAGCACGCCGACGAAGGTGACGATGCAGATCGTGCCCAGCCCCTTGGCCGCTTCGCCGATCGCGGCGGGGGTGGGGGCAGCACCTGAGCCGAAGGCGCCGGAGAGCATGAGGTAGAAGCCGAGCGTGGTGCCCATGATGGCCAGCTTCATGAGCAGGTCGGAGGCCTCCTCGCAGGCGTGGTGGTGCTTCGCGACCTCGGCTTGCTGCAGAGTCCGGATGGCGGCGCCGCGAAACGTGCCCCAGGCAGCCGCTCGGACGGTGAGCCAGCCCACCCAGCCCGAGACCACGAAATAGACCGTCAGGATCACGAACGAGAGCTTGGTCTGGTCGACGTGCCAGAGTCCCTGCAGCAGGCCGAAGACACCCGCGCCGGTAAGCGCCGCGGCGCTGGCGCAGAACAGGAACCACCACTTCAGTTTTTCGATCATGCCGCCTCCAAAGTACTCGGCACCGAGTACTCGGCACTGAGTACGAGCTTCTGGCCGTCGCGCAGGTAGACCGCGGTGGTTTTCAGCGGCACGATGGCGTCTTTGGCCTCGGAACGGGTGGCCTGGCGCAGCGACAGAACGCTGCCGGAGTTCTCGATGATGTAGTACTCGATCATTCAGCGGCCTTTCAGGTCGTCGAGGATCACTTGGGCGCGCGCCCGGTCGCTGATCACGGCCTGGGCACAGTGGTTGGGGTCAAGCCGGTCGAGAATGCGGCAGAGCCAGCAGCCCCAGCTGTGGCCATCCTGCCGCGCCGTCTCGGCGCGCGAGCTGATCGTCTGTCCGATATGGCCGTGTGGGAAAAAGGCGCCAACCAGCGTGTCGAGCGCGACGATGACGCGCCAGAGCCAGTCCCTCATGCTCGTACGCCCAGCGGAGTCAGCTCGTCGATCACCGCGCTGGCCGCGTCCAGGAGCTCGTGGCACACGGCGATTTCGCGCACCAGCTGCTCGAGCTGCTCGATCGTGTCGCGCACCAGTTGTGGCTGGATGCGCGGGTCCTCGCGCTGGATCGCGCTGACCAGGAGGAGCGTCTTGAGCTCTTCGAGTACGTGCATGATCGGCTCTGACTTTAGAGACCGGCCTGCAGGCAGGCCTTCCATTGCTTCATCGAGCGCCGGTTGTAGGCGGAGAGACCCGCCTTGGCAAGCCGCGCGCCGCCCACTTTGCGCATCCCCCACGCCCGGCCGAGCGCCGCCACGATGCTGGGCACGGAGGTCGGCGCTGCATGGAAGATGCGGGGCACCCACGAGATCTCAGGCGACACGACGACCGGCACGTGGCACGCCACAGCGTCGGCGGTAACGATGTTGAAGGTCTCCGAGAACGAGACCTGCATGCTGAGGTCGAGGTGCGCCACGAGCTTGAGGAATTCTGTATGGCTGACCCACGGGTGCTCGACCAGCTCGGCGCTGCCGGCCCCTTTGAACAGCGCCCGCAGGTTTTTCAGCACCGGGTCGCCCCGCTGCTCGACGCGGTTCGAGTTGATGTGGAAATAAAGGTGCCGGCGGCTGGCGCGGGCGAACTCGACGGCAGCCACCGCCTGGATCAGGGTATTCTTCAGCGGCCGGATCGCTCCCAGGCAGCCAATATCAAGGCGCTGCGCCGGCTTCGCGGGGCGCCCCGGGCTGGTGACCAGGGGGTAGAAGTTCGGGAGGAGGGGGATATTGCCTTGCGGGTGCAGGCGCTGCAGGTCCGCCGCCATGCGCTCGCTGTTGCAGGCCACGGCGACGCCGCCGGCGAGGTAGCGGGCGACCCAGTCGCACGCGATGCCTTCCATGGACACGAAGGGCACTTCGCTGTGCAGCCGCACGGCCCACTTGACGCTTGGATGCAGGCGCTTGAGCTCGGCGAACTTCTCCGGGACGACCCAAAGAGCCTCGATCAGCACGTGCGTGGGGCGGTACGACGCGACTTCGCGGTCGATATCGTTGTTGTCGGTCACGACCATGAATTCCGCCTGGAAGCCCTGGTTCTCGAGCTCGGCGACAACAAAAGCGACCGAGTTGAACAGGCCGGACGAACGTGAATGCGTGTAGCCGCCTCCATACGCCCCCTCGTAGTCGCCCGTGCGGCGCTTCAGGATGAAAAGGACGCGCGGCCGGGCAGGGGTGTGTCTCATATCAGTCTGACATCAGAGAAGCGGGTTTAGTTCCGCCGGCGGAAGGACAAAAGCCCGCACATCCGATTCTACCAATCTAACGGAACCTTTGTTAGACTGCGGGGTCAGACTCTCGTATAATCAGGCCGTTAGATGCCCTGGAAGCCCACCGAGCAGTGCAAGAGGTTTATCCAGAACGTCGCGCTGGGCATGACCCAGACGCAGGCGGCGCGCTCGGCCGGGTATGCGTTCCCGACGGTCGAGGGGCATCAGCTGATGAAGCGGCCCGAGGTCGTTGCGGCGATCCGGGAGGAGCAGGGGAAGTACGAGCACAAGGCGAACATGAGCCGGAAGAAGGTCATGGACGGCCTGCTCGAAGCGGTCGACATCGCACGAACGATGTCTGAGCCGGCCAGCATGGTGGCGGCGTGGCGCGAGGTGGCCAAGATCTGCGGCTACTACGCGCCGGAAACGAAACAGATCAACCTTTCGATCAATGGCGCCGTGCAGGTGTCGCAGATCGAGAACATGTCCGATGAAGAGCTCGTGAAGGCCATCCTCGAAGGCGAGTCTGTTCGCGTCGAGGACGACGACACCGTCTCGGAGGATCCACAGGTGGCTCTGCTGCCGGCTCCATCCGATGACGACGGAAGCGACTCAGACCAAACGTGAACCCGTAGCGCTGAACGGAGCCCAGAAGGCGGCGCGCGCCGCTCTGGCTGAGCGCGTTCTGCTGCGCCGTCGCATGCTGTCCTACGTGCAGAAGATGCGGCCGCGCTACCAGGCGGGCTGGGTGCACCAGGCTATCTGCCACAAGCTCGAGAAGTTCAGCGAGGCGGTGGAGAAGCGCGAGTCGCCGCGGATCCTCATGCTGATGCCGCCACGTCACGGCAAGTCGACGCTGGCGAGCGAGATGTTCCCGGCGTGGCACCTCGGCCGGTTCCCGCACCACGAGTTCATTGCGTCGAGCTACAACGTCAGCCTGCCGATCGGCTTCTCGCGCAAGGTGCGCGATCAGATGAGGAGCGACTACTACCAGAAACTCTTCGAACACACCAAGCTGCACCCGGACAGCCAGTCGAACGAGGCGTGGCTAACCACCGAGGGCGGCGGCTTTATCGCAGCAGGCGTTGGCGGCGGTATCACGGGGAAGGGCGCGGACGTGCTCGGCATCGACGACCCGATCAAGGACGCCAAGGAAGCCGACAGCGTAACCATCCGCGACGACCTCTGGGACTGGTACGGCTCGACCGCCTACACGCGCCTGTCGCCCGGCGGCGGCGTGCTGTGGATCCAGACGTGGTGGAACGAGGACGACGGCGCCGGGCGCATCCAGCAGGCGATGCGGGACGACCCGGACTTCGATCAGTTCGAGATCATCAAATTCCCGGCGATCGCCGAAGAGGACGAGTACCTCGACGACGACTACAACCTGTACCGCGCGTCGGAGGGCGACATCCCTGCGGCCGCGCGCCTGGTGCGGACGAAAGGCGAGCCGCTCCACGCCGACCGCTACACGACAGCGATGCTGAAACGCATCGAGAAGACGCTGACCAAGCGGCACTGGTCGGCGCTCTATCAACAGAATCCCACGCCTGAAGACGGGCTCTACTTCACCCGTGATCAGTTCGCCCCTACGGTCGATCTGCCGGGTAATCGCAGCCGCGCTCGCGGCTATCTGTATCAGGCGTGGGATTTCGCCATCACCGATACGACGCGCGGCGACTACACCGTCGGCGCGACGATCGAGCAGGACTGCGACGACGAGTTCGAAGCGCGCGACTGCGTGCGCGGCAAGTGGACCGACGGCGACACGATCGTCGAGAAGATGCTGGACAGCTATGAGAAGTGGACTCCGGACTACCTCGGCGTCGAGGACGGCGCGATCTGGAAGACGATGAGCGCGACGTTCGCCAAGCGTTGCGCGGAGCGGAACCTATCGCCGACGCTAGTCGTCCTGAAGACGCTCGGCAAGGATAAAGGCGTGCGCGCCACGCCGCTGCAGGTGCTGATGCAGCGCGGCCGCATGCGCTGGCCGAAGAATGCGCCCTGGTACGAGCCGCTCGAGCGCGAGTTTCTGCGCTTCCTCGCTGGCGGCAACCACGATGACCAGGTGGATGCGTTCGCCTGGTGCGCACAGATGGCGTCGCAGAAATCGCCGCCGCCGGTTCCGAAGGCGAAGCAGAAGAAATCCTGGAAAGACGAGATCGCGTCGTTGCTCTACGGCGGTCGCGCTACAAGCCACATGGGGGCCTAGATGAAAACGACGATTCTCCTCGCGCTAGTACTGCTTGCGCTCACGGCCTTCGACGCGCATGCGTTCACCGTCGACCCCGACGGCTCCGTGCACATGACGGCGGACGAAGTCAAAGAGCTGCACCAAGCCGTCGTCGAGCAGATGAAGGAGATCGCGCTGCTGAAGCACGAGCTCGGACTGCGCCTACCCAACCCAAATCTCTCGTGCATGGAATATCAGCATGGCGAGGATGAGTAGATGACGCCGCGAGAAAAATTCCTGCTGAAGACGAAGCGCATGCCGAACGGTTGCCTCGAGTGGCAGGGGTTCTGTCACCGGGGCTACGGACGTACGAGGATTGGCGGAGGTTCGCGGCGCGCGCATCGGGCGGCTTGGGAGCTGTTCGTCGGGCCGATCCCCGAAGGGTCAAACGTGCTCCATCGGTGTGACAACCCCCCGTGCGTAGATCACCAACATCTGTTTCTAGGTACGCAGATCGCAAACATTGAAGATCGCGTTGAGAAAGGTCGCAGCAAAGGGGCCGCAGGAGAGCGTCACGGGAGGGCTAGGCTCACCGACGACGAGGTACAGGCGCTGCGCTCTTCGACCGAGACAAACTCCGAGGCCGCGATGCGACTCGGGATTAGCTACCACACGGTGTGGGACATACGCCGCGGGCGCTCGTGGCGCCACTTGGGGGATCACCATGCCGATTGATATCGAACTCGCGAACGAGAACTGGCTTCGTTACGTTTACGTCCGTGACTCAGGCCACCTTGACTATATCGACAAGGCCAACCGCTGTGACGACTACTACCTCGGCCAGCAATGGTCGCCTGTCGTAAAAAAGCAGCTTGATCTGCAGCGCCGTCCCGCGTTGACGATAAACAAGATCCTCTCCACCCTGAGTAATATCCAGGGGGACCAAATCCAGACGCGCGCCGAGACGACGTTCAAGCCGCTCCACGTCTCGGGCGAAGACCTCTCCAACGAGATCGCCGTCCTGTTCAAGCAGATGGCAGGACGTAACCTCCTGCTGTGGAAGGAGTCCGAGGTCTTTGCCGACGGCGCGATCACCTCGCGCGGTTTCTTCGACGTACGCCTGTCGTTCGCCAAAGGCACGCAGGGCGAAGTCGAGATCCTCGTCCCGAATCCGCGCAACATCCTGATCGACCCGGATGCTGAAGAATACGACCCAGACACGTGGAAGGAGACGATCGAGACCAAGTGGCTCGCCTCCAATGACGTCGCCGTCCTCTACAACCAGGACGACGCCGACTACCTCGAGGGCAACAACACCAACCCGTTCGCGACCGACATCGACAGCATCCAGCACAACCGTGACCGCTTCGGCGGCGTCGGCCACGCGATGCAGTTCTTCACCGCCGGCCGCAAGATCACCCGCAACATCCGCGTCATTTCGCGCCAGTACAAAAAGCTCACCAAGCAGAAGTACTTCGTCGACCGGCAGACCGGCGACCAGCGCCTGATCCCCGAGGCGTGGTCGCGCGACCGCATCGCCTACGTCTCGCAGGAGTACGACCTCGGCGTGCTCGAGCGGCTCTCCGAGCGCATCCGCTGGACGACGACCGCCGGCCAGGTCTGTCTGCACGACGACTGGTCGCCGTACAAGCACTTCACGCAGGTGCCGTTCTTCCCGTACTTCCGGCGCGGCCGCACGATGGGCCTCGTCGAAAACCTGCTCGATCCGCAGGAGCTGCTGAATAAGGTGAGCTCGCAGGAGCTGCACATCGTCAACACGACGGCGAACAGCGGCTGGAAGGTGAAGCGCGGTTCGCTCAAGAACATGGACGTCGAGGAGCTCGAGCAGCGCGGCGCGCAGACAGGCGTCGTGTTCGAGCTGGACGACACCAAGGACATGGAGAAGATTCAGCCCAACCAGATCCCGACCGGGATCGAGCGGGTGTCGTACAAGGCTGAGGAGCACATCAAGTCGATCTCGAACATCGACGACAACGCGCTCGGCCAGGACCGCGCCGACGTGTCGAGCAAGGCGATCAAGGCCAAGCGCGAGCGTGGCTCGGTTAATCAGCTCAAGGTCATGGACAACCTGAACATGACGCGCTCCCTCCTGGCGCGCAACATCCTCGACATCATCCAGGAGTACTACACCGAGCCGCGGATCTACCGCATCGTCTATGGCAACCCGCTGGCGCAAGCCGCGCAGCAGGGCGGCGCGCCGGACGCGAACGAGTTCCTCAAGCTGAATCAGTTCGACGCTGCCACGGGCCAGATCACGAACGACCTCTCGCTGGGCGAGTACGACGTCGTGATCTCGGCGCAACCCGCCATGGACACGATCGAGGAGTCGGAATTCGAGCAGTGCATGGCGATGCGCGAGGCCGGCATCCAGATCCCCGACGACGTCGTCATCGCCCATTCACTGCTGCGCGAGAAGCGCGAGCTGGGGCAGCGCATGTCGCAGCCGGACCCGGAAGTGCAGCAGCAGAAGCAGCTCGCGCTGCAGGGCCAGCAGGCCGGCGTGGCGAAGCTCTCCGCCGAGGCCGATAAGACCAAGGCCGACGCGCTGCTCAAGACCGCCAGCGCGCAGGCCAAGGTGGCCGAGATGGTCAGCGCGGCGCCGGAGCAGCCGGGCGAGAGCGGCTCCGACCTCATGTCGCAGGTGATGCAGAACCACGCCGAGGCCTCCTCCCAGGCCGCGGAGCAGGCGCACGAGAAGCAGATGCAGGACGAGCAGCATGCGCACGAGGCGGTGATGTCGACCGCGGACAAGGCGCACGAGGCAGGGATGGCCGCCATGCAGCACCAGCAGACCACTGAGCAGGCCGACCAGGCCGCGAAGAACACCGAGAAGCAGCAGAAGGCGACCGCCACGAGCGCACTCAAGCTCGCCAAGGCCAAGCCGAAACCCAAACCCGCAAGCCGAGGAAAATAATGCCCGCTGAAATCGAAAATCTGGCCCCTGATCTCCCCGCTGCCGACCCGGCAGCCGATCGTGGTGATGTGATGGCGGCAACGCCCCCGCAGGAGATCGACCTCACCGAAGCCGAGCTCGAGCTGATCGGCAAGGGTCCAGCCAAGGAAGACGCAGCCAAGGACCCGGTCAAGGACGAGGCCGCCAAGACTGAAGACGACGCGGCCAAGGATCCGGCCAAGGCCGAAGACAAGCCGCGCGACAAGGAGGGCAAGTTCATCCCCAAGGCGCGCTTCGACGAGGTGAACAATAAAGCGCGCGCCAAGGTCGCCGCGCTGGAAGCCGCCAACCGCGCGCTGCAGGAGCGCCTGGGCGTTGTCGAGGGCCGCACGCCGGACACGAAGGCGCTCGAGGCGCAGCTGGACGGTAAGAGCGAGGAATACGGCAAGCTGATCGCCGACGGCGAGCTCGACAAGGCCAAGGTGGTGATGAGCGAAATCAACAAGCTCAACCGCCAGATCGGCACCATCGAGGCGACGGCGATCTCGAATTCGCACGCGCAGGAGAGCCGCCACGCGGACAGCCTGGGCGAGCTGGTGCAGCTCTACAAGGAGACGTACCCGCAGTTCGACGACGCTAACACGGCGCTCTACAACCAGGACTACGTCAACTTCGTGGCCCGCCTGCAGGGCGGCTTCGAGATGGGCGGCAGCTCGCCCGCCGAAGCGCTGCGCGAGGCGGTGGAGATGGCGGTCATGAAGTTCGGCCTCGATCCTGAGCCGGAAGCGGCGGCAGCCGCTGCCGCGCCGGTGAAGCCCGACAAGGGTGCCGAGCGCAAGACCGCAGCGGTCGACAAGGCGCTCAAGGCAGCCGCGGCGCAGCCGACCGCGCTCAAGGGCGGTACCGACTCTGACAAGATGGGCATGTCTAAGATCGACATCGCCACGTTAGACTACGAGCAGTTCTCCGCGCTGGGCGACCAGACGCTGAAGCGCTTGCGCGGCGATTTGGGCTGATGTATCATGTAGTTATCGAACCGCTCCGCGATAGGTGAGCCGCCCCGTGCCGCGACAGCGCACGCACCCGCCTCTCTGACAAGCCGGCGTTAAAGGCCTGTCCTACGAGTCACAATCTTCAATTGTGAAGAGAGGCGATCATGGCTTTCACCAATTTCGCACTGCTCACCAACGAGCAGAAGACGATCTGGGCGATGGACACCTGGCGCAACGCCCGGAACATGTCCTTCGTCAACAAGTTCCTGGGCAAGGGCCCGAACGCAATGATTCAGCACATCACCGAGCTGAAGAAGAGCGAGAAGGGTGCCCGCGCCGTCATCACGCTGTTGGCTGACCTCGAAGGCGACGGCGTTGCCGGCGACCGCACGCTGGAAGGCAACGAAGAGGCGATGAAGTCGTACGACCAGGTGATCCGTATCGATCAGCTGCGTCACGCGAATCGCCACGAAGGCGAAATGGCCGATCAAAAGTCGGTCGTCAATTTCCGCGAGAACTCCCGCGACGTCCTGGCGTACTGGCTGTCCGATCGGATCGACCAGATCGCGTTCCTGACGCTCGCCGGCATCTCCTACGCGAACAAGCCGAATGGCAACGCGCGCGTGGGCTCGGATCTGCCGAACCTCGAGTTCGCGGCCGACGTAGCGGTCCCGACAGCGAAGCGCCTGCTCCGCTGGGACGGTACCAACAACGTGCTCGTCACGAGCGCGGCATCGAGCGGCGTCGCGGCGACGGATACCCCGTCGTACAAGATGCTCGTCTCGCTCAAGGCCTACGCCAAGACGCAGTACATGCGTGGCGTGCGCGCCGACGGCGGCAGCGAGACGTACCACGTCTTCCTGCACCCGTTCGGGATGGCGGCCCTGAAGAAGGACCCCGACTACATCGCCAACTTGCGCTACGCGCAGACCCGCGGTGACGACAACAACCTGTTCACCGGCGATGCCGTGAAGATGGACGGCCTGTACCTGCATGAATTCCGCCACGTGCCCAACACGTCGGAAGCAGCGGCGGGTTCGAAGTACGGCGGCAGCGGTACGGTCGACGGCAACCAGATCCTGTTCTGTGGCTCGCAAGCGCTCGGAATGGCCGATCTCGGCGCGCCGAAGTGGGTCGAGAAGGAATTCGACTACGAAAACCAGCCGGGCATCTCGTGCGGGAAGATCATCGGTTTCCTGAAGCCGAAGTTCAACTCGATCTATGCGGGCGACACCGTGCAGGACTTCGGCGTCATCAGCTGCTACACGGCCTACTAAGGAGCCCTCGCATGAGCGCACTCAAAGCAAATCGCTCGGCCCAGTACCAGCTGGCCGCGAGCTTCACGTACGACATCAGCGCTGGCGACACGCTGGCCAACACCTCCGGTGTTGTCCAGACGTTCGCCGCGACCGGTGCCGGTCCTTTCGACGCGATCAAGCTGCCGAAGGGCGCGCGCGTCGTCGGCGGCCAGCTGACGGTCGTCACCGTCGGCAACGACTCCGGTGTGCAGACACTTGCCATCGGCGACTCCGGCTCGGCGACGCGCTACCTCGGTGCCACGAGCATCAAGTCGGCGGCCCGCACAGCGCTGGTTCCGACGGGCTACACCGGCACGGGTGAGGACATCCGCTTCACGCTGGTGAACACCAACGGCGATGCCACCACGGGCAAGGTCGTCGTGGACGTTCTGTTCGTGATCGACGGCAAGGCCAACGAGGCAGTGCCCAACTAAGAATTCCGGCGAGGGCGTCCATGAAGCGCCCTTGCCGAATTCTCACCGCATGAAAAAAGACGCTGTCGAGCTATCGCTGGACCGCGTCTTTTCACTTTGAGGAGCTGCTCCGCAATGAAGATGAAGCTGAACCGCGACCACCTGCACGTCTCGCTCACCGGACTCTCCGTGCTGTTCAAGGCAGATGTCCCGACGTTCGTCCCGCCCCGGCTCGTCAAGGAAGTCATCGCCCTCGGCGGCGTGGCCGCGGACGAGGACAAGGCGGCCGAAGCGATCGCGCTTGCTGAGATCGATCGCGCGAAGGTCGAGATGGACGCACGGCGCCCGGCGATCGTCGCTGCGGTCGAGAAGATGCTCGAGCGCAACCAGCGCGGGGACTTCACCGCCGGCGCGCGCCCGAACATCAACGTGCTGAACAAAGAGACCGGCCTAATGGTGACCACGCAGGAGCTCGAGCCGATCTGGAACGAGGTCAAGAATAGGGTCCCAGCGTGACCCCTCTGCATCTCTACGCCCGTTTCCGTAGCGACGTGGTGGACGTCGTCGAGCCGTTTCTGTGGTCGGCGGACGAGGTCTACGGCTACATGGACGACGCGCAGGGCATGCTGTGTCGGCTCACGGACGGTATCCGCGACTCCTCTTCCGAGGCCGCGCAGGCGCAGGTCTCCGCCGGTGAACCTTGGGTTGAGATTCACCCCGCGGTGCTGCGGATCCGCAGCATCTCGCTTGCCAGCACCGGCAAGGACATCCGCCTGCTGTCGTACGGCGACGTGGCCGGCGCCGACAAGATGAACTACCCGTTCCCGGCGACGAACGAGATGAACTTGACCGGCAACGTGCTCGTTGCGATTGTCGACATGGAAGACGGGAAGCTGCGCCTGGTGCGCATCCCTGCAGCGGACGACACGCTGAACCTAATCGTCGAGCGGCTGCCGCTGTGCGAGATCTCCAAACGCAACGTGCCGGACAGATTCGAGGTGCGCCAGGAGCACCACCTGCACCTGCTGCTGTGGATGAAGCACTTGGCCTACGCCAAGCAAGACGCTGAGACGTTCAACGAGGCGAAGTCGAGGGAATTCCAAGCCGCCTTCGTCGCGTACTGCGACCAGGCCAAGCTCGAGAAGGCCCGTCGCAACCAGACACCGCGCCTCATGGCGTATGGCGGCCTGTGATGGATCAAGATTTCACTATCGTTCAGGGCGAGACGTTCAGCCTGCCGTTCTACTGGTACGCGGGCGACCCGGTCATCAAGCTGATCACGGCGATCGCGGCGGGT